>Ga0114922_10001970_pt1 | contig 19375 bp, 18 predicted proteins | sample AartaG_FD_100975 | JGI IMG/M metagenome (GOLD analysis project Ga0114922, IMG submission 100975) | Deep subsurface microbial communities from Aarhus Bay to uncover new lineages of life (NeLLi) - Aarhus_00045 metaG | ecosystem: Environmental > Aquatic > Marine > Oceanic > Sediment | place...
ACCAACGGTTGTTTCGACTTGCTTCACGTGGGTCACGTTCGTTATTTGCAACAAGCGCGGAGTCTGGGCGACGTGCTGATCGTGGGTTTGAATAGCGACGCATCAGTGCGAAGACTGAGAGGGCGCGGGCGTCCTCTTATGCCTCAAAACGATCGGGCAGAAATTCTGTCAGCTCTGGCATGTGTAGATTATGTTATCATCTTTGACGACTCGACGCCGGAACGACTCATCGGTGCCTTGAAACCTGACATTCACTGCAAGGGGGGCGATTACGCTAAGGGGCAAGGCAAGCCTATGCCAGAGGCTAAGATAGTCAGGGGGTACGGCGGACGGGTGGAGATTTTGCCCTATCAGAGGGGGTATTCGACAACTGGTTTGATCGAATGGATTCGGCAAAGGTTTGACGAGGCCGAACAGTGAAGCAAGCCGTCTTTTTGGATCGCGATGGCACGATCAACCGTGAAGTAGGATTCTTGAGTGATCCTGACATGCTGGAACTTCTGCCAGGTGTAGTCGAAGCGATCAAAATGCTCAATGAGAATGGATGGCTGGTCGTTGTGGTTAGCAACCAATCTGGGATTGGGCGAGGATATTTTACTCGCGAGATGGTAAAAAGGGTCCATCAGAGAGTGCGAGATATGCTGGCTGACCAACGGGTATGTCTGGACGCGATTTATTACTGTCCGCACCGACCGGATGCTGGCTGTGATTGCCGCAAGCCCGAAATTGGCCTACTCCGACAGGCTGTTGCTGATTTTGGGATAGATCTGAGCCGCTCTTACGTAGTTGGTGATAAGCCGAGTGATATGGAGATGGGACATCGAGCAGGGTGTGGGACGGTGTTGGTCTTGACCGGTTATGGGGGAGGGACACAAGACAGGATAACGCATGTAGATTTCGTTGCTCCCGATTTGTGCTCTGCTGTGCATTGGATTTTGAGAGAGGAGCAGCGTTAATGAAAGATAGACTTGCAGATATAGTCTCCCGGTTTGCAGGGAAAAAAGTCCTGATACTGGGAGACATGATGTTGGACGAGTATATTGTGGGCCAGGTATCGCGGATATCGCCAGAAGCCCCGGTGCCGGTCGTGGCGAGGACAAAAGTGTTCTACTCCCCTGGGGGAGCGGCTAATGTGGCCATGAACGTCTCCAACCTGGTAGGAAAGGCATATCTGGTCGGAGTGGTGGGCGATGATCGGGAGGGGGAGCAGCTAAGATGTGCCTTTGTGGACAATGGGATTAACATCGGGGGTGTGATGGTCGATCCGGGGAGACCCACGACGTCGAAGACCAGGATCGTGGCTCAAGGCCAACAGGTTGTGCGAGTTGATCGGGAGACAACAGATGCGATAAGTGACGCATTAATGCAGAAACTGCTGTCCTACTCCTTGAATATTCTCGATGATATGGACATCGTTCTAGTCTCCGACTATGCCAAGGGAATAATCGTGTCCTCTTTGCTGCAGAGAATTATCCATCAGGCCAGGAAGCGAGATAAAAGGATAGTCATTGATCCTAAAGGACGAGATTACTCCAAGTATCGCGGCGCTACGGTTGTCACACCCAATAAACAAGAAGCTGGACAGGCAGTGAACATAGAGGTGGTGGACAAAGAGAGTCTGCTGCATGCAGGATATACGCTCTTGAAAGAGCTTGAATGTGAGGCCATTCTCATCACGCGTGGAGAAGAAGGGATGTCGCTGTTTCAAGGTGGTGGCGATGTCACTCACTTGTCAACTACTGTTCGGGAGGTTTACGACGTGACCGGCGCAGGGGATACGGTGGTGGCTACGTTGTCTTTGGCGTCGGCGACGGGAGCTGGATGGGTGGATTGTGTGCAAATTGCTAACTTTGCTGCAGGGATTGTAGTGGGAAAGGTGGGGACTGCGACTGTATCACTCCCAGAACTATTGGAGACCCTGTCTAGTTCGAGATGGCACGACGACGTATGTGTGGAAAGCAATGAAACATTTGGTTCGTAGCATATATGCATCTATAGTATATGTGATATTGTTTGCATTCGATTACTTGATTGCTATAGCGGGTGGCAAGCAGTCAGGCACAGTATCATTTCTGAGCCCTGGACGAGCTTTAGCCAAGAAATTACAGTTTGAGTTCATAACGAGACATTTTCTGGATGATTCTGGAAGAATAAGAGATGATGCTTCTGTGGATCGCCTTTGTCCGGTATGTTCTGCGGGAAATTCAAGCTATTTCTGCCAGTCACAGGATGGATTTGAATACGTGATTTGCGGGAATTGTTCGATGATATACACGAGTAAAAACTTAACTCCCGAGGCCTACGAAGTATTTCAGGATAAACTTTGCGAATCTGAGAAAATATGGGTATCTGAGCGTGAGGAAGACAAGAGTGTTGATAAGCGAAGATTTGTTTCTTACATAAGATATTTGAAGAAGTACGTGAGGGGAAGGAGGGAACTGTTGGACGTTGGATGTTTCACCGGGAACTTCTTAGAATGTGCGAAGGAAGCTGGATTTAGTCCAGGTGGAGTAGAAATCCATAGAGACAAGGCAGCTATTGCGGCTTCTAAGGGATTCCCTGTTGCGTGTGGGGATTTCGAGAAGCTTGATATAGGAGAGGTTTATCAAGTTGTTACATTGTGGGAATCGTTGGAACATATGAACCATCCACGGCTGGTAGTTCAAAAGGTCCAAAGTATCTTGAGCGATGGGGGAATCATTGCATTTACTGTCCCGAATGGCGATGCGTTGAGCGTAAAAGTGTTGAATGGACATCTCATGTGGTTGGGAGGCTTCGGGCACAAGAACCTTTTTACTCCCTCAGCGGCTGCCTATCTGCTTAAAGACTGTGGATTTGAGCTCGTTGAACTCAGGACAATGGAAGGACCATATATAGATGCTATCATCAACTATTTTCAAAACCGTATTGAAAGCATGGATTCCTTTCAAAATTGGGATAAATTAGAGTCAGGGGTACATCAACCTTCAGGCGCAAGATTATGGGGAGCTTTGATAAGCCCCATAGTGGAACACTACAACATGGGAGACCTTCTCTTCGTTGTAGGTCGGAAGGTGTGATTGAAATGTCAGGTTCTATGGAGCGCTTTTGGGGAATCTGGAAAAGGAAGACGTGATTAAAATGAGGGATTCCACAAAGCTAAACCTGGGGTGCGGCACAGACATCAGACCGGACTGTGTGAACCTGGATGTTGCTGCTTTAGATGGAGTGGACATAGTACATGATTTAGAGTCATTTCCATATCCCTTCGAGGATAATGCTTTCGAAGAGATTGTTGCCATTAACGTATTAGAACATTTGCCAGACACCTTGAAAGCTCTGGAGGAACTTTGGAGAATATGTCGCCATGGAGCGAAAGTGATCATAAGGGTGCCGTACTGGAACAGCATTAGCTCTATTACGGATCCGACGCATGTAAGGTCTTTCAGCGAGCATACATTTGACTTCTTCGATCCCACAAAGGCAAGATGTCAAAAGAGACCGTATTACAGCAAAGCAAGATTACAGATTCAAAAGGAATATTTTTACGTGCTTCTGCCGAAGTGGGGATATGTCAAGGTGTATAATTCACTAATTAAGAGACTGTTATCGATGTTAGCGTATTTTATGTGTAACATTATAAGCTTGTTAGAGTACGAACTGACGGTCATTAAATAGTGCACAATAAAAGCGAGGGGAAACAGTAGCGGCTATATTGTCTCTATTGTTAGGAGATTCTATGAGCAGACTAAGTGAAAAGCTCAAAGGCTTTATCAAAAAAACCCCTTTTTATAAACCTCTCAAAGGAGGTTATCAGTATTACCGTCGTTTGGGAGGTGTTTTGACTGAATTGCGCCTGGCAATACTCCAAGGCTTATTGCCTGAAGGTTATTTTGTACAGCAAACCCCTTTTTTTAATATATACCCCAATTATTATCCCACATTCCAAGAGGAGAGCAGAACTTATCATCAAGGAACCAGACACAAGAATACACGAGATGGGAATCGTTTGTTGAGTGTTAAGTTGCTTTTGGATATAGCTAGCAATTGTGATACGGGAGATTGTGCTGAGCTAGGTACATACCAGGGTAATTTTGCAAGAATAATTTGGCGCCACATGAGCAAAATATCCTGCCTATATTGCTTTGATACTTTTGAGGGATTTGACCATAGTGATCTCAATCTTGAGACTCGAACAACTGGAATTGAAGTAGGAGTAGGTCTTTATTCGGATACAACAGAAGAATTGGTTATTCGAACCATTGCTGGAGGGCGGGGTGATTCCCGCCTTATCTTAAGAAAAGGATATTTTCCTGACACATTCCGGGGCCTGGAGGACAAAAAATGGAGATTCGTTCATTTGGACTGTGATTTGTATGAGCCTATGAGGAAAGGACTTGAGCTATTTTGGCCTCGGATTGTTTCGGGGGGAGTGTTATTGATTCATGATTACAATGGCGGCTATATAGGGGTTAAAAAGGCTGTTAATGAATTCTTTGAACTATTGGGAATCGTGCCCGTTCCTTTGTGTGACCAGGCGGGCAGCGTAGTGGTTATAAAAGACCGTGTTGAATGATGCCGAGATTCACGCGCGAAAAAGGCTCCGTAGACTATGATTAGAGAATTCAAGCGACTAGGGAAACATTCAGCTATCTATGGATTTTCGAACATCCTGAGCCGAGCTATAGCGTTCATATTACTACCACTCTACACTCGATACCTAACCCCGGCCGACTATGGCGTTTTGGAGATTCTAACGGTAACTGTTATTTTCGTCTCCATCGTTTTGCAGATGGGACTTGGTACAGCGGTCTTCAAAGCGGTCCTCTACGATAAAGACAAAACCGAAGAAGTGCTGATCAGTACCGCTTTCTATTTTTTGGTCACCTCTTCAGGTGTATTTATTCTGATATTGTATTTACTTGCGCCGAGCATCGCGCGTCTGATCCTGGACATGCCTCAATATGCAAACCTGGTGAGAATTGTGTTTTTCACCGCATTCCTGGATATTATCAGCATTATCCCCCTGGCTAGACTGAGAATGCACGAAGAATCCATCAAGTACTCTGTTGTCAACATAGGCAAATTTGCCGTCGGCTTGTTACTGAACACCTACTTTATAGTGGGGCTCAGAAGGGGACTTGAGGGACTGGTCATTGCCGGTGCTATTCAATCTGCTATTTTTGCCCTCGTTCTGATGGGAATGTTGGCGAAGACTCTTCGGCTGACCTTCTCTGGCGCAGCCTTGCGGGAAATGCTCAGTTTCGGATTGCCGCTTGTCCCTATGAGCGTTGCAGCAAACGTATTGAGCATGGCCGACAGGTATTTTCTGCGTTATTATGCCACGCTTGAGGAAACCGGCTTATATGCGGTAGGTTACAAGTTTGGAGCAGTCATCAACTTATTGGTAGGTTCATTTCAAATAGCCTGGCCCGCGGTCCTGTTCTCGGTTGCCAAGCGGGATGATGCCGAGAAATTCTATTCCAAGCTATTGACCTACTTTGTGCTGGTATTGGCATCCATTGGATTGGGGGTATCTGTGTTGTCGCGCGAAGCCCTCAAGATCGTGACGACAGAACAGTTCTATGCCGCTTATCAGATCGTGCCTTTGATCGTGCTTTCCCACATCTTTTTAGGTGGATACTATGTCACGGCTGTAGGCACTAATCTCAAGGAGAAGACTCAGTATCTAGCTCTGGCTACCATTACGGCTGCTATCATACACCTGATCCTCAACTTCCTCTTGATTCCTGGCTATGGGATGATGGGTGCGGCTGTCTCTACAGTTATCTCCTATGCAGTGATGGCGGCTATCACTTGCGGTTCTTCTTTGAGATTCTATCCCATTGGCTACGAATGGGGCCGACTCGTCAAGATCATGGCTGTAGCTGCCATGCTGTATGGTGCGAGCAGTTTGATCCATACAGACATCTTGGCTGTTGATGTGTTGTTGAAAACGACTGTTGTTGCAGCTTTTCCTCTCCTCTTGCATCTGCTAAACTTTTATACTGAAAAGGAGCTATCCAAAGTCCGGCTCGGCCAAGCCTTGCATTGGGCCGAGGTTAACAGGAGAGAGGCGTTGAACTGGCTCCGACGTGTGTTGAGAAAGACACAATATCGGTTGCTCAAGATCCTTGCCAACATCCTGTTGCCGCCGACGCCGGCGGCCATTGAGCACCAGCAAGTAGACAGAATCCTGATCTATGGGGCGCTGGGCATCGGCAATATGATCATGTTTACACCCACCCTCAAATCCATCCGCCAGCGTTTTCCTGATGCTCATATCACGCTGCTGGTTGCCCAGTCGGGATGTGAGGAAGTGGTTAGGGAAAGTCCGCTGGTGAACGAGATCATAAAGGCAAGGCCCGGCCGTTGGGAAACCTTGAAACTTGTCAAACAGATCCGAGGCAGGCACTTTGATCTGTTGATCAGTGAGTTTCATGGTGAGGCTTTCAAGTATATTACGGTATTTAGCGGCATACCCAATCGCCTAGGACATTGCACAAGCCCTGGTTGGAGGAGCCTGTACGACTTTCTCCACAATGTCCCTGTTGGAATGGAAGAGGATGAGCACGAGATAGATCGAGATTTACGTCTGGCACAGGCGCTTGGCATTCAGGTGACAGACGGTAGCCCCCTGTTCTATGTTTCCGACGGCGACAGGGCTTTTGCGAGCGAGTTTTTGCGGCAAAATGGTGTTCGGGATGGCGATCTCGTTGTTGGCGTTCAGGTAGGCACCTGGCGCGTCCAAAGTTGGAAGCAATGGGATATCGCAAGGCTTGCCCAGCTTTGTGACCTGTTGGTTGAAAAATATGAGGCCAAAGCAATTGCCTTGGGGTCCTCCAAACATCAGGAAGAGTTAGAGATTTTCTTGAGCTCTATGAAACGTCAGCCTATTATTGCCCTTGGAAAAGCGAGTCTCAAGCAGGCGGCGGCAATTGTGGAGCATTGCGACTTTACTATTTGCAATGATAGCGGACTGATGCACATTGCAGCGGCTATGGGTACCCCCGTGATCGCTATCTATGGCCCCACAGACTATCATAGAACGTCTCCGTGCAGATATGGAAAACAGCACATAGTCGTGACAAAGGGGCTTGAATGTAGCCCTTGTTTCCGAATGGCTGGGGAGGATAAGGTCATTGGCTGCATCCATCGAAGTTGTCTTGAATTGATCAAGGTGGAAGATGTGCTTCGGGCAGCAGAGGAAATAATTGCCAGAAAATTAGGATAGGTGTAAAAGCATGGTTTGGCGGCGCCACTTTGCGCGAACGTGCAGACTACTTCCAGAAATCCTATTGTGCAAGGTGAGGTATAGATTAGGGCGTGAAGCAAAACACATAGTGGGCCGCTGGCAAGCCCGCCTTTTCGACACCCGTATTTCCGATGCCCAACTGCGAGCAGCGCTGGCCTCGCCGCTGCAAGATGAAGGCGGCCTGCTGTCTAGCCTGCGCTCTGATGATCGGCCAGCCTTCTTTATCGCCCCGGATCGAAAGGGCAAGATAGTCAACGCGCTCCGCCAGCACTTTCCCGACGTCGAGGCATTGGCAGTCGATGCTGCCGATGAAATCTGTGAACACGTCTTTGACCTGCTAGGTTCTGGCCCTGTTCGCTTGGGCAAACAGATTGACTGGCACGTGGATTTCAAGACCGGTCATCGCTGGAATCCGCGCCAGTATTTTGCTGATGTCCAGCCAGCTTCCTATCCCGGCGGCTACGACATCAAGGTGCCCTGGGAACTGAGCCGCTGCCAACACTTTGCTTGGCTGGGGCAAGCCTATTGGTTCACCGGTGATGAAAAGTATGCCAGGGAGTTTGCGGCCCAGGTGCTGGACTGGATTGAGCAGAACCCGTCCCGATTTGGTGTCAATTGGGCCTGCACGATGGATGTAGCGATTCGAGTTGTCAACTGGTTGTGGGGCTATTACTTTTCCCAGGGATCACCTCATCTAGCGGACGAGTTTTTGATCACATTCTGCAAGAGTTTGTTGGCTCACGGGCGTTTCATCATTAAGAACCTGGAACGAACACCCTGGCTAACCACAAACCACTATCTGGCGGACCTGGTTGGCTTGATTTACCTGGGAATTCTATTGCCAGAGTTTAAAGAGGCCCACTTCTGGCGTGATTTCGGCCTGCGAGAATTGTGGGCTGAGATGTTCACACAAAGCTATCCGGATGGGGTCGACTTTGAGGCTTCCATCAGCTATCATTGCTTGGCGGTCGAGTTATTTCTATCGGCAATCATTCTGTGTCAACTGAACGGCATCTCTGTACCCGGTAAGGTTATGGAACGCCTGGAAAAGATGCTAGAGTTTGTGTTATACTATACCAAGCCAGATGGTACCATACCTCTCATCGGTGACTGTGACAATGGTCGTTTACATCGCCTGAAAGGATGGAGTGAACCTGAGCGAGAGTGGGTAGATCATCGCTATCTGCTGGCTATGGGTGCAGTGCTTTTTGAAAGAGAAGATTTTGGGCGAATAGTGGGCGACCAATGGGAAGAAGCGTTTTGGTTGCTAGGTGAGCGGGCAGTAGCGTACAAGGAACAGTTAAATCATAAGGAGTTGCCACTGTTGCGACCGGAGTCACGAGCCTTCCGCGATGGCGGGTTGTACATTATGCGTCACGACGATATGTACATGATCGTCGATGCGGGGTCCAATGGGCAGAATGGTCAAGGAGGGCACGCGCACAACGATACCTTGAGCTTTGAGCTGTTTACCTCGGGACAATCGTGGATTGTGGACCCCGGAACGTATGTGTATACGACCGATTATGAAGCCCGGAATCTGTTCCGTAGTGCGGCTTATCATAACGTGATGGTAGTAGATGGCATGGAACAAAACCGGCTCGATGCGCGGCTTCCCTTTTTCTTGGGCCATAATATCGATCTCCAGGTAAGGATGTGGAAAAGTGAGAGCGAGTACGATTTCTTTTGGGGAAGCTTGCAGGGTTTTCACAGAGATCCAGAGCTCCTGGTGTACCATCGGCAGGTCTATTTCCAAAAGGCGGGACAGCCGTTTTGGTTGATTAGAGATGTATTGGAGGGAACAAGTCAACACTGTGTTGAGCAGTATTTTCACTTTGCCCCTTCAATTCAAGTTGTATTGGGTGAGAATCACTTGCAGGTGTCCGGATCAAGTGATAAGGGCATGGCTATTCTTTTCCCTCCCAATACATACAGCAGTTTCGAGTTGCTGGAGGGGTGGCTGTGTCCTTCCTATGGAGTGAGAGTCAAAGCTCTGGTAGCCCGGTGTGTGATGATGGCGGAACTGCCGGTGGAATTTGTTACCGTGCTGCGTTCCTTTGCCTCTGATCATTTTACTCTGGAATGGCTCAACGAGGCAAGAGGCCTTGCGACAGATGGGTTGCAACGGATGCTAGAGCTAACCCGTTGATGGCAGGATTGTAGTGGAAGGGTCAGGTTGGATTGGCTAACACCGTTAAACGTCAAATCATTGAAATAGATAGGATTGGTCGGGGAAGGCTCCTATTATTGCTAGGCGGTGTCGGCATGGCATTGGGACTCGGTGCTGTAGTGGCCCCCTTGGCCGTGCTGTCGCTTGTGTTGGCGGCTGTTTTGGCCCCGATCATAGTAGCCCGTCCTCGCTGGCTGGTACTGGCCCTGGTCTTCTTTATTCCTTTTCAGGCTGAGGTGGAGGTGGCTTTTGGGGCCAGGATCAGTCCTCAAAGCCTGGGGTCTGCCGCTCTTGCGCTGGTGCTGTTCCTGACTCTTCTCTCTCAGCGCAGCGATAAAGCCCTACGGGTTCCATATCTCAGCCTCTGGCTGGCTTATTTGTTCATTGGTACCTTGGCTGTGGCAGCGGGTCCACTTATGAAGGGTGCATCGCAGGGACTGTGGACGCTTTATCGGGTCGTATGGTCAGTTCCGCTCATCTACCTGGGCATCTGGGTATCTCTGGACAGGCCTCAGTCCATCTACCGGGCCATTGCCTGGCTCACCATAGGAGCTTCTCTAGGGGCGTTGGCAGCTATAATACAGACTCTCTCAGTAGGGAGACTTCTTTCCGGTTTGGGAACCAATTACCGCTATATGGGTTTTCTCACCCTGTTACCACCGGAGACAGTCGCCACATATAGTGGGCCAAATTTAAGAGACAGGCTTTTCTTGAGAGGCACGAATATTTTCAGAGGACACGGCACCTTCCTGTCACACAATGGCTTTGGGGTGGTGCTCTGTGTTACAGTCTTGCTTTCCTGGGGCCTCATTCGAGGTGCCAAAGGTAAGGCGCGTTGGTTCTGGCTGGGGATGTGGGTTATGCAACTCGGAGGGCTTGTCGTTACTTTTTCACGAAGCGCCTGGGCCGCTGTAGCAGTGGGGCTGTTGCTAATAATCCTGTGGGGTTTCCGCACCATGTTAAGGAAACCAGGTGCACTACTAGGAATAGTGTTAATAGTTTTTGTGGTTGCCATTGTGGCCATCGCTGCGGCGCTTCGCTTTCCTAATCTATTGGGTCATTTCTCTTCGATTTTCTCACCTACGCAGGTTCCGGAGTTTCAATGGCGATTGTGGGTTTGGCACTTTGCTTTAGCCCAGATAATCAGGCATCCAGTGATAGGCCTGGGAACTTCCATCATTAACAACGCTGAGGCGCAGATTCCACGTGCGGCGGAGCAATTCTCCTCACATAACTTGTGGGTAGACATTGCTTACCAGCGAGGCTTGATAGCTTTGGGCATTTTCATTCTTTTCAATGGTTTGTTCTTTCGTAATGCTTTGAAGTTGATGTGGGACAAAGATAACTCACCCATGGTTACCAGCCTGGCTCTGAGTCTATTGGCTGGCGGTATTGCCTTTTTCGTCAGTGGCATGGGCTCCCCTTCGATGATGCATAATAATCTGGCGATGCTTTTTTGGTTCTTGCTGGGTGCCCTCACAAGTTTGAGTGGTAGTGCTAGTCGGAAATCAAAGCGAGCATGTCACCAATAGGGTGTTGTACTAGCTCGGAAACGCCGGTCCTTTAATCTGTTGGACTTTAGATGAATCTGTGGAGTCGTTCAGGAAACTCGTTTTCTGCACCTCGATCTGCCAATAGAACATCAAAAAACATTCTAGATTAGATTCAACTCACCAGCTCAACTGCCAGAGAACGGGTTTCCTGCCAATCTTCCAAAGTCCAAGATCTGGAAGAAATCTCGATTACCAAGTAATCGGTTGATGTAGATGTTTTGCTCGCCACGAAGTGATAGAACCTGACCGTTCTGGATCTCCTGTCACATCATTATACTCCTTCTGTTGCTTTGGGGGGAGCGCGGAATTCTCACTTTATTTCGAGGTCCGATTCTTTCGCTGTGAGCAATACAATGCAGTTTGAGATAACTGATGACGCTAATGTAGCCTTGGGGCTCGAGTTCATCAATGATCTCTATCTGCCTGAGCAGGGTGAAGATCGCAATGTATGGCTTGAGCCCGTTCGTCTTTTGAGGATGAACGACAGCATTCCTTTCGAATCAATGTTTATGAGTCGGGAGTTTCCTGTTGTAGGCGATGTTCTTACCAGGTATTGGGCAGGCGCAGTTGAGACGCCGGTACTCTTTATTACTCCAGGTTCATATATGTTTAACTGGCGTGCCAGGGGCAGCAGTGCCGGCGGAGAGTATTCGAAGTTGAGAGTCACCCTACTCGAACATGCGGAGGACAGAGTTGTCACAAAAACTTAAGGAGGAAATCACTGAGTTGACTTCTGAGATGAAGCCATATAGACTGGAGTTTGAGGTGGTTGATAATACCAGTGCTGCCTTAAGGCTTGAGTTCATTAACAATGGTGCTGTACCTGAGCGCGGTGATGACAGAGATGTATGGCTTGAAGCTGTTCGTCTCGAGAGGATACCCTGAAATAGACCTACTTAGTAATTGAAAGACATGAAGGGCTCAATAGTCTTTGCCGAGTTCCATCCCTGGAACTCAACTTTGAAGGTTGGTGGACACCACTATGCGGAGCGGTTTGCCCAGGATGGCTGGCGAGTACTGTGGCTGGCAAACTTCTTGAATTGGAATCGCCTGATTCGGCGTAGTGAGTATGACCGGTTGTACTTGCAGGCGTGGCGCAGCGGCGTTGCCCCGGTTGCCAAAAACGTTTACACTTACACTCCTCTCTCTTACATACCCTATATTGACTTACCAGTCTTGTCAAGTTTGGCAGTGGCGCGTAGCAGCCTGCGATGGTGTTGGCCCTCGCTCAAGCGTGAGCTAGAAGGTAATCAGGTCGAGGAGTGGCTTTGTCGAGAGGCAAACGTTGTCTTTGCCACCTCTCGTCACTTGGTGGACAAGGCAAACCAATGGAACCGCAATGTAGTCTACCTGCCAAACGGAGCAGATGTAGAGCGATTTCAAAACCCGAATTTGACCTTGCCAACAGAGCTTACCTCGATTCCTGAGCCTCGCTTGCTTTACGTGGGAGCGATCGCAGAGTGGTTTGATTTTGACATCGTCTCCAAAGCTGCGAGAATTAAACCAGAGTGGTCATTTATACTGATTGGTCCATGGAGCGCGCAAATACAGCACCATAGATCACGACTCGAAGAAATACCGAACGTCTACTGTTTAGGACCGCGCAAGGCTGATGCTGTACCGGGATATATGAAGTATGCCGACATTGGCTTGATACCTTTCCAGGTAAATGAGTTGACTCATTCAGTGAGTCCGATCAAATTGTTTGAATATAGCGCGGCAGGCATGCCGGTAATTGCCCCTAGATTACGAGAGATACAAGGTTACGAGGCTCCAATTCTGTATTACGACGACCTGCCACAATTCATTGAGGCGATTGAAACAGGGCTGATTTCTCGAGATGAACTCACTGAAAGGTTCATGGAGTTTGGGTTGAATAATTCTTGGGAGTTCAGATACAGAACAATATGTGAACGTTTGTATTGAGGCACTGAGGTGGCATTGGCTGATAAAGCGATTCGGCGTCTATAGCCGGTATTCGAAGTCTTCGGTCCAGTTTCAGAGGGGGCCTTCGAGGGATCAAGAGGTGAACAGAATCAGATTGCGCCGCAGGTCACTTTCTGACTTGCTCCAAATAGATTCATACTCTGACTTTAATCATTATCTTATGGATCACGCGATTCAGCGCTATCAAGATGTTTGTCACAGGCAAAGCCAAAGCAGTCTGGGTAGCATCCTGGCTGTTTGTGCAAACTATAGGGAAGCTTTTGCGTTCAAGAAGTTCCCGTTCGAGCAGATCCTGATAACAGGTCTTAGCAATCCGGATGAAAGACTGGCAGGTGCTATAGAAGCTGATTTACGTATCTCTTACCAAAGACAGAACTGTGAAAGCATTTCTTTGGATTCTCGATCTTTTGATTTGGTATTCTGCAAGGAAGGTTTACATCACCTTGCGCGTCCGGTTTTGGGCTTTTATGAGATGCTTCGTCTCAGCAGGAAAGCAGTCATATTCATCGAACCGTATGACACAGCCTTGGGGAGGATGTTTGAGATTCTAGATCTGAGTACTAAATACGAGCCCAATCAGGGATTTAATATCCATTCTCGGGTCAACTTCGTATATCGTTGGGACAAAAGACACCTACAATCCATCCTAAACAGTTACTACTTAGAATCTGGCTACTATGTTGAGATTACACTTGGTTGGATGAGTGCAAGGTTATTCACAAATCCTCATAGACTGATTAGGCGTTCGGCAGCCATCGCTGGTTGGATGCTGAGTTTCTTACCCGGATCACGCGGTAACTACATGACATCTCTGATTATGCTCGGTAATAATATACCGGCGGACCCGGTTCCTGTCCAACGGTTGTAAGCCAGGCTAGAATGCAAAAGGCGACAGTTTTCAAGGAAATGATAACTTTCCGGAGTGCGTGATCCATATCTACGACGTCTACTGATATGAGGCACTCCAGAACTTTGGTAGTGGTCAACTTGGCGGCAGGGTTACCAAATCTGAATTACTGAATTCCTGAGATGTTCGATATAGAACCGTACGCGAATAGCTAGCGAATTATCAGACAGCCATTATGCCCACGAAAGTGGCTAATGATGCTGAATATAAGAGGATTTGTTGAACGAGGTGCCTTATGAATAGAGAAATGGATGCCTGTCCTTATATTGCTGCTAACCTGAGCCGTTGATTTTCCAATTAGTGATCTGCTGAACCGGTAACGTCGATACAAGTTGTTATGTCCCCACGCAGAAGTTTTTTGAGGTGAGAAGTGAATAGACTTTTTCTTGCAATTATCTGGCGTTTATTTCCCTTTCTTGAAAGGATGGGCTTGCACCTGTTGCCTGTACATTATTATAGTCCGATTCCAGATGCACGGGAGCTAAGGAAGAAGAGGCATTCATTCAATGTGGAACATCCCATGTACGGGGTCGATGTTCCTCCGGGAGAAGAGCAGCTTCAATTCCTAAAGAAGATTGTGGCTCCATTTGAGGAAGAGTATGTCAGGTCCGGGTATGGTAGATTCGGACTTGAGGTGGACCAAATGACCTCATTCGCCCCTCTTAACGCTCTAACCCTGTATGCCATAATCCGGCACTTTAAACCCAAGAGAATGATAGAAGTAGGTTCTGGTAAATCGACGGAGGTCTCTGCCGCCGCCTTTATCGAAAATGAGCATGAAGGCGGAGCAGGAGAGTTCGTAGCGATTGAGCCTTATCCCTCCGCCCAACTGGAAAGGGGTTATGAAGGGCTGGCGAATCTGATCAAAAAGAAAGTTGAGGAGGTTCGGGTTGAGCTATTTCTGGAGCTTGGAGAGAACGATATTCTGTTTATTGACTCAAGCCATGCGGTTAAGATTTTTGGAGATGTCAACTTTCTTTACCTTACCGTGCTCCCACAACTCAAGCCTGGGGTCATAGTTCACATTCATGATATCTTCTTTCCCCACGACTATCTTCCACAGCATTTCTTTGGCAAGCATAAGAACATATGGCAAGAACAATATTTGTTGCATGCCTTCTTGGTGTTCAATAGGGAATACAGAATCCTATTGAGTTGCAGTTATGTGCACTACAAGTATCTTGATGAATTATCGTCGCTCTTTCCCTGGTATCATGCTGAGAGATGTCCCAGTAGCTTTTGGATGCGAAGGGGAGCTGGTGCGATACTGTAGATTGAATTGAGAAAACACTATGCGAATACTGATCGTATCCAATATGGATGCAACCCATCCATACGGTGCTTGGACTCGTCCCTATTATTTGGGCCGAGCTCTGGCTCAAACGAATGATGTATTCCAAGTAGGGTTTGACTGTTCAGATGTCACGTATGGACCATCCATCTCCGTGCACACAAAGACCATTCCTGCATATATCCGGGCGATTCGACAGGCAAAGGCTGAGTTTGAGCCGGACATCGTTTATGCGCATGAAACTTTTCCTGGAGTAGCTGCCTGGCTGTCGTCAAAACTCAAGCCTGATTCTGATGATTCTCATCTTGTACTTGATTTCCATGCCGCCAGTGCACATGAGTATAAGACGATGTTCAATCATTATGATAGTCGTATTCGTGCGCTTCTTTTATTCACGAAATCATACTGGCCACAACGGTTTATTGCTGTTAGGGGAGGACCAATTATCACTGCCTCGCAGGAATTGAAAAGTCTAGTATCAGATTGGTATCATGTATCTGAAAAATGGATCCATGTAGTGCCCAATGGTGCTCCGCTTGAGTTCTTAGATCAAGAGATGTATCCATCTAGCCCGTACCCAGAGGGAATAAGAACAGCATTGGCGGTAGCTCCCAACAATATGATGGCCAATGTGCTATCTGTGCGGTTCATACTGCAGGTGGCTGAAGCTCTTGTGCACCTTTCGACTGATTCTCGCCTCAAGTTGGTAGTGGCAGGAGGGGGGTGGCAAAAGGATCAGATAGAAAACTATCCAAACATAGTATATTTGGGATTCGTGGATGATTTACTGCCATATATTGATCACGCTGACGTCTGCTTATTGCCTTTTCCCAGGGTGGCTGTGTGTGGAGGCGCACGCAATAAAGCGCTTGATTACTTTGCCAGAGGGAAGCTGGTTCTATCTACGGTAGAAGGGTTAAGGGGATTGTCATGTTTTAAGCACAGCGAGCAAGTTCTTATTTCATCGGACGATCCGATGGAATTTTCAAGGGACTTGCTCACAGTGGCGAATTGTCGAGAATCGTATGACCATCTGGGAGAAAACGCGTGTACACTAGTAAGAGGCAAGTACACTTGGCAACACTCTGCTGCCAAAGTGCTTTCGTTTTTCACACAACTGCTTGAGAACGAGAGTGTAGTACATGATAGGTAGAGCGTTTTTGAAGGGTCTGGATAGAGGTTATAAAAGCGCAGTTGAAGAGGGCTTACAGTTTATTCGTTTTGGCGATTTTGTGAACTCAGAATGTAAAGTCTTTGTCAAGCCTAACTTAACGTTCCCCACTTATCGTCCTGGTGTTATGACCAGTCCCCAAGTGGTTGAAGCAGCTGTCCTTGCCATCCGAGAGTACACTCCCCACATCTACGTAGGGGATGCCGATTCTGGCGGATACAATCGCTTTTCGATGGATGAGGTCTACAGAGAAACTGGCATCCGGCAGTTCGCTGAAAAGTATGGCGTGCAAGTCGTTAACCTCAGCAAAGTAGCGCGGAGGACAATTACCTTTCAATATAGAAGCCGGGATTTTTCTCTCGATCTGCCGCGTTTGCTGACAGACGAAATTGATTTACTGATTACCATGCCTGTGCCAAAAGTGCACGCTAACACGGGAGTCAGTCTCACTTTAAAGAACCAGTGGGGATGTATTCCCGAGCCAACAGATAGGCTACGGTTGCACCCTTATTTGAGGCACGTAGTGCTAGAAGTGAACAAGGCAGTTAAGGCCAGGTTAGCCATCATAGATGGGAAATATGGTTTGAATGTGAATGGTCCAATGAGAGGCTGCCCTGTCGAGCTGAACTGGGTGTTGGTGGCAAACGATATTGGAGCCGGTGCCCGTTTAGCTTGTGAATTGATGCAAATATCACTGGAAAAGATTCCGCATCTGAGATATGCCAAGAGGTTGGGCTTTATCCCTGATCTCGATAAGATTGTGATCAACCGGAACCTCAAGCCCTTTCTGAAAGAAAAGTTTGTTCTAAAAAGGGAATTGACAGACTATCCAGGTTTCTTGGCTTTTCACAGTCCATTCCTGGCATATTTGGCCTATTTCTCGCCTCTGGCGGAGATATTACATCGTATTCTATACCTGTTTCGAGAACCATTTTATGAGTATCGGAGGTAATTTGTAAATGGATTGGCCAAACCGTCGCGTCCTCGTCACCGGTGGAGCCTCGTTTATTGGCTCCCATCTCACCGACGCCCTGGTGGAGCGTGAGGCAAAGGTATGCATTTTGGTTGATGTCCACAAGCATCACTACCCCCTCGCAAAAGGTAGAGCGGAACGGGAAGATCAACTGCACGCCGATCGGTGAGGAGGGTATGAAGGCAGCGATGGCTAAATTGAATCAGAGGCTATTGAATGCTGGGATGGTCAAGAAGACATAGAAGGTGACAAATGATTATGAAGCGCGCTTTGGTTTGTGGTGCAGGTGGTTTCATTGGCGGTCACTTGGTGAAAAAGCTCAAACGAGAGGGATACTGGGTACGGGGTGTTGATATCAAGCCGCATGAATTTGCTCCGACTGCGGCCGACGAGTTTCTGTTATTGGACCTGAGAGAGGAGGAGAATTGCCAAGCCGCGCTTTTGTTAGACGAGGGAATGTTTGACGAAGTGTACCAGTTGGCCGCAGACATGGGAGGCATGGGCTTCATTCATTCCGCCGAGTGTGAGATTATGCACAACAACGCCCTGATCAATATCCATATGACCCACGCGGCAGCCACCATGGGAATCCCGCGATACTTCTTCTCCTCGTCGGTTTGTGTCTACCGGGATATGTCACCCGGGGAGCCGGAGATGACGGAAGCTCAGGCCATTCCTGCCAATCCGGATAATGAATACGGCTGGGAGAAGCTCTATGCGGAGCGGGTCGCTCAGGCCTACGGCCGCCATTTTGGAATGGTTGTTCGAATTGCCCGCTTCCAGAATTGCTACGGCCCCGAGGGAACCTGGACCGGCGGACGGGAAAAAGCGCCCGCTGCGATATGCCGCAAGGTCGCTGAAGTAGAAGATGGGGGTACGATTGAGGTATGGGGCGACGGCACGGCGATCCGCTCCTACACTTATGTGGACGATATGATCGAGGGAATTCATGTACTGATGCACTCGAACCTCGAAGGGCCGGTGAACATCGGCTGCCCACAGTATGTTTCGGTGAAGGAATTGGTGGACACAGTAACCGAGGTGGCGGGAAAGCAGATTTATATCAAGTACGTTGTGGGTCCTGTAGGAGTGCAATCGCGGAATTTCAGCAATGCGCGCATTTATTCCACCGGCTGGCGGGCCAGGTTCTTTCTAAAAGAAGGCATTGCGCGCACCTATCCATGGATCGAGCAGCAGGTCATCAAAGCCCAAAGGCGTGAGCAGGCAGAGTGATCATCACGGGTTCAGAGAGGTTGGCTGCTGTGGTGCCGAGGGTTAATGTGTTAGGTGTAGGCATCAGTGCGATCAATATGGAGGTGGCTCTAACCACAATAGAAGGCTGGATTGCCCGACGCGACTCACGTTATGTCTGTGTAACGCCTGTGCATAGTGTGATGGAGTGCCGAAAAGATGCGGCTCTGCGGCGTATCTTTAACGTCAGCGGATTAACTACACCTGATGGGATGCCTTTAGTGTGGCTGTGTCACCTTAAGGGACGTCGCGATGCCAGTCGAGTTTATGGTCCAGATTTGATGCTGGCTATGTGCGAACGATCAATAGCGCGGGGGCATCGACACTTTTTCTATGGGGGGGCGGACGGCGTGGCCGAGAAAATGGTGGTTAACCTGCAACAGCGTTTTCCTGGATTATTGGTAGCAGGAACCCATTCGCCGCCTTTTCGATCTTTGACCCCAGAAGAGGACACAGAAATTGTGAGAATGATCAATGAGGCCGACCCAGACATAGTCTGGGTCGGCCTTGGCGCCCCCAAACAGGAATTCTGGATGGCAACGCACGTGGGCCAGTTGACCGCGCCGGTGCTCATCGGCGTTGGCGCGGCCTTCGACTTTCATGCCGGGTGCAAGAAGCAGGCCCCCCCTTGGATGCAGCGCAGCGGCCTGGAGTGGCTCTTTCGGTTATTGACGGAGCCACGCCGCCTGTGGCGGCGATATCTCATCAATAATACGCTTTTTGTGACGCTGGTTCTGTTGCAGGCGATAGGATTGCGAAAATACTTCCTCGAGGCATGAGAGGCGACGCTGCACTCCTCGCCGGATGTCATCAGCCAGTGAGGGGCTTCCTCCTCTCCCTGTCTCCTTGTCCCCTTGTCTCTGTGCCTCCTGCTGGCG
>Ga0114922_10001971_pt1 | contig 19368 bp, 18 predicted proteins | sample AartaG_FD_100975 | JGI IMG/M metagenome (GOLD analysis project Ga0114922, IMG submission 100975) | Deep subsurface microbial communities from Aarhus Bay to uncover new lineages of life (NeLLi) - Aarhus_00045 metaG | ecosystem: Environmental > Aquatic > Marine > Oceanic > Sediment | place...
CCAGGGCAGCTATAATTCAGATGTGTCATATGACAAGGAGATAGGCCGAATGGCACTTGCCGGCGGCATACAGTTCTTTGACGGCAAGATTGATGATGTCAAGATATTTAAGAGGGTCTTGTCCGAGCCGGAAATACTTCAACTTGCATCCGACTTCTAACCTGTAAGCGACTTCTGACTCGAAGCGAGGTACTCTAAGGTGGCGCGCACACGCTTCCTTCGGCTACACTCCCTTCGATAAACTCAGGACAGGCAGACCGGGCTGCTTTTTGCATGCAGGATCGGGCGTAGCGATTTTAGATTGTATATTGGGATTGAGATTGCCGCGTCGCTTCGCTTTATGCATGCAGGATCGGGCGGCTTCAGCCGCGGCCTGCCGCGCCGGGGCGATGGCACGACGGGCGAGACCGCGTCTCGACGGGTGCGCCGGCGCGCTTCTGCAGGGAAATCGGATGTATTTTTGACGCCGCGCTTTTGCAGGGAGTAAAACAGGTCTTTCGCCTACGGGGAAAATGCTGCCACCCGACGCTCAGATCGCTTAACCTTCTCTTGACAAGATAACGGATTATCATTATTATATTATTAACGGCAAAACGTGATTGAGATTGCCGCGTCGCTACGGTGCTCGCAATGACAGAAGGAATAACAGTCAAACATGGAAAACGCTGAAAATGAAAACGTGGCGTGGTGGCACGTGCACCGGCATCTTTACGACTGGGTGATACACTTTGCCGATACGAGGCACGGTGCGACGGCGTTGTTTTGTCTGAGTTTTGCGGAGTCAAGCTTTTTCCCGGTTCCGCCTGATGTGCTTTTGGCACCTTTGACGCTTGGTGCCCCTAAAAAATGGTTTCGGTTCGCGCTTGCCTGTTCAATCGCCTCAATCATCGGCGGTGTGTTCGGATACTGTATAGGAATGTTCCTTTGGAGCCAAATCGGCCAATGGGTCTTCGCTAACTTAGGCGGTATCGGATTGACGCCTGAAAACTTTGCAACATTTGAGGCTGGTTATGCCAAGTGGGATTTCGGGATTGTCTTTACGTGCGGCTTTACGCCCCTGCCTTACAAGGTATGCACTATATCAGCGGGTGTTGCGAGTATAAATTTCGTCGGTTTTGTGATTGCGTCGACGGTCAGCCGGTCAGCGCGTTTCTTCATCGTTGCAGGTTTGTTCGGGTGGAAAGGTGAGGAAATACGGCCATTCGTAGAGAAGTATTTTAATTGGCTTTCGTTGGCTTTTGTAATACTGTTGATTGGCGGCTTTTTAGTGATAAAATTGGTCCTGTGAAGATTTCTTAGGAGTAGTGACGAGAGAATAGTGTATGGATAAAGAACACGAACAAATCCTTTTAAGTGTCGCCCGTGAGTCGGTTCGGGCTGCTGTGCACGGCCAAAGTCCGACATTGCCGAGTTCAAACGATGCCGAACTGGTCGGCACATGCGGCTGTTTCGTGACTTTGAAAAATGGTGAGCGACTCCGCGGCTGCATAGGGCAATTTATTTCGGATAAGCCTCTCATCCAACTTATTTGTGAGATGGCGGTTTCAGCAGCTACAAAGGACCCGCGCTTTTTCAGCGATCCCATCAAGCCCGCCGAACTTCGGTTTCTTGACATCGAAATATCCGTTCTTTCACCACTAAAGAAGACGGAGGATCCTCTGAGCCTCCGCCTCGGCATCGACGGTATCTACATTACCTGCGGACACTTGTCCGGTTGTTTTCTTCCACAGGTTGCTACCGAGACGGGCTGGAACGAGCGTGAGTTCCTGACACACTGCTGCACTCAGAAAGCCGGCCTGGGGCCCGATGCGTGGGAAAGGAGTGATACAGATGTGTACCTTTTCACGGCGGACGTTTTTGGAGCATCATTTGGGGAGATATGATTCTTAAAGACGCCAGGATACCAATGCCCGATACCATAGTAAAGCCATTAGCTGCGCTAACTGTTTTTCTGCTGTTGCTCACAGGTTGCGAGACGTCACAGATCGATAGAATTCAGAGGACGCCGAGGCTTTCCACGCCAGTGGGTATGGCCGAGTACCTTAAAGACCTTCCTGCGGTCAAGAATATCGAGGCCTGGTCGGATGAATATGCTCCCGGTATCACAATCACGACCGAGCATTATGACATCCACACAACGCTGCTGGACCCGCTGATGCTTCGTCAGGTGCCGGGGTTTGTGGAATCGGCCTACAGAGGCTTCCAGAGCCAGTTGCCCCAGCCGATAGACACCAAGACAAGGTTGACCGTTTATCTTTTCGGGACACGCCAGGAGTGGGAAGACTTCACAAAGAAATTTGTCGGCCGCCAGTGGCGTGCATACCTGAAAATCAAAAAGGGCGCGTATTACCTCAATGGGGCGTGTGTGGCATACAACATCGGCAGAAAGAAGACCTTCAGCGTTATCGCTCATGAAGGCTGGCACCAGTTCAACAGCAGACACTTTGCGTATCGGTTGCCGAGCTGGCTCGATGAAGGTATCGCAATGCATTTTGAAACTTTCCGATATGACAAAGGTCGTTTCTATTTTGAGCCTCATAAGAATGGCGGGCGACTGGGTGGACTTAGAAAAACGATTCTGACCGAGAACATGATTCCCCTAAGGAGGCTCATATCCCTGAATCCCGGGTATGTGATAGACGACACGGAATCCGTGCTTGCGTTCTACAGCCAGGCGTACGCTCTTGTACGATTTTTGCGTGAAGAAGACTACGGCAAACGGTTAGGCAACTACCAGAACCTCCTGCTGGCGGGTTTGAGGGGGGAATGGCCTCTTGAGCCGGCACTTAGAAAAATAGCGGCAGACCGTAATATTCCACTAACCGCTCGTTTTAATGCATTTGTCTCGTCCAAGCTGTTCAAGATGTATATAGGCCAGGACATAGAGCAAATCGAGACCGAATATATTGCGTTCTGCAAAAAGAGCGTATATCGCGTGCGTCTGGTACAATAATCATGTCCTGCGACCAATCGAAACAATTCATCCTTGCCTCTGCCTCGGCGCGACGAAAACGGCTGCTTAGAAAGGCCGGCTACCGCTTCGAGGTCATCGCGTCAAATATCGATGAATCCGGCTTCGACTTCGAGGGCGTCTCATCCATAGAGCACACAAGACGGCTTGGGCTTGCAAAAGCGCGTACAGTCGCCGAAAGGTTCCCCGCTCAACTCGTTCTCGGGGCCGATACGGTTGTTGACTTCGAGGGGCAAATTGTCGGCAAGCCCCAAGACGCCGCTGACGCCGAGCGGATAACACGGATGCTTTTTAGCGGGGCACATGAGGTGATAACCTCCGTTGCACTGGTCAGGATTGACGACGGCTTAGAGATAGTTGAAACAGCAACAACAACTGTGTATCCCAAAAAGCTCACGGCGGAGCAGATCGCCGAGCACATCAAAAACGGCGACTGGCGGGGCAAGGCGGGCGCCTACGGCATACAGGAGACCGGCGATGAATTCGTCGAACGCATCGAAGGCTCATTTACAAATGTCATGGGCCTGCCAATGGAATTAGTAAGAAGATTACTTAGCGAACTCATCCCTGAGTCTTACCGTCCCGACCGAAGGCGGGGAACCTATTGAAAACCGTCACTCTGAGGCGTAGGAACTACGCCTCCTGTAAAATAGGCAACTTGTTTGCCCCTACGGCTCTTCTCTTTTTCAGTATACAAGAAATTCCCATGAATCATTTGGCCATCATTTTATTTGAACGAATGTACTCAAGGGCTGTTTCCAAGACTTCATCGCGGACCTCAGCAATGGCCTGAATAGTCCGTTTCACAGGGATATCCGGCTGAATACCCACCCCTACGAAACTTCTCCCATCCGGATAAAAGGATTGACAGGTACAAATCTGAACTTTTCCTCCACCGGGAAGATCAAAGAATATTGGTTGTCCGGTAGATCCATTAGTCGCTTCGCCGATGACTTTTGCTCGACCTTTACCGTGAAGTATTACCACCAGATCTTCAGCAGCACTGGCAGTCATACGATCTGTCAGTAAAACAAGTGGTCCGTCATAGTGAATTGTCGTCGGTTCAATATCATCGTTGAAAAAAGAATACCAACCGGGGGAGTATTCCGGAAAATCCTCAAAAATCTCATTTGCTATCTCCTCCCTGCTTGAGCCTTTTCCGGAAGCGGATTGCAAACGTGCGTCGGCATATGAAATTGAGCATCGGGTCTTCGCCAAAAACCATTTGGCAGGCCTGGATATCAGGTGCCTTACAGTTTTTATCGGCGTTGATCCGCCTGTGTTTCCCCGCAAGTCCAAAATAATTGCCTTAGGTAAAGGTGGTTTCATCGAGTCTATCAGTTCGGCAAACTTGTTTTCGATACTATGACTACATGAACCAAATCGTACATATAGGATATTGTCTTCCAAAGTTTCAGTATTCCATCTCTCCATATAGTGCCAAGGCCAAAGATATTTCTCAAAACGTTCCATGTCCCAATAAACACGGTTCTTCTCACTTATTGCATGGAGAGTTCGGGCATGAATTGAGCCATCCGGATATCGCAATTTCAGTCGTATCGGCACCTCACAGGAGAAAAAACGAAATTTGTTCATAAGGAAACTTTTGCACTGAAACGTCCCCCCCGGAACGGAAGGGAAAACCTTTTCTTTGATATACTTTTTCGCAGGTATTCCTTCAATTGCCAGTATTATCGACCCGGGAGGTACATCATCCTTTACAATTTCCCCGGTGGGGTAGCGTTCTATTATCACCCACTCATCTTCCACGTAATCTATATTTAATGGAAGGTTGCCCATCTTGTTATTAAGAGTTTCCGGGAGAGTAACATATGTGTGACCATCTTGAAGCAAAGCAGCGAATTGCCGTAACGTCTGATAGAATTCAAGCAAACTCTGTTCTGTCTCGACCGGTGGCAGGTATTGTATAAAAGTCTGGTCCCAATCAAGCTCAGGAACCTGGTCGAAGTAGGCAAAATGTTGTTTTGCTGCCCGATATATAGTCACTAAGCCGAATATTCTCTGCTGCTTTGTAAGTCCCTGTTCAATTTCCTCGGCGGGTCCGTTCCGCGTGTGTGCAAAAATAACAGTAGTATGAAGTACACTGCAAACTATGGCCAAAGTAATTGCTGAGGTCTTCATTTTCATTCTGTGTTCCTTTCAAAAAAACCATTTACGTCCGCTTCCTTAAACAGTTGACGCACAAATACCAACTTAAGCAGGTTCTCTTAGAAATGTAATTTTTGCACACATACCGATACTCAGAAGGCAGCGAGAAATTTCCAGTCACCACTGACTCATCTCTGGGCTTACACACAAGGCTGCTCGTCAATATGTAAACATCTGGACACGCTTTTGGAACTGTTCAAAATCCAGCTTGCCGTTGGCAAAGGCATCCACATCCGCCTTTTTGGCTCGCATAATAAGGACATTGCCCGATGCCAACGGTGTCGTAGCTTTGCGGGCGACGCCGGTTGTACCACCTACTTCGATCTCGGCATCACCGGTCTTTACACTGACCCGGCCTCGTCTACTTCGGCTCCCTCTACCTATTCTTCCGCCTACACCGAATCCACCGCCGGGGCGGCCAACCCTGCCCGTCATGCCTATGCCACCGCCCATTCCCCCCATCATCCGGACGTCGACAGTCTCGCTTCCGGAGGCGGTGACTGCAATGACAATCCACTCCTCGTCCGGCAAGTTCCGGATATTTGAGGCGTGTTTCAGATTCCTGATGAGTTTTGACTTAAGGCCCACAACCTTGTCGGCGTCATACTCAACTTCCTCATCCGAGTCATAGTCGAGAATTTCATCTTCCGAAGCAGTCAACCGGCGTCTTGCCTCTTCCCAAACCGGGTCGGTTCCCTCTTCGACTTTGCGGGTGTCAGGCTCAGGCACAGGCAACAATGGAAAATCCACCTCCATTAGAAAAACGGCCCCGTAGCCTTCCAGATAAATGCTCCTCGGATCATTATCTTTGCGTCGCCAGAAGAAGACCCAGCTTCTTGGGCCCGGCAACATATCCGCTTCGGCCAACTCTTTTGCGAAGATGTTCGACATAATCTTCATATCTTCGACTGTCTCGGCGAGTTTTTGTGCATCCATCTCGCCCGCAGGAATCACGAGAACATTTTCAGCGCTGTCGTAACCGAATTTGTCTGTAATAATAGAAAGCGCCCTATTGAGCTTTACGGACGGGGGTGTCGGTGGAACATACGCACGCCATTGTTTCTGAGTGTCGTCAAACTCCCACTCAATAGATTCCATTTCTTCTTTTGTGGGGGCCATCTCATCTTTCGCTTCGGCCAGTGCTTCTTCTACTTGGTCTTGCGCCTTTTTTTGCGCGGCCGCTACATACCGCTCAACCGACTCCGCGATATCCATAGCTCTTTTGCCCTCCTTGGCCCCAAGACATACCGATTGTAAACCAAGCACCAAGAACAAACTTACTGTGCTAATAATAACTCTCATTTCTTATACTCCTTTCGTTTGATTTCTTTTGACTTTCTATTTTTCCGGAACAAGACTATCGCCTTGTTTGTCAACCAATAGCTGTACCATATCCTGCCGTGTACGCTCGAATTCATCTCCGGTCAGTACAGCCAGACTCTGCAGGCCGTTTTTAAACCGAGTCGTATCAGCAAGGCGATTCGATTCTATCTGATCCAGGGCCGCCAGGACCCATTGCCGATCCTGTGCCTGAGCGGCGTTTATTGATTGAATCAATTCGGTCAAAAGCCGATTCGTTGCGGTATTCGAAATCGCCAAAGTTTGCATCGCGAAACTGTTTAAATCTTTTTGATGCTGCTGGTTTAGCTCACTCTTGAGTTGAACATAGCTTGTTGCCAAATCGGCCCGCCATTGCTCGGTCATCTCCTGTGCCAAATCCGCCCGAATGGAATCGGTCAAAGTGGAGCTAAGTTCCTCCACATTCACACCGGGCCCGGCGAACCTGCCAACAGCATATCCCGCCAGAACGAGCAGTACGGCTGCCACCGCCCATTTGCCTAAGGCACGAAAAATGAGCACCTTCGGTCCTGATTTGTCTTTTGACTTCCCGTCCTGGGCGGACTCGATTCGCCGCATAACTTTATCAACAATCGAGCTTTTTTCACCAATAGCCCGGCCCAGGTCTTCGAGCCTTTTTTCAATGTTGTTTTTTTCGTTCATAACTCGTATCCTTTCAACATGTTTCGCAAACGGTCATGTGCCCGTGAAAGCTGCTTCGTTACGGTTCCTACGCTCCTGCCGCAGATGTCGGCAACTTCCCGAACGCTGCGGGAGCCAAAATATCGCAGCATGACGACCTGCCTTTGTGCCTTTGGCAGCTTTAATACTGCTGCCAAAAGCTCCTGCTTGGCCGAATCAAGCTGTCCATCATCGCTTACTGCTGTTTCATAGATGGATGTCTCCAGAGGCATTTCTTTCGGTTCCCGCCGGGCAGCATCAAGTGCACAACTTCGGGCAATTTTCAAAAGCCAGGGTCCAAACGCAGCCGGGGTTCTAAGCCGGGCCAATTTCTCATATGCCTTTATAAATGCCTCCTGGGCCGCATCATCGGCAGCATCTTTATCACCCATAATGCCGGTGGCGACAGCGCGAACCGGGCGCTCATAGCGACGCACAAGGTGGTCAAATGCTCCGCTGTCGCCGTTTAAAACCAGTTCCACCAGTTCAGCATCGGATTGAGTCAATAAACAGTCTCCTGATTCTAAAAGAAGCACCTTCTAATATATAGACTGCTTGTGCGTGTAAAATGCGACAAAAAAATCAGAATTTTCATACCCCCCTGCCGGTGCTACTATGGTTTTTGGCGTGTCAAGTATCCGGCTGGTCTGCTTCTTCGCTTGAGAGAGCCTGGTTCTGGTCAGGCTGGGGTATGTCAATAACCCTCCACAGTGGAGGGACAAGCTCGGGTACGAGCCACTTGCTGCCGCACTGATGGCATCTGTCCATATCAGGTCGTCTGGTGCGGCCGCAGTTGGCACAGGTAATTAGAGTGACCGTCGGGCGCGTCAGCCTGTATGTGATATAAGCGGCCAAACCGAAAGCTACCGTTAGAACGTTCCACCAGAACTTTGCCCGGGGGCTTATGCCAACAGCGCCGGCGTCTTTTTCTATTCGCCATGCTAAAAGCACACTTATCGCCAAAGATGGCAATATAACCCAGAGGCCAAGGATATATTCTACAAAACCCTCCCTGGTGCAATCGGCACCCTTACGTCCTGCAAGCGAATTTGGCAGGATAAAAAGTGACCTCGGTCCATCGGCTCCGTCAAACCTAAGAGAGGTAAAGTAAGTAGCCAGTTGAAGAATCGGCGCGTGCAGGGTCTCCAATACAAAGTTAGCAACCGAAAGCCCCGGGCCACCAGCAAACTTTGACAACTCAACATCCCCCCATTCCTCGCCTGTATTATTACCGTCTTCATCAAAAACGAGAAAACCCGGCCTGTAGATGTTAGGGCCAATACCGCCGGCAACAAGTCCTGCATAGCTACCCCGAATGGATAACGGCTTAACTTCATATGCCAATGAACCGCAAACACCAGGCCACGGTAGCGCACCGATGGGGTCTTCCAATTCAAGCGTCTCGAGGTTGAGCTTATAAATCGTACCCGAATTATCAAGAACGAGTTCCCAACCGGTTCCCGTAATAAAACTAACTTTCTTCAGGATAGACTTATATCTGACATACTCTACAACTTTGCCGCTGGGACGTGTTTTGTATTTGGTTATCCTGGTTGTCGGAGGGGACCATATGAAGCTCGTCATCGCCCTGTCATTTTTTATCAGCCAGCCGACCTGCACAATGTCTCTTTCGATCTTCGGACCCGTCTGAACTTCTTTATTCTCAAAATCAATCCGCACAAACTGCGACATGTTTCTATTAAACACAACTATATACGGTAACCAGACATTCGAGCAAACCAAGAAATCACCAAATCGCCCAATATCGCCCGGCTTTTGAGAAATGCCTCGAGGGCCGGCATAGGCTTTAATGATTTTTGTCCATCCGCCCCGATCCTGAATACCTTTTTGTGCAATGTCACAGTTGACAAAGAGACCCAAAACTTTATCAAAGTAAATCGCTCGATATACCCCTTCCTGCCTGCTTTCTCTTAGTCTATAAATGGCCGGTGAAATCAACTGATCCCAACGGATATCCGGATCAAAGGCTTCAAGAAAGCCGAGGTTCGCCATGATATCATCATCTGTTTGAATCACAATGGAGGAAGGAGATGCAACGGTATTTGAGTCGGTTACCGACCCTTTCGACGGCATGTCCCAATCACCCAGGAGTCCCGAAGGCGACTTCCTCACTTGTGCCATATCCGAGGGCATTAGGTCCAAGAGAGTTTGCAGGCAGAAAAAACGCCCAAAAAAATACACTGTTGATAATACAACGACCGTCATAAAACCGGCAAACACAACGTTAATGACATAACCTTTTTGAGAATTCATCATTTGTTCCCTCATAAAGGCAGCGAAAGAAACTTATGCCACGTCCATATCAGCGAGGCAACGGTAAATAATACCAATATTATTATTGATTCGGCGCCAAAGCCTTTGATAGCCACAGCTAATATCAAAGCCGCCGACAGTGCCACACTGAACAAAATCGCCATGAGCTTGCTCGACCGCCATCCACACTGCAGACCTATTGCATAACAGCAGACAAAAGTTGCAAGTATTGTAGCAAATGACCTTATAAGAAAATCGATATCCAGCGGCGCCAGCCGTGCGAAAACTCGCAGCAATATTACGTCTGTAAGCACAAGGGGGACAAACATAATCAGTATCAAGAGCACGCCGAGCACTGTTCGGGCAATGAAAATTCGGCCTCTGGTAGTCGCTAATACGGACAAAAAAGTTGATAACTTTCGCTGACTATCGTCGTTCATCTGCGCAGCACCACAGCCAGCCGCCACAAACGCACCGCAAAGCAAATAAGGCCACAGTATCCGAGCCATAATCACCGGTATTCCGATGGGAAGGTAGGCGACACCTTCCAACACGCCTTTAATGAGAATGGTGATAATAATCGCCGGCACAATTGCCGCCAGAAGCAATATTGCAATATTGTCAATCAGTTCTCTTTTAATAAGTGTAAACATGTTAGTCTCCTTCTTTGAATGGAACGGTAGTCGGCACCATGTCAGGATGCGTGCATTCGATAAATATCTCCTCGAGACTCATCGGTATCTCGTCGCAACTGGCCGGCTTGAATGTTTCAATCATGGCCTTTTTCTGCGGGTTCCAGTTGGCAACTGTTATCACCATCTCCCTGCCGGAGTTACGCTGACGTATTATCTCGGTCATATGCAGGTCATTCGGTGCGTCTTCGGGGAAAATCACGCGGAGTTTCTTGATGCGATTTTTCAACTCGTCAAGGGAGCAATCCACAACGAGCTTGCCGGCAACAAGAATGCCTATTCGGTCGGCTATGCGTTCGACGTCGCTTAGGATATGTGAGCTGAAAAGAATCGTCCTTCCGTCGCGTTGAATCAAGTCGATGGCAAGTGCAAGAAACTGGCGTCTGGCGACGGTATCAAGGCCGAGGGTGGGGTCGTCAAGTATGAGGACCTCAGGTTCAATCGCCATTGCAAGGGCCAGGTTCAACTGGGCGCGCATGCCGCCGGACAATTCTTTTACCTTACGGTCCATCGGCAGTCGAAAGGTATCCATAAGGTGTTTGAAAAATTCCTCGTTCCACTTCCGCGAAAGACCTTTGCACAGCGCCACCAGCCGACCGACCTTATAGTTTTGTATGAGCTGATGAGACTCGGCTACGTATCCGACGCGGCTCTTTTGCCGCGGGCCTAATCGGCGCGAGTTTGTCCCAAGCAGACAAGTTTGGCCTCTGGTTGCCGACTCAAGGCCCATCAGGATACGGATTATCGTGGTCTTGCCCGCACCGTTTCGGCCCAAAAGCCCGTAAATACAGCCGGTGGGGACCTCGAAATTCACGCCATCCAAAATGCACCGGCCGTCATAGTACTTAACAAGGTCCCTGACTTCTATTGCACAGCGTTCCATTTTCTCATTCCTCTGAATCTGTAAACTTGAACTTCTTACCGGTACTGTCGAACCACTCGCGTAATGTTCGGGCGTCAATCTGCATGTGAACCGCCTCAACAACGAGTCGCTCAAGCTGCTCGCAAAGCAGCTTCCTGCGGACGCTTTTGCTTAGATTGCTCGAAAGCTCGGCTACAAAGGCACCGGCCCCCGGCCGGGTAACGATAATGCCATCAGTCTCCAATTGCCTGTAGGCCCTGGAGATGGTATTGGGATTGAGGACGAGCTGTGCGGCTAACTGGCGAACCGTCGGAAGTTTTTCGGCCGGCTTTAGATGGCCGAGGGCTATGTCTCGTTTTATCTGGTCGATTATCTGCCGATAAATCGGCCTGGTCGAAGCATTGTCTATTCGAATCTGCATTTTTCCACCACAACACTTGTACTACTTCATATAGTACAAGTATAACACTTAGCCGGCTTTTGTCAAGCTTTTTTTGAAAAAAAATTCATTTTTTTTCTAAGGTTCCCTGAACAAGTTTTGAGACATTGATTTGTTTGAGTCTTTGCCTCAATCAACTTTATTCCTGGATTCCCGCTCCCTGCCTTCGCAGGGACAAGCTTCGCGGGAATGACAGGGTGGCATTCCTATATTCCCTTTTTTGCAGTTCTGCCCGCTAAGTCAAATCCCGAACACTGCGATTTGAGCCGGAAATATCACACGAAAACCGCGTTTTTCAGCCTCTGGGGGCTGAAATGCAAAATATTTTCGAATTTTCCGAGAAAATGGTTGACATTACATAGTATGTGCTGCATAATATGTATTGCCGATTATATGGCGATGACGGTTGAATTTTTCGGAATCGATTTTATTGGAAATTTTTAACAATGTGGAGGTTTTCAGATGAAGTTTGAGCGAGAGCTATTGAAAGGTGTGGCGCCGGTGGTGGTGTTGGAGATTCTCTCACGCGGCCAAATGTACGGGTATGAGCTGAGCGAGGCGATTGAGCAGCGAAGCGGCGATATCCTGACGTTAGGCCGAGGGACGCTCTATCCCCTGCTGTACAACTTAGAGGCCAAGGGGCTTGTCACGGCTGATTGGCAAGATAGTGAAAACGGCCGAAAGCGCAGGTACTACTCGATTACCGGCAAGGGCAAAGACCAGTTGGCCCGCCAGAAGGAGCAGTGGCTGCAACTACAGCAAGGTGTAAAGTTGGTGTTCGGCCTGGGCGGATTGCAAGTGGCGCCTGCGTAAAATCCTGACAGTTTAAACTTGGTAAGGATAGTACCATGGCTAAACAAAGGCAAGAATTAAACAATCTGCCGCCGGTTGTGACCGACTATATCAAGTTGGTTATCAACAAGATGCGCTACCGCCGGAAGGTGCGGCAGGAAGTTAAGGCCGAATTAGCTGGACACTTCGCTGATGCGCTCAAAGACTACCGGACTGATGAAGAAAGACAAGCCAAGGCTGAACAGTTTATCGACGAATTTGGTGATGCAAAACTATTGGCATTACTCATCCGAAGGGGCAAGAAGCGGTGCCGGCCTTTGTGGAAAAAGGTTGTGATACATAGTCTGCAGGTTGCAGGGATTTTGATTGTATGTGTGGTGCTTAGAGGTATCCAGCTAAGTGTCGGCACACCAGATATCACGGTGGATTATGTTGTTTGGTTGAACGAGTTGACGAGTGAGGGTAGGGATGAGAGCCAAAATGCAAAGCCCTATTTTGACAGGGCACTGGAGCTTAGTAAAGATCTACCGGATGATATGCGGGATTTTTTATCCAAGTCCCCAGAGGAAATGAGCGAGGAGCAGGGTGCAGCTATTGCGAGATTTCTTGAGGAAGACGCCGAATCACTTGATATGGTACGGGAAGGAGCGAGAAAACCTTATTACTGGACGGATTACGAAAAGAGCGCCCCGTCGAGAGATACAACTAAGGAATTCAAAGGATTAGCGGTTACGAGTAATATGATTCAAGGATTAGTGGGAGAGATTATGCCATCGTTGAGCAAGTACAAGGAATTTGCTCGAAGATTGGATTCTGTAATTGCATTGAGAACTTACAACGACGACTTTGAGGGCGCTTTAGATGATTGCCTGGTTCTGGAAAGATTTGGGAACCATTTGTCAGGCAAGGGCTTGTTGATTGAACAGTTGGTGGGAATTGCTATAGAAGCGATGGCAATGGATAGGACCCTTGAAGTTGTGGACAAACTCGATGTTGATGCTGATGCTTTACAAAACGTACAGGAGGAACTCGATATGATATATGCAAAACAAGGGCCAATAGTCAACTTAGATGGGGAAAAGGCATTCTGGTATGACTGTGTTCAGCAGACATTTACAGACGATGGTGAGGGGAACGGACGGATGTTGATACGGGGTCTGCCGCTTACAGTCGGCAATTGGAAAGAGGCCGTATCAGGATTTGTGTCGGGTTATCCAGACAGAAAAGAAGTCATATCAAAAATAGACAGATATTTTGAATCGGCCGCCAACCTGTCTGAGACAATACCATGGGAGTTGCGCGGCAAAGCCGGTGAGGGCGACAAACAGAACTGGGCTGAGATTGGAACCGATAGCCTCATGCTGAGTATGCTTGGACCGGCTCATGGCAAGGTAGGTGAGTTGAGTTGGCGGCTAAGACAGGAGCAGGTGGCACTTATTACCGTTCTGGGCGTGTTGAGGTATAAAGAATACATTGGCAGATACCCTACAGGGCTGGATGAACTTGTCGGGGCTGGTTATATCAGCCAGTTGCCAAGGGACTTCTACAGTGACGGCCCTATGGGCTATAAGATAACAGATGACGGTTTTATGCTTTACAGTGTTGGCTTTAATTTTGAGGATGATGGTGGGAAGATGGGAACCAATCCATTTAACGGCAAACCACGCAAATGGGCGGATGAAGGCGATGCGGTTTTTTGGCCGATAATGACGCTCGCGGAACTTGATAAAAAGGAAAGCCATGATGATTAGACATTATTTTCACTTTGTATTCGTTGCTTGTGTATTGTGCACGACATGGGCCCAAGCCCGCACTGGAGGACGGGAGTTGAAAGAACTGATAAACGGATCCGACATCGTTGCTTCTGTTACGGCAAGCCGGATAGTTGAGCAAGATAATATATTGAGGTGTGAACTTTCGGTGGAGAAGTTCTTCAAACGCTTCGGTTCAGGGGATAAAAATCTTGCTATAACAATTCCAAAACCACGTCCCGGCCAAAGGCCCAGGCCCGACTCTGTCGTCCAGGGCCAAAGATATCTTGTATTCCTGAAACAGGCAGACTCATCTCTTCGGCTTTCTGATGAGATAATAGGGGCTATACATCTACGAGGCGAAAAGAAGATGAGAAACTATGTTCTCGACGGTTCCCCAGCCAAACTCGTGCGTTTTAACGAGCCCCAGCTACTCGCGCGGGTACAAGAGCTAACCGCCGACATACCTGAACCCAAGCAAATAACCAAAACCAAGAAGCCACAACCACAACCAAAAAAACCACAAAAGATACAAAAGACTGATGACAATGCAGCTCCTTACTATGAAAAGGCAATATCGCTTTATGTTGAAAAACCGGAAATCCTGAGAAGATTTAAATACCACCTGCCCCCGGATACCACCGAACGAGAAAAGGCAGCACTTGGTAAATGGCTCCAAGCCAACGCCAAGTCTCTTGAGCAACTTCATATTGGGGCCCGGAAATCATATTGTAAGTTCTCCGACACAGGCGACAAAATCGCGGCAGGTATGCCATACCTGAACAAGATAAAGAAACCACAACAGGCTATGTGTTTGCGGACAGAACTAAACATAGCAGATGGTAACTTTTCAAAAGCCATTGACGACATAACGGATTGTTTTAGCATGGGAGGCCATTTTGTAGCCGGCCCAACGTTTCTCATGGAGAAAATGGTCGGAATAAGTATACAAGCCATCGCCTTGCAAACTACTTTTACAACTATTGACAAACAAAACCACGATACGGCTTCTCTGGCGAAAATTCAGAACGCATTTGAAGACCTAACTGCAAAACACGGAAGCTCTTTTAACCTCGAAGGTGAAAAAGATTTTATGCAGGACAAAATCATAAACGATCCGGCTAATCTTTATTTCCGCCAATATCTCAAAGACGCTCTTAATTACTACGACCTTATTTCCCAAAAAACTCCGTGGCAGCTAAAGAATAACAATGCTGCTGAAAAATTAATCTCTGGCAACAAGCTGCTCCAGACAACCGGCCCCGGCATTGCTAAAGTGACACAAACTTACCATCAAAACGATGCTGCTGAACAGGCCCTGATAACAACCATTGCCGCTCTGCGCTACAATAAAGATAAAGGCAAAGTCCCCCAAAATCTTAACGAGCTTATCACTACCGGTTATCTGAAAATCCTGCCGATGGATCCATATAGTGATAAATCCCTGGTCTATAAGACAATCGGTCAAAGTTTCAAATTATACAGTGTCGGAGCGGATTTTGATGATGACGGTGGAATGCACAACGGAAACTGGGGCCAGACAGATGGCGATTATGTCTTTTGGCCGATCAGTAATAATTAGATAGTGAGCGAGGAAAAAAATAAGATGGGAGAGTGAGGATGGTTGATGAAAAGAAAGAAGAAGGTGTTGGAAACCTGCCGCAAGTGGCAGCGGATTTTATAGCATCCGTCATTAAAAAGATACGCTATCGCAAGAAGGTCCGGCGTGAGGTAAAAGCCGAATTAAAGGCGCACTTTGCAGATGCGCTGTCCGATTGCCAAAACCAGGAGCAAAGGCAAACCAAAGCCCAGCAACTTATCGAAGGATTTGGCGATGCGAAGCTATTAGCAAAATTAATCCGGCGGGGCAAGAAGCGCTGCCGGCCGTTGTGGGTGCAGGCCTTGGCGAAGGTTGGTCAGGCTGCTGTATTACTAATAATTTTGTTTGCCCTTTACACTGCTTGGTTCGTAAGCGGTAAGCCAAATCCACGGATTGACTATATGTCAGTGTTGAATGAGATGGGCCGGTCTGCTGTATCGGAGGAGGACAATGCCTGGCCTATGTACAAAAAGGCAGGAGAACTTCTTGTCCAACCTGACGAGAAGATAAAGGAGTTGGCAGAAACCGCAGGATGGTATTGGAGGACAATTCTCACGCAATCCAATGCCGTTACAGATGCACAGAAAACGGATTTGGCAGAATGGATAGAGGAAAATGAGGAAGCTTGGCAACATTTAGTTGCGGGAAGCCTTAAGAGGCAGTTTTCCAGAGAACTTGCATACACAGGCGAGGAAGAAGAAAGGCGTTTAAGGGATTTTGCTATTCCTCTTGAGCCTTTCAGAGAACTGTATTTCATGGCAAGATGGCGTGTTTGGTTAGAAATAGCACAGTGTCAGATGCTATCAGCGGCACAGGATTGCCTGGTGATGGTAAGGGTGGCCCGAAGCATGCAGGGTGAACATAACAATATTCTCGACCATGCACTTGCTATGCTGTACAGTAAAATAGCGTATCGTGCTCTGGTGCACATAGCGGGTATGGAAAAGCTGACCGTATCGGAATTGAAACTAATCCAGGATGAATTAGCAAAGATTTATAATGAAGGTTATCCGCACTTAAGCATGGAAGAACCTAAAATAATGGATTTAGATGCGCAACAGCATATATTTACCGAGGGTGGTCCCGGCGGGGGGCACATAATATTCGATGACTTAATCCAGATTCTCAAATATAGATTTGACATGCCTGATAGAAAAACGCCCTGGTACATGCCAGCCGTAGCGTTGGGAGCGGGAATGATCCATGCTGGCCGAGATGAGACATTGGCCATGACTAATGAATTATGGGATAATATTCGCGCAGAATTCAAGAAGACTCCTTATGAAAGAGAAATTGTTAGCGGCAGCAATATGATGGAATTTCTTTCCACACTGCCTAAATACAGGTATTTCCTGGTTCACAGCCCACCTGATTTTCGGGATAGAGCCGATGCCGTCCATCAGATCGGGGAAGAATATGAAGCAACAATGACAATCATTGCGCTAAAGCGGTGGCAATCGGAAAAGGGCGAATATCCTGAAAATCTTGAGGAGCTAACCGAGGAATGCTATCTCAAACAATTACCCATGGATCCATACAGTGATAAGCCATTGGTTTATCGAAGAGAAAATGGTGATTTCAGGCTGTATAGTGTAGGGCAAAATTTAAAAGATGATGGTGGTGTTTATATCGATGATGAGGATGGGCGAAAGAGCACCTGGCCCGAAGAAGGTGACACTATCTTCTGGCCGGTGGAGTAAATTTGTATTTTCAACCAAGAAGTTTCGGTGGGCCGAGGCTCACCCTACGAATCGAACGAGGAATCAATAGTAGTAAGTGAATTTGATGTCGGCTTTCCAGACGTCGGGGCCGCCCCTTTCTTTTGTGAGCTTCAACTGTTCGCACTGCAGGTCCGGCCATTGAAAGAGCATTTTTGAAAGAAACTGTGCGAATCTTCCTACATCGACGGGTTTTATCTTAACAGTCGCACTTTTGATCCTTCTGCCGCCGCGTTTGGTCTCCCTGCCGGCCTGGAGCGAATAGTCCGAAGGCGGTATCTGGCAAACCTTGGCAAACTGGTCGACCGCGGCGGCGTAATCGAATTGGCGGGACTCGCCCTGCTGGGTCTGATACTCGAGGCGTTCGGGGGCAAGTTCCAATATCTTCGTAATCCAGCCCCCGGCATCTTTGTATTGATTTTGTTTTCTGTCCCAGTTCTTATCGGCAGCGGGAAGAGAGACACTCCATGTAAACACCGCCCACAAAGCCGCCGCCAGTGGTATAAGAATATAATAAAAATTCGGATTTTTGAAATAGTCCTTCATTTATACACCTCAATATTATTGACTCAGTTCAAGGGTTATTGAAAACGTATCTCTGCGGCCTTTCTGGCCAATGTTCTGCTGCAGGATTTTGAGTTTTTTCTTCTCGAATGCATTGAACAAACTCAGCGTGCCCGACCTTTTGTTCGTATCGCCCGTTATGCGCATACTCTTTGGTGTGATGGATATATTATCTATCTTCAAATCGATTTTCTTCGGCGCCGAGTTCAGGGCATCGAATATTCGCGTAAGTTTTGCAGGGATTGATGCATCATCGCCGATGAGCCCCTTTTCTCTTTTGAGTATGGTGGTGTATTCCCGCTTGAGTCTGGAAGGTATCGGCTCCTGTGCCGGGGGCTTCCTGCCTAACATAACAGCGGAGTACTCGGCCCTGGTCTTCTTATCGAGCCGATTTGTGTAGTTGTTTTTTCTAAGTACCTGTACCTGGAAGTGCGACCCCGCCGCCAACATCAAAATCGTAACAGAAATACTAATAAGCCTCAGTGCTTTTTGCAGGACTAATTTTTTACCCATATATGGAGCGAAGTCCCAGCGGAAATCGGTTTTGGCGGTTTTTGTAATCTCGGATAGCGCCGAGCCGTATGCAATTGCAAAACCGGCATCAGTGGTTTGAGCGGCTGATGCCGATTGGTCGGTGCCCGGTGGCAGCGGCAAATCTATAGTTTGTATTTCCAGCCCGGTTTTTTCTGCGAGCCGGTCATAGTCGATATTCCCGGCCCGTCCGGCGATGAGCAGGGAAGTGACCGGTCGGGCAAGTTTCAATGAGGCTGTCGTAAGGGGGATTTGCCTTGCCAGAACCGAGGTTTTGTCTTGTGAGGAGTTGACGAGGAAGCTCCTGACGACCGGAGCATTTTGTGTGCTTGAGGGATTGATAATGATGTAGCATGAGCGCTCGGAGAATATGGCCAGAATCGGGCTGGCGTCGCCGGCCGGCTCCAGATAGTGCCGGAAGAATCTCGTCAGGCAGACAACGTCAGGCTCTATTGATATCGGATCGAGATCTCCAGCCTGCATGTCGGCAAGAATACCCGTGAGCAATTGACGGTTGGCGGAGAAGACAGCTACGTCTGAGCCATTCTTGTCGGCGGCCGTTATGTTAAAGGTAATCGCCAGATTCACAGCATCCGTGGCCAGTGCCTCTTCCGCATCGAATCTGACCGTTTGAGCGATCTGCTTTGGGCTTGTGAATTCCGAGTGCAGGTCGTGTTGTGTAAATAAAGCGCAATCAAGAGCAACTGCAACCGAGCGGAATCTGCGCCCTCTGGCGATGATTTTCCGGGCCACAACTGATGCTAAAGACAGTCCCGGCTCCTCGACCGATTCGGCCGACACGCTGAAACAGTCCTGTACGTTTATATTGGGTCCCTGAGTTGACAGCAACACCACCGTGGCGGTCTGCTGCGACAAATACACACCTAAACAGCTTTGTTTTTCCACGTGGTCAGCTCCTGAATATGACCTTTGTTAAAATTAAATCTGTTGTTCCTTCCGAAATCATCACTTGTGCCTTTCACAAC
>Ga0114922_10001972_pt1 | contig 19363 bp, 15 predicted proteins | sample AartaG_FD_100975 | JGI IMG/M metagenome (GOLD analysis project Ga0114922, IMG submission 100975) | Deep subsurface microbial communities from Aarhus Bay to uncover new lineages of life (NeLLi) - Aarhus_00045 metaG | ecosystem: Environmental > Aquatic > Marine > Oceanic > Sediment | place...
CCTGCTTGCCTTTCATCGCTTGAAACTCCTGGTATATGGGACAGCCTTGCATTTGATCACTCAATATATTAGCTTTTTAAAATTATAGAAATAATTTTTACGCTCTAAACCGGTTATTCATAAATTAGTAAGATGTTATGTTTCCCCGGGGCTTGGGGGGGCGGCGGGCGCATGAAATGCGCGCCGTTGCGCAAAAGCGCAACGGTCTGTGCGACTTCAGTCGCCCAGCCGCCGCCCCCTCCCTCGGTGGCTGATAAAAAACCAAAAATAAGTGATCAGCCCTGTCAAGGTCCGGGTTTCATGAATTATACGCTTTAAACCGGTTATTGAATCAAGCCATGAAAGAAAAACTTGCCGAGAAACTGAAAAGAAAAGACATTCTTCTTCTCGACTGTGCGATGGGAACCAACCTTCAAAAGGCCGGTCTGAAAAGCGGGGAGGAATGCGGAGAGTTCTGGAACACGGACAGCAACAGGGATAAAGTACTTCAACTTCACAGATCCTGTGTCGAGGCGGGCAGTGACATTATAATTACCAACACGTTCGGTGCGAATCCGATCAAGCTCGCCCATTACGGGACAAGCGAGAGGGTGGAGGAGTTGAACCGGGAGGGAGCCAAACTGGCGTGCGAAGCTGCCGGGGATGAGGCTCTGGTTGCCGGGGATATCGGCCCGACCGGGGATATTCTCGAGCACTGGGGCGGAACGCGCAGCAGAGAGGAAATCCGAACAGGATACGAGCGCCAGGTAACGGGTCTTGTTGAAGGCGGGGTGAACCTTATAATCTTAGAAACATTCATGGACGTGGAGGAACTTTTACTTGCATTCGAGGCGGCCAGGAAGCTTTCTGAGCTGCCGGTTATCGCATCGATGACATTCGAGGCTGGCCCCAACGGGATGCGTACCATGTGGGGTCTGGCTCCTGAACAGGTGGCCCAAAAGCTGGAACAGGCGGGGGTAGACGCCGTGGGAGCCAACTGCGGGATGGGTACACGGGACATGCTCAGGGTGGCAAGCAAAATGGTTAAGGGCACATCTCTGCCAGTAGCGGCTCAGCCCAACGCAGGGGCTCCCGAGATGCGCAACGGGGAAACTTTTTATCCGGAAACAGCGGAGCAAATGGCGGCAGTGGCCGGGGAGTTCAAAGCGGCCGGGGTAAAAATCCTGGGCGGCTGCTGTGGAACCACGCCGGAGTATATCGCCACAGTAAAAAGCAGGCTGGGGCTTTAATCTCCCTGGAGAGAAAAATCTCCAACCTGGAAAGCAGGGCCGCAGGAGCCTTGATGTCTTGCAGGATAAGTCCTTGACAACGCGGCTGCTGAATTTCTCTTTTCAGCAGTTTGGATTGTACCACATTCATATATTCAATCACCCATCGAGACTTTTCGCCGCCCGGCCTGTCCGAAATCCAAGCCAGACCCAGAAGAGCAGTTGGAATCCTGCGCTTATTCTCCGCAAGCCCCGGCCCACTTCCCCGTATTGGCTTGAGATTTTCACTTTTAACGATTTATCAGCAGGTCATGCCAGATAATTCTGAAAACGGCTTCTGGAAATCACTCAAACCGCTGGGTAAATACCTGGCGCCACAGCGTCGGATGTTCGCAGTGGGGCTGGGCTGCGCTTTTCTGACCAACTCTATAGGAATGCTGGTGCCCCTGGTTATCAAATACAGCATCGAGGCAGTTGAAAGGGGCGCTGAGGCGCGGATAGTAACTTTAAGCATTCTCGGGCTGGTAGGCCTGAAGCTCTTAGTGGGCCTGTTCCGTTTTCTCATGCGCAAGATACTGATCGGGACCAGCCGGAAAATCGAGTACAGGATCCGGGCAGACCTGTTCGAGCATCTCGAAACCCTGCCGCTTTCCTTTTACCAGCGCACACGTATCGGCGATATTCTCAGCCGCGCTACGAACGATCTCAACGAGGTGCGCATGCTCCTTGGGCCGGCGATCATGTACTCTTTCCAGACCGTGGTGACCGTGCTTTTTGCAGTGCCGGTGATGATATATCTCGATTTAAAACTGGCACTGCTTGCTTTTCTGCCGCTGGCGCTGGTCAGCGCCAGTTACAGGAAGATCGGCAGGATAATCCACGACCGGTCAATGGAGGTGCAGAGGCGGCTGAGCGATATCACAGCAAAGGTGCAGGAAAATCTGGCCGGGATCCGGGTTATCAAGTCGTTCACGCGCGAGGAAAGCGAAATCGAGCGGTTTGAGCGGATGAACCGGGACTACCTCCAGCGAAACATGCGCCTGGTTACGGTTTCAGGTGTTCTCTATCCATTCATGGCGTTCCTGAGCGGGCTTTCGGCGCTGATCATCCTGGCCTACGGTGGAATCCTGGTGGTGCGGAATTCGATCACCCTGGGCGATCTTACCGCGTTTTTCATCTACTTTGGAATGATGTACTGGCCGATGATTGCGGTGGGTTTCGTACTCAATGTGATCCAGCGCGGGCGGGCCTCCCTGGGACGGATCATTGAACTTTTCAGGGTAAAAAGCGATATAACTGACCCTGTGCAGCCCTCGCCCGTTCTTGCGAGTAAAACTGCTGTGGAGGGCAGTATTTCTTTTCGGGATCTTTCTTTCGCTTATTCTGGCAGTAACGAGCCGGTTCTGCGCAATATCAGTATCGAAATCCAGCCAGGCAGTACAATTGCGGTTGTGGGGCCTGTGGGCTGCGGCAAGAGTACGCTCCTGAACCTGGTTTCCAGGCTTTTCAACCCCCGGCCTGGCTGTCTGCTGGTTGACGGGGTGGACGTGCTCGACTGGCCGGTCGCACGGCTTCGGGGCGCAATCGCCATGGTGCCCCAGGATACGTTCCTGTTTTCCGAGAGTATCCGGGATAACATCCTCTACGGCCTGGAAAGGAACGTGGAAGAGGATGAAATCGCCAGGGTGGTAAAAATGGCCGGTCTGCACAATGATGTCACCGGATTCCCGGACAAGCTCGATACACTGCTCGGTGAGCGGGGAATCAACCTTTCCGGGGGGCAGAAACAGCGTACAACGATCAGCCGGGCCCTGATTGTCAATGCGCCGATCCTTCTGCTCGATGACTGCTTCTCGAACGTGGATACACAAACCGAGGAAACGATTCTCAAGAATCTGAGAGCCTATTCAGCCGAAAGGACGACAATCATTGTCAGTCACAGAATCAGCGCCATCAAGGCTGCAGACCAGATCGTGGTTCTCCAGGGCGGCCGGATCACCCAGCGCGGCACGCATAACGAACTGCTCGAAGAGCCGGGATACTATTTTTCGCTGTATGAGAAACAACTCCTGCAGGAAAAGATAGAGAGGTATTCTTGAAAAGCAGAAGTTTCATGATGGAGGATGAGGTTACCGGCAAGGCGTACGACGTCTGGCTGGCGCGCCGCCTTTTCCAGTACCTGCGACCGTATCTGATACTCGTGGTTCTTGGTACGCTGTGCCTGCTGGCCAGCTCTGCCTGCCAGTTAGCCGGGCCCTACCTGGTCAAGGTAGGTATCGACAAGTACATTGTCCCAGGCAAGCTCGAGGGTTTTCTCACCCTGATCATTATCTATCTGCTGGCGATCACGGGCGATTTTATTTCCCGCTGCGCACAGATATATATTATGAACTACCTGGGCCAGAAAACGATGTACGATCTGCGCATGGACCTGTTCAGCCACCTTCAGAGACTTTCGCTCAGGTTTTTCGACCGGAACCCGGTGGGGAGGCTGGTCACCCGGGCCACCAGCGATGTGGAGGTGCTCAACCAGCTATTTTCCACTGGTCTTGTGACCGTTATCGGCGACCTGGCGATGATCGCAGGAATCATGATCGTCATGCTCTGGATGAACCTGAAACTCGCCTTGCTCATTTTCTCCATTCTGCCTGTGCTGCTGGTCATTACTTTTTATTTCCGAAAGAAAATGAGGGAAGCTTTCCGGCTCGTGCGCACCCGGCTCGCACGTATCAACGCCTTCCTTCAGGAGGCACTTTCCGGGATGAGTATCATTCAGCTTTTCAACCGCCAGGAGCGCACACGGAAAAGATTCGACACTCTCAACCTCGACCACATGGACGCCTACCTTCAGACGATCTTCTACTATGCGCTCTTCTTCCCGCTGATCGAACTGATCGGCACGATCGCTCTGGCAATAATCCTCTGGTACGGAGGCTTGAGCGTGATGGAAGGCACACTGACTTTCGGTGTACTGGTGGCATTTATCCAGTATGTGGAGAAATTTTTCAAGCCGATCAGCGACCTGAGCGAAAAGTACAATATTTTCCAGGCAGCGGCAGCCTCCTCAGAACGCATTTTCAGGCTGCTCGATATGAAAGATATTATCCCCGACACCCCGGCACCCACCTGGCGCGACCGTATAGAGGGACGAGTGAGCTTTAGGGACGTGCACTTTGCTTACAATCAGGATGAACCTGTACTTCGGGGGATAGATTTCGAGGTGGAGCCGGGCGAGAAAATTGCGGTCGTGGGCTCCACCGGAGCAGGCAAAACAACTATTATCAACCTTCTGGCCCGATTCTACGACCCCCAGGAGGGAGAGATCATGATCGACGGGATAAATATCCGGAATTTCGACAAAAAGTGGCTCAGGCAAAATATCGGGACAGCGCTTCAGGATGTGTTTATCTTTTCCGGTACTGTAAAAAACAACATTGCACTGGGTGAGGATAACCCGGGAATGGGGAAAATAACTGAGGCAGCGGAGACGATCGAAGCGGACGAGTTTATCGAGAGGCTGCCCGGCGGGTACGATCACGAATTGACCGAAAGGGGTTCCACACTCAGCGCCGGCCAGAGACAGTTGCTGTCATTTGCCCGCGTGATGTACAAGAACCCGAGAATCCTGGTGCTGGACGAGGCAACCAGCAGCGTGGATAGCCATACCGAATACCTGATCCAGAAGGCTCTGGAGCGGCTGATCGCAGGCCGCACGAGCCTGATAATCGCTCACCGCCTTTCCACAATCCGCCATGTAAACCGGATTATCGTGATGCATCACGGCCGGATCGCAGAGACCGGTTCACACGAGGAACTTCTTCAGCATAAAGGAATTTACTATAACCTCTACCAGTTGCAGTACAAGGATCAGGAAGTCGTTTCCCCGGGGACTTAAAGCTTATGCAGGCGGAAAGGTTACTGCTCTGTTTCTTCCTCCATGATCTTTTTTACCACCTCGAGTTCTTTTTTTGCAATATCGTGAAGGTTTGCGTAATCCTTTCCCTCCAGGGCATATTTCAGGGCACGCTCCGCCCTTCTCGGTTGCCTGCGATGCCGATAAATCCGCGCGGCGTAAAAATGGGCCCACGGCACGACCCATTCCGGGTTGATCGGGTTGGAGACCAAAATTCCCCTCATCCCGTCGAAAGCTTCATCCATTTTTCCCAAGTTCACCTGGCATTCTACTGCGTGCAGGCGGCTGATTTCGAAAATAACCTCATCATAGCCTGGCAGGCGGCTTGCAACTTTGGCGATAATGCTGCGGTAAACTGCCTCGGCCAGCACCCAGCGTCCCATTCCACGGTAGCACTCTCCCAGTTCGATCTGGATTACTGAGTTGTCAGGGAACAGGTTATGCAGACGTTCAGCGGTTTGGAGCGCCTTTTCTAAAGCGCCGGGGTTTCTTCTATAGACATCCAGTAGAACGAGACTTGCCCAGAGACTGCTGTCATCGCCTTCGGTAGATATTCTCTCCAGCATCTGGATTCCCCTCTGGCGCTGGCCGCGAGGGAGCAATAATGCGAACTGGGCCACCCTCTGCCACAGCGGGCTTCCGCCCCAGGTTGCGTCGAATATCGCCAGCGGAAGGGCCGCGTCGATTTCATCCGGGTATCGCTCGAAAAGCTCCTCGGCAGCATCCTTGGCCCCGCGGGTTGACCAGCGGGCAGAGAAGTCATATCCCCGGATTGCTTTGAACTTGGCAATAAGCACCCGGGCAAGGGCCTTGAAATAAAGCGCACGGCCGTACTCTGGTGAATCCGAGTCAATCCTCCTGGCGATATCAATACAGGCTTCCAGCGATTCCTGGAGAGGGCTGTCGTACCTCCGGTTCCCCGGATTGCGAGCGATAAACCAGCCGTAACAGTTGGCTCTAATAAGATAAGCGCCGTAATTGTCGGATTCACTACTCAGAAGAGACCCGACCCGCTCAAAACTTTCGGTGGACCTTCCTGAATAATTCAGCCAGATAAGTTCATTGATCGTACTACTGAGGAAGGTATCTCCATGTGCTGGATGAGAAAATGCAAGAAAAAGAAGGGAAAAGACTATAGAGGAGAAAACTCTGGTAAAAGGGGGACGACAGTGCATAGCCTCAGCAAATATCCTTGAATCATTGTGGGAAAACTAAAACCCGGCCACGGTAACCAGTAAATCAACCTTGAGGTTGAATCCGCTTGAAAAATGAGCCTGGAGATATTTTCCAGCCAAGATAACTTTCACATTCGGAACTGGAAAGGAATCTATCGGAAGATATCTAATTTATTCAAATCAAATCAGAATAATTAAAAGCCGGGGAAAAAACAACTGATATGCCTGCCTAACGGCCTGTATTTCGATTTGTTTGAATAAAATACCTTTGTGAGGTTCCAGGCGTTGTCGATATTGATTTAAGCCAGGGCTATTTATTATAAACTGAAGTGTGTTTGAGGGTTCCCTCCGGATTTATATTTTTAATAACAAGGTTTTCCCGCCGGCCGGGAACATCATTGGCGCAGCGAAAACCCACGTTGTAATATATCTGATCCACGGCACCATCCCCACGGAAAGCACCCCGGGCATAATCCCCGGTTTCCTTGAAAGAGCCGCCGCGGAAAACTTTCCTATATCCTTTCGGGAAATAAAACAGGTCCTCATCATAGCCCGGATAGGGTCTCAGGTTAGTGCCGACCCATTCCCAGACGTTTCCTGCAAGGTCCAGCACGCCGAACTCATTCGCCCCATTCGGGAAACTCCCGACCGGCATGGGGTTATTTTTCCTGTTCTCCTTGATATTTGCGCGGTGGGGATAGAAACGGTCACCCCAGGGCCACTGGTAGCCATTGGATCCACGGGCAGCTTTTTCCCACTCCTCCTCGGTAGCCAGGCGCTTGCCGATCCAGCGGGCATAGGCATTAGCATCCAGCCAACTCACATAGACCACCGGGTAACCGTCATACCCCTCGGGGTATGTGCCGTTCTGCCATTGGAGCGTGGGGCTGTGCCCGGTACTTTCGCAGAAATGCTTGTACTGGCGGTTGGTTACCTCACAGCGGTCGATATAAAAGGAATCCAGGTAAACCCAGTTCTTGGGAAGTTCGCGGAAAAGCATATTGTTACCTCCGAAATCCACCCTGACCTCGCCGATTTCCCTGTTGCTGCTGCCTCGGCTGAATTCACCTTCCGGAATCAAAATCATATCGGCGTAGGAAATAAATTCGCGCCGAGCCAGAGCCAGAGAATCATCCGGCACCAGATCCAGCAGCTTGAGATAATAAACCAGAGCTCCTGTATAATCCTTTTTATTAAACAGATCCTCGGCCACTGTTCTGAAAAAGCGGATCTGTTCGAGTTTTTTTCGGCGTTCCTGTTCCTCATCAAGCCTTTCCTGCTGTTCTTGGGCCGCTCTCCTAGTCTGTTCTATACGGAACTGGCGCAGGTGATCAAGCAGAGCAAGCATCCGGTCATTTTTTTTGACTCCCTCGAGAACGGCCGGGTCGTCTGGGACGAAATTCTCAAGGAGGAAGTTGAAGTATGCCTTGGATTTCTCGAACTGGCCATTCATGTAATACTGCTCTGCAATTGTATAGTAGTAATCGGGAGGCCTTCCCCCGGTGATCGGCTCAAGAGGTATTTCCGACTCGACATCTATCAGATCAAACAGTTCCCAGACGTTTTCATACACCCTTTCGTCTCTATCATCGATGCGCAGGATCCGGAAGTAGTAAATCAGGGCAAAAGCAAAGTTGCCGTTGTCCCATTCCCTTTCCGCCCAACCAAAGTAGTTGCGCACCATCTGCTTTATCAGTTCTTTCGCCAGGCGGTTATCGGGGTCACGTTGAAGAATTTCCCGGCATTCAGCCAGACAGTTTGCGCTGTCCGGTTCAGTGTACTGGTAGATGGCAAAGTAATTTCTGGCGTTTTCCTCCAGTTCGCTTATGACATCTATCTTTTCCAAGGTATGTGGACTCAGCGTACCCTCGATATCGACGTACTGGTCGACCTCAAGGCTGTCCGTCAGTACGGTTATCCGGGCAAGGCAGCTTTTTTCAGACACACCGATAACTTGTATTTCAGCGACATTTACCGTTTTCTTTTCTTCATCAAACTTGAATATCCTGCCCCGCAAACCCTGCCTTACGCCATGAATCCTGCCCAGGTTGACAGCCACCACTTCGTCCATCACACCGGTAACCCTTCCGAGCCGGCTGCCGGCTGGAAGCTGTTCCTGGAGAACCAGGATCATGGCCATAAGCAACGGGATCAGCAGGAATTTACCCCATTTTTTCACACCGGTTTCCATTATCAGCCTTCATTCCTTATTCGGATTGCAAATCCAGATATTCGTTTTCGTAGAAACGGTCCCAAAGGGAAAGTTCGTATTCCCTGCGGGCAACATCTTTCTCCGGGTTTTCTTCCACCGCTTTTTTACCCAATTCGACCATTTTGACCAGCAACCTGAGCTTAGCTTGCCGCTCGGTGATTTCTCTTTCACACACAGCACGCCTGAAACGATTGTGGGCTACGCGCATCCACTTTTTCTCCTGTTCCGGCCCCATTTTTTCGAATACCTCAGGCTGCTTTTCTTCCTCTTCAGCCAAATCAGTTGCGGTTTTCTTGGAGGAAGCAGGCTCACTGTCAAAATCGAGATCGATTCCCAGGCTTTCGGGGTCATCCGGATCATCAATATTATAGAACACCGGTTGCGCGGTGAGTATGCCGATTACCGCCTCGAGATGTTCGGGAAGGATTTTCTGTTTGACCAGGTCGACAAGCCTATCGAAATCGACCCCGGCATTGGCGAGTTTCAGCCGGTTATCCAGGATCAAGTCCTTGCAGCGAAGTTTCCGCTGCCGTTCCAGCTTGTTTTTATACTGGATTCTGCGAAGCCAGATATAGCCGAACAGCAAAAGAACAACAATAGCGGTCAGCACATTTACCTGCACGTCATCAACCGGCATCCTCTTCCCTTTCTTCTTTGTTGCTGTTTACACCAGAGGTTTCGGCAGCGCCGGCCAGGCCCCCTACTTTTTCGGCCAGATAACGCTGGAGTGTTTCCCCCAGCCGCTTGGCAACAGAGGCCTTGAAAGGCAGCGTGATCTGGTAACTCCCGGTTGATGTGGAGAGGATAAGCTGATAAAGCAATGCTTTATCGTTTTTAGCTAGCTCCTCTACATCCACCTTTTCGATGATCCGGTAACTTATTTCTCTCAGACCATTGCTAAAAATGAAACGGAGACTCGAACCGGTAAATACCAGCCCGCAGCGGGTGGTAAAAGATTCCTGCCGGTCTCCATCCGTAAACTTTACAACCGGGGTCTGGCCACAGAACCGGCGCAGCGGGAAAACAAGAAGTTCCTCATCAAGCGGATCAGGCACTCGGCGATCCTGAAGGTAGCTTTCGCTCAGGATAAACTTGTAAAGATCGAGTTCCTCCACTTCCCTGAGCAAATTCTGCTCCAGAGAGGGCTCCCCCTGTATTTTTTCTTCTTCTTTTCCAGCAGAGCCGTTAGCCTCGATCACTCCGCCTGCGGCAACTTCTTCCGGCTGGCCTGCTTGCGGAGTTGTGGCCAGAGAGATAATTCCCTCCTCTTGGGGAGGTTCCTCTTCATCCGACTTCTGCAATTTTTCGCCGCAATTGGGGCATTCAAGAATTTCGGCGCTTAAATCAAGCCCGCAAAACGAGCACTTGATCATTTCAGGCTGAGGCTCTGGGGATTTCTCAATCTCTTCCGCCTCTCCCAGTTCAGGCTCTTCAGCTGTTTGCGATTCTTCAGGCTCCTCCGAGGGCTTCTCTTCCGGGGCCGCGACAAGCTCCTCCTCGCCAGGCTCTTTATCCCGGACTTCTTTCGTTTCCTCTGCTGGCCGCTCTGCCCCAGCTGCTTCAAACTCCTCCTGATCCCCTGGCATATCATCTTCAGCATCCTGAGGCGGCTCTTCTGATTCAAGCATGAATTTCAAAGACCGGTTATCCGGAGAAACCTGACCGGAGGCAGCCTTTTCTTCCAGTGTTGTTGATTTTTCTCCCGCCTCAGTCACTGATTCAGCAGGTTCCTCTGACGGGCGTATTTCTTCTGGGGCTGGGGCTTTTTCTGCCTGGTCTTGGTCGCCTTTCATGACAATCTCTTCGAAAGCCGCGCTTTCCGGGGCGACCAGATTAGTGCCGCAATGCTGGCAGAACTTTGCATTCTCTGGAACACCTCCGCCGCAATCCGGGCAGATTTTTACGCTCTCTTTCGCTTGAAACCCGGCTTCCGGGGCTTGCTCGATCTTTTCAACCGACTCCTCGCCTGCTTTTGGCTCCGGGGATTGATCAGCCTCAGGTGGTGCCGGCTTACCGCTGGCTGAGGGTGGGAGATGCTCAACTAGACTCTCCGATGCCCGCTGCTGCAGTTCCAGTGTCTCCTCCGTCTCTTTCTCCGATGCTTCCTCTAACTGTACCGGCGCACTTGACTCCGCCTTTTGGACAGGCGTTTCAGCCTGGGCCGGTTCGCTGGGTTCCGGGGCTTGCTCTGCACTCACGGTCTTTGAATCAACAAGGTTCATTCCACAATGCTGGCAGAATTTGGCCTTAGCCAGAACACCCCCTCCGCAACCGGGACAGCTCAGGGCAGCCTCTTTTGCAGAGACTTGATCGGGGGCAAGCTCCTGATCCGCATTGAAACTTTTGAGAAAATGGAAATAGTGGTAAGCTCCGTCCGTGCGGTTCATGTCGCTGCAGGCATGGCTCACTGAGACGAAATCCACCTGGGAAGAAAAACGGCTGTGGGCGATGACCAGCGCCAGGTCGGCTACTGAGCAGATTATACGCGGACAGCCCTCGGAAAAATTGTAGATACCGGAATAGCCATCCTCGCTGAACATCTCTCTGTCGGGCGAATTCCCGGCCATGTGCAGCCGGTATCGGATCAGTTCTCGGGTATCGTCGAGATTCAGGTTTCGCAGGAAAAAACGTACCGGCAGGCGCTGGTAAAATTCCGGCATGGCGCGAATCGCCTCATCCAGCGGCTTCTGTCCGGAAAAGATGAAAGTAATCAGGAAAGCGTCAGAAACACAGAAATTCAGTAGTATCCGAAGTTCCTGCAACAGGTCCGGGCGGTTACAGAGCATCTGCCCTTCATCAAGCATTACCACGCACTTTTCATTCCTGCCGTGGCTTTCAAGCAGAAAGCGGCGCAGATCGTTGAGCAAAGTGAGCTTATCAGTGGTGTTCGAACGCATTCCGAACTGGCGGGTGATCTCGCCTATCATTTGGTTAGCGGTCAGGGTGGGATGGTCGATGAAAACCGTCCTGCAATTTCCCTGATACTGGTGGTCCAATTCCCGGCGCAGCCTTGCCAGCAGGCTTGTCTTGCCGTCACCAGCATGTTCACTGACCAGCAGTGCTCCCCCTTTGTTGGAGACCACAGCGTATTTCAGGCGAATGAGCCCCTCCTGATGATACTTGCTCATATAGAGCATATCAGGGTCGGGAGTCAGTGAAAACGGCGGTTTGGACAGGCCCCAATATTTGAGATATTCTGGTAACATCGCCTCGGAAAATCGCCAGAACCAGGAAAGATAATCGCTACAATTTGTTTATTTTTCAAATATTTACTTATAGCTTCAACAAATATTTTATTCTAAAGGGCTCTGGCTGTCAAGCCGTGAGTTTCTGATCGAGCGTTTCATCATGTGGACAAACAACCTGTCGTAGAACCGCGACTTTTTCCGCTCACCGATCATCGAATATAGGTGGACGCAGCTTAGCACGATTTCAGGATCTAGCGGCATTTTAATCTCCTATGATAGAGTTTCAGTTGTTTTTAACAAGAAATGCAATCTTCATGCCATAAGGAAAAACAAGTTCTGGCATGAATTTTATTATTATCAACAAGCCAATAAGCTTCTCTAAAATGGAAATAACGTCTTGTCACCTGTCAGGCGGATGCTTATATTATAATAATAAAAGAAAATTTTTCCACTCGGTAACATTCCTAAAAACACGAGGTTTAAATGAGCAAAGCCGCCGCTGAGAAGAAACTAAAAAGCACGGCTGATGAAAAGCAGGTTCTGAACAATCTGCTCAAGATTCTCGTGTCCAAGCGAGAAATAACAAAAAAGGACCTGGAGACCGTTCTCAAAATCACTTTTCAGAAACTTGTCGAGCTGGTGCAGGCGCAGGCGATCACGATTTATTCGGTGGGCGGGGACAACCTGATCCATTTTACCCACGCCTATTTCAGCGAGGAACTATACAAGAACAGCGACAAACTGAAAGAAGCCTACCAGAAAAAGGTCGAACGCCTGCGCAATATTACTCTGAAAAGGGGTCAGGGAATAGTGGGCAAGGTAATCGAAAGCAGCGATACCTATATCTCCCTGGACACCCAGAACGATCCCAACTTTTTCAGCGGAGTTGACAAGGAAACCAGTTTCCAGACCAAGAGTATGATCACCGTGCCACTGGTGACCGATGAGGTAATTGGCGCAATTCAGATAATAAACAAAAATCCTCCGGGCAGCCCCGAGCTGTTCACCGAAAAGGACCGTCAGCTTCTCGAGGAAGTTTCCGACTACTCGGCAAAGATCATCCAGAAAGTCCATCAGCCGGATGTAAAAATGACCGATGCCGAGCTGGCCTATTACCTGAGCCGGCTCACAGACCACGATTATTACGATATCGCTGAGGATTTCGTTGCGGATGAGAAACTGATGAACCTGGTGGGTGAAAAGAACCTGAAAAAGTTTTTAATTCTGCCGATTAAAAAAGTCGGCACCCAGTCGGTTGAAATTGCCATCTCCAACCCGGTTGATTTCGACCGCATAGACAGTTTCCGCTGGGCAACCAAGCTTGAGGCAGCCAAAATAGTCGTGTCGGCCGAAAGCCGGATTAAAAAGGTGATAGAAAGCTTTTTCAAGACTGATTCGACTGATATCGACGAGGTAGCAGCCCTGGTGGGCAGCGAGTACGGTGAGAATGTCGAGTCGCTGGAGTTTGGAGAGGATGTGGACGAGGAAAGCACGCCGATCGTGCAGCTCGCCAACCGGATCATCGAGGACGCTTATACCCGCGGTGCGAGTGATATCCATGTCGAGCCGTTCGAAAAAGAGGTGCTTGTACGTTACCGGGTGGACGGGGTCTGCCGGATAGCGCTCAAGCTTCCGCCAAATTCTCTCAAAGCCCTGATCAGCAGGCTCAAAATCATGGCCGGACTGAACATAGCCGAGCGGCGCCTGCCCCAGGACGGCCGGATCAAGTTCAAGGAGTTCACCCGTACCGGGATCGATATCGACCTACGCGTGGCCATGGGTCCGATGGTTTTCGGCGAAAAGGTGGTGATGCGTATCCTGGATAAATCCAGCACAACGGTTGGACTGGAGATGATGGGTTTTTCCGGGTACAACCTGGCGATCTATGAAAAACTTCTCAAAAGCCCCTACGGGATGATTCTTCATGTAGGGCCTACAGGTAGCGGTAAAACCACAACCCTTTATGCAGCGCTCAACCATATCAACGATCCGGCTATCAACATCCAGACAGCAGAAGACCCGGTGGAATACATGCTTTTTGGTATCAACCAGATGCAGATGCGCAAAGAAATCGGGTTGACCTTTGCCAACGCTCTTCGCTGCTATCTGCGCCAGGACCCGGATGTGATCCTGGTGGGTGAGATCCGGGACCTGGAAACCGCCGAAATCGCAATCGAGGCCTCGCTCACCGGACACCTTCTTTTCAGCACTCTGCATACCAACGACGCTGCGGGCACGGTTACCAGATTCCTCGACATGGGTATCCAGCCGTTTCTCGTTTCCAGTTCTCTGCTTCTTGTCTGCGCCCAACGCCTCCTTCGGCGGCTTTGCCCGAAATGCAAGGAGTCTTATAATCCCAGCGAGGAAGAGATTCAACTGCTGGAGGATTTAGCCAAGGGAGCCACGCTGTTCAAGGCCAAAGGATGCGAAACCTGCAACGGCACCGGCTACAAGGGCAGAATCGGCTCGCATGAGATTCTCACTATGAACGACGCGATCAAAGAGGCCGTGCTGCGCAACGCATCCAGCGAGGAGATCAAAAAAGAGGCGCTCAAGAACGGGATGGTGCCGATTTTCAGGGACAGTCTTGAAAAGGCGGCCAAGGGGATTACTTCCATGGAGGAGGTCCTGCGGTGCGTGCGGGGCTAGGGGGAAGCAAAAAGTTAAGATATCAGATTGGATTATCGACTGCGCTCGGGAGAGTGTTTGTCCAGTAGGGCTTTCATGTGCTTATTGATCGAAGTGGAGATTTGTTCCACCGGCTGATCCGCGTCGAGCACAACGATTCGTTCAGGTTCCTGGCTGGCGAGAGAGAGAAAAGCTAGACGGACTTTCTGGTGAAATTCGATGCCCTGCCCTTCCATCCTGTCTTCATCATATGATCCCTTTCTTTCCATCCCAATCTCAGGCGGTAAATCCAGAAGGAAGGTTATATCTGGAAGGACACCTTCTGTGGCGAATTCATTGATCTGCTGCACCAGAAGCATATTCAGAGCCCTTGCCCCTCCCTGATAGGCGAGAGAGGAATGATGAAAGCGGTCGGAAATAACGATCTTCCCCTCCTCGAGGACTGGCTTGATCACCTGGCTTACTAATTGAGAACGGCTTGCCAGGTAAAGCAGGAGTTCGACGCGGGGGGCGAGTTCCCGGTGGTTCCGGTCAAGAAGAATTTTCCTGATTTTCTCACCAATCACCGTACCACCCGGCTCACGGGTAACCAGCACCTGGTATCCCTGAGTGGTGAGGTAATCCGCCAGAAGTTTGGCCTGGGTAGTTTTGCCGGTTCCCTCGCACCCTTCTATCGTGACAAAGATTCCTTTTTTCATAAGAGATTAGCTCTGTTACTCACGACAATAATTACTCTTCTTTGTCCAGCGGCACGCCGTGGGCAACTGAGTAAACGTGGAAGATTCTTTGAATTACGGTTAGATTGGACGCAATCGCCAGAAACCAGATTACGTAATAAAGTGTCATATGTCCCAGAATGGCGCCGAATCCCAGATAAACGACCCGCTCTGGGCGCTGAAACAATCCTACGCTGCAGTTGATCCCGAGAGCTTCCGCTTTTGAACGCGCATAGCTCACCATCAACGAACCGATACCGGCCAGCATAATCACCCAGATCATCTTCTCCTGGTGGCCTTTTCCCATGTACATGTACAAAAGACCCAGAAAGATGATCATGTCTGACAGCCGATCCATCGTGGAATCGAAGAACGAGCCGAATTTACTGCTCATACCCGTGGCTCGTGCCACTTTTCCATCGATGATGTCAAAGGTGCCGCTGAACAGGAGGATTGCTCCAGCCCATTGCACATTATCGCTCGCAAAAGCCAGCGCCGCGCCAACAGAAAAAGCAAAACCGATCGTGGTTATCAAGTTCGGTTGGACGCGATGGCGAATGCAAAAGCGGATTATCGGGCTGATGAGGTCAATGTACCAGTATTTGATTAATTTCGGAACAAATCTCATCTGTGGTTTTAGCCCTCTAACAAAACATCCAATTTACTCTGCAAAGTTGACTCAGAAACCGCTCCAATGGAAATGTCCACCGGCTCTCCGGCCTTAAAATATATGACTGTGGGGATGCTTCTTATTTCGTACTTTTGTGCTGTTTTAGGATTCTCATCAACATCAAGTTTGAAGACTTTCACCTTGCCCGCATTGGCTTTGGCAAAAGTTTCCATCCCCGGAGCCATGTGCAAACAGGGTCCACACCAGGGCGCCCAAAAATCCACAACAGCAATACCTTCAGCCTGCAGGACTTGCTGCTCGAAGAAAATATCGTCAACTGCCTGCGGTTTATTCTCAGACACGATTTTCCCCACCTTTCTTTAATTAAAACCGCAAATAAGGCGGTTTTTTCCAGGCAATAGCGAGATACACTATAATTACAAACTTCGAAATCAGGTTACAATTATAATATACCGTCCGGACAAACGCAATCTAAACCTCGTTTTCGACACACTTTAATGTGGTGGTTATTGACAAATCAGTTAAGGCTGTATTATCATTGAATACGTTTAATTGTTGAGGATTCAAGTAATCTTTGCTTCTTCGGAACAGCTTCGATCAAATTTTTTACTTTTGATCCAGATATCTTTTGCCTCGGATCATACTCATAGAATTTGGAATGCTTGTCAGAATACTACAAACAGCTCCACGCCTGGAGGATTTAGAAGCAAACCGTGCAGGCTGTGAGGATGGTATAATCTCCAGCGGATGTTCGCATATCATCGATCCCCACGGAGTAGTAATCGAAAGCCTTCCTTTGCTCGAGGAAGGTCAGGCGACGATCAAGATCGAGATGGACGAACTTCCGAAGGCGCATATCCGTTCTTCCATCCTGCGTGATGAAAAATTCATTTCGAGTCTCCATGAACTCAAAAGAATCAAAAAGAAAACCTCTGGCCATTAATTGCGAACAGGTGGTCGAAGTATTAACCAATTTCATCCGCACCGAGGTTCTCAAAACGGGTTTCAAGAAGGTTGTCGTAGGTCTGTCCGGGGGGATCGATTCGAGCCTTTCCGCCACCCTGGCCACCAAAGCGCTTGGAGCCGAGAATGTGATCGGCGTGATGATGCCTTACGAGACATCCAACCCCGAGAGCCTGGCAGATGCAGAAATGCTTGCCAAAAGACTGGGCATTCCCCACCGGCTGGTCGAGATAACGCCGATGGTCAAGCCTTTTTCTGAAATGAGTCCTGAAATGGACGCCTTGCGCCGGGGCAATGTCATGGCGCGAATGCGGATGATAGTGCTCTACGATATCTCCGCCGCGGAAAAAGCCCTGGTACTGGGCACCGGTAACAAAACCGAGTATTTTCTCGGCTATTCCACACTCTGGGGAGACAGCGCCTGTGCTCTCAATCCGCTGGGAGACCTTTACAAGAACCAGGTCAGGACCCTGGCTGCGTATCTCGGTCTGCCTGAGAAAATAATCAATAAAAAGCCGAGCGCGGATCTCTGGGCTGGGCAGACCGACGAAGAGGAACTTGGGTTCACTTATGAGGATGCCGACATCTTGCTTGAAATGCTTATCGACAGGAGGATAACCCCACAGCAGGTGGCCGAGCAAGGCTACCCCCGAGAAGTTGTCGATAATATCATGCGCATGGTGCAGCAAACCCAGTACAAAAGGCACATGCCTCTGATCGCAAAATTAAGCAATAGAAAGATCAACCGCGATTTCCGGTTCCCCGGAGACTGGGATCTTTAATTCCTTCTTTAACCCTTGGTGATTGATCCATGTCTACTACACTTCAAATTATCATTGCAGTTTCTCTGGTCATTATCGCAATCTACTTTCTTCTGTTAACCGCGTTAACTGTCATCGCATATCTCAAGCTGCGCGTTTTCCAAAGGTATCTGGAAAAAATCCTGAAAGAGAGGCTTGAGATTGCCTTGGAGCACCTTCAGAATATAACTGTCAGCCTGGAAGATCTTTCCACCAGCACTACCCGTAAAGTAGAGGACCTGACTGAGGTAATCCCGGAGATTCGAGAAAAAATGGAGGAGCTTGTTGACCTGCTTGACCTTGTGCAGGAAAAACTGAGGAACCCTTTACTTAACCTTGTTTCCGCGCTGAAAGTTTTTTCCCAAAAGGTAACTCGCTGGCTCTGAATAACAGACAGCGGTTTATTATTCAACCGAAAAGGAGGGATTTATGTCTGACAACGATTATGGCAAACTTGCGATTATCAAGGCTTTTCTTCTTGGAACAGTGGCCGGTGCCGGGCTGGCTCTGCTGTTTGCCCCCTATTCCGGAGAAGAAGCCCGGAAAAAGATTGCAGAAAAAACCGATGACGCCAGAAAAGCGGTGAAAGATACCACCGGCCAAGTTCTGAAAAAAAGCACCGAGCTAGTGGAGGAAGGTAAAAAGACCGTGGATTCCCTTAAAGGCGAAATGTCTAAAGTCGTGGACGAGGGTAAGAAATCGCTCAACAGTATCCGTGGCGAGGTCTCAAAATTCGTGGAGGAAAGCAAGGAATCGGTCAAGAAAACGGTCAAGGAAGAAATGGACGCTCTGGAGAAAGAACTGGCTGCGAAGAAGAAAAAAGGGGCCAAAGCTTGATCATCTAGCTCGAATTAACTGCAGGGAAATAAAAAAGCCGCTGAAAAACTTTCAGCGGCTTTTTTATTTAGTTCCAGACAATCTTTGGTTTACTTCAGCAGGATCATCTTCCTCGTAGCGCTGTACTTGGAGGAAGTGAAGCGATAGAAGTAAACTCCGCTGCTTACCTGACGGCCGTTAGAATCAGAACCGTCCCAGAATGCCGAGTAGAAACCTGAACCTTTCATACCTTTGGCCAGTGTCTTTACCAGGCGTCCGCGGATATCGTACACGTTGAGAGTAAAAGATACGTTACCTGCGTCCTCGGGGATCTGGTAACTGATCGTAGTGGACGGGTTGAACGGGTTCGGATAGTTCTGGGCCAGTGCAAAAGCCTTGGGCAGCGCGGCGCCAGGGCCAACGCCCTCACCCGAGGTAGGCACGCGCCAGTCAATCGTAGCTGTAGCACCCACTTTTTCAATGCCGACAAGGCTGCCGGTATTGTCAACCACCTGAACGCCCGCCAGCGCAAAACTGATATCGATCCCTAGATCATCGACCCCGGGTATCTCTCCCTCAGCCAGAGTGATATCATAGACCACGTGAAGAACAACATTGTCTCCGGCTGGTATGCCGTCAGCAGGTGTAGCAGCATAAGCAACCACCTTAACAAAGGAGCCGGAATCTACAGCAGTAGCCACCCAACCGGATGTCGGGGTGAGAGTCGTGACCGGCACCAGAGTGTCGGCCGAGAGAACGCCGGTTTTATCCACCGGACCTTCCGTAACATAGAAAATGAGGCTCTGCACAGGCACGCTGTTTTTCAACCGGATCGGCAGGTGAAGCTGCCCATCGATAATGGGAGCAATACCGGTTCCCTCCCACGGGACACCTTTATCGGCAGTACCGGTCTGGACAGCGATAGCCAACGTATCGCCAAAGGCGAAACTTAAGTCTGCTGTGGCCTGTGGCGAAGTGGCGACTGTCAGAGCGCCGCCATTCAGCACTACGTCACTCATAACCACAGAAGCAGTGACACCTGCGCCGACAGAGGCAACACTGAACGCAACCGTGCACATATCGCCAAGTCCGCCTGTGGGTATCTCACCGCCG
>Ga0114922_10001973_pt1 | contig 19361 bp, 25 predicted proteins | sample AartaG_FD_100975 | JGI IMG/M metagenome (GOLD analysis project Ga0114922, IMG submission 100975) | Deep subsurface microbial communities from Aarhus Bay to uncover new lineages of life (NeLLi) - Aarhus_00045 metaG | ecosystem: Environmental > Aquatic > Marine > Oceanic > Sediment | place...
CGGCAATCTCTTGTAATTTTGAAAGAACATCCGCTACAACAGTGCATGCCCGGCGCATTAACTCAATTTCTCTTCGGCTGCGAAGTGTTATAGCCATTTAATTTTGTATTTCAAACCTCGTACTTTAGTCCAGATACAATTCACGCTTTGGCGAGGGCTTCCAACTTTTCGAGAACAGAAGCGCTTACCCCGTCGACGTCCTTGTTAGCATCGATGTCATACACTGTGCTGCTGTTTTTTTTATAGTAATCGACCACCGGCTCGGTCTGCAGGTGATAGGTTTTAAGTCGATTCGCCACGACTTCGGCACTATCATCCGACCGTTGAACGAGCGTGGTACCATCGTTATCACATATTCCTTCGACCTTCGGCTTCAGGTTTTCAACGTGGTAGACCGCACCACATTGAGGACAGCTTCTCCTGCCGGTCATTCTCCGAACCACCACTTCGTCATCTATCTCCAAATTCAAAACAGCGTCAATTTTTTGGCCGCTGCAATCCAACGATTTGTCAAGCTCGGCTGCCTGGTTAATGGTTCTCGGGAAACCATCCAATATGAAACCAGCGTCCGGAGCATTCTTTATCGCGTCAGCCATCATCTCAACTATAATTTGGTCAGGCACAAGTGCACCTGAATCCATATACTTTTGGGCTTTTCCGCCCAATTCTGTGCCTTCAGCTCTTTGTTGCCGTAAGATGTCTCCGCTGGACAGATGCAGCAGACCATACCTGTCAACAATGCGCTTGCACTGCGTTCCTTTGCCGGCGCCGGGTGCACCCAACAAGACTATCCTCACGCATAAGCTCCTTTAATTCTTCCGGTCTCACTGAAACCTTCGTAGCTTCTCATCAAGAGGTTCGCCTCAATCTTCTGAACGAGGTCCAGGGAGACACTGACAACAATCAACAGGCCCGTGCCGCCCAAAAACGTTGCTACTATCCAGGGAATTCCTAATAAGATTGAAATGACGCTGGGCACAACGGCAATTATGGACAAGAAAGCGGCTCCAAAATAAGTTATTCTTGTCATGACGGTTTCCAGATATTCAGCGGTTCTACGTCCGGGTCGAAGGCCTGGAATGAAAGCTCCCGAATCCCGCAGGTTTTTGGCCATTTCCCTCGGCTGAAACTGCACCGTCACCCAAAAGTAAGCGAATAAAAATATCAATACCATATAGAGGACATTGTAAGTAAAAGCATCGTGACGCAAAGCACCCTGCAAAGTGGCAAGAAATCCTGAATTCCGGAATCTCTCTATTCTTGTGAATTGCTCAAGTATTACGGGTGGGAACATCATAAAAGCGGACGCGAAGATTATCGGCATCACGCCGCCGTGATTGACACGCAGCGGCAAATAATGTCTTTGGCCTCCATACATTCGCCTTCCGCGCATCATTTTTGCCTGTTGAACCGGTATTCGCCGCTGGCCTTGCGTTATGAGTATGGCACCGGCCACAACAAATACAAAGGCCGCTATCAAGAACAATAACTTTGCCGGGCCTATGGTGCCGGGCGGTGCAGCCACTGTTAAGTCGACGTTCTCTATTAGCATTCCAACCGCCCATGGCATTCGGGATATAATACCGGCCATAATTATCAAACTAATACCGTTTCCTATGCCGTACTCATCTATCTGCTCACCGAGCCACATCAAGAAGATGGTTCCGGCTGTCATAGCGACAATGCCCATTATTACAGCCTGGGTCTCCATGCCCGGGTAGATAAACTGTCCCAACATCTTCATATACATAATCGCTTGAAAAACACATATCAGAACCGCCAGGTAGCGTGTATACTCCTGTATTTTTTTGTGTCCGGTTTGGCCTTCCTGCCGGAGTTTTTTCAAAGCAGGAACAACCTCTCCCAGCAGCATAAGAATAATCGATGCAGTAATATATGGCATAATTCCGAGACCGAACAGGCTGCTTTTGTCCAGGGTTCCGCCGGTGAATATCTGCATATATGTAGCGGCCCTTCCGAAGGGGCTTTCCGTGTCCCTGTGTCTGGTGACTTCGGCAATCTTGTTCTGGTCAAAACAGGGATTAGGGATATGGAAACCAACCCTGTATATTACCAGCAGCGCCAATGTAAAAAGAACTTTGTTGCGCAGGTCCGGAATTCTGAATATGTTAAATACTGTCCCAAGCATTTTTATTCCCCGTTAGTCTTTCAGTCTACAATCATTACAGACAGCTTATTTTGTCGACCACAAGCGGACCACAGAAGAAAATCCAATCAATTACGTAATTTGTTTTGCCGTACCGCCGCATCCTATAATCTTCTGCTCAGCGGTTTTGCTAAACTTATGAGCCGTTACTTCCAACTTCTTTGTTAGCTCCCCATCACCGAGAATTTTCACTTTACTTTTCAAACTATTAATCAATCCGGCATCAGATAATTGTTCTATACCGACGGCGTCGCCCTCGTCAAACCTTTCCAGTTGTGATACATTAACAATTTGGTAGCATGTTGCGAAGTTATAATTACTAAATCCACGTTTTGGCAGCCGCCTAAATAAAGGCATCTGTCCGCCTTCATACAGCGAGGTGGAAGTCGAGCCGGCCCTGCTGCCGCTACCTTTGTGGCCTCGTCCGCAGGTTTTGCCGCGGCCGGTGCCCGTGCCTCTTCCTACACGGCGGCGACGCCTGTGCTTACCTGCAATAGAAGTTATTTCGTAGTTCAACATTTAACCCGTCACCACCTTTTTATTGTTTCCACTTCTACGCCACGAAGGGACTGGAACATTTCTTTGCTTCGTAATTTCAACAGCCCATCCAAAGTGGCCTTGACAACATTTTTAGCAGAGTTGCCTCCATACACTTTTGTAAGGACATCCTGCACACCGGCAAATTCAAGGACAGCTCGAGCGTTGGAGCCTGCGATAACGCCCGTACCAGGGCTGGCCGGGACCAAGGTTATCCTTGTAGCTCTATATCTGCCTTGGACCTGGTATGGAATCGTTCTGCCGGCCAGAGCTATTTTGTGCAAAGATTTTTTGGCGTCCTTTATACCTTTCTCAACGGCAAACGGGACTTCCTTTGCCTTACCATACCCAACGCCCACTGTCCCCGCACGGTCACCGAGCACAACTAATGCCGCAAAGCTGAACCGCCGACCTCCTTTGACGACTTTGGCACAGCGAAATACCTTTACGACCGTATCTTCCAGAGGCTGTTCTTCCTGAGGTGACAACTTGGCCCCATTAGAAGTCCGCGCCGAAGGTGCGACACTTCTCTCCGAGGTCTTGCTTTTAACGGGCTTAACCGGTTCTTCTGCCAATGTTTTTTTCTCCAATCGTATTTCTACGGCCGGCAAGTTCCTTCAAAAAACCAGGCCGGCTTTTCTTGCCGCCTCGGCAAGAGCCTTGACTCTGCCATGAAACTTATATCGCTTTCTATCAAAGCAAACGCATTTAATACCGACGCTAAGGGCCTGTTTTGCTACTGCTTCACCTATCGTTTCAGCAGCTTTTTTGCCGGTGGTAACGCTCAATTGGTCCCGCAGGCCTTTTGCTCTTGTGCTTGCGGAAACAAGTGTCGCTCTGGCGACATCATCTATAATCTGGGCGTAGATATGCCTGTTTGAACGAAACACCGACAGCCGAGGTCTGTTTGGTGTTCCAAAGACCTTTTTTCGGACGTGATATTTACGCCTCATCGCCGCTTTTTTTATCCTGTCAATTCTCATAAAAACCAAATCACAATCGACATTTACTATTTACTATTGATTCTAAGCTCCGATTTTTTTTCGAATAGTCAATATTCAATTGTCAATCGTCAATTCTTATACTGTTCCCGAAGTAAATGCTTTTCCGACCTTGCGTCGTACGTATTCGTCGGCATAACGGATACCCTTCCCTTTATATGGTTCGGGCGGCCTTATTCTCCGTATATCAGCAGCAAACTGTCCCAGCAGTCTCTTGTCCATCGCCGAAATCGTGAACCTGGCGGGAACCTCATTGCCCCTTGTTGCGTTGACATCAATGTTTACCTTTATGCCCTTTGGTATCGGCCGCTCTACCAGATGGGAAAAGCCAACCTGAAAGACCAGCTTTTCGCTCTGCTCTTTGACATTATAGCCGGTACCGTATAACTCCATCTTCTTTTCAAAACCTTTACTGACACCTGCCACCATATTAGCAATCAAGGCACGCGTGGTGCCATGCATCTGCCTGGCCTCATGGCTTTGTGGATGTTCATTTTCAACCAGTACCTTGCCTGCGGAACTGTCCACTTTCACCTTTATACGTGGGTGACAGTCCATCTGGAGCTGGCCAAGCGGACCTGAAACATTGATACACCGGCCATTCTTCTCGACCTTTACTCCCTGGGGAATAATAATTGTTTTTTTTCCGATACGACTCATCAGCTAACCGTACAAAGTATCTCCCCGCCGACATTGTTCTGGCGGCAACTTCTATCACTCATTACACCGCTACTTGTGGAAACGATTGCGATGCCCATACCAGCCAACACGTGTGGCAATTTGTCAACAGACGAGTAGATTCTACAACCGGGCCTGCTTATCCTTGATAATTCGTTAATGACCGGCCGGCCCTCGTTGTCGTACTTTAGAGTAATTCTCAGTATTCCCTGCCTGCCGTCATCGATTCTGTCAAAATCTTCGATGTAACCTTCCTTTTTCAAAACAGTCGCTATACCTTCGCAAATATTCGATGCTTTAATATTGACCTGGCTTTTATTTATTCGCCCAGCGTTGCGAATTCTCGTCAACATATCAGCTATCGGGTCGCTCAAACTCATAATCTCGTCTCCCTTGGCTCGTGTCCCGTGTCTCGTTCGGGACACGGGGCCGGGGCACAAGTCACGATTTACCAACTGGCTTTTCTTACTCCCGGTATTTTTCCTTCGTTAGCCAGGGTCCTAAAGCAAATCCTGCAAATTTTGAATTTGCGATAAACACCTCTGGCTCTTCCACAAAGCTGGCAGCGTGTATATTGTCTAACGCGAAATCTTTGTTTCTTTTCCGCCTTGTTTTCCAGGGCTTTAGTTGACATCTACGCGCTCCAAAATAATGTTTATCATTTCGCCGGCAATCCCTAAATATCACTCTTGCGTTTCCGTGCTCTTGAACGGCATACCAAACAACGAGAGCATTTTCCTCGCTTCTTCATCAGTATTTGCCGTCGTCACCAAGGTCACGTTCATACCCTGCTGAAACTCCATCTGTGCCGGGTTGATTTCGGGGAAGACACCCTGTTCAACCAGTCCCATCGTGTAATTACCTCTGCCGTCAAAACTGTTTGGTTCAAGGCCCCGAAAGTCTCTTACCCGCGGGATTGCAAGGTTAATAAGTCTGTCCATAAATTCGTACATTCTTACACCACGGACAGTAACTTTCAAATTGGTTTCCTGCCCTTGCCGAACTTTGAAACCGGCGACACTTTTTTTAGCCTTACAGACGGCCGGTATTTGGCCCATAATCATCGTCAGGTCCTTCTTGGCCGATTCCAGGAATTTTTTATCCTGTGTAGCCTTTCCTACGCCCATAGAGACAACGACCTTTTCCATTCGCGGCACCGCCATAGGATTCTTGTATCCAAATTCCTCAGTCAATCCCGGAACTACCTTGGACTTATATAAATCTTTTAAACGTGCCATCAAAAGTCTCTCAACGTTTAACTATTTACTGTTTGGCCTTTCTGGGCTTGTTTATCTCTGTGCCATCAGCACCAACTCGGCTTTTACTGCCATCCTCGTTTATCTGATAATGCACTCTGCTCCCTCTTGAGCTTTTCGAGGTTACCGGCAATACATTACTTATATGTATCGGCTGCTCAACGTTAATCCGGCCTCCCTGTGGATTTCTACGTGAAGGGCGAACGTGCTTTTTTGCTACATTTTGACCCTGAACCACTATCTTTTCCTTCTCGGGTATAACACGCAGCACTCTGCCGGTAGCCCCTTTATGGTCACCAGCTATAATCTCGACCGTATCACCTTTTTTTATATGTAGAGCCATTTTCAAATCAAATATAAAAAATCAAATTTTATACTACCTCGCTTGCCAGCGAGATAATCTTCATATAGTTTTTTTCGCGAAGCTCACGAGCCACCGCGCCGAATATTCTCGTTCCTATCGGGTTACGTTCATTGTCAATCATCACCGCCGCATTGCTATCGAACCTTACGTAGCTGCCATCCGAGCGTTTCAGAGGACTTTTGGTTCGAATAATAACGCATTTATGCACTTTCTTGTTATCCAACTGACAGGTCGGCAGCGATTTTTTTATAGCAACACAAATAATGTCTCCTACCGAGGCCACGGGTCGGGTCTTTCTACCACGGGAGCCGCCTTTTCCAAGAACCTTAATACACAATGCCGACTTGACACCTGAGTTGTCGGCTATGTCCAACATTGTTTCCTGCTGAATCATATTTCGTATCTCGTACTGCGTATTGCGCACAACGCATCACGCTTTTTCCAGAGCAGCTCTTTCTACAACTCTCACAAGTCGCCAACTCTTGGTTTTACTATGAGGACGGCATTGTGCAACTTCAACGACGTCCCCGACACCTGCCTGATTTAGCTCGTCGTGGACGCCGAGTTTTGTTCTACGCTTTACGTATTTACCGTATTTCGGATGCCTGACCTTGAAGTCAATGGCAATTTTGATGCTTTTGTCACCACTGTTGCTTATTACCACGCCGGTTAAAGTTTTTAATTTTCGGTCCTGCATCCTCGATTTCCAATAAACAATTACCTAAGACAAAGTCTTACTTACTTTCACGAATTACCGTCTTAATCCTGGCAATATCACGCCTGACATTAGTTATGGCTTTGGAATTCTCCAGCTTTTCCGTAACCGCCTGCGAGCGCAAGTCAAATAAATGCCTCTGGAATTCTTCCAGTTGACTCTGTAGCTCATCCGGGCTCATCTCACGGTAATGCTGCGCTTTCATCTAAAGCTGCCTTTCTGTTTTATAACGAATGTCTTCGCTTAACGAATCTGCACCTGATGGGCATTTTATGGGCGACCCTGACGAGCGCCTGCTTTGCCACATCTTCATTTACTCCGCCTATCTCAAACATAACCTGTCCGGGCCTGACTCTGGCAACCCAAAATTCGGGCTCACCCTTACCCTTGCCCATTCGCGTTTCCAAGGGCTTGGAACTTACCGGCTTGTGTGGAAAGAGCCTAAGATAGACTTTGCCTTCACGATGCAAAAAATGAGTAGCTGCAACTCGGCCGGCTTCAATGTTCTTGGCCGTTATCCAGTCGGTCTCCAAAGCCTGCAAGCCGTATTCGCCAAACGCAACAAAATTACCTCTGGTGGCATTGCCTTTCATTTTGCCGCGTTGGCTCTTACGGAACTTAACTCTTTTCGGCATCATTGCCATTTTCTTAGACCTTTATAAACAGCGTTTATCGTATGTTGTTTTCTTTCGCCGGTGCGAAATCCTCGGTTTCTATCCGCTATCCGCGACCGCGCCGCTTCCCTCGGTACTTTTTTTCTCCTCTGCACCACCTTCTGCCGGCGGTGCAGCCACATTAGTTTGGGCAGCGCTTTTGCTCTTTTGTACCGGCGCAGCTTTAGGCCTGCCGCGCCTCTGCGCCGGGCCGATACGCTTCGGTGGACGAGGCCGACGACGAGGGACCTGTTCAACCTCCTCGCCAAATTTGCCTTTATAAATCCACGCTTTAACGCCAATCGTTCCATACGTCGTTCTTGATGTTGCCACGGCGTAATCCACATTGGCATCCAGGGTGTGCAGCGGGATAGAACCGAGCTTCTGCGTTTCCCTGCGTGCCATTTCCGAGCCTGCCAACCGTCCGGCACAGATAATCTTAACTCCTTTAGCACCGGCGTTCATTGCTGATTCACAATACTGCTTCATCGTGCGTCTAAATGAGGCCCGCTTACTTAGCTGCTCAGCAATCGCTTCGGCTACAAGTGCGGCATTGAGGTCCGGCTGCTTTATCTCGATAACATTTACGGCCACTTTTCGGCCAGTTATCTCTTCAAGCTCTTCTCGCAACCTATCAACCTCACCACCTCTCGGCCCGATGACTATGCCAGGCCGAGCGCTGTGCAGTGTTACTTTTACTTCGTTACGTGTTCGGATAACCTCTATCTTTGCCACCGCACCTTTGGGCACGTTACGATTGAATCTTCCGTCAACATACTGACGGATTCTCTGGTCCTCGACGAGGAAATTTCCATAATCGGCCTTGGGAGCAAACCAGGTACTCTGCCATCCAAGTGTTATTCCCGTTCTAAAACCTATTGGCGATGTTTTCTGGCCCATAATCCCGTGTCTCGTATTGCGTACTTACTTTTGCCTTTTTACTTTTTCTTTTTTTTTAAGCTTGCGTGACCGTAACATATATGTGACAGGCCTTTTTACTAATAGGATGCGCTCTTCCTCTGTCTTTTGGCATCCATCTTTTTGTGCCGACACGAACGCCTGCATCATCAACACGAGCACTGCTAACGTAAAGATTATCAACGTCCGCCTGCTGCTCATCGGCATCAGCAACGGCACTTTTTAGAACTTTGTCAATCATCGTTGCCGCACGTTTTCTTGTGAACTTCAAGATATCCATAGCATCCTGGGCGCTTCGGCCCACTATTAACTGGGTAACGAGTCTGGCCTTGCGGGCTGAAATCGGAGCAAAACGATAAGACGAACGCCAGTCAATCAAATCATTTACATCAACAGATAAAGCGGCCGCCAGACGGCGAACATCCTCGCTGTGAGGCATGGGCTTAAAAAGCCCTTTTTGCCAGTTTTTAACAACCGCCACGGCTTCCTTCTTATCAAGCCCTGGTCTGGCAAGCTGGTCAGCCAACTGCTCCACATCTATCTGCCGCCATTGGCAAAACTCTTTTAACTTATTAGCACTTAACATATCTCGTTTTGGTAACTGGTAACTATTTAACCAATCACTATTTAACCATTCAACTATCTTATTTTCTTGCTTGAATGACCTTTAAAGAGCCTCGTAGGCGAAAATTCGCCCAACTTATGTCCTACCATATCCTCGGTAACAAAAACCTTGTGAAACATCTTGCCGTTATGAACCATAAATGTAAATCCGACAAACTCCGGAATTATCGTACATCTCCTCGCCCAGGTCTTTATTGGCTCACGAGAGCCGGCACTAATGTGCTTGTTGACCTTGGCCAACAACTTTTCATCAACATAAGGTCCTTTTTTAAGAGATCTTCCCATTTTTTCGTATCTCGTATCCTGTGAACCGCACACCACTTCGCGCTTCTACAGGACCAACTGTCCTTGCCTTTTATTTTTTCGTCTTCGAATAATCCTCTTGTTACTTGGATTTCTGGGATTTCTTGTTTTTCCACCTTTTGCCAGTACGCCCGTGGGTGAACAGGGATGCCTTCCGCCGGCTCGATGGCCTTCTCCACCACCCATAGGGTGATCAACCGGATTCATCGCATTGCCACTCACATGGGGTCTGCGTCCCATATGTCGCTTGCGCCCGGCCTTACCGATGCGTATGTTTTGGTGGTCAGGGTTACTGAGCCGGCCAATTGTCGCCCGACATTCCTTGCGCAGCATCCGCATTTCGCCACTCGGCAAAACGACGGTGACCCAATCACCCTCTTTGGCCACAATTCTCGCAGCGTTTCCGGCACCTCTGACGAGCTTTCCACCCTGCCCTGCCGTCATTTCGATATTATGAACCTCCAAGCCGGCAGGTATCGCCGAAAGCGGCATTGCATTACCGACCTTAGGCTCACGATGGGGACCGCTTTCCACCCGGGTTCCGGTCTTTACACCCTGCGGCGTTAATATATATCTTTTCTCACCGTCGGTGTAGTGCAGCAGTGATATAAAACAATTTCTGTTAGGGTCATACTCAATCGTTGCCACCTTTGCGGGGACACCATCTTTGTTACGCTTGAAATCGATAATACGGTAAATTTTTCTTGCCCCGCCGCCTCTGAACCGGGTAGTAGTAACGCCGTGATGATTTCTTCCGCCGGTCTTCTTTATCCGCTTGCAAAGGGACTTCTCCGGCTTTGTGGTCGTCAGCTCAGCATAATCATTCACTGAGCTGTTTCTGCGTCCGGCACTTGTTGGCTTATAAACTCGAATACCCATTTTTTTGTCTCTCGTCCCCCGTGACTCGTTCCAGTCACAGACCACGGGGTACGTCTTTAGAACAAATCTATATGATAGTCCGGCTCCAGAAACACAACAGCTTTTTTCCAACTCGGCGTACTGCCGATGGCTCTGCCTCTGTGGCGAACTTTGCCTTTGCGATTAGCGGTCCTCACTTTTTGCACCTTAACGCCATACATTTTTTCCACAGCATTTTTTATCTGGACTTTATTGGCCTTTTTATTTACTTCAAAGGAGTACGCACCTTTCGTATTCGCAAAGTGCACGCCCTGCTCTGTAATCAAAGGCCGAACTATTACACTATATTCGTCTATATTAATTGCCATTAATTTTGACTCGTCTCATCTCCGCCCAAAAGGGACAAAAGCCCCTCTACAGTTATCAGCATTTTGCTGTGGTTGCAGATATCGCCGGCGTTCAATTGAGCTACAGGCATAACTGAGACTCTCTGAATATTCTTGGCTGATTTGTAAAGATTTGCATCTACGGAGCTAACCGTCACAAGACAACTGCGTTCAATCTTTAGGTTACTCAGGATGCTTACAAAATCGTTAGTGCGCGGCTTTTCAAAGTTTAACGCGTCAACCACGACAACGTTGTTATTCAAAAGCTTCGCCAATATTGCCGAGTCGCGGGCCAATCTTCTCTGTTTCTTTGGCATACGCTTACGAAAGTTTCTGGCGACCTTTGCAAAGGTGACGCCGCCGCCGACACGTTTTCCGGTTCTGCGGTTACCGGCGCGAGCAAATCCGGTGCCTTTTTGCCTAAAGAGCTTTTTGCCCGAGCCGACTCCCATACTTCTGCCCTTTGTAGCTGCTGTCCCCACCCGCTTGTTAGCCTGATACATAACAATCGCCTGCTTAAGCAGTGGATACCTGACCAGGCCGCCCAAAGCCGACTCATCGACCTTGAGGCTATCAACCTCCTGTCCATCTATATTGTACACAGCCAAGTCAATCATCTCTCATATCTCGTTTCATATCAGGCTTTTTTAGCACTACGGACAAGACAATAGCCGCCGGCAGGGCCTGGCACAGCACCTTTGACGACTAATAAATTTTTCTCTTCATCTATCGCTACCAGTCTATGGTTTTTTGTTGTAACACGATGGTTGCCCATATGCCCCGCCATTTTCTTGCCTTTTTTCGGCTTTCCACCATGGCCGGCATCGCTGGCGAAACTTGATATTGAGCCGGGCGCCCTGTGTTTTCGTTCCGTGCCGTGCGAGGCCGGGAAGCCGGCAAAGCCGTGTCGTTTCATCACGCCGGCGAAGCCTTTGCCTTTACTGGTTCCTACAACATCGACAGATTTGTTTTCCGCAAAGACCGAAACCGTGATAGAATCTCCGATATTGTAGCTCGGTTCGGCCTCTTCCGGCAGTCGCATCTCTCTGACGAATTTTTTGGGTGTCGTACCGGCTTTCTGAGCATGTCCGATTTGCGGATTCTTCCTTCGCGAGGGCTTTACATCATCAAAACCCAACTGAACCGCATTGTAACCGTCAGTTTCGGTCGTTTTGACCTGCATAACAACACAGGGCCCAGCTTGTATGACCGTAACAGGCAACAGCTTGCCCGCTTCGTCATAGACCTGAGTCATCCCAACCTTTTTTCCCAACAACATTGCCATTTTCTCGTTTCTCACCGCTCGAAGCCCGGGTCACGCTTTAATTTTTACGAAGACGCCGGCTGGTACCACCAAGCGGTTCAAGACCTCGACCGTTCGCGCGTTGGCCTCGTGAATATCAATGAGACGTTTATGAGTTCTTAACTCAAACTGCTCACGCGACTTTTTATCGATGTGAGGACTGCGCAAAACGGTGTACCTTTCGATACGCGTAGGCAAGGGCACCGGACCACTGACACGGGCATTGGTCTTTCGAGCGTGCTCCACTATCTCCTTAGCAGACGCATCAAGAGCCCTGTGGTCGTATGCCTCCATTCTAATTCTTATTCTTTCTGTTTCAGTAGCCATAATTTGTCTCTAAGGTCTTGAACTATAGAACCTTATAAACTAAAAAACAAGGTCGAAAAAGCCCACTTTCAGCCTATAATACTTCTGCTATCCAGTGAATCTACCTTACTTTGATTTTGGCAGGAGAGGCCATTTTCGTTGATTATTGGTGATGCAACCGTCAATAATCAATTACCAAGTTCGCCTTCCTTAAGAATTCGGGTTTGGACCAAACTACGGCCCTTCCAAAGCCATTTACCAGCTTCGGTGTACCCTTAAGTGCAACGGCGCACTTTTTACAAAGCCATCCGTGACGACCAAATTACAGATATGCTACAGCCCAACTGGTTTACGCAAAGCCATCCTTGACAATGCTCGCTACGGCTAAAAACCATTTCTTCTATCACATAAATTAAGTAATATCAATAAAAATTTCGACAAAAAACCGTGAAAAACATAAAAAATCCCATTATTTTTAAAGAATAATGTGCTTTGCAATCTGCTCCGGGACCTTCTCATAGCTCAACGGCTCCATAGTAAAGGTCCCCCGGCCTGCTGTGGCGCTTCTAATCTCGCTGGAATATCCAAACGTTTCTGCCAGAGGCACCTTAGCATCGATTACCCGCATATTTCCGTGAAGGCGACAATCTGTTATCAAGCCCCTCTTTCCAAGCAAATTGCCCTGGACTGCCCCGAAAGCAGCTTCTGGGGCTACTACCTGGAGCCGCATTATCGGCTCAAGCAAAACCGGCCCTGCCTGGGCGAGAGCCTTTTCTACGGCAATTGCGGCAGCCTGCTCAAAAGCCAGGTCCGAGGAATCCACCGAGTGGAATGAGCCATCGAGTAACGTAACTTTAATTCCCACAACAGGATAGCTTGACAACACACCACTGCCGAGGGCGTCCCTGGCTCCCCTTTCAACAGCAGGGATATACTCTCTCGGCACAGCATTGGACACCACCTTGCTTTCAAACTCAATATCGCGGCTCGGCAGACCGTCCTCTGTCAATAACGGCTCAACCGACAAAACAACATGGCCGTATTGTCCATGACCTCCTGTTTGACGTATAAATTTACCCTCCGCATGTGCCGATTTCGTAATAGCTTCCTTGTAGGCGACCCTTGGCTTGCCAAGCCTGACATCAACGCCTTTTTCCCTTACCAGCTTGTGCTGGAGTATTTCCAGATGGAGCTCGCCCATTCCGCTGATGATTGTTTGGCCTGTTTCGACATCTACTTTACATTCAAAGGTCGGGTCCTCACGCCTCAAATCAGCCAGCGCATCTGCCAATTTTGCCTTTTCTGCCGTCGTTCTTGGCTCTATCGACATTTTCATAACCGTCTGCGGGAATGTAATATTAGGCAGACAAACGGGTTTTTTGGGGTCGCAAATCGTATCGCCTGTAAGAGTTTTTTTAAGCCCTATGACTGCGACGATATCGCCGGCGCCGGCTGAGTCTAAAATTTTTCGCTCGTCGGCGTGCATCTCAAATATCCTGGTAATATTTTCCCGTCTGTTGCGATTTGCATCCAAGACTCTTCTGCCGGACTTTAATGTGCCTTGATAAATCCTTAGAAAGCTCAAGTCGCCGTGCACATCGCTGGTAATCTTAAATGCAAGCGCGACCAGGCTGCCGTTGCGGTCGCATTTAACGGTTATCTCTTTGTTTTTATCAGTCGGTTTATGCCCGAGTAGAACAGGTTTGTCCAATGGAGAAGGCAAATACGCCAGGACAGCATCAAGCAGCTTCTGTACGCCGATATATTTCAGGGCCGAACCGACAAATACCGGATGAAGCTTATTGCTTAACGTTGCTTTCCTAATTGCCCTAATAATCATTTTACTGTCGATTGGCTTATCGTGGACGTAGGTGTCCATCAGCTCGGCATCAACTTCGGCTGCAAGCTCTATCATCTCGTTTCTTCGCCGCTCTGCTGTTTGCCGCAATTCAGCGGGAATTTCAGTCTCCTCAAAAGTTGCTCCCAGCTCTTCGGTCTTGTAGAAAACCGCCCTCATTTTGATCAGGTCTATTATCCCTGTAAAAGAGTTTTCGGCCCCGATAGGAATCTGCAATAGAATTGGATTGGCCAGGAGCTTATCGCGAATGGATTCGACGGTCATCTCGAAATCAGCGCCGACTTTGTCCATCTTGTTCACGAAGCAAAGACAAGGCAAGTCGTATTTCTGTCCCTGCCTCCAGACGGTCTCACTCTGGGCCTGCACACCTTCGCTGGCGTCAAATACAGCTACGGCGCCATCGAGGACACGGAGCGAGCGTTCAACCTCAGCGGTAAAATCAATGTGCCCCGGTGTGTCGATAAGGTTGATTTCAAAGCCCTTCCAGGGACACTTCGTCGCGGCTGAAGTAATGGTAATACCTCTTCTCTGCTCCTCTTCCATATAGTCCATAACAGCGGTGCCATCGTGGACTTCGCCCATTTTGTATGTCTTGCCGACATAGTAAAGAATACGCTCGGTTATTGTTGTTTTGCCGGCGTCGATATGAGCCATAATTCCAATATTGCGTAATTTTTCCAAAGTACTCGGCATAATTTATGTCTCTTCGCTCGCATCTCAGATTACGAATAAAAAAACTGCCACGGTCATTTTATAAGCGCGCCGTGGCAGTTAAAAACTGACGAATCTCACCAGGCAAAGTGTGCAAACGCCTTATTCGCCTCAGCCATTCTATGAATATTTTCTCTGGTGGTCATTGCACCACCGCGTTCATTATAAGCGTCTATCAATTCGGATGCCAGACGCTGGCGCATAGGCTTTCCCTTCTTGGCCCTGGCCGATTGTAGTATCCACCTAAAGGCGAGTGATTGCTGGCGTTTCGGGCTTACCTGCATCGGCACCTGATAACTGGCTCCGCCAACACGTTTGCTGCGAACCTCTATCAAGGGTTTTACGTGATTTACCGCCGTCTCGAACACCTCAAGCGGGCTGGTGTCCTTGACCTTTTTGGAGATAATGTCCATAGCATCATAAAAAGTGCGTTGTGCAACACTTTTCTTGCCACCCCACATCATACAGTTAACAAACTTCGAAACCAGCTTGCTGTCGTACGCCGGGTCAGGCTTTAATTGTTGATTTGAAGCAGTAAATCTTTTCATAGTTCGTAGTTCCTGGTTCATAGTTCATCGATGAAGTCTCAACGATGAACAATGCGCTATTTTGCTTTTTTTGCACCATACTTACTTCTGCCCTGTTTGCGATTAGCCACGCCGGCACAGTCAAGTACGCCACGGACGATATGATACCGCACGCCCGGCAAATCCCTGACCCGGCCTCCGCGAATTATAACTGTGCTGTGCTCCTGAAGGTTGTGGTCAACACCCGGTATGTAAGCTGTAACTTCCTTGCCGCTGGTAAGTCTGACACGGGCGATTTTTCGTAAAGCAGAGTTCGGTTTCTTGGGCGTTTGCGTCCTTACTATCAGACAGACACCTCTTTTCTGAGGCGAGCCGCTAATATCAGATATACGTTTTCGACGCTTTGATTTTGCTCTTGGATGTCTAACTAACTGGTTTATAGTAGGCATAACTTGTTTCCAATTTCAATTTTTTTACCTTATTCCCAAAGCTTCCTTGACGGCGGCTTCTGCTCTTGCTTCCGCCTCTTTTTCTTCCTTGGCTTCTGCAAATTCCTTGGGCAGTGGCGCTTCAGCAAGGCGCTTAACCCTCATTTCCAGATGTGACTTGAAGGCCGTGCCGGCTGGTATTAAATGGCCGAGTATCACATTTTCCTTCAAACCGTGCAATCTGTCAATCCTACCAGCTAAAGACGCTTCAGTCAAGACCTTGGTCGTTTCCTGGAAGCTGGCTGCTGCGATAAAGCTATCCGACCAGAGCGAAGCTTTTGTTATTCCTAAAAGCAATGTCTGGGCGGTTGCAGCTTTCGGTTTTCTGCCCTTTGCCGGGGCACCACCAATCAATTCAAGTTTTTCGTTGATACCGGCAAGTTCTTTCTTGCCGACAACCTGACCTTCTTCTAAATCAGTTGCATCTCCGACGTTTGTAATCTTGAGGCTGCCGGCCAATCTTTCATTCTCTCTCCGGAATACGAATTTATCAACGACCTCTCCCGGCAAAAACGGGCTGTCGCCGACAGATTCGATACTAACCTTTCGCATCATCTGAGCGCAGATAATTTCAATGTGTTTGTCATTGATATTAACATTTTGTGAACGGTAGACATTTTGAATTTCTGCAATCAAGTATTTCTGCAATGTTTCTTCGCCCCTGATTCGCAGAATATCGTGGGGGACCAATGGACCATCGGTCAGTGCGTCCCCGGCTTCTGTGAAATCGCCGGTGTGTACATTGAGATGTCTGTCGCGTGGGACGTGGTGTTCTTTCTCCATTCCGGACTCTGAGCGGATAGTAATCGTCATTTTGCCCTTACGTTTATCGCTTCGCAGCTCGACGCGGCCGCTAATTTCGGCCATGGCGGCGGGGCCTTTGGGCTTGCGAGCTTCAAATACCTCTGTAACTCTGGGCAGTCCGCCTGTGATGTCCTGTGTTCCGCCGGTGGCTCTGGGCTGATGAGCAAGCAACTGGCCTGCCTGAACCTGCTCGCCCTCGACAACCTCGATTCTCGCTCCTGCAGGAAGATAGTGGACATCGAGTATTTTTCCCTCTGAATCTTCTATGATAATCTGCGGATGCTTATCGCCTTTATGCTCGATTACCACGGGTCTGCCAACCTGGCCTTTTCGTTCTTCTTCAATTCCAGTCGTCTCGCCTTCGATAATATCCACAAACCGGATACGACCAGGTACTTCGGCTAAAATTGGTGTACGGTGCGGGTCCCATTCGAACAATACCGCTCCGACCTTGACCTTTCGACCATCTTTAACCAAAACGGTCGTGCCGTATGGCACTTTGAATTTGTCGAGCTCCCTGTCCTTGGCGTCAATGATAGCTATTTCGCCGTTGCGTTTGAGTGCAACTACCTGGATACTACCATCGTTTCGCTTAAAGGAAACGGCATTTATGTCGCGATACTGAATCTTTCCTGCCTGCGTGGCTTTCTGTTCGCGTTCAAGAATGGCTCTGGAAGCGATGCCTCCGGTGTGAAAAGTACGCAGTGTCAACTGTGTGCCGGGCTCACCGATTGACTGCGCAGCGATAATACCAACTGCCGAACCTTCCTCCACTAACCCGCCCGTACTCATATCCCAGCCATAACACTTCGCGCAGATGCCAAATGGACTGTCACAGGTCAGCGAGCTTCTGACTCTGATGGCGTCAAGCCCTAACGCCTCAATGCGGCTGGCTGCCTCTGGGGTAATAACTTCGTTCTCACGAACAATCATTTCGTCGGTAATTGGATTACGAATATTATCTCTGGCCGTTCTGCCGATAATAAGTTGAGATAGCGGAACATCTATCGTGGCTCGGCCATCCTGGCCGTGTGTTGTGCTTTTAGTAATTCCCTGTAAGGTTTGGCAGTCGTGTTCGGTAACAATGACGTTTTGTGCCGCATCGATAAGTTTGCGGGTAAGATAGCCGGAATTGGCTGTCTTCAAGGCGGTATCAGCCAGTCCCTTACGCGCTCCGTGCGTAGAGCTAAAGTACTCAAGGACACTCAAGCCCTCGCGGAAGTTTGCCTTGATGGGGGTTTCGATAATCTCACCGCTGGGCTTAGCCATTAACGCTCGCATCCCTGCAAGCTGCTGAATCTGGTCGACGCTTCCTCTTGCACCTGAATCGCTCATAAGGTATATCGGATTCATCTCGTATCTGGTATCCTGCGTTTCGTACGTAGCACGGCCATCCTGGCCGTGTCGTTTGACGAGATACGGTTTACATTTGACCATTGATGGCTGAGCCAGGCTGCGCATCATTTCGTTGGTAACAGCCACGCGGGCATTCGTCCAGGCATCAATAACCTGATTATACCTTTCACCCTCGGTCAAGATACCATCAATGTAGTTCTTAACGATTTTGCTGACCCTCTTTTCTGTCTCGTAGATAATTTCTGATTTCCTTTCCGGTATCTTCAAGTCCGTAAGGCCAAAGCTCAAACCTCCGAGTGTAGCATATTTGAAGCCTAAATCTTTTATTCTATCAAGAAGGTCTACCGTGCGCGCACTACCAGCACATTCGAAACAGTCACTAATTACCCGGCTCAATTTCTTCGCGGCCAAAGTCATATTGTAAAAAGGCATTCCCGCAGGAAGTATATCGTTGAATATGCATCGACCAACTGTAGTTTCAGCCACAGTAGGGGCGGTTCGCGAACCGCCCTTACGTTCATCATCTTTAGTTTTTGAACTACGAGCTATGAACTCTGAACTCACAACCGGTTTATCAATTTTTACCTTGATCTTTTCATGCAGATTGACTTTGCCCATCTCGCAGGCCATTATTGCTTCGAAAGCGTCTCTGAATGCCATAACTTCAATGGGCGAATCAGGAGCACCCTCGTGCTCTTTTTCCATGTATGTCAAATAATAGTTGCCCATGACCATATCCTGGGAGGGTCCAACCATTGGTGAACCGTTTGCCGGCGAAAAAATATTGCTTGTGGTCATCATCAAGATATGAGTCTCAGCTTGTGCTTCAACACTCAGCGGCAGGTGCACGGCCATCTGGTCGCCGTCAAAGTCAGCGTTGAAGCCCTTGCAGGCTAACGGGTGAAGCATAATCGCATTGCCTTCCACGAGGATGGGCTCGAAGGCCTGAACGCCCATTCGATGAAGCGTAGGGGCACGGTTGAGTAAGACCGGATGCTGATGAATGACTTCTTCGAGGACATCCCAGACCGGGTCATCACGTCGTTCAATCATTCTCTTGGCGCTCTTAATCGTATCGGCAAGCCCGTGCGTCCTGAGTTTTCGAATAATGAAAGGCTGATACAATTCCAGAGCAATTTTCTTTGGCAAGCCGCATTGGTAGAGTTTTAGATTAGGTCCTACTACAATTACCGACCGAGCTGAGTAATCTACCCGCTTACCCAGCAGGTTCTCCCGGAATCGGCCCTGCTTGCCCTTTATCATATCCGTCAAGGACTTTAGAGGCCTGTTATTGCTTCCGAGTACCGGCCTGCGGCAGCGGCCATTGTCAAGCAGCGAATCGACCGCCTGCTGAAGCATTCTTTTCTCATTGCGAATAATCACATCAGGGGCATTAAGGTCTATGAGCTTTTTCAGCCGGTTGTTACGATTGATAATTCGCCGGTAAAGGTCATTTAAGTCACTCGTTGCGAAATTGCCTCTTTCCAGAAGAACCAAAGGACGCAAATCCGGCGGGATAACCGGAACAACTTCAAGCACCATCCACTC
>Ga0114922_10001974_pt1 | contig 19356 bp, 15 predicted proteins | sample AartaG_FD_100975 | JGI IMG/M metagenome (GOLD analysis project Ga0114922, IMG submission 100975) | Deep subsurface microbial communities from Aarhus Bay to uncover new lineages of life (NeLLi) - Aarhus_00045 metaG | ecosystem: Environmental > Aquatic > Marine > Oceanic > Sediment | place...
AGGAGCTCTGCTACGCGATCATTGACGAGGTTGACAGCGTGCTGATCGACGAGGCGCGCACGCCCCTCATCATCTCCGGCATGGCCGAGGGGACGGTGGAGGAGTATTACGTAGCGAACCGCGCCGCGCAGCGGCTCCACAAGGGGGAGCACTACGAGGTCAAGGAGAAGGAACACAGCGTCATCCTCAGTGAGAGCGGCACCCTGGCCGCCCAGAAGCTCGTCGGCGTGACCGATTTCTATAAGGGGAAGAACACCAAGTGGCCCCACTACATGGACAACGCTCTCAAGGCCAAGGAGTTGTATCGTCTCGACCGGGAGTACGTCGTGCGGGACGGCGAGGTGCTCATCGTCGACGAATTCACCGGCCGCCTGATGCCCGGACGACGGTGGAGCGACGGTCTGCACCAGGCCGTCGAGGCCAAGGAAGCCAAGAACGGCGTCACCGTTCAGGAAGAAAACCAGACCCTCGCCACCATCACGTTCCAGAACTTCTTCCGCCTGTACAACAAGCTGAGCGGGATGACCGGTACGGCACTGACCGAGGCGACCGAGTTCGCCAAGATCTACAACCTGGAAGTCGTCCCGATACCGCCGAACAAGCCACTGCGGCGCCTGGCCCATCCCGACGTGATCCACGCGACCGACGAGGACAAGGTCGCGGCCATCATCGAGGAGATCGCAGACACCCACGCGGTTGGCAGGCCGACGCTGGTGGGGACGATCTCGGTGGAGCGGTCGGAGATGCTGGCCGAGCGGCTTAGGCGGCGCGGCGTCAAGCACGTGGTGCTCAACGCCAAACATCACAAGAACGAGTCGGCGATCGTGGCGCAGGCGGGCGAGCCCGCCGCGGTGACCATCGCCACCAACATGGCCGGCCGCGGCACGGACATCGTGCTCGGCGGGAACCCGACCCTGGCGCTCCAGGCCGAGCTCGAGACGCGGTGGAAGAAATCGGAGACCGAGGCGAAGGACCTGATCAACGTATTCCGCTACGCGCAGCGCTTCGTCGAAGAGGCGCCCTCCGGCCCGGTCCACATCGTGCTGCCCGGCTTGCGTGCCGGGGAGCAGGCGGTGTGGGATCCGGCGCTCGCCCCAGGGGAAAACATCCAGCGGATCGCCGCCGCGATGAACATCGAGGTCGCCGTCGAGGACGGCGAGAAGCTGTTGGCGCGGCTGAACGAGATGGAAGCGAAAGCCGACGCCGCGCACGACAAGATCGTCGCACTCGGCGGCCTGCACATCGTGGGGACCGAGCGGCACGAGGCCCGGCGAATCGACAATCAGTTGCGCGGACGCGCCGGAAGACAGGGAGACCCCGGCTCGTCCCGCTTCTTCCTGTCGCTGGAAGACGACCTGATGCGGATCTTCATGGGCGACTGGGTCCGAAGGTTCATGCACAAGGCCGGTCTTCGGGACGGCCAGGCGATCGAGCACGGGATGGTCACGCGGGCCATCGAGCGCGCCCAGAAGAAGGTCGAAGAGCGCAACTTCGCCATGCGCAAGCACGTGCTTGAATATGACGAAGTGATGAACGAGCAGCGCAAGCTGGTCTACAGCGAGCGTCAGGCGGTGCTGGAAGCCTTTCGTGAGCGGCCGCCCGAGGTGGTGGCTCAGGAAATCCTGACCACGTTTGTCGCCCAGGAGTGGCTGGGCGGCGAGGATGTCGAACTCCGTCGCTCCTTCTGGCCGGCGGCGACCGCGGCGAAGGCCGCCGCGGGCGTGGACGTGACCGCGGAGCAATGGCGTCAGTTGGGATTCCGCGAGTTCTGCGAGCGTGTGGCGCAGACGGCAGCCGGGGAGCGCCCGCCGGAGGATGAGATCGCCGCCGCCGCGGTGCGCGCGATCGCGGATGCGATCGGCGAGTTCGGCAGCGCCCGCCGCTGGTCGCCCGAAGAGCAGCGCTCGCGCGCGAAGGAGCTGGGATTTGAGATCCAGAATCCGTGGCCCCACGAGTTCGCGGACCTGCTGGCCGCCAAGCTCTCGGAGGCGGTGGAGCCGGCCGCGAACGACGTGATCGTGCGCGACTGGGTCCGCCGCGGGCTGAGCGCGGACCTGCCTCTGCTGCACGCCGAGAAGTGGGACTACGAGGCGTACCAGAAATGGATGGGGGAACTTCCCTGCAAGATCGGCGGTACAGAGTGGACCCCGTTGCTCCTCCGCCCGGAGAAGATCGAGCCCGTGGTGGCGGAACGGCTGACCGATGGCTTTGGCGCCGCCGCCGCCGGTCATGTTATCGCGGCGCTCGTGGACGCCTCGGTCAACCTGTACATCAGGTCGGCGGTATTCCTTGGCTGGCCGTCTCCGCAGCGGTTGAGCATATGGGCGGATTACCGGTTCGGCGTCAAGGTCGCGGCCGACGAGATCGAGCAGCTTGCGGCGGAAACCACCTCGCGCGTCGCGGCAGCGTCCGCCGCCATCAAGGCCAGGCAACTCGATCAGCCGGAGGGAGTCGCCCTGTACTGGCATTTCCCCACGGTCGTAGCTGCGGTGAAGGGGACCCTGGGGGTCGAAGACCGTGATTTCACCGGGCTCTGTCGCCGTCTGTACGAGGATTTCCAGGCCAGCCTCAACTCCTTCGAGCTCAGCGAGCTTGATGGCGAACGGCTCCGCAAGACGGTCGCCGAGGCCATCGCAGCCTCAGATGCCCCCAGTATCTCGTGCAGCGGGCTCGACGACATCGTGTCTCGAACGTTCCAAAGCGTCATCGACAAGGCTGTCGATGAGTACATCGACAGCAAGATGGCGCCGGAGGAGCGCAACTACGCGCCCCTGAGAACCTGGGCGGACGGGCTCGGCCTGGCGTTGTCCTGCGACGAATGGCTGGCCTTGTCCCGCGAAGAGCTGGCGGTTCTGCTGGGCGGCCAGGTGCAAGACCTGCCCGACGACGAGGCGCGCGAATTCGCGAAGCGTTGTGTGGAGTCCTCGGTCGAGCATTTCATTTCGGGGGAGTCGTTTGCGGAGGACCAATCTTATGCCCATCTGGTGGCGTGGGCGCGAGGCAGGTTCAGCTTTGCGTCTTCGTCCGTCAAGCTGGAGACCGCGCTGCCGCGGAAGGTCGATGCTCGGCGCAGCGAGGTCAAGCAGCGGCTGGTGGCCGAAGTGCAGAAGGAAATCCAGGACGGGGGCTACGAGCAGCCCGAAATAATCGACCGCCTGGTCGTCGCCGCGCTCCAGGCCTACTTCGCAGCGAACGCGGCGACCGAGGCGATCGCCCTCGAACCGCTCGCGCGCTGGATCAACTCGAAGCTCCGTGTCAGCGCGCCGGCCGCGCAGATGCAGGAGATGATGGACATCGACGAGCGGGCGGTGGCGAACTTCGTCTGCGAGCGCGCCCAGAAAGCGCTCGCCAGGCAGAAGCCGGATCGCATCGCCGCGGACGTGGTCAACGCTTCGCTGGACTGTTTCCTTCCGCCGGAGACGTTCCCCGACACGTGGAAGGTGGGCGAGCTGGATGAGTGGCTGAATAAGTCCGGCCTGGGGGGCGAGCTTGACGTTCACAAGCTGATGGAGGACGTTCACGCCGACATGCTCGGCGTGTTTGTCGAGGCGGCGAGGGCCGGGTACGGCGAGCGCCCGCCGGGCGTCGTTGCGGTCGATGCGGTGCGTCACGCGGTGAACACGTTCCTGGATTCGGATCTCGCCGCGGAGGGCCGGAACTTCGCCAGTCTGACCGATAAGGTGAACCGCAAGTTCGGTCTCGGCATGGACCCGCTCGAAGTGAGCAAGCTGGAGGTGGCGGCGGCGCGCGAAGTGATCGAACGACGGGCATTCGAGGCGCTGGAGAAGCGAAAGGGCGAGATCGGGCGCCGCCGGCTGAACTGGGTCGCCCGGGTGCTCATTCTGCAGGCGATCGACACGCGCTGGAAGGACCATCTGGCGGTGATGGACCATCTCGGCGAAGGGATTTCGATGCGCGGCTACGCGCAGATCGACCCGAAGATCGCCTACAAGAAAGAAGGGTATGAAGCGTTCGAGGAAATGATCGAGGCTATCCAGGAGGAGGTCAGCGACATGCTGCTCAAGGTCGAGGTCGATCTGGGCACCGAGGTACAGGAAGAGCATGCGGGGGTAAGCCTCGTCCATGATTCGGTCAGCGCGTATGAGCAGCAGCAGGAGCAGGCCATCGCGGGGTCGCAGAGATCAGAGGGTGGCCGCCAGCCGGTCCGCGCCGACAAGGAGCCCAGCCGCAACGACCCGTGCCCGTGTGGCAGCGGCAAGAAGTACAAGAACTGCTGCATGGGCAAACACTAGCTCCAATACCAGTAACTTAAGCCCTGTGAGCCTGCGCCAGAGATAACATGAGGCACCACGCTGTTTTTGTCGTAATCGCAATCATAATCGTAATCCTTTCCGCCACCGGACTTTACGGAACAACGATTGCGATTAGGAGTAAGATCACGATTACGAACCGCGTTCTACGATGCGGGGCACGCCCCTTAAGTTACTGGTATTGACACTAGCCCGAATGTGTCACTCACCTCAGAGAACGCGGAGTACAGAGAGGATAACATGCAACGCCACAACAGCTTACGCGGGGACGTGCTCTCGGGCGAACTGGCGGCCGGCTTCGATGGCCTTCGTGTTGATCTCCCAAACGGCGGACTTCCTCTCCCCGAACGCCGCCTTCATCTGCCCGATCAGCACCTCGAAGGGGACGAAGTCGCGTACAATGTTGTAGACGCCCATCATGATCATGTTGGCGCAGCGGACGTCGCCCAGGTCCAACGCCATCTGCGTCGCCGGAACTTCGATTATCAGCTTGGCAGGCGGCGGGTCGGAGACCTGAACGAGCGACGTGTTCGCCAGCATCACGCCGTCCGGCGCCAGTTGCGGCTTGAACCGTTCGTAGGAGGGCTGATTCATGACGACCAGCGTGTCGGCCGCCTCGACGATGGGCGAGGCAATCTCTTCGGACGACACGATGATCTGGCACTTGGCGGTGCCGCCGCGCACCTCGGCGCCGTAGGAAGGGAAGTAGGTGACATGGAACCCTTCATCCATCATGGTCTTGATGGTGAGCTTGCCCATGAACATCAGGCCTTGTCCGCCGAACCCAGCGATGATCGCTCGTTCCAGCATGTCGGTATCCCGATAGTCGTCGCCCGCCGCGCAGCCAGCACAGGGCGGACGCCTCAGGCTGCCTGGCAGCGGTTTCGGCCGGCGTCTTTCGCCTTTGCCATGGCGTCCTTTGCCGCTTCGACGAAGCCGTTCATCGAATCGTAGTTGTTGTTATCGAACGTGGCAATCCCACCGCTGACGGTTACATGGACGGATCGGTCGCCCACGGCGATGGCGGTCTGCTCGATGATCGTCCTCATCTTCTCGGCTGCGCCCAAGGCTTGCTCTTTGCCGGTCTCCGGCAGCAGCACCGTGAACTCCTCCCCGCCATACCTTCCGACGGTGTCGGTGGCGCGGGTGGACAGCCGCAGTATTCTTGCGATCTCCTTAAGGACCCGGTCGCCTGCTGCACGGCCCAACTTGTCGTTCAACAGCCTGAAACTGTCGATATCCAGCATCAAGAGCGAAACGGGCCGGCCGTAGCGGCGCGAGCGGTCCATTTCTCGCTCGATCTCCGAGATGGTCCGCTTCTTATTGTATGCGTCGGTCAGGGGATCGGTCACTTCGAGGACCGCGAGCGAGCGGTTGGTTTCTCCGAGCTTCTCCTGGAGTTGTTTCATCTTGCGGCCGGTCTCGACGCGGGCGAGTATCTGGGTGTCCGAGAGCGGCTCGATCAGGAAGTCGTCCGCTCCCTCGTCGACCGCCAGGTCATGGGAAGCAAGCTGGTCCTTCGTCGTCCGGAGTATGACGTAAACGCCGGCGCCGTGGGTGCTGCGTATGCGGGTGCACAGCACGAATGCGTTGGTGTTGGGCATGTCGCCGTCCACGAGCGCGATGCCGACGTCTCCGTCGGCCAGTTGCTCCATCGCCTCGTCCGCGTCGGCAGCCTGCCGTACGTCGAAGCCGGCGCTGGTGAGCAGAAGCGCGAGCGCCTGGCGCGGCTCGCGTTCGTCGTCCACCACCAGCACGTTTGATTCTCTGCCTTTGAGGGGCGTCTCTTCTCCGTCCATCTTCATGCCTCCGAGGCGGTGTTGTCTTTGAACACGCCAAGGGGGAACGTCTTTGCCAGCACCTGGTCCACGTGTTTGAGGGCGTCGACGGGCTGCATTCGCCAGTACGTCGGGCAGGGCGAGAGGAACTCGACCAGCGAGAAGCCGAGCCCGGCCAGTTGGACATCGAAGGCCTTTCGGATGGCCCTTTTCGCTTTGCGAACGTTGCCGGGCGAGCTGAGCGCCACGCGTTCGAGGTAGGCGGAGCCGTCCAGGGTGGCGAGCAATTCGCATACGCGGATGGGGTTGCCGTGGATGTTCTGCACGCGGCCGCCCGGGGTGGTCTGGGTCTTCTGGTTGAGCATCGTGGTGGGCGCCATCTGGCCGCCGGTCATGCCGTAGACGGTGTTGTTGATGAAAAACACGCAGATATTCTCACCGCGGTTGGCGGTGTGGACGATCTCCGCCGTGCCGATGGCCGCCAGGTCGCCGTCGCCCTGGTAAGTGAACACCACCTTATCGGGCTGGACCCGCTTGATGCCGGTGGCGACGGCGGGGGTCCGGCCGTGCGGCGCCTCCGTCACATCGATGCGCCAGTAGTCGTATGCCAGGACGGCGCAGCCGACGGGGGCGACCGCGACGGCGCGCTCGCGCACGCCCAGCTCGTCTATCACCTCCGCGATCAGGCGGTGGACGATCCCGTGCCCGCACCCGGCGCAGAAGTGGGTGGGGACGTCAGTGAGGGATTCCGGCCGCGTGTAGCCGCGGGGACGCTTAGTTTTTTCCGCAGCAGTCGTGGAGTGCATCGAGTATCTCCTTGGCGGACGAGACGTTTCCGCCGACCCTTCCGGTGTGGTAAACGGGCTTCTTGCCTTCCACGGCGAGCCGAACGTCCTCGATCATCTGGCCCAGGCTCATCTCAGGCACGAGAAAGAACTCGACCCGGTCGGCCGCGGCGCGGATGGGTTCATACGGGTACGGCCAGAGCGAGATCGGCCGGATCATGCCGACCTTGAGGCCCTCGTCTCGCGCCCGCTTGAGGGACTCCCTGGCGACGCGGGCCGACGTGCCGTAGGCGACGATGCAGATCTCCGCGTCGTCCATCCGGACCTCTTCGTGCCGTTTCTCGTTCTTCTCGATCTCGTCGTACTTCCTGCCGAGCTTGACGTTGAGCGCTTCCAGCACGTCCTCGTTGAGGAATAGCGACTTGATGCTCTGTTGCTCGCGCCCTTCGGCGCCGGTGAGCGCCCAGGGTTTTTCGGGCGGGTCCGGCTCGGGCAGGTGGTCGAAGGTCACCGGCTCCATCATCTGGCCGAGGCGTCCGTCGGCAAGAACCAGCGCCGGATTCCGGTACTTGTCCGCCAGGTCGAACGCAAGGTAAACCAGATCGACGCATTCCTGCAGGGTGCTGGGGCCGAGGCAGATGGTGCGGTAATCGCCGTGCCCCCCGCCGCGGGTCGCCTGCCAGTAGTCGCTCTGGGCGGGCGCGATGTTGCCCAGGCCGGGGCCGCCCCGGACGACGTTCACGATCACCCCGGGCAGCTCCATCCCGGCCATGTACGAGATGCCCTCCTGCTTGAGGCTGATGCCGGGGCTGGAGGACGAGGTCATTGCCCGCTTGCCGGAAACGGCGGCGCCGAGGACCATGTTGATCGCGGCCAGCTCGCTCTCGGACTGGATGAAGACGCGCCCCTCTTCGAGCATTCGGCGCGACATGTACGCGGTCAGCTCGTTCTGGGGCGTGATGGGATAACCGAAGTAGGCATCGCAGCCGGCCCGGATGGCCGCCTCGCCGATCGCCTCGTTGCCGGCCATCAGGAGTTTGCCTGATTTCATTGCTTCTTTGTCCATCCGTTGATGATTCGCCCTTATTCTACGCGGCGCGGGTTATCCAGGCAAGGATGGATTGATTGATCGGTTTCTGGAGGCGTTACCGTCTTCGTGCGGGGAGAGAAGTCCGGCCCCAGGCGGGGCTGGCCGGTCAATGCTTGGCTCCCGCCCTGCGAAGCTCCCGGTGCCTGCCCTGTCTGCCGGCCATCTGGTTCTTGAGGAATTGGATCAGATATTCCACTTCGGGCCCCGCGCCGCCCTCGCGGTCTTCGAGAATCTTGAAGGCTTCCACCCGCGTGAGCTTGGACCGGTAGAGGATGCGGTGGGCCCGCTTGAGCGCGTCGATGCCGTCGGAAGAGAAATCATGGCGCTGCAAACCGATCACGTTGACCCGGTGAACTCGCGACGGGTTGCCCTCGACCACCATGTAGGGTGGGGCGTCGTGGATGATCCGCGACATGCCGCCGATGAACGCATACTGGCCGATGGTGACGTAGTGATGCACGCCGGTGAGGCCGCTGACAATGGCATGGTTCTCGACTTTGGTGTGCCCCGAGAGGCCGACGTTGTTGATGAGCACGATGTGGCTGCCCACGTCGCAATCGTGGCCGACGTGGACGTATGACATCAGGTAATTGTCGCTTCCGATGGAGGTCAGCTTGCGGTCCTTGGCGGTGCCCATATTGATGGTACAGAACTCGCGAAGGATGTTGTTATCCCCGATCTCGACGTCAAGGATCTCGCCCCCATACGAGACGTCCTGGGGCGGCGTGCCGATGCAGCAATAGGGAAAGATGCTGTTGTGCTTGCCGATTTTGACCTTTCCGACGAAGTGGCAGCCGTGACCGATCTCGGTTCCTTCGCCGATTGTGACGTTCTCCTCGATGACACAGTACGGGCCGATCTTGCAGTCATCGGCAAGCTGCGCCTTGGGATGCACGAGCGCGGTGGGATGCACGTTGGGCACGTTCTTTTCCCGCTTATGAAGAACTCTCGCCGGACTCGGATGGCTTGGCCACTAACATGTATGTGATGTCGGCCTCGCATGCGACATCCCCGCCCACCATGACCCGGCCGTGTACCTGGGCATTGCGCGGCCGGACCCGGTAGGCATCGAGCTCGATTGTCAACTGATCGCCGGGCGCCACCGTCCGGCGGAATTTCACGTTGTCCATCGACAGCAGGATGGCAAGCTTGTTTGTTTCGAGGCACCGCTTCGAGAACATCAGGCCCCCGACCTGCGCCATCGCTTCGAGTTGAAGGACGCCGGGCATGATAGGCTGTTCGGGCCAGTGGCCCTGGAAGAACTCCTCGTTGATGGTCACGTTCTTGATGCCCACCGCCCGCCGGTCGTCGACGAGCTCGATCAGCCGGTCGACGAGAAGGAACGGGTACCGGTGCGGCAGGACCTTTCGAATGGCGCGCACGTCGAGCACCGGCGCCTTTTGCGGCGCGGCGCGTTCCAGGACGATCCGCCGGATCCGTTCGGCCAACCGCGCGTTCAGAGCGTGGCCGGACTTCATCCCGATGATGTGAGCGTTGATGTCGACGCCCGTGAGGCACAGGTCGCCGATGATGTCCAGTATCTTGTGGCGGCACGGCTCGTCCTCGAACCGCAACGTGTTCTCGACCACGTTGCCGTCCCGGCCGATGATCAACGTGTTGAGGTAGGTGGCTCCCTTGCCCAGGTTCCGCGACCGGAACTCCTCGATCTCTTCCTCGAAGAAGAACGAGCGGGCCGGCCCCAACTCCTCGCGGAACACGGCGGGGTCGATCGGCCACGACGAGTGCTGCGGCGGGAGGGTGGGGCGGTAGTCGAGCGTGAACGAGATTCTCAGGCCATCTTCCGAGGGCAGGGCAATGATGCTGGCGTCCTTGGCGGAGACGGATACCGGCTCGGTGAGGGTAACTTCACGCCGCTGCCGGTCCTGGTCGATGATCCGTGCGTCTTCCAGCGCGTCGATGTAGATGTTAGCGCTGCCGTCACCGACGGGCATTTCGACTCCCCGGATCTCGACCACGGCATTGTCCACGCGCATTCCGTAAAGGGCGGCAAGAACGTGCTCAACCAACTGGACCTCGACCTCGCCTCCGCCCGGGGCGGCGGGGTCCGGCCTCTGAAGAGCGGTTCTCCGCAGCCGACTGGTGGCGTACTCGGGGGTGGCGGGGATTTCGGGCTTGCCGGGGAGGTCGGTTCGGACGAAGCGGATGCCGGTGCCCGCCGGGGCCGGTTTCAGCCACACGTTGGCCTCTTTGCCGGAGTGAACTCCGACGCCGGTGACCTCCACGGCCTTCTCAATTGTCCTTTGTAACCGTTTCAATACCCGCTGCCTCGCAGAGCTCGTCGAGTTTCCCGCACATCCGCCTGACCGTCCGGATCAGGTCGGGCAGTTTTCGCAGCGCCGCCGCCCTGCGGCGCGCTAGGCGGGCAGGCTCCGCCGGCATGCCCATGACGGTCGCCTCGGCGGGAACGTCCTTGGACACGCCCGAGCGGCCGGCGGCAATGGACCTGTCGCCCATCTTGACGTGACCTGCCAGGCCCGCCTTGGCACCCAGCACCACGTAATCTCCCAGCACCGCACTGCCCGCGAGCCCGCACTGCCCGGTGATAATACAGTGCTCGCCGATCTGGCAGTTGTGGGCAATCATCACCAGGTCGTCTATCTTGGTGCCCCGGCCGATCACCGTCGACCCAAACCGCGCCCGGTCGATGGTCGTGTTGCTGCCGATCTCCACATCGTCCTTAATGACCACGTTGCCGATCTGTCGGACCTTCTTGTGTTGCCCGTCTCTGAGGATGAACCCAAACCCGTCCCCGCCGATGACGACACCACCGTGAACGACGACGCGGCTGCCGACCTGACACCGGTGGCCGACCTTCACTCCCGGGGAGAGACGGCAGTACTCGCCGATCACGGCCTCGTGGCCCAGAAACACCTGGGGCCCAACCGTCGTGTGGCTGCCGACCCGGACCCGGTCCTCGATCACCGCGTGCGCCCCGACCGACACGTCCTCGCCAAGCACCACGCCCCGGCCGACGACGGCGGTGGGATGAACGCCCTGATACCTGGGCGGCTCCGGCGGCGCAAACACGTTGGTGGCGTGCTCGAGGGCCGTCTGGAGGCTGTCGGCCCCTTCGGCCAAGGGCAGGGGTACGCGGATGACCGCCGCGGCCTTGCAGCCAGAGGGGATCTCCATCTGCTCGGGCAGGATCAGACAGGTCGCCCGGCTCTCGGCGGCGGCTCGGGCGTATCTCCTTTCGGACACGAAACTTACTTCGCCCGGCCCCGCTCCCATCAGGCTGGAGATGCCGGCGATTATGACCGAGGCGTCGCCCTCGACCCGGCCGCCGACGGCATCCGCCAACTCGCCTGCGGTGAGGCACGCCGCCCTCGCTCCGTCCGCCTGTCCCTCGTTCAGCCCAGCCATCACTTGTTCTCAGGGGCTTCAGACTTGTTTTTCGCTTTCCAGTGGTTATACCGTTTGTTCATCTCGCGCGCAACCTTCAAGCTGATGTCGGCCCCGCCGGCGACGTAGAACACAGCGCGCGCGTCCACCACCACGTCGAACTTGTTCGCGATGGCGTACCCCTGGACGGCCTTCCGTATCTCCGTGTGGGCTGCTTCGAGGGCGGCGCGAGTTCGTTCATCCAGCGCCCGCCGCAGCCGCTCGCTCAGGCGGGCCAGTTTCTGCCCTCGCGCGACGACCTCGGCCTTCCGCTTCTCGTGGTCTCTTGAGCCGGGCTTGAAGTATTCCAGCTCGGCGCGGACCCGCGCCAGTTCCTTCTTCTGCTCATCCACCAGCTTTTCAGCCTTCTTCTCCTCGGCCTTCAGCCGCGTCTGTGTGTCCTGCCAGCTCAGGAGCTTTTCCAGCACCTTCTCGGTGTCGACCACCCCGATGCGTGCCTTGGGCTCCGCGGCCTTGGCCAATGGATGCCACAGCAGGAGGATCGCTGTTGCGGTCAGCATCACGCCCCGCGGGCTACGGCAGGAGAATGCCCACACTGAAGCTGAACGCTTCCTTATCATCGCCGCTCTCTTTCTTCAATGGGAATCCGACGTAAACCGCCACCGGAATCTTGCCCAACTGCGGGATGACAATGTGTGCGCCGACGCCGGCGGATATGCGGAGGTCCGCCAGCGCACGCGCAAAGCCGAGCGTCTGCTCGGCGACCGAGCCCGCGTCGAGGAATGCCACGCCGCGGACCCGGTCCTTGATGACGGGGAAGTGATACTCGGCCCCGCCCTCGAGCTTGAACCTGCCGCCGATCGCGTCGCCGCCCGACCGGGGGCTGATACCGTGGGTGGCAAAGCCGCGGACCGAACCGAGCCCGCCGGCGAAGAACCGCTCGAAGACGGGCACGTTGCTGCCGAGGATCACCCCCACATTTCCCCACACCGAGATGACGTGCCGGGTCTTGTCTTCCGATTCGCGTACGGTGTGGAACCCGCGGCCCTCGGCGGTGAGCTTCAGGGCCGGGCAACTGATCAGCTCGGCCATCACGGTGTACCTCTTGCCCTGCGTCGGGAAGGCCGGATCATCGACCGTGTCATGCCGAATCCCGGTGGACACGCCCACCACCACGTGGGTCCCCTCGTCATCCGCGATCTCGTCGGCTACGCCCTTGCCCACGTCGAACACGTCGGCCAGGTGCGCGCGGAACCCAACAAACCCGGTGAGGTCCGGCCGGAACCGTTTACCGATGGTGATCCCGGCGCCCAGCTTGCTCACCGAGTATTCCTCCCAGTTCCGCACGCTGTACCCTGCCGAGACGTCCAGTTCGACGGGCCGTTGCCGAAGCCACGGGTCGCGGAAATGAACGCCGAACCGGCTGGCTTCGGAGCCGGGCTGCAGGAAGATGGCGAGCGACTGGCCGCCGCCGGAGAAGGCCGTGCCGGACACGAAGTCGTTCCAGCTCTTGGCCCTGTCGGCCGCGTCGAAATTGGAGTCCTGGAACCGGAAGTCACCGAAGAAGCCGCTTGACGAGCTGGCGCCGGCCCCGATCATCAACTGGCGCGTGCTCGCCTCCTCCACGTGAACGTGAAGTTCCTTGTACCGTTTCCCGGGCCGGGTCTTCTTGCTGTCGACGGCTCGGACCTCAACCTTGTTGAAGTATCGGAGGCTGCGGAGGCGCCGCACGCTCTGTGCGATCTTCCGAATGTCGTACCGGTCTTCCGGCTTGATGGCCATTTCGCGTTTGATGACCTCGGGCCTCGTCTTGTCGTTGCCGGTCGGCCGAATGACGTCGATGTAATACAGCGGGCCCGGCTCGACGATGTACTTCAGGTTGTAGACCTTCTGATCCGGGCGCGCCACGTGGGCCTCGCCAAATCGGACCTTGACGTCGGCGTAGCCCTTCTCCTGGTAGACCATACGGATGAGCTGTGTATCGGCCGCCAGATCGGCCCGCGTGAAGAGGGACCCTTTCTTCATCGTAAGGCGGTCGCGAATGTGGTCCTCGAACAGGGGCTTGACGCCCTCGAACGTGACACTTCCCACCCGGTAGCGGCCGCCCTCCTCGATGTCGATCCGCAGATACACCGCGGCGCTCACGTCGGCCGGGCCCCGTGACATGAACTCCATTTGGACCAGGCGGCCCGCAGCGGTCGGAGTGTCTTTGGCATCGATGAGAGCGTACCGGCGGCGGCCCGGTCGGGTGTACAGTCGGGTAATGGCCGAGATGTCCGCCAACACGGCATCTTGCGTGAAGGGGTCGCCCGGCCGCAGGGCGCTCAAGTCGGCGATCTGTTTGTTGGTAAACGGCCCCGTCGTGCGGTGGACGATCCGGTCGACCGCCGGCTTGCCGTTCGGCCCCGGCTTGAGGGCGATCTCAATGGTGACCCTTTCCTGCGCCCTGGCGAAGGTGATCTCGGCCGACAATCGCCGCTTGCCGCCGGCCAGGTCCCAGTCGCGGATGTTGATCTGCTGGGGCGTCGTCCTCAGGCCGAACGCATAGCAGCGGGCGCTGAGCCACTGGATGTCTTTGTCCAGTCTGGCGCGGCTGAAGTCGCCGCCGCGCCTCAGCAGCAGGCCCCGGCGGATGGATGCGCTGCTCAATGTCCTGGCGCCGCTGACGCGGACGCGCGTGATGACGTTTCGCCCTTGGCCCCGTCGGTAGTCGACGTCGACTCTAACGAACTCGGGATCGAACAGCACGGGCCGGGGCTTCACCTGCACGTCTTCCCAGCCCCGCTGGAGGTAGTGGCTCTTGATCGTTTCAACGTCGGCCTCATACGTCTTCTGCACGAAGCGCCGGGAGGTGTACCATCTGTCTTCCGTCGTGCGCATCAGGTTCTGGAGCTGGCGATCTGAAAAGGCCCGGTTGCCGGTGATGGTGATCTTGACCGGCTGAACCTTGGGGCCGCGGTCCACTTCGAACTTCACGTCCGCGAACCCGGCGCGGCCCGCGACCGGGGTGATCCAGGCATTCACCGTCGCGAAGTGGTATCCCCCCTCTCTCAAGTGATCGACGATGCGCCGGCTGTCGGCACTGATCGCGGCACGGCTGAGGGATTTGTCGCGGCGCAGGCTCACGGCGCTTTCCATCAGCTCCGAGGCGGGGATCGAGGGCGTCCCTTTCCGTGCCACCACCTTGACCGTCCAGACGGTCGGCTCCTTCTCGAAAACGAACACCACGCGAACGCCGTCCACGAGCGGCTCCGGCCGCACCTCGCGGCACAGCATGTTGTGCTCGGTGATGAACGCCTGGAGTCCCTCGCGGGCGGCGTCGGCCGAATAGGGCTGGCCGACTTCCAGCTTTGTTTTTTGGGCAAACCACTGCGGCGACGGGGAGTCGACGGGCGCTTCGGCGCCGGTGGTGGGGTCTCGATAGACGAACTTGATCTCGCGGATGGTCGCCCCCGGGGCCATGCAGAAATGCGCAGACCCGAGGAGGGCCGTCAGCGCCAAGGCGAAAGTCCGGATGCGCCTCTTCCGCCGAAGCTCCATCCGCCTGTCCTCCTCCCGTTCGCCCTGCGGCGCGGTGCGTCAGTACGGTGCCGAGTCGCCCGCGGGCATGTCGATCTGGGCGGCGGTATATGCCGACCAGGGCGCGAAACGCATCTGCTCCCTCAGGAACGTCAGCCGGATTGTGTCGGTCGGGCCGCTGCGCTGCTTCGCGACGATCAGCTCGGTGACGTCGGCGCCCGGTGACTCGGGGTTTGTGTCGCGGTACAGCAGCATGACCACGTCGGCGTCCTGCTCGATGGCGCCGGATTCCCTCAGGTGCGAGAGCTTGGGGCGGGCGCTGGCCTCGCCCACGGCCGCGCGGGAGAGCTGCGACAGGGCGATCACGGGGACCCGGAGTTCCTTCGCCAGGCTCTTCAGTCCTCTGGAGATATCGGTGATCTCCTGCAGCCGCGAGCGGTCTCGCCCCGGCCGGTCGGCAGACATCAACTGGAGATAGTCGATGATGACGAGCTCAATCTGGTGCTGTGCAAAGATGCGGCGGCACTTGGACCGCACGTGCCCGCACGTGAGGGCGCCGGAATCGTCGATGAAGATGGGCGAGTCGTACAGGTCACTTGCCGCCTCTCTGATCTTCTCCCACTGGCTCTTGTCGAGTTTGCCGGTGCGCAGGGGGGTGGAGTCCATCTCCGCGTGGCAGCACAGCAGGTTCTGGGCGATCTGCTCGCGCGCCATTTCGAGGCTGAACATCAGGACGCCGCGCCCCTGCCCCACGCCGATGTGTTCGATGAGGTTCAGCGCCAACGTGGTCTTCCCACTGCTCGGCCGACCTCCGATCACGATGAACTCGCCCCGGTGGAGGCCGCCGGTGAGGCGGTCGAGGTCCGTGTAGCCGGTCTGTATGCCGACCAACCTGTCGGGGTGGTTCATGATGGTATCGACAACGGCCTGGACGATCTCCTTGACCTCCATCGGATGCGACGCTTCGAAACGCGTGGCCACCTTGAACACGCGCTGCTCCGCACTGTCGAGGATCTGCTCCACCTCCTGGTGCTCGTCGTAGGCTTCGACGAGGGACTGGTTGCAGGCGGTGATGAGAGAGCGGAGCAGGAACTTCTCGCGGACGATGTTGGCGTAGTGCTCGGCGTTGGCGGCCGAGGGCACCGCCCCGCCGAGGTTCATGAACAGGTCGGCGTTGGCGGCGATGTCGTCCTCTCCCATTCGGCGCAGTTCATCCTTGACGGATACGACGTCGATGGGCTGGTTCTTGGCGTACAGGCCGGTGAACGCGGAGTACAGTTTCTGGTGGTCGGCGCGGTAAAAGCACTCGACGGACAGAACGGGGGCGACGCCGCTCATCGCCTTGGGTTCCAACATGATGGCGCCGAGAACGGCGACCTCCGCCTCCTCGCTGTGCGGGGGCACGCGCTCGGCCGAGCTTCCCTCACCCATGACTTGTCCTGCTCTCTGGGCGCAGACGGCTTCCGACTGGTGGCTATTCCGCTACGATCCACACCCGCGTCTTGGCGGTTATCTCGTGGGCGAGCTCCATCTCGACGACGTACACGCCGACCTCTTTCAAGGGCTGCTCGAGACTCACGTTCTTGGGGTGCACGTTGAACCCGTCCTGTTTCAGCGCGGCGGCGATCTCCTGGGCGCCCACAGAACCGTAAAGGTGGCCTTCCGGGCTGGCCGCCCCCACGATAGTGAAAGACGTGGCCGCGAGCCGGTCCCGGGATGCTTCCAGATCGGCCTGCTCTTTGGCGGCCAGCTTGGCGATCCGGGCCCGTTCCATCTCGAGCTGCCGGTAGTTCGCCGACGTAGCCGGCACGGCGAGACTTCGTGGGAGCAGATAGTTCCGCGCATATCCGTCGGCAACGTCGACGATCTCGCCGCGTTCGCCCAGCTTTTCGATTTTCTCCCTGAGCAGGACTTTCATCCAAATCCTCCAACACGTCTGCGCCGAGGCAACGAAGGCCTCGTGGGCGGCGCGTAACCAACTCCTCAGTCGCCGGTGTAAGGCAGCAGCCCCATGGTTCTGGCGCGCTTCACCGCGGACCTGACGCTCCGCTGGTGCGTGGCACAGTTGCCCGACCGCTTCCTGGAAAAGATCTTGCCCTGGCCGGTCAGCAGCTTGCGAAGGGTGTTGACGTCCTTGTAGTCGATTTGTTTGATGCGCGCCTTGCAGAAGCGGCAGCGCGATCGGTCTCCGGGTCGGGTGTAACGCTTTTTCGCCATCCGAAAGCTCCGAGGTGTCTCCGTTCAATCAAAAGGGAATATCGTCGTCCGACAGTTCCGCGTCGCCCGCGGGCGGGGGCGTCTCCGGCGGCGCCGGTCGGTCGGCCGGGGCCTGAGCTCCCCTGGGCCGACCGCCGAGGAACTGGACCCTCTGGGCGGTCACGCGGAGCCGCCTGCGGTTCTCGCCGGTCTTCTTGTCCTGCCACTGGTCCAGCCGCAGGTGTCCTTCGACAAAGACGGGCCGGCCCTTGCTGAGGTACTCGGCGCAATTCTCCGCCTGCTTGCCCCAGACCGTCACATCGATGAACGTGGCCTCGTCGCCCCACGTGTCGTCGGCCTGTTTGACTCGGCGGTTCACGGCGAGACCCAGGTCGAGCACCGCCTGCCCCGACGGAATGTACCGCAACTCGGGGTCGCGGGTGATATTCCCCATCAGAAAGACCTTGTTCAGATTTGCCATCGTGTCTTCCTCGGACTATGCCGGCTTTTCTTCAGCGGACGGTTCTTCCTCGGAAATCGCTTCTTCCGAGGCGGCTGTTGCGGGAGTCTCGGTCTCGCCGGACGTATCCGCTGCGGCTTCGGTCACCACTTGGCCGGTGGGCTCCGGCTTCGCCTCGGGCGGCGGCTCCGGTTCAGCCGCAGCCTGTTCGGGTTCCGCCGGTGCCGTTTCCTGTTCGGTCTTGGGCTGCTGGGTGGCCTCGGCCCCGGGTTTCTGTTCGGTCCTTGGCTTCCTAGTGCGTCTTCTGTCGTCGCCCGCTTCCAGTAAGTCGCCGACATTCTCTTCGCGGAGTATGATGGCCCGCATGACGACGTTGGAGATCTGGCAGTCTCTCTTCAGCTCGGGTATCTTGGCCGGGTCGGCATCGAACCTGGTCAGGATGTACGTTCCGCGCCGTTTGCCCTTGATCTCATAGGCAAGGCGGCGCGAGTCCCATTTCTCAAGCTTGTCGACGGAGGCACCATGCCGCTCCAGCAACCCCTGGATGTGGTCTGCGATTGCCTGGAAGTTGTCCGATGCCTTCCTGTCGTCGACAAGAAACAGCCCTTCGTATGTTCGCAAAGCTATGTGCCCTCTCAGTTGAACTTGTTCATGCAGGCCTCGATCCCTTCGTTGGCCCAGCATGCAACGGCCTGCGCCGCGACGCCGACCGCCTCCGTCATCTTCTTCCGCTCCGCGCCGGCGAACCGGTCCAGCACGTAGGCTATCGCGTCACCCGGCGGGCGTCCGATTCCGACGCGCAGCCTGGAGAACTCAGTCGTCCCCAACGCGCGGGCGATGGACTCCAGACCCTTGTGCCCGCCGCTCGACCCTTTGCGCCTGGCCCGGACCTTTGCGAACTCCAGGTCGAGGTCGTCGCACACAATCAGTATCTGGTCGAGCGCCAGCTTGTTCCAGGCGACCGCGGCCTGGACAGACCGCCCCGAATCGTTCATATACGTCCGAGGCTTGACCAGCAGCAATCTGCCGGCGTCTGTCTGGCCCTCGCCGATCCGCGCCTTGAAGCGCCGGCGCGAAACCTTCACGCCCAGTTCCTCTGCCAGCCGGTCAACCACCTCGAACCCGACATTGTGACGCGTGCCCTTGTATTCTCTGCCGGGATTGCCAAGCCCAAACACCGCCAGCAAGTCAGGGCTCCCGTCGTGTCAGTTACCAGTTACCAGTTATCAGTCATCAGTGATCAGTTAGCAGTGCCCACTGATGACTGATCACTGACCACTGATCATTGATCACTCCTTCGCGCCCTCCGCGGGTTCCTCTTCCTCGCCCTTCGCGCGCCCGATGACCTCGGGTTCTCCCGGCGCTGCTTCCTCCGCCTCGACCGGTGCCTCTTCTTCCACCACGACGGGCGGACGGATGGTCACGAGGATTGCGTCGGGCTCGGTCAGGATCGTAACGCCCGGCGGCGCCTGAACGTCGCGTACGTGAATCGCGTCGCCGATCGCCAGGTGGGAGATGCCCACCTTGATTGCCTCGGGGATGTCGGCGGGCAGGCAACTGACCTGGAGGTCGGTGACCGGGTGCTCGACCACGCCGCCCGCCGCGGCGCCCTTGGCCGTTCCAACCAGTTCGACGGGGCATTCGACGTCGATCAGTTCGTCCATCGCAATGCGCTCGAAGTCGACGTGCAGCACGCTCTCGCCGAAGGTGTCGAACTGCACCTCTTTGACCAGCACCTGATCGCTCTTGCCGTCGACGGCCAGCGTCACCATCTTGGTCCGGCGGGCCACCACGCGTTGGATGTCTTCCTTGCGGAGCAGGACGGACACCGGGCCCTCCTTGTGACCGTATACCACCGCGGGGATCATTCCGGCCCGCCGAGCCCGGCGCGACG
>Ga0114922_10001975_pt1 | contig 19355 bp, 24 predicted proteins | sample AartaG_FD_100975 | JGI IMG/M metagenome (GOLD analysis project Ga0114922, IMG submission 100975) | Deep subsurface microbial communities from Aarhus Bay to uncover new lineages of life (NeLLi) - Aarhus_00045 metaG | ecosystem: Environmental > Aquatic > Marine > Oceanic > Sediment | place...
AGAGGCAGAGAAATATTTCTGGAATACAAAATTTCCATGGCCGTTAGTTAAGAAAGTTGCTGATAAAGGTTATTTTGGAGTCGGAGTTCCAAAAGAATACGGTGGTTTAGAATTAGGTGCTACGGGAAGTTGTATCGTTGCAGAACAATTAGGCAGACTTTACGCTGTAGGTCATGTATTCACCGTAAGTATTTTGGCTGGGTTGGAACAAATATTAAGGTTTGGTACTGAAGAGCAAAAACGAGCTTGGCTTCCCAAAATTGCGAGTGGTGAAGAATTGGGAGCTGTTTGCATTACAGAACCTTTTGCGGGATCTGACGCTGCTAATGTTTTTACTTCCGCTATTAAGGATGGAGACGAGTGGATATTAAACGGCAAAAAACGATTTATCACTGGAGCAGGAGTCTCTGATAGATATTTTATTTACGCAAAAACAAGCGATGATCCAACTATACGGAAACAGTACGGCCATATAACCTCGTTTATGGTTGAGAAAGGTAGACCTGGATTTACTTTAGAAAAAATAAACCCCTTGATTGGATTTGATAACGTTCCAAACGGATATATCGATTTTGATCACGTTAGAATTCCTGACATTAATCGTATTGGTGCAGTTGGAAACGGTTGGAACGTGATGATGGCAGGTTTAAACTTCGAGCGACTAATTGGCGCTGCTGTTTTTGGTGGATTGTTTGAAGATGTAATAAATTTATTATTTCACTTTACTAAAAGACGAGTTCAATTTAGAAGAACAACTAATCAATTTCCAGGGATTCAGAACGAAATTGCTGAGATTATAAAGATATCAAAAGTATCGAGATTGTTTTCTTATCACTGCGCTAAGCTATTAGACGAGGGAAAGGAACCAATGGTAGAAGCGTCTATAGCAAAAATGATTAACACGGAAGCTGCGAGAGACATTGGACTTAAAGCCATTCAACTATTGGGAGGAGATGGCCTTACCAAGTTTTTACCTGCTGAAAGAATCCTACGCGAAGCTAAAATTGGAGAGATTGTTGCTGGAACTAACGAAGTTCAAAAAATGATTATATATAGGTTTTCTGCTATGCTCCCTATATATAATAAATCCATGAGAATGAGGTGGAACGAGGAAATTAATGCCCCGATAATTTCGAACAAAGAATCTACATTCAAAGGAAACGAAGTAAACGAGGAAAACGTATTAAAAGTTATTTCTCACGATTATAAAATAAATCCAGGATTATACATGACTCCAGACGATGTACGAGAGGATATAGGAGGGGGGCGCTCAGAATTGAGAAAGATTTTTGAAAACCTAGAAAAACAGGGATTAATCGTCATTCATCGCGATCGTTCGGGAAAAGTAGCATTAGTTAAATCCACTTACGAAGGATTACAATTGGCCTTTCCAAAAGAGTATTACAAATGGTTTCCAGCGTGGTACGATAACGCCGATAAATTTTAAATATATTCCTTATTTTTCTTTTTTAATTAATTAATCTTTAATTTCAAAATCCTTAATTAAATCAACCTTGTTTTTGAGGTTTATAGTAATAGCTACTAGTTTTGTTTCTTCGTCTTCTATAAATTCAGGATCCAGCATTACAAAATAAAAGATGTTTCCTTTCGTTTCAAAGCCCATTTCCATTTCACCACATTCTTCCGGTAGGATCTTTAAAATTTCATCGGACGCATGCTTTTTCAATTCTTCAAATATTGAATTTTCGAGTTTTGATTGCTCTTTGCGAATTTCTTTTATTGTCGAAAAATCAAATTGACCCATGGATGCTCCAGCTTTATTATTTAACGCGTTCCATTCCTTAAACAGTTCGCTTAAACTTGACATAGTAAGAATAAGTCTCAGATTTAAAATAAATATTTTTATTATCCTAAAAATAATAATAAAAAATAAAATTAAGAAAAAATACTTTAAGAATAGGTTTTAAATTCTTATTACAAACTCAATAAAATCAGGTTATTTTCAAAAATGAAAATAAATAAATCTATTTTTAGAGCGAGAAATATTGCTCATACTTATTCTATCGTGGCAAGAGATCCTAAAACTGGGGAGATGGGAGTTGGCGTCCAGAGTCACTATTTCTCGGTTGGGAGCATAGTTTCATGGGGCGAATCAGGAGTTGGAGTTGTGGCTACTCAATCGCTCGTAAATGCTTCATTTGGTTTACATGGCCTAGAGCTTTTAAAGCAAGGAAGATCGCCAAAAGAGGCTTTAGAATCTTTAATATCTGAAGATGAAGGTAGAGATGTAAGACAAGTAGCAATCTTAGACGCTCAAGGTAGAGTTGCGGCTCATACGGGATCGAAATGTATTATTCACGCAGGTCACATTGAAGGTGACAATTTTTCAGTTCAAGCTAATATGATGCTTACCAATAAAGTCTGGTTAACAATGGCTAAAAGTTTTGAATCAAATGTGAATTTGCCCTTAGCTGAAAGAATCATAAAAACAATGGTAGCGGCAGAAACTGTAGGAGGTGATATCAGAGGAAAACAATCTGCAGCGATTTTAATTGTTGGCGGTAAAGAAGCCAAAAATAAGTGGGAAGATAAAATCATAGATTTAAGAGTCGAAGATCACGAGCAACCCGTAAAAGAACTCTCAAGATTGTTAAAGCTTCATAGGGCTTACAAACACATGGATAAGGGAGACTTAGCCATAGAACACAACGACATGGAGGAAGCACTCAAGGAATATGATTCGGCACTAAATTTATTTCCTGAAAACTTAGAAATGAAATTTTGGACCGCCGTATCCTTAGCAAATAATCAAAAATTAAAAGAAGCGTCAGAGCTATTTAAAACTATTTTTATAAAAGATAACAATTGGCGTTTGCTAACAGAAAGGTTGCCCGAAAGCGGACTATTAAATCTAACTAAAAAAGAGTTGAAAGACATCTTATCTTTATAATTAAAGGATAAACTACTTCTAAATTTGGAATTGATTGTAATAATCGTTTTTATGTATCAAAAAAAACATTGATTTTTTTTTAAGATTAGTTTCTTTGCGTAAAACATTGCCCATATATTTCATTCCCGACCTTTCAGCAACTTTCCAGCCTCGTGTGTTTCCTTGATCTATATACGCTACTATTTTATCTAGTTTAAGCTCTGAAAAAGCGTATTCGAAAATCTTTCTAAGAGATTCTATAGCGTAGCCATTTCCCCAATACTCAGGCTGCAAAAAATAATAACATTCCATAGGCATTTTGTCTTCTAAGGTAATTAAACCACAAAAACCTAAAAAATCTCCATTACTTTTAAGTATTAAAGCATAAGAAATTGCTTCTTCTTGACTTTGATAAGAATCAATAATAATTTTAAACAATCGGTTGAAGTTAATAGAGTTCACATCTTTCATAAAACTAACTATGTTATCAAAATCTTCTTGAGTAAATTGTCTTATCATTAATCTTTTAGTTTCTAAAGTGCTCGGAGTTATAACCGACAAGAGTTATTAATTATATGGCACTTTTTAATTAATACTTAATGCTTGGTCAGAAGTAATTAGTATAACTGTTATTCATTAGATTCTAGTTCTTCAGAACCAAAAATATCCAAGAGTTTTCCAGCAAATTTTTTTAACAAACTTGCTTTCGCTATGGCTATTCCTTTTTTAGAATCGCCGAATATAAGAACTTGATCCCCTGGATTTATGTTGAAATGTTTTCGGGCTTCAATAGGAATTACGATTTGTCCTCTTTCGCCAACCTTTACAGAACCATAAAAGTATTTTCCTTTAGTAACTTCAGTCATGATATCTCAAAATCTAGTTAAATTGGAACTTATAATTATTAAAAATTATTCATAAGATTTAAATATTTATGAATAATATGATAAGTATGAAATATATGATATTAATGAATAAAATATTAGGGATTCATAATGAATGAAGAAAAGCCAAAATACGGATGGTATGTCAAGAATTTAATTTTAACTTTTATTTTAGTAGGGTTATTTGGTTTAACTGCTTTTATTATAGGATTAATCCTTCTAGGAATGCTCGGAGTAATTCTAAGTATCATAGGTATAGCCTTGATGGTACTATTTTTATGGCCGGGAATAGGATTGGCAACAATGAACATTATCTTAGGTAAAGACGATTCTGAAGTTCGGGGCATGGATATATTAACTAAAATCCAATCTCCGAGGGTATTAGACATAGGATGCGGAACGGGTAGAACGGCAATAAAAATAGCTAAATCTCTACCAAAAGGAGGTCAACTTAACGGTATAGATATATATAATGTTAATGCAATATCGGGTAATTCTCTCGCTACGGTTAATCGAAATGCGGAATTAGAAGGAGTAAGTGATAAAAGTACATTTCAATTCGGTTCTGCAACGGAAATACCTTTTGAAGACAATGAATTTCATATCGTAAACTTATCTTCAGTACTTCACGAGGTACACGATTATGAGGATAAAGAAAGGGCAATGAAAGAGATTCACCGGGTGTTAAAACCAAAAGGCATTTTATTTGTAGGTGAATGGAATCGATATTCTTGGCAATTAATATTATACTCTGGGATATGCTGCATCGTGTTTAAAAGAAAAAAGTTTTGGGATGATTTAATTAGGAAGCAAGGGTTCACGATACTCAATTACGAAAATCTTGTGGGATATGGATTGTTCACTGCTCAAAAAAAATAATTTCTATTATTTTTTCTTTTTATTGTTCAATATTCCTGATTAGTCAATTAAAAGCTTTAATCCTTGCACGAGTTGTTTCGGAGTAATACCATATAAGAAGGCTAAATGGAGCGTCTTAACGTCGTTTTCAATATTAGCAACGTCCTTATTTAGAGCTTTGTATTCTTCTGCAATCTCTTTTAACTTCGAATATGAAGTTTCTTTGGAATCACTTAATAATCCAAAATTCCCCCCGAACGCAGTAAACATATTATGAATTAATTCCATTTCTTTATCAGAAAACGATCTTGAGCAATCTTCACAAACTATTCTAAAGGACATTCCAATCTTTTTAATCTTAAAATTAGATTGGGATTTATTTTGGCAAAGAACGCATCTAACAGAGCTAAGTTTTTTCTTATCTCTTACAACAGGCGTTATCATAAAATTGAGATTAATCTTGCATATTTAAACAAAAATTTTAAGCAAAAAATTTCAATAGATAAGCAAGATACAAAAATATTTAAACCTTTACTTTTTTGTCAAAAGACTTGTCTATTAATCTAAGGATCTACAGGATTGTTTCTAAATCATCTAATTTTTTTAAGAGCCAACTTTTAAACTCTTGAAAGTTTTCTACTGAAGGTATTGGTTCTATAGTAACTTTTACGCTCTCACTCTTGATATTTATAGTAGGGTTAATCGGTTTATGCAGAGTAGTATTAGCATGTTTGTTTTCTTCCTTGACATCGGGTAAATAAGCAATTGGGATTTTTAACTTGTCGAAAATTATTTGGAAATCTAAAAGATCGTTCTCGTTAGTTTGAGTCTTAGTATCTATCATTTGAACCCATTTAGACACGAAATCGGGGGGGATTCCTTTTTCCCAGTGGTGGTTCCGCAAATAATTATACAGTTTTTTAGGGTAGAAAAGCTGTTCTACATCCAAATTAGCGGGATTTACTTTATCAAAGCGATAATTGTGAAGTAATTGTATGAATTCTTTCCCGATTTTCCTGTTAGTTTTCAAAATAAACTCGTATTCGAAAGAAAAATCTTTTAGCGGTTTAGAAGACTTTTTTTTGGGCATTTTTTTTGGTCTTTCGAATTTGGGTATTTGGATCTTAAAATATGAACTAGTAAAAGTTAAAATCTTGTCCCAGAAAATCTGATCGTAATCGCGCATAAGTTTGGGAAGATTATCCGCGTTATTCTTATTATTTAAATCTACGAAGATTTTTGTTGCTACGCTTTTAATTTTAAGAATTTCATCTAATAATATTTGCTCGTTTTGAGAAGTTTGGATTAGATGTTGCTCAAAAGACAAATTCACTCTTTCCGGCGCGTAATTGAGAAAAGAATTGTTCTTTTTGTTGTAAAAAATAAATTTATGGCCATTTGCTAAATGCTCTACATTCTCGTGCGTGTTGATTACACAGTGGATGTTAGGGGCTTCCAATAAGATTTTAATATCTTCAATTTTTGCATTCAATATATAATAAAATGTAGGTTGCTGAGAATAGGAGCTACTATCTTCAAACTCAATGATCTCGCGAAGGTTATGTAACACAGTAGAATCTAAATCAACTACTTCGTACCCTACAGTAAAGCAATCTATCGAATGAATGTGTTTCAAATCGACGTAAGGATATATTACCAAGTTTTTTTGCTGAAAGAATAAAATGTTTAAAAATTCTGGTGATATGAAATCGTATATAGTATCCATAATTCGTCTAATTCTCCTAAATTGTTGAATTTATATCCTAAAATAGTTGAAAATTACTTGGATCATTAAGTCTTCAAAACATCTCCGAACACTATCTCCTTTTAAAGCTACAGTTGGGTACACTACTGGCGCTCCATCATCAAATTCATCGGATTGTGGGAGTCCTAACTCCGCTTTAAAAGCCTTTAGAGAAATGGCATTCTCCAAATCTCTCTTATTTAGTTGTATTACATATGGAATCCCCTTACCGTGAGTGAAACTACTTAGTTCTCGAAAGCTTCGCTTGTTTTGTTCCATCTTTTCGGGGTCGGAATCAGCTACGAACACTACGCCGTCAGCACCATCCAATACATATTCTCGCGTAGATAAAAAACGTTCTTGTCCTGTTGCCGTAACGATTTGCGCAATAATGTTGAATTTGATCTCTTTAAGATTAAAATAAAAAGTAAGTCGTATTGAATCTTGCCATAAAGTTCTGCCATCAGTCGTTTCTATGGAATATCCCGCATTTAATTTAACTCCATCGAACTTTTCTCGCAGCCTAAAATAATTGGTTGTCTTACCTGACTCCCCAGGACCCCAATACACAATTTTGAACTGAAGCACTTCTTTTAACGCGTTAAAACCCGATTCACTATTGATTACTGCTTTTTTTTTCTCATCTTTCTTGGAATCTACAATCATATTTCACGCTACTCCTCTAATTGTAATTAAGCTGATTGAAATACTTTCTTTTTTAATTCTCTAAGGTATTCTTTCAACTCATGTTCGCTCATTTGAAGTTTGGTCATAATTGTTTGATTTTTAGTGATAGCTTCTTTAATTTTATGCGAGAATTTTCTCATTTGCAAAATAAGTACGCCAATATTTACCATATTATCAACTAATAAAACCACGAGGATCTCTCGTTTTCCTTTTTTATGAAGTATTACATCTCCAATTGATTTAACGTAAAGCTGCAAATCTTTATATATAAGCGTCGCTCTTATTAACGAATCTGTTTCAAAAAAGTCTTGCGCTTGGCGAGCAACACCGAATAACGCAGCGCCGATTGAGCTTAAATCCCAATAATTTAACTTACGATCGAATCTAGAGTCGATTGCTATGATTTTTGCATCTTGATCAATTGCAATAAGCCCATATATGTATCCTCTTCTAGTTAACATTCCGTAACTATAACGGATTTCGTCTAAAACAATTGTTATTTCGTTTTCATACAAAGCTTTAGGAACAAATAAAGTCATTTTCTTCTAACACCTAATTATTTATTGATAGAAAAGAAATAGTCTAGGACAATATAAAGGAAAAAATCTAAAAAATAATTATTGGGTTTAAAAACATAATTTCCGATTATTTGGTAACACTTACGATTATTATTATGATCGAATCGAAGAAAAAAGAATCAGAATCGTTTGAACATATAAAAATAAAGGATTTTTTTTACGATAACCTCCCACTTAATAACAATGTAAAAAAGATTAAACTAGAATATCCGATTGGCAATCGAATAGCCGATGTATATTGCAAGCTAGAGAATGGAAAAGATGTGGTAGTTGAAATTCAGCATTCAATGATTCTTTCCAAAGATTTACTCCAACGCACTAGAGAGTATAACGATCATAATTGCTATGTTTTATGGGTTTTTAACGGGAGTTCTTTTGAGAGATTACCTGAGATCGAAGATAAAATACGGATTTTAGGTTTTGAAAGAAGTTCTCATTTATTGTATCGCGGGCGCGTGTATTATATCAACATGACAAAAACAGGAGTCCATAGCTCCGTGTATCCTCTACATTTTGCTAATTATTATGAAGGTAAAATTTCTGATTACGGATTTCGCTATTATAAAAAGTCCAAAACCAAAAAAAGCGTGGTTCCAAGCGATATTCCGTCTCTTAAGCTAAAATTATTTAAAAACAAGGGATATAAATTAGCAGGATTTCACGACGATAATGTTCGAAAGACTTGTACCGAGATTCTAAGCCAATTCTTAATAGATTACGAGAATGTTGAAGATAAAGTTAAAAAAGTTAAAAAAATGAAGTCTCATCAAAAAAAATTATTCATAATCATCGCTATGTTCGGGCGACAATTTGGATTATATTTGCTCTTTGACGCGTTAAGACGCCTTAAAGTGGTCGGCAAAGAAGACTTTCATTACATGAAAGTAAGCTATATTTATTTGATGAAATCATAAAATTGAAATAAAGGCTAATTGCCAAATATAATACTATTTATATTAAAAAATCTTTTCCCTCAATTCATAGGACAAAAAGGAAAAGAAATTAACTTTATTTCTGAATTTGCCTTTTCCATTAACTAACATGGAAAAAATATAAAACGGGTTAAATGTTTAGAAAAGATTTAAATATAAAAATTATTATATCTAGATTTGTATTATTTTTTTACAAAAAAGGCGTATTTAAGAAAAACATTACGGCAGTGAAAGATTAATAAGAATAATACAAATTTAACAAAATTGGTTAAAAATATTAAAGAGTTTTAATTAGGATAACATGCTTGACGCAATTTTTAAGATCGTTATTTTCGGTGATGCAGGTTGTGGAAAAACAACATTAACAAAAAGATTTAAGACAGATTTATTCATATCAGATTCTCAGATGACTATCGGAGTTGATTTTGAAACTAAAATCTTTGATGTTGATGGAAAAAAGGTAAAGTTAATGATCTGGGATTTCGGTGGCGAGGAGAGATTTCGATTCATCTTACCTAAATATATAATTGGTGCTATGGGAGGGATATTAATGTATGATGTTACAAATTATCCCTCTCTTGCTCACATTGACAATTGGTTATCCATTATAAATGGTAGAAAGGAACAAATTCCACTTCTTTTACTTGGCGGTAAAGCGGATTTAGATAAAATTAGAGAAATTTCTTTTAAAGACGGAAAAAAAATTGCTAAAGTAAAGGGATTTAGCGGTTTTACGGAATGCTCTAGCAAGACGGGTGAAAACGTAGAAAAATCGTTTGAAAATTTAACAAGAATAATGTTAAGTAGATTTTAACTTAAATCTGCTTTTATTAATATAATAAGCTATTTTATTTGTAGATGTAAATAAATTTTAAAATTGATATAAAATTTCATTTTTGTTTTAATAAAATTTTTCAATGCTTGTTTTTAAACACGTAACAATCCAGAACTAATAGAAAAGCTATAATTGAGTAGTACAAAATCCATTCGATTATAGGGATTGCAATGGCGCAATTTAAGACGAATAAAGCGAGTGGAACTATCAACCCGAATGCGCCCAACTTTTTCAAAGCGCACTTATGAGATAAAACTATGTTTAGCGAGAAAAAGAAGATAGAAACGACTATACCGCTAAAAGCGAAAAAAGCAGAAATTCCGTGGTATATTTGTCTAGGACCGGCTCGATCCAAGCTAAAAAATCCTACGAAAACTAGCCCAAGGTTGCCAACAACGCCTGAAACTAACCCAATTTTCGCAAATAACAGCGAATGCTTCGAGTTTTTGTACCGAACTTTTAGTTTTATGCTAAAACTAACGGTGACCGGCACACTGATTAAACCTGCGAACACGCAAAAAGTGTCGTGCAACCACGAAAAAGGAAATACGGCTTCGCGCCCGAGGTCGCTGATGTAGTGGGTGAAAACGCTGTAACCGAAAAAATAAGCTGTTATTATGCTAGTAAAAAGGCAAAACGCGTAAAAAAAGCTTCCGTACAACAAAATCTTGTTTAGACGCTCGATTATTCTCTCTTTTGAACGCTTTTTTGTTCCTAACTCGAAATTTATGTCAGATTTTAATCTTTGCTCGGTTATCACGCTATCTAACCCATTAATTTGAAAAAAAATATCTATTCGATAAAACTAATCTCGATTATATAAATAAAAAAATTAAAGCGAACCTTTTGATAGGATATTTACCTATAAAATTTTTAAGGTAGAATTTTTAGTAAAGACCAACTCTTTTTCAGAAGTATAGGAGTTTTCCTTGACGGTCAAATTGGTTATGGAAACGCAATCACCTTCGCTTACCAACTTCAAGCACTCGATCGCTTCCATACCCCAGATTTTCACGCGTATCACGAAAGACTCGATGTCTAAAAGTAAAGCAAGTAAAAATGATTTATCGCCCGATTTTAACTCTAACTCTTTAAAATATTCTATTTTAACCTGCCCTTTTACCGAACTGACAAACTTGTTTTGAAGGATAAATTCTTTTAAGCTTTCTCTTGGAACCGTTTTGTAACTTTTCTCATGGGTTTGGTCGATATTTACTGATTCGAGCTTGTCTTTCGCTCTTTGGCTAAGGTCTTTAGGGGAAAGAACTAACTTTCCTTTCCTTCCGAGGTGAACTTCGAGGTTCTCGCTTTTCCCAGCTTTCGAATAACCCCCTATTAGGCGAATGAGCTCGTTTACCCGAAAGAATTCGGTTTTCGCCGCCTTCGCGTGGTCGTCCCATAAGACGATTTTAACCGTTTTGGTTGAGTCGGCCAACAAGAAGGAAAAAACTGCGCCCGTAGAACCGTCTTTTCTCGCAAAGTCTCGGGTCCGGAAAACCTTAATTATTTTACCTAACAACACTATGTTGGTCATACCCTCTTTAACTTCCGATATATCGATTGTGAAATCGTCGTAATCAATCTCTTCTTCAATCTCTTTATACGATTGCTCATTATTATCGGACGATTGAAGATAGATACCGTTTTCTTTAGCGATTATAAATAAAATACCTTGTTTTGACATAAATCCGCCAAATTCTTTCGCTTTACTTTGAACCTGTCTCTCTAATTCTTCTTCTGAGAACCCAGATTCTAATAATTTTTGATACAAATCGTCTATAGAAGCGCTCATTTTCCTACTTATTCCTACTTTAACTAATTATACAATTTAGTATAAATTCAAATTAGAGTTTTAATTATTTAAACAAAAAAATTAAAATCAAGTTGTAAATGAATTTCTTAAAAGAAAAGAATAATTTGATAATTATATGCCCATAATAGATTCTTCATCCGAAAAAAGTGAAATTATTGAAGCGCTAAACGATTTACTCTTAAAATATAGAGAGCTAACCGAAAATGGCGTTGTTTTCAAACTTAAAAAGGAAAAAAGCCCTTTAGAACTTCTTGGCGTATTAGATTTTTTAAAAGACAAAATTCAGAGATGGGGAAACGATAGTATATTTACCTATTGTGCTAATTTATTTGAAGACTTTAACGTCATAACTATTGGAGCAGAAAACATTGAAAAAGCAAAAGAACTAATAATTTCTGTTTTTCTTTCCGACCTTATTAAGAATGAAGATGAGGGCGGATTTGAGGTCATTTTTAAAAACGTAAACACGTTTAACGAGTTTGAAGAATGGCTGAAAAATGAAATCTCAAAAGGCATATCAAATGGATACCCTCCAGATCCAGAAGCAACAAAAGAATTAAAAAAACACTTAGAGAATATCTTAAAGGAAATTTAAAAACAAAATTGAATAAAAATTTAATGCAAATTAACTCGACATAATTCACATCTCAACAACCAAAATCGCAATATAAAAATTACTAATTGTAGATAGTCTTTACAATTAATATGTTGAGGGCAATATGATCGATATGGAAAAACCGGCATCTTATTACGATTGGGAAAACAATTTTAAGAAGTCTTCCAATAAACGCAAAAAAGAGCCAAAAGAAGCGAGGGTCGTTAATTCAATCGGGCTTCCAGATGATTTTTTTAAAAATTATCTAAAAATGTGGAAGTATAATTATCTTTTTAAAGACAAATTCGATCCCCATAGTCATCGCATCCTCTAACCAATTTTTTTGTCTCTAAAAGTAGTATGAGTATAACAGTTTTTTAATTCGTTATGATGAAGTAAAAGCGTAAAGATTCGTTATTAAATTTAATAATCAATCTTCATCCTCTACGATAACCGCAGTTCCATTGTAATTCAGATTTTCATCTCTAATTTCAAATCGAACGCCGTTAATTGCATTAGCTCCTAGCTTATGAGTAATTTTTTTCAATTTATCTGGAGCCTTAACTCTAAATTGTGCATTTTTTAGGAGGCTCTTAGAATTACATTTGGTTTTCACTTTGCCTAATGTTTTAGTAATCTTTTTTCCTGGAACATCATTAGTATCACTAATTAATACATCTTCCCAGGCTTTTTTTCCCATATTAATAACCCTTCTACTGTAATTATTGCTAAATTAAGATTTAATATTATTTAAACATTTTTGTCAAAAAGAGCAGTTCAAATAAAAAAAATAATAAAAAATCATATGATACTACGCAGAAGTCATTTTGATATTATACTAATTTTAATTTAAATTATCGTTTCATTCGCTATAGCTTATAGTTATTAATAATTTAAGATTGAAGAGATCTCAAACTTATGTCAGAATTTTTACTCGATTTTTTTGTTCTCGCGGAAGGAGGAAAAGTGATCTTTAGCCATTCCTCTCTGTTAAAATGCGATGAACAACTGCTAGGTGCGTATTTTCACGCGATAAATGCGATTTATAAGATTTGTTTTCAGAGAGACTTACAGAAAGTATCAATGAATCAATATCGTTTGCATTTTAAGAAGATAGAACCATTTTTCTTTATTGGCATGTCATCAATTGACATTAAACATAAATTAGCTAACAATAATTTTGAACATTTAGCCCACCTATTTTACGATAAGTTCCAGCACAATTTACCGCAATATTGGCAAAGCGACGTAAAACTATTCCATAGCTTTAGTTCTGAAGTGGATAAAAAGTTAAAAGAAATATACATAGAAGGATAAAATAGGCTGCAATTGGATTTATCGATTTTTTAATTACAAGTTTCCGGATTTATTTATCTTTAATTTATTCCGAGCCATGTGAAAGGCGTAGGCGGAGCAAGAGCACATGGCTCTTAAATTTTTTTGGAGTATATAATTATTGTTGGCTAAATTTGGATCGTTACGATCGGTTACAAAGATAATCAAGGCAAGCTGAGTTGGAACGTGAGGCCAAAAAAATCTGCGACCTAATAAGACATGTAGAAGCTCTAAATTCTTTTTTGCTCTCTGATAATCGAATACGGGGGCAATTTTATAAGCCTTGTGAAGGTATACTCTTACTTTTCGATAAAGACGCTTTCTTTCGGGAGTCCACGCGATGTAACCAGAACGTAACATTTCGTTAAAAGCTTTAGCTTCTTTTAAAAATCTGCTCATAACATCTAAAACGAGAATCTCAGGCACATGCGTCTGTTTCGCAATATTTTTAACGAGGAAGTGACTCAGCTCTATAACGCTTTTATCGCCGTTAGTTAAGCTCTCGCACCTAAAAAAGTGATCTAATACTCTTTTTTTAATTAAAAAACGCTTAGATAATTCGCTTAGCACATCTAAATTTTTCACCAAAAATACCGATTCACTCGTATTTCCAGCCATCATTTATTCCATTATTTATTCAATGTCGTAGACTTTAAAATCGTTAAAAAAAATTAAATGTTTAAACCGTTGCTTGTTTATAAAGAAAAAGAAAAAATAAGAAAAATTAGGGCTTAAAAATTAGTAATATTTATTTATACTTTTTAGACGCTTTATTTTTTTGTTCTAGTAAGTACTCGCGCTGAGCGTCCTTTACATAAGCCTTCCAATCTTTTTCCTTCATGCGAATAAGGCCTATTAACTCGTCTAAGTCTTGGTCGCTCTCGTTTAGCCCTTTATCAGAAATAGAATAACTCTTTTTGCCACGCTCATCGAAATCCACGAGTACATTTTCTTTTAAGATTAATTCATCGAGATCTTCGTATAATTTCTGATGATCTATACCTTCTTTTAACTTGTTTGGATGTAATAGAGACACTTTAGCTCGCCCGTTGGTCCGTATGTAATTAACGAGATCTATAGTGTAAGTAAAGCCTTTCTCTAGAGCCGCTCCCATGAGGTTAAAATACTTCAGTTCGCAAAACAGACACAAAAAAAGATTGTTGTTCTTTTTGAGCTTCTCGTACCTTTCCTTCTCTAGCGGAAAATTGCTTTTACACTCGTCGCAAGTACCCATGACATACGGCAATTTAGACACTTATTTTTATTGTTATTTTTATCCTTATACTTAAATTTTCCTAAGAATTAATCGCATATAAAAATTTTCTAAACGACTAAGATAGTTGGTCTAAAGTTTTTTGTACGGTTTGTGGGCTTATTTTCTGCTTTTCGAAATAGTCTCGGCACTTGTCGAAATTCGCAAATAGCTTGGCTAAATTTTTTTGTACCCTCTCCCTATTTAAATAGTGTTCTTCACACAATAAAGAAAGAGTCCGTTGCTCGTTGGGAAAATTCCAATTTAAACTAGGGTACTGAATAATAACTTCGGGTAGCAAAAATATTTTTCTAACTTTCGCAATCAGTTCTTGAGTAAGGGAAGAAAAATCGTAGTTTTTTTTCTCCTTTAAAATTACATTTTCCAAATTTTTGTGGTTTTTAACGAACTTATAGGCGTGATTCGGTCCAATTTTTCTAATCCCCGGAAAATAATCGTTTCCAATAAGGATTCCTATGTCGACGAGTTGGAACTGGTCGATTCCTAATCGCTTTAAATTATCTTTCAGATCGATTACCACAGGCACGACCTTTTGGTACTTCCAACTTCCTTGCACTTTCCGTCTCAGCGATTTCGAAAAGTTTTGTATCTGGTGCGGGCATCCGAAGAGAAGTGAATCGAAATCTTGGGAGTTGGAATAATGGGCGAGCCTATCTTTGACCAATTGAGCGCATTGAGATTCTGCCGAAGCGGGAGAACTTATGCAAGGTATTCCTAAAGCACCTAAGAGCTGTTTCGATTCTTTGATGATATTAGGCCATAGATATTCTCTGGACATCGCGATTTTTTTTGCGCTTTCCCTGTTTCCAGAACGAATCATCGATCGATACCAATTTTGCGTGAAAATGAAGTCGTTAAGTCGGTCTTTCGTTTTTAACTTCTTGAGCTCTGAGTCGAGTCCGTCGAAGCAAAAAATCGGGAAAATTTTCTTGGAAAAGTAAAAGTTAATCCTGTACAACAAACCATAGAGGTGAGATATCGGTCTTTGAGTTCGATCTAAGATTAGTCCCGCGCGAGAACCGTCTGGGTTTTTTCGGGCGAAGTTAAATAGGCTCATAATCACATTCGGGGCGTCTATTGCCATAATTTTACCCGCTAACTCGGAAAATTCGATTTTATTTCGGGCAATGAGCTCTTGTAGTTTAACTCCCATGAAATCTGAAAATCTTTTAGATTAATAAAGAAAAAAAAATTAATTATTGTTTTCTCGTCTTTTTGCGTCTAAGTATCAGTAAAGTTGCTACACCTATCACTACCCCTCCACTAATAACCGAAATTAAAATAATCAGCTCGATTGGAATTCCTCCACCATCTTGAGCTAAAATTGGACATGTCATTAATGGAAAGTTATCCATACTTCCAGCAGTACCCGTTATGTTGTAAGGAATATCTCCTATACCATCATTATTAGCGTCTTTACCCGTAAAATCATCCCAGTAATTCCCTTTACCATCAAAATCCCACGCATTATTAATACCATCATCTGTTGCTTGATTAACATTATCTATAAAACAATTGGCGTATACAGTATTATTAGTTGGATCTCCTCCAAAAATAGCCAAACCATAAGTATTATTTGAGATATAATTTCCTTTTATAGTATTATTATCAGCTGTAAATTGTATTGCAATACCATAAGAATTTAGATGCACAATATTATCTTCTATTTTATTAAAAGTAGTAGACTTAGATCCTCCTCTTATGTATATACCAGCCACCATATTGTTAGATGCGAAATTATCTGAGATGGTGTTATAATTAGAATCCTCATCAAGATATATACCGTAAGCGCAATAAGACGCGGTATTGTTCATAATACTGTTGTAACTACTATTAAATAACCTAATCTGAGATCCAGATACCCATTCTTGTTGTGGAAGATTCATATTCTCAGTAATATAGCCCTTTGTCGTATTATATAACCCAATACCAGCATTAGAATAACTGAAGTTAAAAAGACAATTCTCAATTCGGAAGTGTTTTCTAGAATTTAAAATTGATAAGCCATTTGATAAATTATTGTTAAAGAAATGATCCTTAATTATATATGGGTCATTGTTAGTACCAGAACCGGTACAAATGCCTTGATCCTTAGCCCATGTCCAATTATGAGGACTTCCGGGCAAATCATTGATTTCGATAGGACTTGTATAGGTAGTTGATGAGCGTAAAAAGATAGAGTCTACTTTTTGCATTTCAGAAATCTCAGTGATTTTAAGATTAGCGGTAATTATTGGCAATAAAGAGAAAAGGATTCCTAAAGAGATTAAAACTATTAATATTGATGCCTTTTTTTTTAGTTTTGATTTCATGTTGTTTTCGCTACATTAGTATAAATATAAGTAACATTTAGAAGCTGTTTCCTAATAAAGATGATCCAAGTAATTACCACCAAACTAACGAAACTACCACTAAAAAAGTGAAATTAGATTAAAAAAATTAGTAAAGAAAAAAAAAAGATGGGTTAAGTTTTTAGAAAAACGGTAAAAACATAATTTTGTTTACAGTTAACGCTAAAGCCAATAAAAAAGAAATCGATATAGAACTGACCGAAAAGAGCGTTATCTTCCATTTGTCGCTTATCACATTGTTTTAACCTCTTATTTCGAAGTGGTTAGAACTAAGTTTAATTAATTTTATTTAAATGAAAAAAATGCTCTCGAAATTTTTGTTTATAAACAAATAAAGTATTATCAAAATTAAAACAAAAAAGTACGAGTGATATAATATTTTGAAGAATAAAGGAGACGGGATAATAATTTACCATCAGAAAAGAAGAAGCCCAAATAAAGTGTTTTTAGCTTTTCTCGGAATTTTAGTATTTATAGCGTTTTACGTCCCTTTTTTTGGTTCGAACCTTCAATATCAGACAGGTACTGTTTTTAAGTACATATTCAATATGATCGGTAATCTATTTTTGATATTAGGGGGTGCAAGTCTAATTATAAACATTTTAAAGGTATTTGGTAAACGGATAAGCATAGGTGGATTTACAATAAGCATTCTACTTTTATGGATTGGCGCCTTTCTTACAGGGACTTCTTTTACGATTATGGGATTTCTTATCGGAGGAAATAGACCGCCGATAGGATATCATTAAATTATTTTTTTAAAATCTTAAAGTAAATTAAAAACTCTTGTAACAGATAACAACCAAATAATTAGAATAAGAAATTATTTTTTTTTCTGTCAACCTTTATCTAAAAATCCTAAAGTACTTAAATCCAGTAGAAAGGCCACAAACACCTAAAAGAACAAAGGAGGCGACAATTACTCCAAACATTTTATATCGAATTCGTGGCCCGCCCCATATAATAAAAATTAAGCCTAATATTAGACCTAATAAAGCCAAAATAGAGCCGACCGCGATTAAAAATTCGACTCCTTCTAAAACGCTTTCAAAATAATCAAACATGACCATAATGAACTTATTTTAAAACGAGTTTATTTAAAAGAAAAATTGAAAAATTAAATTGCTATGGAAGGTCCATCAAGTAATGAGGATATGGGTGCCCGCCTCTTCTTACCTGCGAGTCCTTTTTTTTTATCCGTCTTTTCTTTCTTTTAAGGAAGAAAAAGAACCTACTTCTCTTTAAACAACGCAAATTGTTTTTCATTTTAACCCCTTAAATTAAATAATATTTAAAAAAAGAAAGGTTAGAATTAATAATCCTAACCAATCTTAAAAAACTTTGTTAAGGCGAGTTATAATAAGAAGACTTTTCCATTTAAAAGAAACGGCTTACCTTAATTTCTGATTTTTTGTCGGAAATTCTTATTTACTTCAAATATGTAAAGAGTAAATCGAATTTAAAAATTAATTTAGGCGTTTTAAATTGCTTAATAGTCGTAAGTGTTTTAGGTTATTCCCTTCCGTCTTTCCAACATCATTTAAAAAAGAAAAGAATTAGGAAAAGAAGCATTACCTTCTGAATTTAAGATTATTATTTACCTGATTTAGCTAAGTAGTAACCCGGTAATATACAGATTACAAATGGAATCCCAAACACAATTCCAAACAAAATCATATATGATGAATTAAATAAATTCCCAATTTGATCACGATCAAAATCATGAGAAATTATTCCAATTACAGCGTAAGCAATAAAAGCAATTATAGCTATCCCTATTATAAGTAATACAACTCCAACTATAGTAGCTGGCTTTACTCCCTGCGATTTCATAATATTCACGAAGTTTATACTTTTATTTTAATTAATTATTTGTAAAATTAGTATATAAATCCTTTCGTATTATTTGGGGGCAAACGGGTTGTATTTACTGGTAAAATCCCATTTTCACTATTTCAATTTTAAAATAGAATAAAATTTTAACATTCAAAATATTTGTTTAAAGTGTGAAAATCACAATTTTAATATTAATGAAGATAAAATTAGACTAAAGCTAAAGCTAAATCCTATAAAAAAAAGAAAAGTTAGAATTAAAAATCCTAACCAATCTTAAAAAACTTTGTTAAGGCGAGTTATGACAAGAAAACTTTTCCATTTAAAAGAAACGTCTTATTTTAATTTCTGATTTTTTGTCGGAAATTTATTTTTTCTTTAAATATGAAAAAGCGTAAATTGAATTAAAAATTAGTTAAGGCGTTTCAAATTGAAAAAACTAGAAGAGATAGGCACCTGTCCAAGTTGCGAATGCTCTCTAATCGTTTTTAAGACGAATAATTACAAACGGTTCGTTAAGTGCGATGTGTGCGGACTCTCGTACGCGTTGCCTAAAAGAGGTAAAATAAGCAATTCAGCTCTGGAATGTCCAAAAAGCAAGTTCCCACTACTTATTATCGAAAGGGCTGACCAAAAAGCGTATTTCTGGTCAGACCAACCGTGTTTTACCTGCATTGATTTCGACAGGTGTCCCGTCGTTAAGGAATTAATCTTGGAGTTCAAAGAATTGGAGGTGTACGGCTATTA
>Ga0114922_10001976_pt1 | contig 19353 bp, 11 predicted proteins | sample AartaG_FD_100975 | JGI IMG/M metagenome (GOLD analysis project Ga0114922, IMG submission 100975) | Deep subsurface microbial communities from Aarhus Bay to uncover new lineages of life (NeLLi) - Aarhus_00045 metaG | ecosystem: Environmental > Aquatic > Marine > Oceanic > Sediment | place...
ATAAATCTCATTTAATTTGGCACCATATTTTTTAGCGATGGCCTGCATATGCTCTGCTTTATGCTGGCCAAAGTTTTTATCAAAAATATCTTCAATATCAATCTCAAAACCAAGATATTCCGCTTGAAAGGCACCATGAATAGCTTGCCTAAGATTGGAAGTAGCAATGACAACTTTTTGCCCTTCCTTTGTAAATCGCTGAATACCCTTGATGACTTCCTTAAAAATAGGTGACAGAAAAAACCATTTTTTAAAACTCTTTTTCTGCCATTCCTCTTTTTCTTTAAAAAATAATTCTCGAAAAAAATGATAATCGAATTGAAGCTGGTTACGATAAGCAATGAATTCCTGTTGGTCCTTAATCTGAACCTGTTCTTCTATAATTTTAATAATAACGAAAAAATCACCCGATAATTCGAGATAAGATCTTAAGCGGTGGTAATCATCCATTTCTTTTTTATATTGTTTTTTCATCTCTCCCCAATTATCAAAAGTAAATAATTCCCCGCCAAAACTTCTTTTTACTTCCGAACCAAAATATTTACAATAGGCATTATGACTGACAAACAAAGACTTTAAAGCACTGTCACTAATGACCCCATCAAAATCCACTGCTAATATTTTCATTTTTAATTCTTCCTATCCCTTGAATTAATTTGTGTATTGTTGATAAACAGATTAATAAAATTATACTATTTCTTTATTAGGTTGTACAATTTGAATTGTGTGTTTTTGGCCGTGGTATACGATGAGATTTCTAAATTATGCAGAGTTTATAGAGGGAGTGAATCTTCATGTTTTATATACTGTAATTTTTTAAAACGTGGTAAAACTGTAGCAGAGGACTGTCTCCTGTTATATTCTAATCATTCGAGAAGACATTGGGAATTTGAACTTATCAAAGTTCTTGCGAAAAGTTAGAAAAGTTACCGAATTATTGAGCTATCACAACCATATTCTTTACACTTAAAAAATTCAAATCCTGTCCGCCTCCCCGGATAAGTCAATAGGCAGAACTTTTCGTATTGTCTTTAAATTTCCAAATCCTTTAGATTACGTTAGAAAGCGATAAATATCAAGCAGTTCAAATCGAGTAACTATTATTTGATTCAGATACTACCCTTACGAGAAGCCACAAATCTCCTTCTAGTTATACTGTATATTCTTGTATAAAAAAAGTCATTTGACTATTCCAATATTTTAGATTAATATTGATCTATATTTATGAAATGCTTTTTCATTATAAACTTCTGATTACCTCTCGAGACCAAGACCTAGCACCGATATTTTATTTAAAATTTGACTAATAATATAATAATGATATATAATTTATATGCAGTGTAGTTATATGGAGGCAAAAATGAAATAGAGTTTTAGGGGAAAAGGTGTATAGCACACTATACTGTCATCAACCGCCCGTTGAAAAAGACGGGCTTTTTATTTTATGTTATTCTTTCGAATTCATTTCTTAATTTCTTTAAATCTATATATTTTTTACAACAATAGATTAACTCTTTTGAAATATGATAACTTGTAGACACTACAATAGTGCTTTTTTTGTATCTTCTTAATTTATTTATTAAATATTCAAAATCAGAATCACCAGAAAATAAAACCAAATTGTCATATTTTTTCCTTAGCTCTAGCGCATCGTACGTTATTTCAACATCAAAATTTGCTTTATTTATAATTGTGTTACCATCTTTTATAATCTTCATTTTCTTTGTGACTAATTTAAAACCTATTTTCTTTAAGACAGTAAAAAATTTATTTTGATTTTCACTATCTAAATGGACACAATAAAATCGGATTGCAAATAAATTTGTAGTTTTGCTAAAATACTCATACAATTTCTGGTAATCCATATGCCATTGTAAATCTTTTAAAGAACATTCAAGATTTGCAGTATCAATACAAACCAATACTCTTCCTTTTATATATTTATTAATCATAATATTATTCAAGTAATATTTAATATAGATTAAATATTTATTTTACCCTTTTCAATTATTTCCGCTAACTTATGCATTGATTTATCTGTTTCTATTAAAATTTCTTTAAAATGTTTTTTTAAATCTCCTTTAGGATATGTCTTATGAGGATGTGCAACTACATTCGAACGTAAATACCAAAGAGAGTCCAATGGATTAATAATTGTCTCAATTTCATCTTTCGGTACTTCAATATTTTCTAAAACCTTAGCTAAAAGATTAATTGAGCCTAACTTATCATCATAGCAATCCAGTTCTTTTGATATTTTATTTATTGTTTTTTTATTTAATCCATCTATCGAAATTTTTGATAGAATTAGTATCTGATCCTCCCACTCTTTTTTTGAATCAGTATCTACATAACATAAATTATCAATTAAATTCGGATTAGGTACGTTTGGCAATTCCCATATCTTTATGTTTTCTCCTTTATAATTAATCTTGGGGATTTTTTTTAATATTTCTTTTAAAGAAAATAAAGGGTCATAATCTAAATCCCATTTTCCTAAAAAATCTGAATTTATAGCTCGGGATGAAATTCCAGCTTTTGGTTTTTCATTGTATGATTTCCAATATAATTGTTCTTCATAAGGTAATCGGGATAAATCGATGATGTAAGCATGGACTTGGCCTTCTTCATTTATATCATAATAAATCCACCATGCTCCTCTACAGTTTATTTCTCTATGAGCAAAACTATACTTTTCATAATCTTGTTTGTATTTTAAAAGTACTTGCGGGTTAAAAAACGCAGGGCTTGTCTCAAAAGGAAGATCATTTTTAAAAAAATAACTACCCAATCCTTTTGGATTGCTAGACCATTCAACTATTTTTTTATTCTTAAAATCATCTATAATGAATGAGGCGTACTCTCTATCCTCTTTTCCTTCCAATATCTTTCTCATCTTGTCAAGTTTCTCTTTATTTCTGATTATTTGAAATCCTCTAATACAGGCACTGTTTGGCTTCCCATTTTCTTCCAATACTTTCGTTCTATTAAAAAAGATTTCTCTTTTTGCATCTCTATAAGAATCTGCAATTCTTTTATAATTAACATCAGAATTCCAAGAATCATGAATTTTATTTAAATCAAAAACTCTTGCTAAAACTGAGTTAGTTAGGAATAGATAAAAATTTAGATTTTCCTGTTTTATGGTACATAACGTAAATTCATTTTCTTTATCTTTATCAACAGTAAATATTTCTTCAAAGTCACCAGTATCGTTAAGCTTACAATACGCCCTCTTATCTCCCAACCAATAAATATCTAGTAAATGCTCTATTTTCTGATTCAATTCTATAAAGGGTTGCTCTTTAAAATGCCCATTGAATCTACGGAAAATAATTGGTGTTGAATTTATTAGCGTTTTCGCACCAATAACATCACTCATAGCTTTGAATATTTTTTTCTTTGGTTTCCCCTTTGAATAACTATAACCGTAAGAATATGAATAAGATATAAGCCCAGAATTCCAGTTAAGCAAATCTTCAATGTATCCTTTTCTCAGCTTGTTAACTGGAACAATAAAAGAATTCAAAAAGAAATGTTTGTATGAAAAATATATAGGGATATACTCTTCGGTTGTACCAAGTAAGAAATTGATTTCATCTTTTAGATCAAACCATTTATCCAAATCTTTATTTACCTCTGGAATCTCATTTAATTTTAATATTTGTTTTTTTATTTGATTTAAATTCATTTTCGATCACCTAGAATTATTTTTTATACATTAATCGCAATAAAATAAATCGGTACTTGTATTGCACTCTTAACGTGGAGTAAATACCTTTTAACTTTTCTTAGGAATTATTTTTTAAAAAGTGGAATTCTTGTGGTCAAATCTTTATTATTGACAGATAAACAAACAATTTGTCAAGAATAAAGATTTGACCCCATTTCTTTATTTTTCAGCTCTTTTAACAAAATAAGGTAATTTTACATCATCTATTGAAGGCGGTTCAGGAATTTCAACTTCTGTAGAATTTAACTCCAATTTTTTAGCAATGATACATACGCAATCACCACAAAACTCTCGAAACCACCTGCTAACCTTTATGGCAATATCACCAATTAGTATGTCCATGGCTTGTTGTGAATTAGAAGAATTTATGGAATTTAAAATTGACCAATTAACTATAGTATCACTTATAGAATATAAGCAATTTACACGATGTTTAGAAATATGCATCTCTAGCAATTTTTCTTGCGGTATCTTGTCGATTTCCTCTTCAATTTTTTCTTTATCATAATGAAATGCAAATTTATTTCTGATTAAACGAACTTTATTATTTCCATCATTAAAGTATCCAATTAATTCCGATAAGCTCTCTTTGCCTTTCTGGGAAAGCAGGTTTTCGTATTCACTTGATAACTGCGTTTCGAAAAAATTCTTACCAATCATTTTCCAACCCTCGTATAATTTGCCTGCTAATGTTCTGATAAAAAAGTGTGCTTGAGAAATCTGGCCTCCTTTTTCGATTGTAGTTATAGATTCCAATTCGTTATTTGAGACAATAACGCATTTTTGTAAAATATTTAATTCATTTAAAAACTGCATAAGTTGAATAAAAAATACCCGTTCTATTTCAGGTATAGTATCCAATTTTGACTTAGGGATGTTTATTTTTAAAAGCTTCATAGTATTCTCTTCTTTCTATCTTCATAATAAAATATAAACAATTAATGCTATTGATAATTTCAATTAGCCAAAGGGCTTAAAATTTCAAAATACTCTACAAAAAAGGTTAATAAGAATAATTTTTACTGTAATATTTAAATTACCTAGTTGTCAAAAAAGAAAAACAATAAATTAATAATTGAAAATAAAAAAATTAATCTCCCTTCCCGCACTGTTTATAATCATATTTATTTTCTAATTTTTCTTTTCTTGCTAGCAATCTTCCTTGTTTTGTTAATTTAATCTAGCCAAAGGAACTACGTTTGATATATCCATCATCTATCATTTCATCAATTACTTTATGCATTAACTTAGAAGATATTTTCCATTCATTAATTTTTTTCTCAATATTAAATGTAGGCGTGATACCTTGTTCCAAAACTTCTACATACCATTTATAAAGACAACCAATCATTCTTAGCTTTAATTTCTCGCTTTCAACTTCTATTTCTTCTTTTTGGAAAACACCAAATGGTTTACCAATCTTATCTGAAATAGCTTTGTAATTGGTACTTTCTAATTCATCTATTGGAAAGCATTTTAATTCCGCAATTTTATTGAGAAACTCACCAATATTTGATTGAATTTTATCTATTTTATCTAATTCCACATGCGATGGCCATGTTCCGGTATTTTCTAACTTATTTATTTCATTTCTGAAACGTTTATATCTATCTTGCCAGAAGCTTATATACTTAATATGTTTTTCTTTGTTAAAAATATCGTCTTTTTTATCTACAATTATTGGAAATATTTTTTCTATATATTTTTTTTCTTGAATAAATTGAATTACCTCAAACATACAATTTGTAGATTTCAAATATGCATCACTGATTAACGGTATTACATAATCATGGTCACGAATAGTTTTCATATATTTTATTAGGTTTGAATAGGGTAATGCATCTCTTACATCTCTTGTTAATAGAATATTTTTTGTAATAAAAAATTTATCAAGTCTATCAGCAATTTCCTTGTCTTTATGACAATAAGAAAGAAATATTTTTGGCTCCTTGATATTTTCTTCTATTTCATTACTTTCTTGATTATTATTTGTGATATTACCAGCTACCTTAATTTTTTTTAAAACCTCTTCTATCGCTTCTTGCAAATAAATCAAATTTTGATAGTTAGATCCACCTTTACTAATATATTTACCTGTACGTTCATCTTCTGTCCAATAAGCCATCCTTTTACTCATTAATGAATCAAATTTTAAATATTGAATAGAATTCTCTGGCAATAAATTTCTCATTTTCCCATTAGTCTCATGAAATATTTTTTTTGTTTTATCAAGTGTCAACATTTCTTCATTTGCTAAAGAAATGTTTTCATCTAATTCCATTTTTATATTTTTGATATTTTTTGCAATCTCTTTATTATTTATAATTCCTACATCAACCCCTTTATTAATGTTTCATTAAAAATCTAATCCAACAACATAAATCGGTACTTGTATTGCACTCTTAAAAAATATTAGGAATAATAGGGGCAGACACCTATTTATCGTAGAGGGGCATTAAAGAAAATAGGTGTCTGTCCCTATTATTCCCCATATTATTCCCCATATTTTTTTATTGTATCCCCTACTAAATCAAAGAACCGATCTTCCGAATTTGGGGAAATTACTATTGTTTCGATTAATTCATTTAAATCAATATCAACCAATATTCCCTTTTCTTGTTTATGTTTATTATACACTATATTCGTAATAGCACGAATTTCCTTTTCATGTTCAAACCCTTTTCTTTTTAAGAAAAATGTTTTCAATGTATTAGGTTCGCCCATATTAAAATTCCGATTGTTTGGTTTCCAAATTTTAAAATCAGCATATTCAACTTCACCAATCCAAATTCTCTCTACTGTTTTATTAAAACAGCTTTTCAATCTTCCAATTGTAGATTGGATTGCAATTGATTGTCTATTAGAGGAATATAATTTCCACATTGCATCTGATTCATGATCATTTACATGCCAGCAATTAATCAAATGAGAACGAGTTTCCTTTTTAATTTGCCACTCACACCAACTATATTCATTTCCATCATCTGATGGAATAGATTTTCCGTTTAGCTTAAACTTTTCAATCATTTCCTTTGGAAATGTTCCTTCCCATTTGTCTTTAAAACTATCCGCCCTACAAAAAAACAATGATTCCGTATCCAAAAGATTTACAAATTTAGTAAAATTCATATAGCGTCATATCTTTTTTAAATCAGGATAGTTTAAAATTAAGCAAGGGTGTTCTGCATACATATTATTATGCTCCGTTTTAATTATTTGATATAAAATAGAGCTTAGCCCTATTTTTATTATTGATCTTAATTTATTGTTTGAAAAAATCGTAATATATAAAGCCTATTCTATTTATATTATTATTCCAAAATAGTCCACTATTAAAATATTTCATTTTCAAGGGTCGCTATCATTTTAAATAATTTATCTCTTTCTTTAAAATTAGAAGAATATATTGCTAATACTGAATACATAATAGCGGCTTTAACTATTATAAAAAGTTTATCATTATATTTAATTAATTTATCTTCTGTAATTTCAAAGATTTTATATTTTTCATTATATGCTTCACCTATGTTAATATTTAAAAATGAATGAGTAATTCTATTCCTTATTTTTTTGATCCTGTTATATATTCCACCTTCTTTGAAATCTAAAGCAAGATTATACAACGCTAACAATTGATGGTTTTTATTTTTAATTATTATTTTTTTAAAATTCTCAGAAGTAAGCCAATCAAAATAAATATCGGTACTGTTAACATCATTATCAGGGTAACAATAATAGTATTTCATCAAATGGGCAATCTTGTCAAAACAATTACAGAGTGAAGAAAATACTGATTTGAGCAATCCATACTTCAGTGAGTGTTTTGTATAATCTAAGGTGTAAATGTAATTAATTTTTTTATCTATACGACTACATTTGATATTAGCGGCATGAAAATAATTATAACGAGCAGTGGTAAAATCTTCTAGTAGCTGATTAAAGATTTGAAAAGAATAATATATTTTTTCTGACATTGATGGATTTTTAGTTATTTTTTTATCTTTTAAATTTTCAATAAAATTTGGGAAAAAAGTATCCTTTAAACTGTTCTTGTTATAATAAAAACCAAAATCATAGTTTAAATATAGGTTGTTATCAAGTATAAAATGTTGATATTTTGTAAGATATTCAGGTTTCTTTAATTCAGAATATTTATATTTTATTTTTCTAAAAAATTGTTCGATTTTTTCTTTTTTATGGGTAAAAATATTAATGGCTATTTTTCCACCAATATCACTAAGTTTTTTATCTTTTAATGCATTTATAAGTAATTTATATACATTATTCAACAGTACTAGTGAGGTTTTTGGTGAAAGTTTAATATAATATTCCAAGGCAATTGCTTTATTGCCTAGAGCCATTCCAAATAAAGGGTTTTTCTTTATCACATCATCGTATGCATAAAGAGCTTCATAATTCCTACCATATTTTTCTAAAATATTTGTAATGTTGGTTCGTGCTCTTTCGTAAAGATCAGTATCATCTTCTATAACTTTATAGAAATATTCTTTTGCTTCAAGGAAAGATTTTGTGGATATAAGGGTAGATATATTTGGTTTTGTTTTATATATTAAAACACTTTTATTTAAAATAGTATTACCAATATCATAAAAATATTTATTTTGTGGTAGTTTATCTTTTTTTCTTTTTAATCTTGTTATTACATAATTTAATACTTTTATAGATGCTTGCTCAAAACCAACATTTGATAATACCCCTTCAAATGATTGAAAATGCATTTCATTTTTTTTATATTTATCATCTAACTCGGCAATCTTTTTAAAAATAATATCTTCGGATAGGCTACTATTTTGAGATAAATTTGAAAAGTTTAAATAATCATTTTGAATTTCTTTTAATTTTTCATTCATTGTTTGATATACCAGAATATGAAATGTATACATAGAGGTAATGGTTTCTAATTTGAGATAAACGCGAACACATTTTTAGAAGAGGAACAGAGAACCGTCCCCTGTTCCTTATATATTTATATATATTTATATTCATGTTTCAAAATCTTACGCAAATAAATAAGTTACCCCACCATTCAACCACTATTTATGTTTTTCTAATATATTTCTTGTCCCTTGTCTTAAAGGCTGGCATTGTGCCTTCCAAAACATCAACAACTCTTTTGTTGGTTTCTGGATTTTCAATACTTCCAGAAGAATACCTAATTTGATTTAGCTTTTTATCCATCTGGGCGTAAATAACCTGTTCGGCATCACAAACAACGGCTAAATTAGGGTTATGGGTTACAGCTATGATTTGGCGTTTTTGTTTAGCTTGCTTCATATAGGGCACAAGTAAGGTATAAACAGATTCGTTATCCAAATTTTCCTCTGGCTGGTCAATTACAAAGGGGATATTATCTCTGTCAATCAATAGATAAAAGATGAGTAGCAAAGCACCCTTCTCGCCAGGAGATAATTCATTACTATTTAAATCTTTATCGTTAAACAGAACCTTGAATCTAACATCTAAATATCTAAGCCCGAATAAAAAGTCATATAATTCTACGTTTTCCTCCTCGCCACCCTTAATTTGAGAACGTAAATCATTCTCCGTAGCTGGATTATTAGTTTTATCAAAATTAAGATGCTCTATTAAATCGTTGATAAAATTGATAATAGCTGTATCAGTTTTAAAATCATATTTCGCAATTATGCCATCTAAAATTTTCTGCCCATTTACTATATTTTGGAAGCTCCCGTCCCTGTTACGGTTAAGAAAAGAGAAAAAATTATTAGCAAAGGATTGCTTATCAAATACAGTGCTGACATCAAAACTTAACATACTTCCAGATTCTTCCTGGGTCTTTTTTTCTTCTTTAATGAATTTAGTTAGGGGGTTGTATATTTCCTTATAAAAATCTATTTTCTTTATCAATTCCTGGTAAAGTTTTTTTAACACCTCAATACGTTCATTTCTCACGGATTGAAGGTCTTTAGCGAGATTTGACCTTACGTATTCAATTTCCTTTTCAATAGATTTTATGGTTTCTAATGATGTATCGTCTTTTGTGCCCTCAATATCCTTTTGCTTTAATTTAAACTGGCGGACTTTCTCCAGGTAATCATCGTAAATCTTTTGTTCGGCAGTAAATGTTTTTTTTATTTTTCCCTTTTCAGTCTGGAGTTTAGCTTTTTTGGTGTAGAGACTAACTTTTGAATCGGCGTTATTTTGTTCCAATAAAGACTCTACCCTGTCTTTTTCTTTTGATAAGGCGGCTTCTTTTTGTGAAAGCATAACCTCCTTAATTGTGAGTTTGATAAGGTCGGATAAATCAATAGAAAGTAAATCAGCATCTGCTTTTATCTTTTTAATCAGTTCGCTGTGTTTATCCTGTAATTGAATTACTGCACTCTTGATATTGTCGAGTTTTGAAATTTTGTTGTTTGTGTCTTTAAGGGAATTTTTAGCTTCCGAAATTTTATTCTCAATATCTTCTAATTCTTTGGTAATCTTATTTAATTTTGTCTGGTCTGATTTGGAAAGAGTTGTTTTAGGTTTTTTTATTTCTTTGGGTTGAGTTAGAGCATTCAGTTCTCGTTTTTTCTCGTCTAATTTTTTAGTTAACCCGGCAAGATAATTTTTCCTTTGCTTATCTTCCAGTCTTACTACTCTTGCATTTATGCCGTTTAATTCGCCACGCAAATTAGTTATTTTTTCTTCCAAGGCTTGTGTCTTAATTGTAATCAAGTTATCAAGCGTTAGTGCTCCCAGCCGACTTTCTTCTGGAACATACGCAAAAATAATTTTATCAATTTCTCGTTGAAATAAAATGCTTACACCAGTTTCATCACAAATTCTTTCAACAAACTTTTGAGGGAGATATTTAACTTTCTCTACTTCGGTGATTGTATTAACTTCGGAGTTTAAATTAACTTTTTCGTTTGCTTTTCCGTCTAACCATTTTAAAGTTGCTTCATAATTTTCAGCCAATCCTCGTTTACGAAATTTACCTTTGTTTAAAAAGGAATAGTCATTCGGCTTAACCTTGCTATTACCACAAAGACTAACTATGTCCGTAAATGCACTTTTGCCACTACCCTTACGTCCAATTACAGCAATTAAACCGTTGTTTAATGGCAATCCGTTGTTAAACCATTCTGAACCGCTCGTAGAGCTAATTGGATTTATTTTTACTGAATCAACATATTTTGATTTATTTCCTTCAACCTCCAGAAGTTTCAGCGGCTTAATGCCAACATAAACCCTATCAACAGGCTCATTTAATACTTGCTTAAATCCCTCAAAAGTTGGGTCTGCTTTTATCCAGGTAAAGCAGTTTCCAATTCTATCTTTAACCGTAGTGGTAGAAAAATTGTGAGCATCGCTACAATCAAGAAGCAAATCGTTTACTTTGGAATCAGTGAGTTGCTTTTTGGATTTATAATATAGATCTGGGGTGTACGAAGAAATAAAAACAAAATTAACCTTATTTATTACATCTTTTTTATCTGCAATGCTGTTATCAGTCCATTTTATATCTGCCCATTCAGTCTTGCCGATTGCGGTAAAATACTTGCCTTTAAAGTATTGGGAACTATTAAGGACTTCTAAAATTTTATCCTCGTCAAAATTGATATTGTGAAAACCTTCCTGTAAATCACTTCCGTAATCTTTTAATTTTTCCTTTGGAACATTAGCCTTTATTTTCTGCCCCAATTCTTCAAGGCTCTTTTTTGTTGCTAAAGCCTGCCAGTTATTTTGAAGACTGGAATGTTGAGGTGTTAATTGATAATGACGAGGTATGGCATTTAAAAAATGTTGTTGTATTATGTCTGGCTTTATCTCTGGAGAAAATATGATATGAAAATTTACCTTGCTTAATTTGCTATCCGAGCCACAAAATTTTTTAAGGCGTAACTCAATAACAGGTAGCAACATATCTATGTTGCTTAGTCTGCCGTTTTCTTTCTTCTCCTTTAGTAGTCGTTGGTAGCCATCAATGAAAAGATAATCGTTAACGCCCAAAACTTTAAACTCTGGTGGTAGGATTTCTAAATCTTTAATGAATGCCTCCCAAATATCTCCGCTTACGCCGTGATAATTGTTATAAAAAGATTCTGGAGTGTGAACGTGCAAATCCCACTTTCTCCATTCAGATCCTCTCTCATAATTTGTAGTAATCTGTTTTGACATATTTTATTTCCCATCACAATGTTGACTCGCAAGATTGTTTTACTAAGCTGAAAATATACTCAACATCGCTATCTTCTTCAAATAACGAAAGATTATTGCTACCTTTCGTCTTAAAAAGACAAGGGGACGTTTCGTTTAAAAAGACAAGGGGACGTTTCGTTTGTCATATTTTAGGAAAATATATTTACTTTATTGAATCGTCACCAGCGGTTAAATGAATTATTCTTTTTCAATTTTTCTACACCTTAATATTTATACGACATAAGATTTATAAAATCCTTCTTTTTTAAAAAAATAGTTGTGAGATGTATTGGTTGTTAGTGAACAGTGAATAATATTTAGATGGAAAGAAAAGATGGATTCCAGTTTTCGCGGGAATGGCATATAGGGAAAATGTGAATAGGAACAGACAACCGTCCCCTGTTCCTCTATAAGCCCGCTCCTATGTTAATTGCGCAAGTAGTTTTTCCCACTCCGCCTTTTTGATTGATTAAAGCTATTATTTGCATGAGATTTCCTTTTTCTTATTCTTTATAGACAAGATATTTAACCGAGCCAGCGGCCATATGGACAGACAGTCCCAGGCGTCAGCTCTATAAGACTTCCTCTGTCTTTTATCTTTGTTTCCACTATTTTTCCAGTTTTACTGTGTTTTGCTTTTATGCAGAGGATACCGTTGGCATCTATATCAAAAATTACATCTATTTGAGGAACTCCCTTTGGAGCAGAAGGAATACCCGTCAGTTGTAATGTGCCGATGGCTTTATTGTCTGCAGCCAACGCACACTCACCTTGAAAAATCCGGATCAACACATCTGTTTGACCATCAGCAGAAGTGGTAAAAATTTTATTGTTAGTGGCAGGAATAGTGGTATTTCTTTCAATGAGCTTGGTAAAAAATCCCCCCAGAACCTCAACTCCTAAAGAGAGGGGAATAACATCAAGAAGAATAATGTCTTTTGCTTCCCCCGATAGAAAACCTGCCTCGACAGCCGCTCCTAAAACAACTGCTTCACCCGGGTTTACATTTCGAGAGGGTTCCTTGCCAAAAAAACCGGTAACCGCCCGATAGATAGCAGGCATTCTTGTTTGTCCACCAACGAGAATAATCTTATCAATATCCTGTCGGTTATATTTAGCATCTGATAATACTAAACCGCACATCTCAATTGTCCGTTTAATTAAATCGGATGTCATTTCTTCGAGTTTTTCTCTAGTGAGAATAGTTTTGAGATCGAGCATGTGTCCTGCGGACATTGTAATGTAGGGTAAGTTGATTTCGATTTGGTTTGTTGACGAAAGGTCTATTTTTGCTTTCTCTGACGCCTCCATTATTCTTTCAAGCGCGATAGTGTCATCTCGGAGATCGATAGTAGGATAATCTTTGGCAAATTTATCTATTAATTTATTAGCTATTATTTTGTCAAAGTCAATACCTCCCAAGTAGATATCTCCATTTACAGCACGTACCTCCAAAACACCCTCACTTGCTATATCTAACACAGACACATCGAAACTACCGCCACCTAAGTCATAGACAACAACCTTCTCCGATTTGCGTTGACTTTGGCTATAGCCGTAATATAAACCAGTAGCATTGGCCTCGTTTATAACCCTCAGCACATTAAGTCCTGCATTGTGTCCAGCGTCATAAGTAAACCATCGCTGGGCGTCGTTAAAGTAGGTTGGCACGGAAACAACTGCTTGGTCTACGGTTTCTCCTAAATATGTCTCAGCGTTACGCTTCATGGAGACCAAGAGATGTGAAACTATCTGTTGGGGGGTAAGAGTTTGTCTCCCCATACAATATTTTTGAGAGCTACCCATCGCTCGCTTTACATTGAAGAAAGTATTCCCGACGTTTAGAACAGCTTGAGACAAGGCATCCTCACCAACGAGTATTTTACCGTCTTTGGCGAAAGCTACAACAGAAGGAGTACTCGTGTTTCCACGGGCATTTGGAATAATCATAGGCTCACCGTGCATCATGACTGCTGCAGAACATCTCGTTGTTCCCAGATCAATGCCTATTGTTTTTGCCATAGATAGAAATCTCCCTTGACTTTAGAATTATAAGCCCTTACTTATAAAATTCATTATTGTATTTAACAACTTTGCATAGCAGCCTATGTGTCTGGGGGACGTTTCGTTTGTCACATTTCAAGAATATATATTTACCTTATTAAATCGCCACCAGCGGTTAAAATAATTAATCCTTTTCAATTTTTCTACACCTTAATATTAATACGACAAAGATTTTAAAAAATCCTTCTTTCTAAAAGAAAAGTTTATTAGTTTTAGGATATTAGTTTGAAAATAGAAATCTTTTAGGGTCTTTACAACTTCAAATTTTTTTAATTATAGACCCCGATGTTCCCCCTCTAAATCTTCTATTCTCTTTTTTATTTCATTATGCAAAACCTCTAATAAAGGAGTCTGTATTATTGAACCATTGCGCAATTTAGGAGTATATTTAAAATTCTTAACCATATCTGCATTATTTTGTAAGGCTTCTTCAAGTTTAGGTTTATATATATCTAAATCTTTGGGAAATTTGCTTAAATCATTTTGAACATTTTTATTAAATTCATTCGTAATAAAATTTCTTGTATCAAGTTTTAATACTTTAAATAAAGCTTCAATATCATGTGTTCTCTTATGGGTTTTTTTTAAATCTAATTGATAAAATATTTTTATAGTTAACTCCAGAACCAAGGACTGTAAATAAAATTTTGAAGGAATATACAATATTTTATCTTGAGGTTCTACTTTACCTATCTCTAAATCTATTAATTTTAAAACTGATAAAAATGACCTTAAATTAGATAATTGATGTTTAACATTTGATAAATAGTTTTTTTGTTTTTCTTCCATCTTCTAAACCTCTATATGTCAAGGGGACGGCAGAGCGTGTGAAAACTAATTCTGAAAATTATTTGCCTCCACTTATACTAAGTATTTATTTTATTATTGGGATTAGGCATGTAGAAAAAGGGTAAAACATTATTTTATCCTCCACATTAACAGTAAACTTTACACAAAAGGTTACTTTTCACACAGTCTGACGGTTCTTTTGACACTTTAAATAATCGATCCCTGTTATTTTACTATTTAATTTATTTAATTATTGACTTACTTGCACTAAATATTTATCTACATTACTAAGATATTGAGACATTGTTTTAAAGGGTTTGGTTGCTCCTATAGATAAATTTTGGATAATTGCAGAAGTAGTATCCATAACTTTTCCTTTTTTATCATAGAAAGTTACTTCCACAGTTAAAAATTCAAAGGACATAGGACTATCGTTTCTTACTTCTCCTACAACATGCATGTAATCGCCAGAAGCAGATTTGAATGATCTATTGCTGAGAATTTTTATCTGGTTATCGTACTTTTTTTCATTAAGTTCATACATATTTTCAATATATACTTTATATTTTTTAATTTCACTATGCTTGGGAGACATACTTTTAAAAGGACGTTTTTGTCCGGGAAGAATGTATGAAATAATTGCTGTGGTTGTATCTACTATTTGATCGTTGCTATCATAAAAAGTAATTCCTAAGGTAACAAAACTATAAGCTTTATTTCCTTGATTTTCTATTTCCCCTACAACATGTATATAATCTCCAGAAGCAGAATACAAAGAATTAATAGAGAGAATCTTTAAATCTTCTTGTGCATGTGAAATTATTGAAAAACCTAATAATAAAATTAATATAATGCTTATTTTAAAACCCCTAAAAACATTTTTAGACATTATTTACCCCCTTATTTTTACCTTAATTGATTTATTATTTATTAAATAACGATTCTTTTAAGAATGTAATTTAATCTCTAATATGATAAAAGAGCGATAAAGGACTTTTTTCTGCTATATAAAACTTTTTATTTACAAAAATATTTTAAAATATAACAAGATTTTTTTCTATTTCAGGGTAAATATTATCGATTTGTTTTTGAATTTCAATAGTTTTATACAATGCTGTAACAATATGGCAATATCTTGGTGCATCGTCCATCATTCTATCTTTTCTGTCTTTCAGGTATTTTCGTAAAACCTGATAACCGCCAATGTGATAATTCCAGACCTCCGGTGTAACACCTTCAAAATATTTTTCTTTATTGATATAGATGCGCTGTTCATCTTCTTTGTAGGTTACTTTTTCAATCCGGTCGTTATCTCCGGACCCCTGATACTTGGCAATGGGTGAATCAAGCTTCGAGCTTTTGAGTAAATGCAGAGCAGCTAATTCTTTGCCCAATTTTCCCATTTCTATGAATAGATCATAATTCGAAGTGAACGGTACACGGGGAAAATCAATTTTAAGAAACTCTGCGTAAGTTTCACGGTAGATATTGCTGTAAAAAACGCCATAGATGTAATAGAGGATTTCTTCAGGAGTGGGCTTCCTGTCATAACATTTACTTAGTTTTTCAAATACAAACGGCGAAATATTTGGTTCCTTTTCATTTTGAGTATGATTGAAAAGATTTTTATTTTTTTTATCAGGATATAGATACAAAGGAGAAATGTAAGAAATTCCTGCTCCAGCTGTCTTATTACCAACAACACATTGGTCAATAATATTTTTTGTAATTAAAACAGAGAACTTATAGTTAGGCTTTGAGGGTCTAGTGAATAATAATCCAATATTATCTTCCAGCATGTGACGCATTGTATTATAAATAGGTCTCTCAATAACCCATTTAGAATAATAGATATGCCTAACATCAAAAGGGCGATAGGTAATTAACTTAAAATAATTCTGCCAATCATCATCTTTTGCTAATTCTTTTCTAAATTTATCAAATTTAAAAGTGGACGTGTCTTTAAGTTTAAATGCTTCTTTAAATAGAATATTATCTAATAATAAATCTCTAAATTGCCGAATTCTGTTTTTTAAAATATTTTTGTCAAAGTCAATCGCAAATTTATCTCTTGCCGTTACTATTCCCACATTATTTATCGGAAATATTTCATTAATTTTTTTCCACTTTAAATATTTTTGTATATGTGAAGTATTTCTGGGAATAAAAAAATACCAGGGCGATAGTGGTTTTATTTTTTCATAATTTTCTATATTAAATAAGTTTTGATCCAGCCAATCATATTTTTTCTGCCGCAGACCATACAAATCAACATGATAGACAAATGATTCTTTTTTATCTTTATTTTTAATAAATAAAGCAATAGCGACACCCTGTCTAATATCAAAAACATTTTCGTCTTTACCTCCATCAGGAGTTTTTTCTTTTTTCAAACTATTGCCGTGCAAATCAAGAATGTAAATCTCATCAAAAGTTTTCATTAAACTCTGGCGCATCCCGCGAAAGGTGGGATTATCCAGATAGCTATGATTGGTGACCATACCCACAATACCAAAACCGGACTTCTGAATCTTCCATTGGGCGAATCGTAGAAATTTAACATAATCATCCTGGAGCCAAAGCTTTTTCTCCCCCAGCGGTTCACCGTCTACCTTGTAATAACTCTGGCAACCATCGATATCTTCTTTTAATAGCTTTTCCGTCCAGTCGTTAACATTGGAAGAAATGCCGCTGTAGGGCGGATTACCGAGAATCACCAGGATTGAATGTTCTTTTTTCACTTTGCCCGCCAGATGACTTTCTTCGCTTAATGAACTTACCCCGGGAATGGAAATCTGTTTAATCTCTTCCATCTCCAGTGTATTAGTCAAATAGAGTTTAAAACGCTCATCATCAGAAAGATTATAACTAAGTTCATCCAGAATAAACCCTATTTTTAGATGACCAATTGCATAAGGAGCCATCATCAGTTCAAAGGCATAAAAGTCTTGTAGGATGTGGTTTTTAATCCAGTGATGTAAACCACCTTCACCGTATTTTGTAATAAATTCTTTTGCTGCCAGGTGAATCGCTGCTGCAGGGAAAGTCAGCGTCCCACCTGCCGGATCAAGTAGTTTAACTTCCTGACTGGCCAGGCCATCGGATAAACCGAAATGAGTTTTTAAAATAGAGTGAATAGAACGGACGATATAGCCGACTACCGCTTCCGGTGTATAATATACACCACGCCGTTCTCTAATTTCGGGATCGTAGGTAGATAAAAATGTTTCGTAAAAGTGGATAATCGGATCCTTGCCTTTGCCGGTACTGTAATATTCATGCAGTATCTTTTTAACATCGGTGACATGCAATAGTTCGGCGATATCTTCAACGATAATTTGCAGGGGCTTAGGCGGCTCTTCCAGAGAAATAAACCGGAAGACGTCGCGCAGAATACCGATAGTATTCGGAATATAATCAAAAGCCAGTCGGCGATTAAATTCACCATTTGCCCTGGTACGAGCAGCAAAAAGACCGTAGGTAATCGTCTGGGCGTAAAGATCGGCAAATTGCCTTTCGGTCAATGTTCCAATCAGATATTTTTTAAAGGCTTCATAAAAACCAATGATTTGTTTTTGTCCTTTTGCCCCATCTTCTTCTATTTCCACAGCAATAACCTCATCACGTAAAAAGCGGGTACGTTTGGCTAATTCAATAGCCAGGGAACGGGCTGATTTTACTTTGGGGAGAGAGAAGGAAAAGAAGGTCTCGAATAATTCTTTAAATTGATCACAATTTTCGACCGGTGGTGGGGTATGTAATCGTCTGGCTATTATAGGTCGTCCAATCATCACCTGAGCGATTTGCTGACCCTCACGGTATAGTCGAAATTCATAAAAATTAGTAAGGATAACATTGGGAAAGGTAGAACAATAACGTTTCAATTGTTCAGTCCCTTCAATATAATCCAAATTAGTAACAGAAGGATCTTTGGCTTCAATATAACCGGTAATATGGTTTTTCCCGTCCCAAATGCGAAAATCGGGATTCCCAGCTTCCGTTTTTTTGGGAAGTATCGTAACATCAATATTCTTTACTTTTAAAATAGCGGCCATTTTTTTGATTAATTCATCCAGATTGGTGTAATAGCTTTCTTCTCGGGCATCACCGCGTTGAAAAGTATTTGTAAGGTTCTTAAGGTATTGTTCTAATAATTGTTTTAACACAGCTTATTTCCTTTTTATTTTAAAAAAATTAGTCCTTTTCAATTTTTCTACATCCTAATACTAATACGACAAAGGTTCTAAAAAATCCTTCTTTTTTTAAAAAATAGTTGCGGGATATATTAGTTGTTGATGGATAGTATTTAGATGGGAAAGAGAAGAGAAAATAAAAAGACGTTTAGAACCTGGACTTATCAGACTTTTTATTAAAAATTAGAAAAAGTTATTGAATTATTAATCTAAGGCAACCGTTGTAGTGCATTTTTATTGTAATTCAATTTATTTATTTTGTTTTTCGCTTCAAAACAACTAGTTCAAAAGTCAAAATGGCTAATAAAGAACCTAAACCGCTTGCAAAAATATCAAATGAGTCATAGTGTGTACTAGCTCCCCACATAGGTTTAAATTCTTCAATAGTCAATATTACAAATATTA
>Ga0114922_10001977_pt1 | contig 19353 bp, 18 predicted proteins | sample AartaG_FD_100975 | JGI IMG/M metagenome (GOLD analysis project Ga0114922, IMG submission 100975) | Deep subsurface microbial communities from Aarhus Bay to uncover new lineages of life (NeLLi) - Aarhus_00045 metaG | ecosystem: Environmental > Aquatic > Marine > Oceanic > Sediment | place...
ATCCAGCGTACTCGGCGCCACCAGGTTGATCTTTTTTTGCCAGCGCCGCAGGAGCTCCTCGTAAACGACGAGTCGATCAAGTGTCTCCGCAGACACCTGAAATTGAGCCTGGAAGTCTTTCGGCCCTGCAATCCTCATCCGTCGAGTGTCCTGAACCATCATTCAGGCCGACGCCCTAACCGTCAGCTTCTTCAAGTACGCCGCCAGCAGCATCATCGCCGCCGGCGTCATGCCATCGATCCGTTGCGCCTGCGCCAGGTTATGGGGACGACATTGCTGCAGCTTCTGACGCAACTCGTTCGACAAGCTGGAAATGGAGGCGTAATCGAAATCCTCCGGAATCACGATTGCAGTGTCCCGCCGCAACGCCGCAACGTCCTCTTCTTGCCGGCGCACGTAGGCAAAGTAGCGCGCATCGACGGAAAGCTGTCCCGCGATTGCAGCGTCGAGCTGCGAGAGTTCCGGCCAAATCCGCTGCAACTGTTCGATTGAGATCTCGGCGAGCGACAATAAATCAAACGCCGAGCGCCGCCGCCCGTCCTTATTGAGCCGGATGTCGTAGCGTTCCGCCTCATTCGGCGTTAGCGACAACCGCTCAAGCAATTCCTGCCCGTCACGCAACGCCGTCATTTTGGCTTCGAACAAATGCCTTCGTCCATCACCGACGCAGCCGATCGATACACCCAGCGGGGTTAGCCGTTGATCGGCATTATCCGCGCGTAGCTTCAACCGGAATTCCGCCCGTGAAGTGAACATCCGGTAGGGCTCGGATACTCCGCGCGTCACCAGATCATCGATCATCACACCCAAATAGCCGTCGGCTCTCGAAACAACGACATCGCGTCCTCCACCAGCCGCCAGCAACGCCGCGTTGAGGCCCGCGATGAGACCCTGAGCACCAGCCTCTTCATATCCAGTCGTGCCATTGATCTGACCAGCCAAGAACACGCCTGAGACCTTTTTGACTTCGAGCGTCGGCTTCAGTGAGCGCGGATCGACATAGTCGTACTCGATCGCATAACCAGGACGCCGGATCTCGACCCGTTCGAGGCCTGGCATGGTCCGCAGAAAAGCCGTCTGAACCTCTGCCGGCAGCGATGTCGAAACGCCATTCGGATAAACGAGATCATCATCAAGGCCTTCCGGCTCCAGAAACACCTGATGCGAGGACCGGTCGGCGAACCGCACAACCTTGTCTTCGATCGATGGGCAATAGCGTGGCCCCACACTCTGGATTGCACCCGAATACATCGGCGCCCGAGACAAGTTCGCCCGGATGATTTCATGCGTCTCCGGCGTCGTCTTGGTGATACCGCAGGCGATCTGTGGCGTCGTAATCCGCTCGGTTAGGAACGAGAACGGCACCGGCGGGTCGTCGGCTGGCTGCATCTCCAAGCACGCCCAGTCGATAGAGCCCGACACGAGTCGTGCCGGGGTACCGGTTTTGAGCCGGCCCATCTGAAGCCCGAGACCGTAAAGTCGCTCCGACAACTTACGGGCGGGCGCTTCACCTGCTCGCCCGGCAGGAATCCGCTCATCCCCCATGTGGATCAGTCCGTTGAGGAATGTACCGGTAGTTAGAACGACCGCACCGGCATGCAGGAGGCTTCCATCGCCAGTGACGACACCTGCAACGCAGTCTCCCTCAACAATAACATCCTCCACCCCACCCTCGATGACGACCAGGTTCGGGATTGCTTGGATCTCCGCCTGCATCGCCTCGCGGTAGAGCTTCCGGTCCGCCTGCGCCCGCGGACCCTGCACGGCAGGTCCTTTGGAGCGGTTGAGAAGACGGAACTGAATACCTGCCCGATCCGCAACTCGGCCCATCAAGCCATCAAACGCATCGATTTCTCGCACTAGATGGCCCTTGCCGAGACCGCCAATGGCAGGATTGCACGACATCTCGCCGATGGTGTCGAACCGGTGCGTGACAAGTGCGGTATCCGCACCTAGGCGCGCGGCAGCAGCCGCGGCCTCAGAGCCGGCGTGTCCGCCCCCAACAACGATGACATCAAATCTCGTTTTCATGGCTCAGTCTTTAGAGCTTGGCCGGTTTAGATGGAAGCTGGGAGACCGCCGAGAACGCACCGAGCACCTACCCACAAGCGTGATAACACAACCTATTGACGAATGATTCACGTGAAACATCAGGCTCCGTCTAGGTATTTCAATCCCCTTGAATAAACTCCGCGAAATTGATTCACGTGAAACACAAGAAAACAGATCACTCCGTTACTTACCAATACAGAAACGGCCGAACACCTCATCCAGTACGTCCTCGGGATCGATACGTCCGGAGATACGACCCAGCGCGTCTGCTGCCAACCGCAGATCTTCCGCCCGCAATTCGACATCTGAAGTCTTACCGAGGAATGCCAATAGATACTGATGACAACTTGCCAGCTGCGATCGATGCCGTGAGCGAGTGATCACGGTGTCTTCCCTTGTCCCGGTTTTCAACCGCGCCACCAGCGCAATACTTCTGATCAGCTCGGCAATACCTTCACCCGTCTTGGCCGACACGCGAATGTCACCGACGGCATCATTGCCGCCGGCTTCACCAATGAGATCGCATTTATTGACGAGAACAATCTGTTCACCGGAGGAACCCACTGCGGGTATATCCACCCCCGCTGGACCTACGGAACCATCCACCACCCGTATCACCAAGTCCGCATCCTGTGCCCGCGCTAGTGTCCTACGCATTCCTTCACGTTCAACATCTCCAGATGCCTCGCGCAATCCAGCCGTATCCGAAACGACAACCGGCAATCCCTCCAGATCGAGACGCACTTCGATGACGTCCCGGGTCGTACCGGCCTCTGAGGAAACAATCGCCACATCCCGTCGCGCCAATACGTTCAGAAGGCTCGACTTACCCACATTGGGTGCACCGGCCAGCACCACTTGGAATCCGTCACGCAGGATCTCACCACGATGATCGTCATTGAGGTGACTGCCAATCTCGTCGCCAAGCTCACGCACCCTTTCCTCGGCCTGACCAACCGCGCCCTCAGCAACGTCTGCTTCATCTGAAAAGTCGATTGCCGCCTCAACCAATCCCATCGCTTCAATCAGCTTTGCCCGCCACCGCTCGGTCAGACGAAACAACACCCCTCCGGCCTGCCGCAAGGCCTGCACCCGCTGTGTCTCGGTTTCCGCGTCAATGAGATCGGCAAGCCCTTCGGCTTGTGAAAGATCGATTTTTCCGTTCTCAAACGCCCGCATTGAGAACTCACCGGGCTCGGCTAGGCGGCAGCCTTCGACCCGCCCCAGCACACCAAGTAGGGCAGCGGCAACCGCACGCCCGCCGTGGACTTGAAACTCCGCCAGATCCTCACCGGTGAAACTCGCTGGTCCCGGAAACCAAAGCACCAGCCCATGATCAATCAGACCACCGGTTTGCGGATCGACCAGCTTCCTAAGAACAGCTACGCGTGCCTCGGGCCGCCTCGCACTAAGGACATCGATGACATCTCCAGCTCTATCGCCGGAGACCCTGACCACAGCTACGCCAGCGCGGCCAGCCGCGCTGGACAGGGCAAAAATCGTATCGTTGGAGGTTGAATGGAAGGCCATCAATCTCGATTACTCGTTTAGGCCTCACCTACGCAACGGGGCACTGCCAATCAAGGAGACCCACCATGGGCCGCAACCGCTTGAGCGAGACGACTAGTCCTTACTTGCTGCAGCATAAGGACAACCCCGTCCACTGGTGGCCCTGGGGCGCTAAAGCCTTGGCCGAGGCTAAAGCGACCGACAAGCCAATCCTTCTATCGATCGGTTACGCAGCATGCCACTGGTGCCACGTAATGGCGCACGAGAGCTTCGAAAACGAAGAAATCGCCGCTGTCATGAATGACCTCTTCATCAATATCAAAGTCGACCGCGAAGAACGTCCCGACATCGATGCCATCTATATGACAGCGCTACACATGCAGGGTGAACAGGGTGGTTGGCCCCTAACTATGTTTCTCGACACGGATGCACGACCGTTTTTCGGCGGCACTTACTTTCCCCCCGCTCCGCGCTTTGGCCGGCCTGGCTTTGTCGACGTTTTACACAATCTCGCCCGCATCTACCGAGAAGAGCCCGATCGGGTCGCCCATAACGCCGAAGTCTTGACTGAGGCACTTGGGAAGAGAAATGCAGGATCAAGCGGTATTGTTGTCTCCGACCGCCTACTCTCAGAGTTGACCCAGCGCATGGTTGGCGTCATCGATCCCCAACATGGCGGTATCCAAGGCGCACCGAAATTCCCGCAATGGAGTTTCTTTTGGATGCTGTGGCGGGGTGCCATCCGATTTGACAACAAACAAGCCGCCAATGCGGTTGAGAGAACCCTGACTCATATTTGCCAAGGCGGCATCTTCGATCACTTGGCCGGCGGTTTCGCTCGTTACTCCGTAGATGAGCGCTGGCTTGCTCCGCACTTCGAAAAAATGCTCTACGACAACGCGCTCCTCCTTGACCTGATGACCGAGGTCTGGCGCGAGACGCATAACCCGCTCTTCAAGATCCGCATTGCCGAAACCGTCGACTGGCTCGAACGAGAGATGGTCACCGAAGGCGGAGCCTTTGCAGCCTCCCTGGATGCCGATTCCGAAGGCGAGGAGGGAAAATTCTATGTCTGGTCCAAGCAGCAGGTGACGGAGCTCCTCGGCCCGGAGCATGCCGAATTTTTCTCCCGCATCTATGACGTGACGGAAGAAGGAAACTGGGAAGGACATAATATCCTCAACCGCCTGCGAAGCCTCAGTCTCCTCTCGCGGGATGAGGAAGCAAGGCTTGCAGACCTCCGCGCAAAGCTTCTCATCCATCGTCAGGAGCGCATCCGCCCAGGCTGGGATGACAAGGTCCTTGCCGATTGGAATGGCCTGATGATCGCGGCCCTAACCCGCGCATCGCAAGTCTTCGATCGGCCGCAATGGCTCCAGCGGGCGCAGACCGCCTTCGCTTTCGTTACCGATAAGATGACTGTTGATGGACGCCTGCGGCACTCGCATCGCAATGGCAAACTGGGCGCGGCCGCCACCGCAAGCGACTACGCAAACATGACCTGGGCGGCCCTACGGCTGTTCCAAGCCACCTCTGAAGAGAGCTATTTGAAGCAAGCCGAACAATGGACGGATGTTCTGCACAGCCACTACTGGCTTGCCGACGAAGGCCGTTACGCCACCACCGCCGACGACACGGACGACGTGCTTGTCCGCCTCGCCGCCGGATCCGACGACGCCCTTCCCAACGCCAACGCCATTCAGTTGTCGAACCTGGCGCAACTGGCGCTGCTCACCGGCAGCCAGACCTATTCCGAGCAAGCGATGTCGATATTGGAGAGTTTTTCGCCGGACATTCAGCACAACCTCGTCGCGCATACCGGCCTGCTTGCCGGTGCGATAGACGCGATTAGCCCGCAGCAAGTTGTGGTGACGGCGGGAGAGAACCAAGGCGAGTTGGTCGAGGTGTTATTCGCAATTTCCCTCCCCGGAGCCAGCCAACATGTCCTGGACACCGGAACAGCAGACCGCATCTCTCCCGCCCTTGAGGGTAAATCCTCAAAAGGAGAAGCCTCCACGGCATACGTCTGCTTAGGCCCGCAATGCTCCGAACCGATCACCAACGCGGATGACTTACGTTCCTTGTTGCAAGATCAGCGAAAAGCCAAAGCCTAAATAAAAAAGAGACGTGAAAGATCAGAAGCTGTGAATTCCGAGTCGAAACAAAGAGGTTTCACGTGAAACTGGAGTCCTTACAACTTGACATCTTTGTCGCGAAGTAAACACCACCAGTTTCCGAGTCTTTGTAAGAAAGCCTACTGGTTCTTCGAGCCCATTGAATCGAAGAACTCTCCATTGGTCTTTGTGCTCCTCAGCTTGTCGGTGAGGAACTCGATGGCATCCATGGTGCCCATCGGATTCAAGATACGCCGCAGGACATAGACCTTCTTGAGCTGATCTGCGGGCACCAACAGGTCTTCCTTGCGGGTTCCCGAACGGGCCACGTCGATCGCTGGAAAAACGCGTTTGTCGGAGACCTTGCGGTCAAGGATGAGTTCCGAGTTACCGGTACCCTTGAATTCCTCGAAGATGACCTCGTCCATGCGCGAACCGGTATCGACCAGTGCCGTTGCAATAATGGTCAGCGACCCACCCTCTTCGATATTGCGAGCCGCACCAAAGAAACGCTTCGGTCTCTGCAAAGCGTTCGAGTCGACACCGCCGGTGAGCACCTTGCCCGATGACGGAACGACTGTGTTGTAAGCCCGGCCGAGTCGCGTAATGGAATCCAAAAGGATCACAACATCGCGCTTGTGTTCAACCAGGCGTTTTGCTTTTTCTATAACCATTTCAGACACTTGTACGTGTCTTGTTGGAGGTTCGTCAAAGGTCGACGAGATTACTTCACCTTTCACGCTGCGCTGCATGTCGGTGACTTCTTCCGGTCGCTCGTCGATCAAAAGGACGATTAGATAGCACTCCGGATGGTTGGCGGTGATGGAGTGCGCGATATTCTGCAGCAACACGGTTTTACCGGTGCGCGGCGGTGCCACAATCAAGCCGCGCTGGCCCTTGCCGAGCGGCGAAACGATATCGATAATACGCGCCGAAAAGTCCTTAATCGTCGGATCCTCGATCTCCATGTTGAGCCACTCGGTCGGATAGAGTGGCGTCAGGTTGTCGAAGTGGATCTTATGCTTGACGGCTTCAGGCTCTTCGAAGTTGATCTTGTTGACTTTCAACAGCGCGAAGTAGCGTTCGCCTTCCTTTGGGCTACGAATATGCCCCTCGACGGTATCCCCTGTGCGAAGCGCAAAGCGACGGATTTGCGAGGGTGAAATATAGATGTCATCGGGCCCGGGGAGATAATTCGCATCAGGGGACCGTAGAAAACCAAATCCGTCCTGCAGGACTTCGACGACGCCGGTTCCAATAATCTCAATGTCATTCGTTGCGAGCTGTTTCAGCGTCGCAAACATCAGCTCTTGCTTGCGCATCGTGCTTGCGTTTTCAACGCCCGCTTCTTCAGCGAAGCTCAAAAGCTCGGTGGGCGACTTGAGCTTCAAGTCCTTAAGCTTGATTTCGTCCATCGGAAGGCTCCGGAAGCGGCAGTAGCGATAGCGTGAAGGGGGCCAGTGATCGCCGGGCCGAAAGGGGGGGGAAGAGAATCTTAGGAAGCGAAACTTCGACGCTGCGCTCGAAGGCGCTGCGCGTGCTCCGCAGTCATTGAGGTGTTAGGTGTGTTGAGGAACACACCCCGCGGAACATGCCGATCGATACGTGGCACGCCGCAACACTTCTGGGGTGTGGACTAGCTTTATCAGAAACAATACCGCTCGAAAAGACCCGTCTGAGACTCTATCCCGCGTCAAAACGGCTTTACGATAACAAGCACGACAATACCGATCATCAGAACCGTCGGAACTTCGTTCATCATCCGCCAGTAGCGCGAAGACTTGGTGTTCCGGTCTTCCGCAAACCGCCTCGACGCCACTGACAACAGGCCATGCATGCCCGATAAGGCAAGCACCAGTGCAAGCTTGGCGTGAAACCACCCCGATGAAAACCAGCCGGCCTGATAGGCGAGCCAAAGTCCAAGCACCCAAGCGACGATCATCGCCGGATTCATGATGATCGTCATTAAACGGTATTCCATGATCTTGAACGTCTCGGACAACTCCGAACCCGCGACTGCGTTGGCGTGATAGACGAACAACCTCGGCAGGTAGAGCATGCCGGCCATCCACGCGATAACCGCGATGACGTGCACCGCTTTAACCCAATCATAAGCCGCTTGGCCGAGCACTAAGATCGCTGCTGCCGTCAAGGCAACCGTCACTCCGAGAGCGACAAAAGCCCGAACAGCCGGACTTCCCAGACGCCGTTCCTTCACGATCTCCGTCAACCGTCCCGCCTCACAGCCTCGACAAGCCGCGCCACATTTTCAGGCGGTGTTGTTTGCAAAATCCCATGTCCCAGATTGAAGATGAATTTTTGTCCCTTCATCGCGGCCAAAATCTCAGCCACGCGAATATCCAGTTGGCCGCCGCCGGCGACGAGCAATAACGGGTCGAGATTGCCCTGTACAACACGGCCGGTCTCCTCCGCCAACTTAACCATCCCTGAAACGGGCATCGCCGTATTGCAGCTCACCCCGTCAACCCCAGTCTCCCTTACGAATGCAGCACTGAGTTGATCTGCGCCGCGCGGAAATCCAAGGATTGGAATTTCAGGATGCTTCCTGCGCAACCGTTCGACCATTACCCGAGTCGGCTCCGTCACCCAACGGGCGAATTGATCATCTGGAAGCGAACCCGCCCAGCTATCGAAAATCTGCAGCACATCGGCGCCCGCCTCGACCTGCAAGGAGAGATAATCGACCGAAACATCGACCAGCAATTGGATAAGCGGTCCGAATAGCTGTGGCTCCCGGTAAGCCATTAGCCGCGCTGCGGCTTGATCAGGGGAGCCACGCCCGCCAACCATATAGGTGGCAACCGTCCACGGTGCCCCACAAAACCCAATGAGCGCGGTTTCATCCGGAAGATCCTGACGCAGTCGCGTTACCGTTTCCGCGACGATTGAGAATTTTTCTCCTGTCCGGCTCGCTTTGAGCCGCGTCAATCCTCCGACATCCTCGATCGGATCCAGTCGTGGCCCTTCGCCTTCGACAAACCTGACCTCTTGGCCCAACGCATCGGGAACAACCAGGATGTCTGAAAACAAAATGGAAGCATCAAAGCCATACCGTCGGATCGGCTGCAGGGTCACCTCCGCAGCAAGCTCCGGCGTGTAACAAAGACTGAGAAAACCTCCTGCTGTCGCCCGGACCTGACGATACTCCGGCAAGTAGCGCCCCGCTTGCCGCATCAGCCACATCGGTGGAGGCCATTGTGCCTCTCCTGTAAACGGCTTCAGAAATCGACGGCGGTTTGCGCGCTGGGCGAGGGGCTCGAAGCTCATCTCTCTCCTTTCAAAGTTTAAATTAGTTTTTTAAGGTTCTTTTTTCTCTTTCTTTAGGAGAGGGGATAGCGGGGATTAAATCCCCATCCACAACACCTCCACATGCGCCGCCGCTGGGATAAACGGACCCACAACATCTAGCTGGTCTGCTCAATCGTCGCCACAAGAAGTCAAAATACATATATAAGTCAATGTGTTGTGTTTCATTGGCCGCACCCAAAAAGAGTTCCAACCTGGTGATAGTCGTTGAATGAAGCGTGATCCAGCGGCGATTCCCCATGAACTGAAGAACTCTCGACAAACGGCGCCGGCTCGCCACAAATGTGTGTAGGTCAGTGGACAATCTGCGCTGTATCCACTGGCAACCTCCACCGGCCCGCGGTCGGCCCTTTTCCTCCAACAGCTATCCACAGATGTCCGACGCTTTACCAAGCTACTACCACCTGCATCTGGTTTCTGATGCAACCGGTGAGACACTCACCACAATCGCCAAGGCGGCGTCTGTTCAGTACGCCAACATCCGGGCGATAGAGCATGTCCATCCTCTAGTGAGAACGGAGCGGCAACTGAGCCGGGTTCTCAAGGAGATCGAGCAGGCCCCAGGAATTGTTCTTTATACGGTCGTTAATCGTGAACTCAGCGCCTCCATCGAGCAGCGCTGCGTCGAACTCAACGTCCCTTGTCTGGCCGTGCTGCAACCGATCATGCAGGTTTTCGAATCCTACATTGGCGCTCCGCAAACCCCCACGGTTGCCGGTCAGCATGTTCTTGATGCGGATTACTTCCGCCGTATCGATGCGCTCAATTTCACCATGCGCCATGATGACGGCCTACTGCCCGAGGATCTAAATGAGGCCGATATCGTCATTCTCGGTATTTCGAGAACCTCCAAGACTCCGACCTCGATCTACCTCGCACAACGTGGCTATAAGACCGCGAATGTGCCTATCGTGCCGTCGATTCCGTTACCGCCGGCACTAAGTGAGAAGCATTCGGCATTCGTCGTTGGTCTTGTTGCTCAGGCCGACCGCATTGCCGAAGTGCGCCGAAACCGGGCAATGGTCCTTGGCGACCGCAATCTCGATACTTATGTCGATCGGGATGCAATTCTCGCCGAGATTGCCCACTCGCGGCGAGCCTGCGCCCGCCAGGGTTGGCCGGTGATCGATGTCACCCGCCGCTCGGTCGAGGAAACCGCAGCCACCATCATTAAGCTTTTGCATGATCGCCAGGCTGGGCACGCAATGACGGAAGAGACCGATGGCTGAACGCCAACACGTAATCCTGGCATCAGGATCTCACACCCGCCACGAAATGCTGAAGGCTGCCGGTCTCGCCTTTACGGTGGTCCCGGCCGATATCGACGAGGAAGCGATCCGTAAGGCGCTGGCCTTGGAAAACGAGGCGATAGATCCAGCCGACGTTGCCGAGCTCCTTGCCCGCGCCAAGGGCGAAGCCGTTAGCGAGGCCAATCCCGGAAGTCTGATTATCGCCGCCGATCAAACCCTCTCGTTGAACGGCCATCTCTTTTCCAAGCCCGCCGATTTGGACCAAGCCCGCGAAACGCTTTTACGCTTGCGCGGAGAACAGCATTTTCTGCATACGGCGGTAGCGATTGCTGAGCACGGCGATGTAACGTGGACGCACGTAGAGTCGGCACGGCTCAAGCTGCGGAACTTCAGCATGGCTTACTTGAACGACTATCTCCTGCGTGCTGGCGAGGGCATCTGCCAATCGGTTGGGGCCTATCAAATCGAAAAATTAGGCCTTCAGCTGTTCGAGGAAATCAACGGAGATTATTTCACGATCCTCGGGCTGCCGATGTTGCCCTTGCTGGCTGAACTGCGCCGCCGTGGCGCCCTCACCGATTGATAGGTCAACGCTAATGAAACGAGCTTGTGTGATCGGCTGGCCGATCGAGCATTCCCGCTCGCCGTTGATCCACGGCCATTGGCTGAAGTGTTACGGCATCGACGGCAGCTACACTAAGGTTGCTGTCCACCCAGATGAAGCGGAAGCCTTCCTGCACGGTTTGGCTGAAAATGATTTCGCCGGCTGCAATGTCACGGTTCCGTTGAAGGAGTTGGCGTTTGCGGTCGCCGATCACCGGGAGCCCGAAGCCGTCGCCGTCGGTGCCGCGAATACGGTCTGGCTTGAAGGTGGTAAAATCCATGCCACCAATACCGATACATACGGATTCATGAAGCACCTCGAAGCCCAAGCCCCGGGCTGGAATCAGACCGGGAAACCGGTTGCTATTCTTGGGGCCGGCGGCGCGGCCCGCGCCATTTGCTATGGATTTCAGCAGGCAGGCGTAGATGACATTGTAGTCCTCAATCGAACCTATGAGCGTTCTCAAAAGCTTGCCGCGGACCTACCGGCAGGCAGTGTCCGCGCCGCCGACTGGGATGAGCGGATCAATTGCGCTGAATGGGCCTCCGTAATCGTCAACACGACAACCCTCGGCATGACGGGTGAAGGAGAGCTGGGGCTGGACTTTTCCGCCGCCAGTAAAGACTGCGTCGTCGCCGATATTGTCTACGTTCCCTTGCAAACGGCTCTATTGCGGCAGGCCGAAGCGCACGGTCTTCGCACCGTCGACGGGTTGGGCATGTTGCTGCATCAGGCGGTTCCCGGCTTCGAGCGCTGGTTCGGAGTCAGACCGCAAGTAACCCCGGAATTGCGCCGCTTGGTATTGGTGGATCTCGGAGCGGTGTGATGCTGATTGTCGGTCTGACAGGCTCGATCGGTATGGGTAAGTCGACGGCGGCCGCACGGTTCGTTCATCACGGGGTCGCTGTTTTCGACGCCGACGCCGCCGTCCATGATCTCTATCGAGGCCAGGCCGTTCCGCTCATCGAATCTGCGTTCCCAGGCACCACTGAAAATGAAACGGTTGACCGACAAAAACTCAGCGCCGCGCTGCTCTCCGATCCGGCTGGATTTAGCAAACTAGAATCCATCGTCCACCCCCTAGTTCGCGATGCTGAACGCCACTTCTTGCAGGCCGAGGCCGCGCGCGGTGCAAATCTGGCTGTACTCGAAATTCCGCTACTCTATGAGACTGCGGCAGATAGGCTGGTCGACGTCGTGCTTGTGGTCAGCGCCGATGCCGAAACACAAGCTGCGCGGGTTTTTGAGCGTCCCGGCATGACCCGCGCCAAGCTCATTCAGATTTTGTCGCGCCAGCTTTCCGATGATGAAAAGCGGGCCCGTGCCGACTTCGTTGTGGATACCGGCGGTCCGATCTCGCAAAGCCAGGCCGAACTCGATTCAATCATCGAGTCGCTGCAGGGCAAGACCGGCGAGGCTTATCAACGCCATTGGGCGTGAGCAGTATACGCGCTAGTTTGAACGGCAACCCTGAGCGCTGATGTTTTGAAGGAGCGATATGCGACGCGAAATTGTGCTCGACACCGAAACCACTGGTCTGCAGGCAGAAGGCGGCGACCGCCTCATTGAAATCGGCTGCGTCGAACTGCTCAACCGCATGCCAACCGGCAACGAGTTTCATGTCTACGTCAATCCCGAGCGGGACGTGCCCGCGGAGGCGTCGGCCGTCCACGGCCTAACTGCTGAAATGCTAGCTGACAAACCGGTATTCAGAAAGGTTGCTCGGCCTTTTCTCGATTTTATCGCAAACGATCAACTGGTGATTCACAACGCGAACTTCGACGTTGGCTTTCTCAACATGGAGCTGCGGAGGGTTTCAGCGCCGCTGATCAAGACCGAGCGCGTCGTCGACACACTGTTTCTGGCGCGCCGCAAGCATCCTGGCGGTCCGAATACGCTCGACGCACTGTGTAAACGCTACGGTATCGATAACTCGAAACGTACTAAGCACGGAGCCCTGCTCGATTCGCTTCTGCTTGCCGAGGTTTATATCGAGCTGTTGGGTGAGCGGCAGGCATCGATGGAACTAGCCCAGGGGCCGGATGGTGCGGGTTCTTCCGGCGCACGCAATGCTCCCGTGCTACAGCGCTCCAATCCATTACCGACACGGCTCAGCGAAGCCGAGGCTAAAGCCCACAGCGATTTTGTTGAAACGCTCGGCGAAACCGCGCTCTGGCGTCGCTACCTTTGAACGCCGGTCGCCAATGAACCAAACCCCTCAGCTTGCCAGTGGGGATTGGGCTTCGCCTTCCTGCTTGCGGCGCATGTAAAGGCTTGCGAAGTCGATTGGATCGAGCAGCAGCGGTGGGAAACCGCCTTCGCGCGTGAGATCCGAAGCTAATCGGCGCAAGTAGGGGAAAAGAAGCGCCGGACAATTGATCAGCAGGAACGGTTCCAAAGCCTCCTCGGGGATATTCTTGATCTGAAAAATGCCCGCATAGACCACTTCCAGCTGATATATCGTGCCGGTTTGATTGGTGGCGTGTGCGGTAAAGTCGATGGCGCTTTCGTAGAGGTCTTCATTCATGCGGCGCGCATTGACGTTCACTTCGAGCTTCATGTTCGGATTTTCGCCCGGACCAGACAGCAGCTTCTCGACATTCGGATTCTCAAAAGAGAGATCCTTGATGAATTGGGCGACCACCTGCGCTTGAACTGCGGGAGTGTCTCCATTTTGTGCCGCTACTGGGTTTTCAGATCCGTTTTGGTTTTCGGTCATGGCGAGGTCTGGTCCGTGTGAATTGGATTGAAGTTGGGGCCGTCACTGTGAGCCGCATCGGTGGGCTACCACACGTATCCCACGACCGCAAATATCGCCGCCACGCACGCAATGAGCCCGTTTAAGAAGCGTTGCGGTCCTTGCTCTTGCGATTGCGGCCCGGCCTTACGGAATGCTCATCGACGCGCTCGAACTCACCATCGATGACCGGTCCCTCCTCGTACCGATGAGTTTCATGGTGTGGCGTGTCTTCGGCGCCATGATTTTTGTTGGACTGCTCGCCGAACACGGAAACGTGAATCGACCCCGATTGCAGCATTTTTTTCAAGGTCCACTTGGCTACCGCGATGCGTAAATCCGGAACGAGCAGCAGAAAGCCCACGGCGTCGGTCAACAATCCCGGTGTTAGAAGCAAAACACCGGCGAACAGCAGGCACATGCCTTCGATGACCGGCTCAACCGGCATCCGGCCCGACGCCAATGCTTCCGTCGCGCGCGCCATCACACCGAACCCTTGTTGCCGCAGCAGCCAGGTGCCCATGAAGGCGGTGAGAATCACGATCAGCGCAGTCCATAACCAGCCGATGTTTTGGCCGACATAGACGAGAATCGCGATCTCCGCGATGGGAACGACAATGAGTAGAACGAAAATAAGGAACAGCACGACGGGGTCCTGGTTCGACCTGTGGAGATGAGAGGAAACCTTAACCGATCCTGTTCGCCCTAGTTTGCGGCGGTCAAGGTAATCTGTTAGCAAACGGATCCAAGCCGTCTATGCCTTAACTGCCGACAAGTTTGTTGGATTCGCCTGTCTTGTGTCCTAAGTTGGAGAGGCGGCGCTGGAGTGACCAGGCTGAGACAACAACGACAGCGGGCGTTTAAGGTCTTTGACAGACTTTATTTGTGGTCAGTCCAATCGTTATATACTGAACGTATCCGTCGCCACGTCTTTGACCAATGACACGGTTAGTGTGGCGAAGATCGTTCTGCGTCACTAAATCTATGCAAGTCAGACAGTCTTCGGCAACCAGCATTTGCCCGTGCAAATCGATATCCGAGATTTCATGACTGTCACGAGAGGCCAACTGGTATACGCGACATGAACGGCAATATAGACATCGTTACCCTAATCACCCTGATCGTTGCGGTCGTCGTAATCCTCAAGCTCCGCAGCGTTTTGGGGAGGCGAACAGGCGACGAGGAAAGCCGCATCGAGCGGTACCGCGCCGAGCGTGCTCAGCAGGAGGCTGCTGCAGGTTCCGACAAGATCGTAACTCTGCCCCGGCGCGACAACGACGACGCCGAATTCCGGCCCGACGGAGACGTGCCCATAGCCGATGCGGAAGCCCGGATCACGGCTTTTGCCGGTACCAATCATTCGGTCAAGCAGGGCCTCCTGGAGATTCTGCGCGTCGATCCGTCGTTTGATCCTGAGAAATTCATCGCCGGCGCCAAAACGGCTTACGAAATGGTGGTGATGGCATTTGCTGCCGGCAATCGCAAGCTGCTGAAAGATCTGCTGAGCGGTGAGGTCTATGAGGGTTTCGCCGGTGCCATCGAGCATCGCGAAACGCGTAGTGAAGAAATTGATCAGAGCTTTGTCGGGATCGATTCAGCCGACATTCTCGAAGCCGAGGTGAAGGAAGGCATGGCTTCGGTCACGGTCCGTTTCGCCAGCCAGCTGATTTCGGCAACCCGCGACGCCGCCGGAGAGGTGATCGAAGGCGACCCCCATCGGATCAAGGATGTCACGGATATCTGGACGTTCAGCCGGGATGTCTCAACGCCCCGCGCCGCGTCAAATCCCAACTGGAAGTTGGTGGCGACCCTCGCAACCGCCTGAAGCAACGTAAGGTATTTTGCTTCGGCACTTCCGGTTGCTTTTTTCACGTGAATCAGTTTTTGCACATCGTCGTGGAAAAGCACGCCTAGAGAGCACGCGGACGGCGCTGGCCATGCATGACACGCGATCACCCGTTGTGCTCGAAGAAGTCCGCTTTGACGACCTGCCGGGCTGGCCCGACGACGACCACTTGGCGGCCTACCAAGCCTTTGTTTCCTCGGCTCCAGCGTTGAGCAACGCTGGAGCGGCGGATTTTGCGGGCATCTGCCGCGCCGTGCTTGCCGCCACCGATTTTCCACCCGATAGCGAAACAGCCCGCAGGTTCTTCGAGAGCCTGTTCACGCCTTTTAAGGTCGTGCACCAGGAAACAGACGGCTTACTGACGGGTTATTACGAGCCGGAACTTTGCGGTTCACGTGAACGAAGCAGCGAGTTCACCGTCCCAGTGCTGGCGCGGCCACCGGATCTCGTAAATCTTGTCGAAGAATCAGAGCGCGGCGCAATGTCTGAGCGGATGACACATGCCCGAAGTGGCACCGATGGCGAACTTTGCACCTATTCCACGCGTAAGGAGATCGATGAAGGGGCTCTTGCAGGCCAAGGTTTGGAGCTCCTGTATCTTGCCGATGATGTAGATCTTTTCTTCATGCAGGTGCAGGGTTCGGGGCTCATTCGCCTGACCGATGGCAGCTCCTTGCGTTTGATCTACGCGGGCAAGAATGGCCATCGCTATACATCCATCGGCCGCCATCTGATCGAAACCGGCGTGTTCAGCCCGCAGGCCATGAACCTACAGGCCTTGATTGACTGGTTGAAAGCAGATCTGGAGCGCGCCCGCGCCGTCCTCTGGCGCAATAAATCCTACGTTTTCTTCCGCGTGCTGGGACCAGAAGACGAAACACGGCCTCTCGGCACGAACGAAATCCCGCTTACGCCGCTAAGAAGTCTCGCCGTTGATACGGCCTTTTACGAGCTCGGACAGCCCATCTTTGTCTGCGCCCCGGGGCTCGATCATATTGTCGCCGACGCCAGTGGATTTAACAGACTGATGGTTGCTCACGACGTCGGCTCCGCGATAAAGGGAGCCGAGCGCGGTGACCTGTTCTGCGGTTCCGGTTTGTCGGCGGGAACGAAAGCCGGGATGACCAAGCACCCGGTAAACTTTTTTGCGCTCGTCCCCAAATGACGCGGGTGACCCTATCCTTGGTTCGATATGAAAAAGCCTGACCGTCAGAGTAAAACGCGTGCACCCGCCTTGTCCGATGAGGACTTGCAGCTGTGGCAGCACACTACGCGTACACTGCGTCCGCTACACGGTAGCCAGAAGCGAGTTGCACTGGTCCCGGTCACTTACGATGAACCGCGCTACCAGCCCCACGTCTCGGCGGAGCCTCGTCATCAACATCCAGACGCATCGAAATCCACAACAAACCGCGTTCCTGGTGCCCGTCGCACGCGTGAACCGGTTGGCCAATCCCCATCATTGGCCGATTTTGATGTCAGGAAAGCCCGCAAAATCCGGGCCGGACGCATAGATATTCAAGCCCGGCTCGATCTGCATGGCATGCGCCAATCCGAAGCCCATGGTGCGTTGCGGGCCTTTTTAATCCGCGCGCATGCCCGCAAACTGAAATGGGTTTTGGTGATCACCGGCAAGGGGACGTTCGCCCGTGATGGCGAAAGTCCTGATCCACTTGGTGGTGATTGGAATGCACCCCAAAGAGGTGTGCTCCGGAGGAACGTTCCGGCGTGGCTGGCCGAGCCGGAACTCCGTTCGCTTGTCGTCAGTTACACGACGGCGGCCGTTCATCACGGTGGCGATGGCGCACTGTATATTCAGCTGCGGTCCGCGAAAAAGTAAGCTGCCACAGTCCTCCCCCCTCTCCTGCCGAGTGGAAGTGGACTGTGCTGCAATCAAATCCCGGTTCCCGGATCAGGGGCAGGAATTCGATAGTCCCCTCAGCGCCGCCGAAATACCGATTAGCGAGTAGGTATCGGACGTTGACGATCCTGCATCCGAGGTCGCCTGGACCTTCATGCTGGAGCCGCGCTTCATGGCATCGATCAGCTTCAGCTCTTCGGTCGCATCGGCGACGAAAGCCTTGTCGTCCTTGGCGAACAGATCAAATTCGCTTGAGCCGACGCGCACTTTTACCGTGCTGCCCTTTTGTATCTGGTAGCCGAGCCGGACGCTGACTTCGGATTTAACTCCGTCCTTGGGCCACGCCGAAATGTAGAAGAAAACACCTTCGCGACTGGCCCCTGCTGGACTGCTGTCCTTCGGCTGTGTGGCTGCAAAACAGATCTTTTTGTCCGACTGATCGTGTGAGAACAAGCTCCAATCACGATAGGTTTTCACGAGCGATGCGGCTGAAACCGCGCTACCGGCTACCGCCACGAAAGCCCCAGCCAGAGCGGCCGATCTGATCCATCTCATGTCAAGAAAGGTCATTGTTTCGTGCACCGTCCTTCTAAAAAATCTCCGCACCTTATTCCCCTATAGAGAAATTCGGGCGCGCTTGTCACCCTTGCGGGAGAAACGATTAGGTGTCTTGCAAATTTGTCACGCCCTTTGCAACTGGGCCACCAACCCGGATTGGTCGGTCTGCAAATCGAGCCAGGCTCCGGACCCGATCGTACATAACGATTGCCCCGGCCATCGCAACATTCACGCAGAACCTCGTCGGGATCTTGACAACAAAATCGCATTTTTCGACGAGCTGCGGTGACAACGAACCGAGCTCCGGGCCCAGAACGTAGGCTGCCCGGATTGGATGGCGGAAGCTAGGCAGGTCAATCGCTTCCTCAATTAATTCCACACCAACCAGCTGACAGCGTTCGGGTAAAGCCATGTCGTCGATGCCGTTCCAATTGTAGTGCGGCAGATGGGTTTGCCCCTTCGAAGTGTCTGCAACGGCCTCCATAGCCTGATACGTCGCGCCGATCGTAAACGTGAAGCTGGCACCGAAGCCGTGGGCAGAGCGCATCAGATTGCCCAAATTTAGGGCCTTCGACATCCTCTCAGCGCCAATCGCGAAATAACCCCTTGGCGTTGGTGGCCAGTTCGCTAGATGAACATTGCTGCCTCTCATCGGCATTTGGGTCCCTGGCAGGTTAAACAGCACCAGTCGCGGCGGAAAACGCCATAGGCAGTCGTCTTAGCAATTCTGGATCACCTGAGGTTTCACATGAAAGCGGTTCTCTGCAAGTCTCTTTTTGGGCCATCTGCGCTGAAATTGGAGACCTTGGAGGATCCTGAAGCCTCTCCCAATGAGGTCATCGTGGCCGTCGAAGCCTGTGCATTGAACTTCTTCGACACCCTCATCACCCGCGGCAAGTACCAGTTCAAGCCCGATCTCCCGTTCTCCCCTGGTGGAGAGATCGCCGGACGCATCATAGAGGTCGGTTCCGACGTCGCCGGATGGAAACTGGGCGACCGAGTGACAGCCTACATCGGCTGGGGTGGAGCCCGAGAGAAGATAGCGGTTACGCCAGAGCGGCTTGTTGCTATCCCCCAAGGCGTCAGCAGCGAGGCAGCCAGTGCCACCAGCATCACTTACGGGACGGCAATTCATGGATTACGGGACCGTGCCGGCTTGCAGTCGGGTGACAGGGTCGCTGTTCTGGGCGCTTCCGGCGGCGCCGGACTTGCCGCCGTTGAACTCGCCTCTGCGATGGGAGCCCGCGTTATTGCTGTCGCATCGAGTGAGGAAAAGCTGCAGGTGTGCCGCCAGCATGGTGCTGAACAAACCGTCGATTACGCCACCAGCGATCTGAAGTCGTCGTTACGTGCGCTGACCAACGGTCGCGGTGTCGACATCGTTTACGATTGCGTTGGTGGTGAAAGTTCAGAGGCCGCATTGCGCGCCATGGCTTGGGGTGGTCGGTTCCTGGTCTTCGGCTTCGCCTCTGGCCACACACCGAGAATCCCCCTC
>Ga0114922_10001978_pt1 | contig 19337 bp, 11 predicted proteins | sample AartaG_FD_100975 | JGI IMG/M metagenome (GOLD analysis project Ga0114922, IMG submission 100975) | Deep subsurface microbial communities from Aarhus Bay to uncover new lineages of life (NeLLi) - Aarhus_00045 metaG | ecosystem: Environmental > Aquatic > Marine > Oceanic > Sediment | place...
ACCTACTGGGTGAAACTTTTGATTTTTTTTCATGCCTCTATTATACCAGTTTCTTATGGCGTAATAGAGGCCTATATTTTGCTATCCCTTATGATCATAGGGGCTTACCCGATTATTCGGGATATAAATTTATATTTGACATTATATATTTTCTGTATAATAATTTTCTCACGGGGAAAAGGAGAAATTAACTATAAAACAGAAAAAATCCCATATTTGCGACAAAAATTCTCTTAAATACCTAATATTTAGAGAGTTTTTCCGTTCCAGTAACAATATAAAGGCTGTCTTTTCTATCCTCAAGAGTCTTCTAACTCCTCTGGAAATATTACGTTTTTCCAGGGAAATTAATCACTAAACTAAAAAAATGTCTATAAATAGGAGGGGAAAATGCCAAAGCATAAATTAGGTTTTATTTTGCTGTTTGTTGTCGCATTTCTGATAGTAACAGGGATTCCGATAATATCACAAAGCTCAGGTCAAAACGGAGACTTGTTTCAAACCTTAATCGCAGGCCGAAACGTGAACATAGTCCGCGACGATCCTTATCTTCAAAGGCAGAACGAGCCGTCTATCGCCGTATCCACACTTAACTCCCGGCATCTCCTAGCCGGAGCGAACGACTATCTTTTAATTGATAAGGCTGGAAATACGACAGAAGAGGTGACAACCGATGCATGGCTGGGCGTTTACAAATCTTATGACGGCGGCCAATCCTGGGAAAGCGACCTTGTCCCTGGATATAGTAAGCACCATGACTCTCCCCTTGCAGGCCTGGAGGCAGCCGCAGATCCTACGATCCGGGCCGGAATAAACGGGTGGTTCTACTATAGCGGCATCGCTTTTGAAAGAAAGCGTAAAGGGAAGAGCGTTGTTTTTGTTGCCAGGTATAGAGATAACGGCAGCAGTATAGACTATGTTGATACGACGGTCATTGATGAAGGAACCAGCGGGCAGTTCCAGGACAAGCCATGGATCGGCACAGACAAAGATAATCGTGTATATATTATCTACAGCATGTTTCTGGGCGAGATCGACCAAAACATCCACACCAAAATCCTGATCGCACGGTCGGAAAACGGCGGTGATACATGGGGGAGCCCCTCCAAACTCAGTGAAAGCCACCAAAAAAACCAGGGTACAACTTTTGCCGTCGACCCAAACAACGGTACAATCTATGTGGCCTGGAGGCGGTTTCCTGCACCAAACGTTACTAACGCCATTCTTATCGCCAAATCTGATGATCATGGAAGAACATTTAGCAAAGCTCGAGAAGTAGCAACTATCGACTATGAATTCGACCAGCCAACCATGGGCTCCCAGTTCGGTGCATCACAGTTTCGCACAAATGCCTATCCGACTATAACAGTAGATGAATACTCACGTATCTATCTGGCATGGACTCAGCGTATCTCGGAACTTGGTGATGCGAGGATTGTTATCACTTCCCTCGCCGGAAGCGATTGGGGAAACAGTTGGCCATCAGGTGAGACCGTCGAACCTCGTTCTATTGATGATCCACGGGAGGGTGGGGAGATGGACATGCCCTGCCACCAGTTTATGCCTACCATAACCTATGGGACGGGTAAGCTAATGCTCGCCTGGTACGACACACGGTTCTCCGCACGCCGTTATAATGAATTCGGTGCGCTCCGCCCGGATGCGCCCGGTTCCTCCCAATGGATCAGAGACGGCGAAACGCCTTATCGGGAAACCGTAGATGTCCGCCTGGCACAGGCAGATCCCGGTCCCTCGCCAAACTTCGGCGAATCCATTCAGGTTTCCCGCTATCTCTGGGTCCTTGAAGATGATCCTGATAACACTGGTCCAGAAGGAAAGCCGATGTATAGATTGCGGCAGGGACAGTTCAACCCACCGAACTACAAGATGTTCAGCGGCGGGACAGTTCCCTTCCACGGTGATTATATTGATATTGCTCACTCTCCTGACGACCCGTTTACCTTTTATGTAACCTGGACCGACAACCGCGATGTCAAGCCCCCCGGTGATGATGGATTTTGGGGAGACTATACACCCCCTGAGAAGTTTATTCCCGGGAGCGATTGTGAACCCGATCCCAATATCCATCTTGTCGGTATGCGGAACCAGAACATCTACTGTTCCCGCATCACAAGGGGGATCGAGATAGGAACTCTGAACAACAACCAGGCTCCGGGGAACAACTCGTTCGTCATCTTCGTCAATAACCTATTGAATCCTCCTGATCCGGCTAACCCTTATGCCAGCTTGACGTTCGAACTGTCCATCCTTGATTCAGCAACAGCTTCTTTCTCTCCTGAAGAGACCTTGACCGATATTATTGTTTCAGTTCCATATTATTCCTCCATCGTACGCCAGGTCTTCGTAAGTGGGTCTGCAGGAGACTCCGTTATAGTCAGAGTGTGGAATGAAGAAACAGGATTTGATGATGAGATTTATTTAAACCTCATAGTTGGGGGCATTCCCAGCGGTTCAGCAAGCCTCGTTCTTGACGGAACAACCAAGATCGATTGGAGCGATCCCGAACTCATCGCTACGCTCAATCCCAATATCACCAATCCAAATATCGATAATCCGAACATCACCAATCCCAACATCACGAATCCCAATATCACTAACCCGAACATCACTAACCCCAATATCACCAATCCCAACATCACTAACCCGAACATCACTAATCCCAATATCACCAATCCCAATATCGATAACCCGAACATCACTAATCCCAATATCACTAACCCCAATATCGATAACCCGAACATCACTAATCCCAATATCACCAATCCCAATATTACTAATCCCAATATCACCAACATTCCGCCCTCGGGGACGAAAATCGCTGACAAGGTGTGGAGCGTGCACAATGAAGGAGATGCTTTTTCGGCCTACACCTTCAAAGGTATTGCGGGAGACACGCTTCCAGATGATGAATTTATCTTCACTCAGCTTCTGATTTACAAGGTTCACTATACACACTCGACGAACGGCTGTTATCTGATGACAGAGGCCCATCACGAGCTTCTTGTTAATATTGTAAGTCCATTTATAACCACAGACACAACTAACCTAAATATAAATAAGTTTCTTGGCGATCCGGAGGCAAGGAATTCGGATATTAACAACACCACATTTTCCCTTGCGCCGGGTGAATACGCTGTCCTTATCCTGCGGGTCATCGACACCAATGAGAACAGAGTGGTTGAGAGTACCGCCACCTCAGGAACAAAAGCGCTCAGTTCCCTCGATCCCGCACAAATCACTTATGACGAGGCTGGCAGTGTGGTCGTCTCACACACGTCTACAGAGTCTAATCCTGTTGGTTCAGCATCGCTTTTTATTCTGCCTGATCCCCTGCCTTCGGGTGTAAAAGCAGGCACAACCTTTCCCACCACTACGCTGAGAGCGATCGGCGGTACCCTGGAAGGGTCTGACTACACCTGGACTCTAATAAGCGGCGCAATACCTGAGGGTATGACTCTTATTGAAAACGTCCTCTCCGGAACACCGAGAAGAATCGGTTCTTTCTCTTTAACTATAGAAGTCAGAGATGATGATCCTGAGCACAGCGATACACATACCTTCTCAGGTGTGATTCTCCCTCCATATCCCCTTATATTGAACATAACGACACAGGAAGGGTACGATTTGGGAACGGAGACAGAATATTATGAAAATAAAGTATCCTTTACACCAAGTGGCGGTGTGGCTCCTTATACCTGGTCTTTCACTGGTGCTCCTTTCCTAAGCCTGATTCCCAAATCCGGTGGAAATCCAGGCGAGATGCAGCTCGTCGGTACACTCGAGGCGGGAGAATGGAACATTACCGTTAAAGTCACCGATGACAGGCTTCCCTTAGATGTGAATGCGTTCGCAACACAATCCTTCAAACTGTGTGTCTCTCCCCTGCCATTAGAAATCAACCTGCCAGATGCCGCTGACCTGGAATGGTCCTTGGGCACTTTCCACAGCGTCCAGATCTCGGTCAGCAATGCAAAGCTGCAGCCTACATGGACTGCTAACGGTCTTCCTGACGGATTCAGTATGGATTTAACCGGCTCTCCGATTGAATTAACAGGATTGCCGGTCTTCGATCCAGCTAAGGACTACCCCGCGACTTATGCAGTGACGGTAGAGGTCACTGACCCGTTTACATGGTGCGGCTTCGGGCCGAGAACAGAATCCGCAGACTTTAACATTATTATTAAACCGAAATCTCCTGAGTGGGCGTTTGAAGAAACCACAGGCGGAGTGGCCACAGATGTCACAGCTAATCCGGATGGAAACGCCTATGTTACCGGCTATACGGGCACTGAGGGAAGCAGGGATTATTTTACTGTTATGTATAACACGGAAGGTGCCAGACAGTGGAGTGTGCCATATAATGGTCCAGCCAACGGAGATGATGTCCCGATAGCTATCGCTGCGGATGCGACAGGCGTTTACGTGACCGGTTTTAGCGAAGGGACCACATCCGGCAAGGATATCTATACCGTGAAATACAACCCGGACGGAAGCCAGGCATGGGAAGCCCGGTATGACGGCCCGTCTCACATGGGAGACGAACCTAACGCCATTACGCTCGACGGGGCTAATGTTTATGTAGCAGGATTCGTACACAGAGGAAATAAGACGGCGCATAAAGACTACACTATCATCAAATATAGCAAGGGCACCGGAAATGAAGTCTGGGACGCCAGATATGACTCCCGCAGGAACGGAATAGACGAGGCAACAGCTATTGCTGTTGACACCCAGGGGAATGTCTATGTCACAGGAAAGAGCCAGGAAAGCTCGAACACTGGAGAGCCGAAGAGCTTTGACTATCTGACGCTCAAGTACAACAGCTCAGGCCGCCTACGATGGGAAGTTCGTGACAACGGAAGTTACTTTGGTGATGATGAGCCAACGGCCATCGCTGTCGACGAGTCCGGGTATATCTATGTAACAGGGCAGGAGAATTTTGGAGCAGATAACACCAAGTTCTACACGGTCAAGTATAATTCCGAAGGGCAACCTGCCTGGAGTCAAAGCTATGGAGGGTCTGGAGAAGATAGAGCCCTTGATGTAGCCTTTGATGATGAGGGCAATGTGTATGTGACCGGAAAGCTCATGGGAACAGAAAGCTATGATTACGCCACGATAAGGTACAATTCAGCTAATGGAAGCATAAAATGGGAGAATGTTTATGACAGCACAAATGGAGACGATAAACCAGTTGGACTGGCGTTCAGCTTGGAAAGTGGTACAGGATTCGTCTTTGTCGCTGGTTTCAAGTCTACTGAGAGCAATGGAAAGGATTTCTTTGCCATCAAGTGCAAAGCATCAGATGGGAGTATAGCCTGGATAGCCCAGTATGACAGCGGATCAAGCACAAATGATGAAGCCACGGCCATGTTTATGAACGAAACGGGTCTTTATGTGACCGGGTTCAGCCCGAACGGTTTTCTCACAGTGAAGTACACAAAGTAGTAATACGTAGGGAATACTTTTAATATTTAGTAAAAAAATTCAGAAAGAACCTAATCGTTTGCGGGCATCCTGAACCATCGGATCCCCCTCATCCTTTTCTTTGATTTCTAGGAATTTCTTGTAAGATTCGGAAGCAGCATCGCTGCCAAGTCCCTCCTGAGCCCGTCCAAGGTAATAGTAGACCGGGGGTAGATAGAAATAGGATGGCATATCGTGAAAAAACAGCGCAGCAGCCTCCCCACGCCGTTTCAGGCATATATCAAATTCTGAATGGGCCTCAGCAAAAGCTTTTACTTTAAGGTATGCCCGTCCTAGGGCAAAATGTCCAAACCATGTATCCAATAAACTCTTTGCTTCATTAAATAGCCTGATAGCTCCAGTCGTTTCCCCTTTTTCTAAAAGTATCTCTCCCTGAATTATCTTTCCATATGCCTGAGGTTCTGGGTAAAGACTCTCATTAAGTTCTGCCGCTAGCACATCCGCTTTATCCAACAAGCCAGCACGGATATAGATCTGTGCGGCTGGGAAAAGAACATCTACTTCTCTATTTATAGCAATTGCCTTGTCGGCAGCATCAATCGCACGGGATTTCTGTCCGCGAAGAAGAAATGGATTAGCAAGCATGGTCCATTTAATAGCAGCGAGGTCTTTCCGGCCGTTTTCGAGATCAGCTTTAATTCCACTCTCGAGGATCTTTGTAGCATCATTCAAACGGCCCTCATAAAGAGCGACATCGGCTAAGCCAGTAGCAGCCAATGATGCTCCCCATACACTTATGGGCTCAAGTGTCCTGTATGTTTCTATTGCTTGAGTGGATCTTCCTTGTGCCAGTTCCGTCAGCGCCTTAGCCACAAACGCTTTTTCGTATTCAGGAGAACCCTCCAGCACTTTTTGGACTTGTTGTTCTGCCATCTCGAAATCGCCTGCCCCAATAGCATACCAAACCAGATTGTATCGTGAATTAAAGTTTTTCGGGAAAAACTCGACGGTCCTGAGTCCCTGCTCGACTGCTTGCTTCATGTCTCTGGCAAAAAAATATGCTAGCGCAAGATTTAGATTTCCAGCAGCATCAGCGGGAAACTGTTTTACAAGGGTGTTGAGTTCTTCGATAGCTTTTTGATTATTTCCCGTCAGCAAAAACCAGGTGCTTCGAGTTTTGTATATTTCCCGATCATTCATTCGGTCGAGATGGGCCAAAGCTTTACTGTGATATTCCTCAGCTTTATTCCGATCGCCTAATGCATAATAAATTAATGCCAAACCGGAGTATGCACGCCCAAATTCCGGATCTTCTTCGATAGCCCGAAGATATTCATTGATGGATTCATCCTTCTTGCCCCGGTTTTTAAGTTCCTGTGCAAGCACATAAGCTCTCATGGCTTCCAGTGAGGTAGTAGTGAAAGTTTCTTTTTCTGAATCTGGTGGAATACCACCCAGTTCTGATCTCAATTCGGCGGCAAGGCTGCCAACCGCTTTATACCAATCGGCTTTTGTTTTAATATCTTCAGAGGTCTCAACAACTGTCTCGTTTTTAGCAGTATCCAGTGCTCGGACCTTAATGGTATATCCCTTCTGGCTTTGCTCAATTGATCCGTCTACAACCACATTGATGTCTTCCCTTGCTGAGATAAGCTGGGCCTGCTGAGTATCAAGCTGCCCTTCAGTACTGGGATCCAATTGTGTTAAAAGCCTTCGTGCCTTCGAACGTTTGTAAATATCTATAAAGGAGGCATCTTCTAAACCGATAACCAAAGATTGCTCGAGAGCACCATCAAAAACAGTGTCACCTGTTTGATTCTGGAAATCGGCAACAAGTACTGTTACTGGCTCCGGCGCTGCTTCAGGCATAGTAACCGCGCCACGGCGAGAAATCCACCAGACACCTGTTAGCAGCATTGCTAGTATTAAGATTGTTCCAACCATAACCGGCCAGTGGCGGAAAATATGCCAACCAACTCCAATAGTCTCTGCTTGGACTTTCCGAATATCAACGGCTAGTTCCACGATACTTTCATACCGATCTTTAGGGTTTTTTGCTACGGCTTTACGTAAAATAGGGCTCAAAGCTGGTATCACTTTTTTTGGTCTTACTTTAAGGTGAGGCGGGGGGTCCCGGAGAATAGCGCTCAGAGTCTCCATTGCACTGGGGCGGGAAAAAGGATGGTCTCCCGATATCATCTCATAGAGCATTATCCCTAAAGAAAAGATATCACTCTTCCTATCGACATTTTCACCACGAGCTTGTTCAGGAGACATATAGCCCAATGTGCCTGATATAGCGCCCTCCTCTGTGGCTGGGGTCTGTGTGATCGTTTTGGTCAACTCATCTTCGCTTGAAAAAACCCGCTTGGCCAGGCCAAAATCCATGACTTTGACATGGCCGTGAGGTGTGAGCATTATGTTTTCAGGCTTTAAATCGCGATGGACAATGCCATTTTCATGAGCTGTTTCTAAAGCCTCAGCAATTTCAAGAGCCACCCGGAGAAACTCTTTAAAAGTAATAGGCTCCTCTTGTAGCTTTTTCTTCAGGGTCTTACCCTTTATATACTCCATTACAATAAAAGCTTTGCCGTCGGCCTCTCCAGTCTCATAAATTTTACAGATAAAAGGATGATCCAGGGCAGCAGCAGATTTGGCTTCCCGGACAAAGCGCTCCCGTGCTTTGGGATCTTGTTCCATTGTTTCAGGTAGGAATTTTATGGCAACATTCCGGTCGAGCACTGAATCATGAGCTAAGTAGACTTCGCCCATTCCTCCTTTTCCTATTAATTCAAGGATTTCGTAATGCTTGACTTTATCACCAGATACGGTCATTTTTTTACCTGAGGATATCTCACCGGAGAGAAAAGTTCGCCTTTATAGGTTCAAAGCTCAAGAAATAGAGTGGAGTATTTTCACACAATCGCATATAGAGAATGAGGTTCCAATATGTTTCCAATCTGACTCGGTGTTCAACCATTATTCTTCGATTCCCCATAAGAACATATAGCACAGGGGAAATTTGTTGTCAAATTTAATGGAACCATACTTTTAAAACTTCAATGACTTTTTTCAGTAGGGCAAGTTATTCTGTGAGAAACGTAGTAACGCAGCAATCTGGCCATTAAAGTTGGGCTTGATGAATCAAGCCCCTAAACCACAGCCAGAGGACAGAAATGCAGCCTGAGCTCTTCTCTAATAAATTTTTCATTAATTGACGATTGGTGCTTTTTTTTATATTACTTTAGTAATGAAACAAACCGGGGAATCCTCCCAGCTCCTAGAAGATTTTTCTTTAGAATCCGTCCCTCTCAGTCAAAGAAAAACCTGGTTAAATCTGGCTGTTATCTGGATCGGTATAGCTGTTGTCATGTCTGCTATTTTCAGGGGAATGATGATTGGTTTAGGATTGGGGAAAATTTCAAGCGTTGTTCTATCTTACGTGCTAGGGGAAATCATCCTCATAGTAATGATGGGTCTAATGGGCTATATCGGGGCAAAAACAGGATTCTCCACTCCCTTAATAGCAAATTATTCCTTCGGGAGAATAGGAGCAATTTTAATATCACTCTCAATAGCTTTTTCTCTAATTGGCTGGTTTGGGGTTCAGGCAGCATTATTTGCCCGTACTATTCAATTTTACTTCGGGACACACTTCTCCCTGCCTCTTTTTTCCTTTTTATGCGGCATCCTCATGATGATTCCTGCTATTTTTGGCATTCGAGGTCTCAGCGCACTGAGCTGGATCGCTTCTCCATTCATGATTTTAATCTTTATATGGGGAATAATAAAAGTGGGATTTCATTTTTTACCTTCTGAAACTTTAGTCACACTGGCTTCAAACCATCAACCTAACCCCTACCCTATAACCTTAGGAGCTGCTGCCTCGATAGTCGCAGGAGGTTTTATAGTCGGGGCAATAACCAGTGCAGACATATTTCGCTACGCCCGGCCCAGAATAAAAGATATCTTTTTAGCGGCAACTACAGCCATGATAGTGAGTGCTTTTCTCCATCTTGTTGGATCTGTCTTAGCCATGAATACAGGCGCTTATCACGAAAAACTTCCGGAACTTATAATCGACAACCAGTATCTGGGGTTGGGATTTATCGGCTTTATTGTCCTTCTCCTGGCTCAATGGACCACTAATGACAGCAACATTTATTCCTCTGTACTGGCTCTGAATAATATTTTCAGGATGAAAAGGTGGAAAATAACCATTGGAGCAGGAGTTTTTGCCTCTCTATTCGCTGCCTTAGGCATCCTGGAAAGACTCGAGCTTTTCTTGATTATCTTAACTGTGAGTATCGGTCCAATCGGAGGGATCTTTATCTGTGATTATTACATCTTGAGAAGATTACAAAAGCAAAATTTTAGGGAAAGAACTATATCCAAAGTAAATTACAAGGCTTTGAGTGTCTATTTTGTCTCTTTCCTGATAGGTTGGACAACTTCAGGACATCCTTTCACAATCAAAATTTTCCCCTTTTCTGTGTTTGCTTTTAATGGGATAATCTCTTCAATAATACTCTATTATGTAGTGATAAAGATTTTCCCAAAAAAGGAGTAACACCATGGCTTTAAAACAGGTTATCGATGTTTATGAATTACTGGATAGTCCAGTAATCAAGGGAACTGAAATAAAAGACTTTTTTATCAGTAAAGGATTAGACGAGTCAGAGATAAAAATCGAAAAAATCAAGGAAGAAAAGGGCGAAACAGACTTTATTAAGATAATTATTAAAGGAGAAGAAGGTCGATCCAAAGGAAAATCAGCCCCAACACTGGGGATTATAGGCCGCCTGGGAGGAATAGGAGCCAGACCTCATAAGATTGGCCTGGTATCTGACGCTGATGGCGCTATAACAGCTTTAGCCGCTGTTTCGAAAATCACAGAAATGCGGAAAAAAGGAGACGAACTAAAGGGTGATGTGATCGTAGCCACCCATCTCTGCCCCCGTTCTCCTATTATCCCTCATGAGCCTGTTCCCTTTATGGGAGCTCCTGTTTCCATGGAAACAATGAATAAATTCGAGGTTGATAAAAAGATGGAAGCTATTCTTTCTATCGATACAACAAAAGGGAACCGCATCATCAATTTTAAAGGATTTGCCATCTCCCCCACTGTAAAAGACGGGTATATATTAAGAGTCAGCGAAGATTTACTGGACATCATGCAGATAGTGACAGGCAAATTGCCGGTTGTTTTCCCTATTACAACTCAGGATATAACCCCATACGGGAATAAAATCTATCATATCAACAGCATTATGCAGCCAGCCGCAGCAACAAGCTCTCCGATGGTTGGTCTTGCTATAACAACTGAAATCCCTGTTCCCGGATGTGCCACTGGCGCTAATCACACAATAGATATAGAAATGGCGGTCAGATTTGTGGTGGAAGTGGCAAAAGCTTTTGGTGAAGGGAAATGTTCCTTTTACGATAAGGAGGAATTTCAAAGACTAATCTCTCTATATGGGTCTCAAGAACACTTAAAAACTTTGGGAAAAAAGAGTTAAAGTGGATAAAACAAGAAAATGACAATTTAAATTAATGTATACATAATGAATTCATCAAAGATAGGGCTTCTTACAATCGGGCAGTCCCCAAGGGAGGATGTAGTTCCAGAAATAATACCTCTTTTTCTTTCCCATATAAAAATTGTGGAAGCAGGATTACTGGATGAGCTTAACCCAGGGGAAATAGAACATCTAAAGCCAAAAAGCGGGGAAACACCTTTAGTTACACGCTTAAGAGATGGCAGCCAGGTCCAGTTAAGCGAAAAAAAAGTAAATTCACTGATGCCCGGGGTTCTTGATTCAATGAAAACAAAATTGAACGTAAGTGCAGTTGGAGTACTCTGTACAAACGATTTTCAAAAAAAACAATTTCCTTTCCCTGTCATCTTCCTTTTTGATTATCTTAAGTTCTTGATCACACGTGTTCTGCAAATCAAAAATCTTGGAGTCGTTGTCCCTTTGGAAGACCAAATTAAAATGGTTAGGAAAAAATGGGAGAAAGATAAAGTTATCGTAGAAGTTAAATCCCCTTATGCTGAGGGAAAAAACTGGGAGGAAATAGCCCAAATATTTATTCAAGAAAAAGCTGAAGCCATAATCCTTGACTGTATCGGGTACAACATAAAGGATAGGCAGGAAATACTAAGCTTATTATCTGTCCCTGTGTTTTTGCCCAGAGTTTTACTTGCCACAGCAATTAATCAGCTTTTTTAATTTCGCTTTTAATAAAAGAGGTGTAATATTTTACACTTATGGGTGTAGCTCTGGAGTACTGGTACGATTTCTTTAAGGTCAGAGGTAACAAAAAAAAGGTCAAGAAAAAACGGGGCCTGTCCCTATTTATAAATATGGAGGTAAATCCGAATGAAAAGGTCAAAAATAAATAATTTAATAGATGAAGGAATAGTATTTCTTAATTCAAGAATCTATACACTTCCGTCTCAAGCATCCTGGAGCCTAGAAGACTGGTATAAGAACAGTGAAAAAGTCGGAGAAATTACAAAAAGACGTATTGGATGGGATTTAACGGATTTTGACTCCGGAGATTACAAAAAAACCGGATTACTTCTCTACACTCTCTCAAATGGTTTTATCGGCCAGGATAGCAAGCCAGTTGACCAATCCTTTTCGAACAAGATATTAATAGTTGAAGAGAATCAGGTCACACCCATGCACCATCACTGCAGTAAGATGGAAGACATAATAAACCTGGGAGGGGGAAATCTTCAGATCAAAATATACAATATGGACAAAAAAGAGAGAGTTGAAAAATATTCACCTGTCAAAATATTTCACAATGAGATGTGGGAATCCTATGGACCAGGAACTGTGATAAATCTTAAACCAGGGGATAGAATTCGACTCGATCCTAACCATTATCACGAATTCTGGGGCCAACCAGGCCATGGGAAGGTCTTAGTCGAAGAAGTCTCTTCAGTCAATGATGATAGAACTGATAATATTTTTTTAGATAAGTTTGGTAGATTCCCGGAGATCACCGAGGATGAAAAACCCAAATACCTGCTGTGTACCGAGCTACCAGGTACTGATAAGTTTAATGATTTAATACAGAAATATTTAAAAACCGGGTAAATTTTGTTCTTTTTTTAATCCATAGGATAATACATGTTACAAAACACTCCTGAAAAGAAGATCTCAGATATATCTGTTTTAGTGGTCGGAACAACATGTTGTGATATAACAAATCCAGACTTTGATTTTTTCAAAAATATCGCTGGAGATGGCCTTGTTTCTGACAGCAGCAGGATGGTCGAAGTCAAACCTGAATGGCTGGAATTAAAAAAGGAGTTTTACGTTATGGGTGGTGGATCTTTAAACATTGCTCCTCTTGTATCCATTGCAGGTACTTCAGCTGGAATATTGACCTCTCTTGGGACAGAAGGTAAAACGTATGATATTCTAGGTAGATTTATGCTGAACATTATGGAAAAAACAGGAACATATCCCATTATAATCCCTCATAAAACACTTCCCTCAAGCTCCTCATTCATCAGACCAGCACAACCTGGCAAAAGAGAGGCTATTTTTCATGCACCCAATGCGGTTGATGACCTGGATATTGAGAGCGAGAGTGTATTTGCCAAGATAACTCAGCTGCGCCCAGGGGCAATTGTTCATTATATCTATTCAGGTTTTATAAAAACAATGGACAGCGAAGAAGGCAAAAAATTAGCAAGAGTGATGGAAAAACTTAAAAAACTGGGATATATCACAATGGTTGACCCTCATACACTTTCAAAAAACCCAAAAAAATCAATTAGCGATGGAGAAATTATAGAAGGATACAAGCTAATAAAGCCAGTACTACCTCATTTAAGCTGGTTTTTTTCATCCGAAGTAGAGGCAAAAATGATAGCTAATTCCTTTGGCTATTCAATCCATGGTAAAAATCAAGAAGATAAAAACAAAAAATTCCTTCTTAGATTGGCAGATGAGTTTTGCACTGATAACTCACCCAGGATTTTTGGCATTACTGCAGGAGAAGATATATATATTTTATACCAAAGCCCATACGGAAAAAGAATCGGTCCGATATCCGTTAAATCCCGATACATAATAGTTGACGCAAATAAGTTCGTTGGAGCGGGCGATTCATTTAGAGCCGGCTTTGAGGTCGAGTGGACTCAAGACAGAACTTATTTTAAGAAGTTTCAAGCAGGTGAAATAAAGGAAGCCGATTTAGAGCGCCCGTGCCTTATGGGACATCTTTTAGCTGCTTGTTATGTCACAAGAACTCCATCCAGCCAATACGGAAATATTCCTGAATATCAGAATATGGATAAAATCGTAAGTTCAGGGACCACTTTCTCAGAAAAAGAGACTCTATTATCTGCCTTAAAAATTAATTAGAAGGCAATTAAATAGAATTTAAGGTAAGAATCCTTTTGTTATGTAAATTGACATCAAATTTTTCCTGTGCTATAAGTTTTTTAGCGGTAAAGCGAAGAAGGCATCTCTTTGTTAACGTGATGTCTTAAGGAAGGAATAAAAATTGGGGGAACTCGGAAACAAGGAAAAAAGCTTATCCTCTGTACAAAAGGAAACAAATCCCAAAAAGTTCTTGTCCAAATCAGACGATCTGCACTCAGACATGAGGTTTTCTATTCCACTTAATAAATTAAAAAAATAAAATGATCGGCCAAACAATTTCCCACTACAAAATCCTTGAAAAACTGGGCGAGGGAGGTATGGGCGTTGTCTATAAAGCCGAGGACATCAAACTTAAACGTACTGTCGCATTAAAATTTATTGCACCGCAAACCCTTGACAGTATAGAGGAAAAAACACGTTTTGTGCGTGAGGCGCAAGCCTCTGCAGCATTAGACCATCCTAACATTTGTACTATCTATGAAATTGATGAAGCTGAAGGACAAACTTTTATAGCGATGGCCCATATTACAGGCCAAAGTTTGAAGAAGAAGATCGAATCGGCCCCTCTGAAACTGGAAGAAGCCATGGAAATTGCCACACAGGTTGCAAAGGGTTTACAGGAGGCACATGAGAAAGGGACCATTCACCGAGACATCAAGAGCTCCAATATAATGGTAACAGACAAAGGTCAGGCGAAAATAATGGATTTTGGCATAGCCAAAATCACTAAGAGAACAAAGCTCACCAAGACAGCCACAATTATGGGCACGGTGACTTACATGTCTCCTGAACAGGCATTGGGGGAAACTGTGGATCACCGGACAGATATCTGGTCTCTAGGCGTTGTACTGTTTGAAATGCTCACCGGGCAGTTTCCGTTCAAAGGGGAGTACGACCAGGTAGTTTTAAATTCCATCCTTAACAAAAGTCCTCAGCCTATTACGGGTTTGCGCAGCGGCGTCCCTTTGGAGCTTGAGGCAATCGTGAATAAGTGCATGGAGAAGGATCCAACCGAGCGCTACCAAACTACTGCCGACTTTGTTGCAGACCTGAAGCGTTTAAAACGAGACATGACTGCAGGAAAGACTGGTGTGCCCTTCGCAACGACTGCCGCCATGCCTCCTTTCTCCAAGATTCTGCGCAAGACTGTTCTCCCTCTTGGCGCAATAATCCTTGTGCTGTTATTGTTGCTGGTTCTACCTTCAACTCGTCGGGTCGTGGAGAATTGGCTGGGTTTTGAGATAATATCCACAGAGAAGCACCTTGCAGTTCTCCCCTTCACTATCATAGGAGGTGACGAAGCTGACAAGGCTTTTTGTGACGGCCTGGTAGAAACTCTAGCCAGCAAGCTCACCCGACTGGAACAATTTCAGAAGTCGCTATGGGTCGTGCCCTTTAGTGATGTGCGCGAAAGTAGGATTACAAGCCCCAGCGATGTGCAACGAGTATTTAGAGTCCCTCTGGCATTAAGGGGAAGCTTTAAACACCTCGGTGACATGGTTAGCTTGACTTTAAAGCTGGTTGATACAAAGACTCAGCGTGAACTAAAATCTCAGCCTATCACTGACCACATCGCCAATATCTCTACTTTACAGGATAGTGTCGTCATCAACCTGGCGGAGATGTTAGACATAGAGCTCCAACCACAAGCTCTCTCTGTATTGACCGCGGGTGGAACCACTATACCACGTGCTTACGAATTCTATCTGCAAGGCCGCGGTTACATGTTACACTATGAGAAGGAAGATAAGCTCGACACTGCAATCAGCCTGTTCAAGCGGGCAATTGAGCAAGATCCCTACTATGCCCTGGCATATGCAGGATTAGGGAAAGCCTATTGGCGGAAGTACAAAAACACAAAAGACTCCGACTTTCTAAAAAAAGCTCAATCATCCTGTCACAGTGCAATTGAAATTAATGATCGACTTGCCCCAGTTCATGTCACTCTCGGAATCATTCATGGAGAAAAAGGTCAATATGAGGACGTTATTAAAGAATCTCAGCAGGCATTACTCCTTGATCCTGTAAACTTTGGTGCTTTGCGAGAATTAGCTGAGGCCTATGAAAATCTCGCAAAACTAGAAAAGGCAGAAGCGACATATAAAAAAGCTATTAATTTGAAGCCAAGTTACTGGAAAGGATACAGCTTATTAGGCTATTTTTATTATTACCAAGGCCGTAACGCTGAGGCAGAAAAAATGTACCGCCGTTCGACCGAATTAAAGACGGAAAATATTCTCGATTATAATAACCTGATTGCAGTCTACCATCAATTGGGTAAAAATGATTTGGCGATGACTATGTTCGAAAAATCCATCGCTATTAAACTTAATTCAGCTGCTTACTCTAATATGGGTTTTAATTACTTTACTCATGGCCTTTATGCTGACGCCATGGCGATGTATGAAGAGGCGATTGCATTGGGAGAGAATGATTATGTAATTTGGGCGAACTTGGCTGATTCTTATCGATACACACCTGGACTTCAGGGAAAAGCCCAAGAAGCCTATCAACATGCCATCCAATTAGCTGAAAAAGAACTGGAAATTAATCCTAGAAATGCTTCGCTTCATTCAAGTCTAGCTGTCAACTACGCGAAAGCAAGAGACCATAAAAATGCGCTGGATGAGATTTCCAAGGCTCGAAAAATGGCGCCCAGTGATGTACCGATTCTCTTCGATTACGTCCTGGTCTTAGAAATTGTGAATCAACGCGACCATGCAATTCAAGCCCTTCAAGAATATATCGAACGTGGCGGCTCTATGGAAGCAATTCGTAATCATCCTGATCTTTCCGGACTGCGTGCAGATCCCCATTATCAACAATTAACCAAATGAGAGATCTCGTCTGAACTTAATTCAGACGAGATAAATAAATGACAAAAGAAAATACAGCCAAACGTCAAAATAAAAAAACCTACCTTTGTCGCCCGACTTTCTGGGGAAAAGGAAGGGAAAGGAGATAATATGAAAAAACACACAGTCCTTAAACCTAAAAACCACACTGTAATAATCAAAGTTGACGAAGAAGGAAACATTGATTATGAAAATGGCTTACTTCGGGTTTACCCAGGGGATACTATTGTATGGAAATGTGAAAAAAGATGTCCTTTTTCCATTCATATTGGTTGGGATTCACCTCTCGATAAAGGACGTTACCAATCAATTGAAGGAGAAGACATAGAAACTGTAGTCCCAAATGAAAAAGGTGCACGATTTGGACACTATGAATATTCTGTTGCTGTTCTTACTGAGGGAAAAATTAAAGATAAAGACATGATAGCAAAAGCGATCTGGACCGACGATCCTCCACTTATCGTCAAACGTCCTCCAAGATGATGACTGGCCGCTGTCACAGTAACTATTTTTGACATCGCCCTCATCCATACAAAGGGAACATCGGGTATTTGGCTCACTACTCAACGGGGGTATATCTCTACCTTCGTGGAAATCTGTTAATCTTAAAAATCAGAATTTTTTTCCAAAAAGGAAATCCTAAGAGACTTTTTGGATGATGACAATAGTCATATCATCCATTCGTTCAGCTCCAGAAATGAACGAATCAACTTCTTCGTTGATTTTTTCCAGAAGCTTTTTTGCAGATAATTTAGAATGTTTTTGAATCAGTTTTATCAGTCCTTCTTCATCAAAATCTTTATTATCTTTATTACGGCTTTCGGTGATTCCATCTGTAAAAAGAATTGCCTTATCACCTACATCTAATGTGACTTTGCTTGCTTCATATGAAGTGGAGGGAAACATACCCAGGCATAATCCGCAGCTTTCTAAACGCTGGATCTTCCCCTTTTTATCGATAACAAGAGGAGGATTATGACCTGCATTGATATATTTGAATTCGCCAGTCTTATTATTGAGCTCACTGTAGAAAAAAGTAATAAAACTATTTGGGGAAGAACTGCGGTGAACAAAATTATTAAGTTTAGCGGCCATTTCCTCAATTTTATATTTGGGGTAAAGCTCTGAATGAAGAGCTGCCCTTAAGGATGCCATAAGGAGGGAAGCACCAACTCCTTTTCCAGAAACATCCGCAACGACAACACCAAGGCGGGAAGGATCTATGGTGATAAAATCATAATAATCCCCGCCCACCTGATAACAGGGAATATTTGAGCCAACAATATCAAAATTTTTGGATTCAGGACTTTCCTTTGGAAGAAAGTCTTCTTGAATCTTGGCTGCCAAATCAAGCTCTTTTTCCATCTTTTCTTTTTCAATCGATTGCACGATTAACTTTGCATTTTCAATCTTGACCGCAGCCAAATTGGATAAAAGGGTTAGCAGTTTTAAATCATCATCTGAAAACTGCTCCATTAGAGATATTCTGTCTGAATAGATAATTCCTATGATCTCCTTGTTATTCCATAAAGGGACGCACATCGCAGAATGAATGTTGAACTTAAGAATGCTTTTCTGTGCTTTAAACCGAGTGTCAGCCTGGGCATCAGATGTAAGGACTGACGAATTCTTACTAACAGCCATATTGATAATACTCTGGCTCACCTGAATTTTTCTATCCTTAAGGCTATCATTGTTGATGCGGACCACTTTAGGAATAAATTGAGGAGGATTGCCTTCTTTGAGCATCAGAATGCCTCTGTCCATAGGCAGATTCTCGCAAATAAGGTCCATAATGTTATCTAAAAGCTCATTTATAGGCTTATGAAGAATAAGAGCTTTGCTTACTTCGCTTATAACAGAGAAAGCTTTGTGTTCAGATTTAACCTTTTCCATTTCAGCTGTAGCAAAAGTGGCTTTCATCGTTGTATCAATATCACTCTTCTTCAGAACCTCTTCAACATGAATTATGGTATTTACATTTACCGAAGTGGATGGAGCCTCCATCACTTCTACATTTGTTGAAAGACCCTTATCAAAAATAATTCTTGTTGAACCGATCAGGACTTCATCTCCTCTTTCGAGTTTAGTCTCGGCTTGAATTTTTTTACCATTCAGGAAGGTTCCGTTCTTGCTGCCATTATCCCTAACAACATAACCCTTTTCTGAAGGATAAATGAAGGCATGATGCCCTGAGCAGAACGGATCAAGGACGGGGATGTCATTGTCTTCAGACCTGCCCATAGATATCCTTTTGTCTTTAAGAGGGATAATATTCTCCTCTCCCTTTTTTGAATAAACGAATAGTTTAGGCATTTGAATAAGTTGTTCTAATTATAATCTCAAGAGGAAAAAAAATTCAAGCAAATTCAACTTTTTCCAGCGACTTAAGCAGTTTTTTACCTTTTTTAACCTTGTCTTCCAGAGGAATATCATCTATCAAGGGAAGGAGAACTTCCATAATTTCTCTCTTTATTATGTTGTCAAGAAGTTCAATAGAGTAATCGATTGATTTTTTCATTTCATCAAAAATATTCTAATAAGCTGTAACAATGTCTTTCTTTGTGTATATAAGACTCATTATATCATAGACTTATTTCATATAGCGAGCTAAATTATTCTC
>Ga0114922_10001979_pt1 | contig 19334 bp, 20 predicted proteins | sample AartaG_FD_100975 | JGI IMG/M metagenome (GOLD analysis project Ga0114922, IMG submission 100975) | Deep subsurface microbial communities from Aarhus Bay to uncover new lineages of life (NeLLi) - Aarhus_00045 metaG | ecosystem: Environmental > Aquatic > Marine > Oceanic > Sediment | place...
ACCCGCCGATGTCACCTGCTAATCTGACGGACCCTGAGCCGGAGGGCAGCAGGTTTGTCAACTTCCATGACTATGGGATATTAGCGGACAACTGGATGGCCCAAGACTTCTGGCCGTAATCAGTCTTGCGGGCGGAGTCAGCCGGTGGCAGGCCCGATTTTTCTTATACCGGCTATAAGATAAGACGATGAAGATACTGGTTTTAGGGTCTGTGGGGCAGGTTAGAATTCCGGGAGAAGAAGGAAATTTTCTTGATTATTTCGGGCGGGAGGTTATCATATAGTAGTTATACCTCAAGGATGGGGAAATGCTGCCGGAGCTCAGCGTATCCGTAGGAAAGGTGATTTGTTATGCTCGGAAATATAACCTTCACTGCAATTATTACCTTTTCCATGTTGCTGGTAAGCAGTTTTGTGCTGCGGTGGCATGTACGTGTTGTCGATTTTGCGCTCATGATTATCCTGCCTGACGCAGCCAATTATTTGACAGTATAGTTGATGTAGGGTGTACGCTTACAGAATCCGCTTCAAAAAAATTCAAGCATTAGAAATGGCTAAGATGGGAGAAGAACTGAGAAAAACAGCAATCAAAATAGTAGGTGATGTTCCCTGGGGGACACACTTCTGCCAGTTCTACGAGACAAAAGAGGACCTGCTCGACATACTGGTACCTTATTTCAAGGCGGGACTGGAGGACAATGAGTTCTGCATGTGGGTCACGTCCGAGCCATTAAACGTTGAAGATGCGAAGGGCGCGCTGAAGAGGAAGGTAAAGGGCTTAGATGATTATATCAAGAAGGGGCAGATAGAGATACTTGACTATGCCGAGTGGTATACAAAGGGGGGGCGTTTTGACGCTGATGAGGTACTAGAAGGCTGGGTGGAGAAGGAAAGGCAGGCGCTCGGGAAGGGATTTGATGGGCTTCGGCTTACGGGGAACACGTTTTGGCTGGAGAAGCGGGACTGGAGGGACTTTACTAATTATGAAGCAGCCGTGAACAGTGTTATTGGCGAACATCGGATGTTAGCTGTTTGCACTTACTGCCTTGAAAAGTGCAGCGCTTCAGAAATTATAGACGTGGTGAGCAACCACGAATTCGCACTTATTAAACTGCAGGGCACGTGGCAAGTAATTGAAAGCGCCGCGCACAAGGAGACTATGGCGGTGCTGCGTGAGAGTGAGGAGCGGTTCAGGCAGGTGGCGGAGAATATTCGGGAGGTCTTCTGGCTGTATGACTTAGATACCAACAAATTCGTGTATGTGAGCGGCGCGTATGAGACGATTATGGGGCGAGCGGTTGAAAGTCTGTACAAAAACCCTAAAGACTGGATAAAGGCCGTCTACCCTGAGGACCGCAGGCGTATTGAGCGAAGCTTCGCGAAAGAGAGAGAGGGCGAGCCTTTCGAAGACGAATACCGGATAGTGCGGCCGGATGGGTCGGTTCGGTGGATAAACGACCACGGTTTCAAGGTATATGATGAGGCAGGAAAAGTCTACCGCATCGCCGGAGTTGCTGAAGATATCAGTGAGCGCAAAGAGGCGGAGCAATCGATACACAGTGCTCTCAAAGAATCACAGCGCCATAGTGCGGAGACTGAATCGCTGCTGGAGGGCGCTCGGGCTGTTCTGGAAAATCGAGAGTTCCAGGATGCGGCAAAATCCATCTTCGATATCTGCAAGAATATAACCGGTGCTACTGCCGGATATGTTGCCCTGCTGAGTAAAGACGGGACAGAAAATGAGGTTCTGTTTTTGGATTCAGGGGGTCGTTCGTGCACGGTTGACCCGGAGCTTCCCATGCCGATTCGGGGCCTGCGTGAAGAGGCATACCGGACGGGCAAGGCCGTGTATCATAATGATTTTTCCAACAGTGAGTGGGTCAAGTTTATGCCTGAAGGGCATGCAAGCCTCGACAATGTTTTATTTGCACCACTGATAATCGAAGGTGAAGTGGTTGGGCTGCTGGGCCTTGCAAATAAGCCGGATGGTTTTACTGAAGACAATGCCCGAATGGCGACGGCATTCGGCGAACTTGCTTCAGTTGCTTTGCACAACAGCCGGACATTGGAGTCGCTGGAGAACAGCGAAGAACGTTTCCGCAGCGTGGTAGAAACCGCCAATGACGCGATTGTCTCGATTGACAGTTCCGGTAATATAGTTTTTTGGAACGAAGAGGCAAAGATTATCTTTGGTTACGTTGCTGATGAAGTAATTGGCAAGCCGGTGACCCTAATAATGCCCAAGAGATTCCACGAAGCCCATAGAAAGGGAATGGAACAAATACTTACAACAGGGGAATCCAAGATTGTCGGAAGAACGGTTGAGCTGGCCGGTTTAAGGAAGAACGGCAGTGAATTCCCGCTCGAGCTTTCCCTTGCGAGCTGGAAGACGGGCGAAGAGATTTTCTTTACGGCGATTCTTCGTGACGTAACGGACCGCAAACAGGCGGAGGAGCAGGTAGAAAACCTGGCGAAATTCCCTTCGGAGAATCCTTATCCGGTCATGCGGATTGCCAAGGACGGCATCATGCTGTATGCTAATTCCGCCGGCGACGAAGTGTTGAAGGACTGGGACTGCAAAATCGGAGGCCGTGTCTCCGAACATTGGCAGCAGTATGTTCTGCGCATTCTTAACTCAGGCTCGAGCGAGGAGCTTGAGGTCAACTGTGGAGATAAAGTCTTTTCTCTAACAGTTGCGCCTGTAGTTGATGCGGGATATGTCAACATCTACGGCGTCGATATCACGGAGCGCAAACAGGCAGAAGAAGACCTGAGCAAATACCGGCAACATTTGGAAGAACTGGTCGAGAAACGCACGGTGGAATTGACCGACGCTAATAAGCAATTGCTACAAGAAATCGAGGGGCGCAAACGTCTGGAAAGGGAGATTTTAGACATCGGCGAGAGAGAACAAAGACGGATTGGACAGGAGCTGCACGACAGCATCGGGCAGCAGTTTACTGGTATTGCGTTTATGACGAAAGTGCTGGCGCAGAAGCTGGCCGAGAAGTCACCACAGGAAGCAGCAGACGCCGCCGAGATAGCGAGTCTTGTCAATCAGGCGATGGACCAGACGCGCGGCCTTGCGAAGGGGCTTCACCCTATCGATTTGGATGCAGAGAGCCTGACGTCGGTACTAAATGAACTGGCGGTAACAACAGAGAAGCTGTTTGCCATCCGGTGCACCTTCAAGACAAATGGGCCCATTTTGATAGATGACGCCGTAGTCGCGGTACATCTTTACCGGATAGCCCAAGAGGCCGTCAACAATGCCATCAAGCACGGGCGGGCAAAGAACATTGGGATAGATTTGACCTGTGACAGCGATAAGTCTGTCCTGATGGTGAAAAGTGACGGGCTGGACTTTCCGGGGATGCAGGTCAAGAGCAAAGGTATGGGCTTACAGATTATGGACCACCGCGCCGAAATGATAGGGGGTTCGCTTGATATTAGAAAGGCAGTTGAGGGCGGGACAATTGTGACTTGTGAGTTTCCGAATAAGAAAACCTCATGGTAATATGGAGAAGAGATTATGGGCGCCAAAAGGAATCAGAGCAGGCCCAAAGACGAAAGAACAAAAATTATTATTGTCGATGACCACCCTATTATACGGAAAGGCCTCAGCGAACTTATCAATCAGGAGGACGACCTTGTAGTTTGCGGCCAAGCAGAAGATGCATATGAGGCGATGGAGGTTATCAAAACACTAAAACCGGATATTGCCGTTGTGGACATTTCTCTTAAAGAGACAAGCGGGATAGAACTGATAAAAGATGTCAGGACACAGTATCCCAATTTGCCTGTTCTGGCCCTTTCCATGCACGATGAATCTTTGTATGCCGAGCGGGCTCTTCGAGCCGGCGCCAAGGGGTATATTATGAAAGCCGAAGCCGCAGAGAAGGTGATTACAGCAATTCGTAAAGTCCTAAGCGGCGAACTATATGTCAGCGACAGGATGTCAGCGAAAATGGTGCGCAAACTGGTCGGAAGCGGGCCTGCGATAGGCACCTCTCCGATTGACCGGTTAAGCGACCGCGAGTTGGAGGTGTTTCTTTTGATTGGGCAGGGCCGGGGTACCCGCCAGATAGCAGAGAAGCTGCATCTGAGCATAAAGACAATTGAGACTTATCGCGCACATATGAAAGAGAAGTTAAATCTCGAAAATGCCGCCGAGCTGCTGCAGTACGCTATTCGATGGGTGAACAGCCAGGAGAAGGCATAGTTTCACTGTAATTGGAAACCCACTAAGCCGTTAACTTATTCAAATCCTACCAAATATCCGTAGATTTTATTACAAGCCTGCGGGCCTTCCGAGAGCCTCCGTATAGGGGATTCCCCGATGCAAACGCAAGTAGTTTAACTGATGAAAAAAACAGATTGAGCCCCGATTTACATCAGTTGCACATTTCGCTATTATCGGGCTACTAAGTAAAAGGATTAAAAATAACAACAAGCAAAAGCAAACTTGGAATCATTGTAAGATGTAGAGAAGAAGATAACAATGCACCACCCCCCTCTGCTAAGCTGGGTTTGCCAGCGACAAGAAACTTGCTGCTGATGGACCCGGCTGAAAACAAACGCAGTAATTAAAGGCTGCGATTGAAGTAAAAAATGAGAACTTGCAGTAGAAAACTCGTAACACCCGGAAGATGCAGAACAGACAGAAAAGAGCACATCTCTCCCTCCTCCGCTAAGCCGGGTTTGTCAGACATGCGAATAAAATCGGCAGGACTGGCAAACCCGGCGGAAAACAGACGCGGTAATTTAAAGCTGCGCTTGATATATATATTAGTTAGTTGGGTAGTGGAAAGTTTTGCTCGCAGCAGTTTTGTGAGCACCATTAGGCAATGACTTAAAAAGGAATTTGAACATGTTGGTTTTAAGCAGGCGAAAGAATGAGTCAATTATGATTGGTGAAGATATCGAGATAGTTATTGCCGAGATTCGCGGTGATAAAGTTCGATTAGGGATATCCGCACCAAGGTACGTGCCGGTCCACCGCAGGGAAATCTACGAAGCTATTCACAGGCAGGAAGTCGCTGCGAAGTAACACTACCGTTGTATTGCACGTCTGATTCCTGACAAGAATTCGTAACATAAACCGACCGGAGTGAATATTTGTTGATGGGTGATACCAGGATAATGCAAGATGAAGGAACACGAAATCGTGTGGTTAGGCGAGGGAGGTCCAAGAGGAGAAAGTTGCAGGATAGTGGAGCAGTTCAAACAGTTTTTGAATCTTCCGAAGGAATTTCAGGGAGCGAAATCATGGGCAGAGAGGAACACGACAAGAAGACGAAAAAAACCCGGATTCTGGTTGTTGATGAGCATCCCGCTGTGCGTGAGGGATTAACACGGCTCATAAACGATGAACCCGGCTTTATGGTTGCTGCTGAAGCGGAGAGCACCGAACAAGCCCTAGATACTATCAGTAAACAGCAGGTCGATTTGGTTATCGCCGATGTGTCTCTGGAGGGCACGGGGGGCGTCCAGCTCACCGAAGAAATAAAATCGAGATGCCCACATATACCTGTCCTGGTGCTACCGGTGTCCAAATTCCTGGAGAAGTGAAGTTATGAATGAAGAAAAAGAACCACACGACAGTCGTGAAAGCAAAACCAGAATTTTGATTGTTGATGACCATTCTATTGTGCGTCGCGGACTAATACAACTTATCAACCAGGAGTCCGACCTCGTGGTTTGCGCTGAGGCAGAGAATGCCGAACAGGCCCTGGAGGCTGTTACGGAACAGCAGGTTGACCTGGCCGTTGTTGACATATCGCTGACAGGTACAAATGGTATTAAGCTGACAGAAAAGATAAAGGAACAGCGTCCTCATCTACCCGTCCTGATACTTACGATGCATGATGAGGCGCGCTACGCCGATAGTGCCTTCCAAGCAGGTGCCAGAGGATATGTTACAAAGCAGGAGGCAGCCGAAACAGTTATAACTGCAATACGCCTAGTACTTAGCGGGCAACAGTACCGCAGCAAGACGAGGGCGAAAAAGCTACCGGGAGATGCAGGCTATAAGACGGCTGATTGCCGAACACGCGAATATAAATCATGAAGGACTCAAATTCAAAAGTCAGGACGGCTGTGAATCCTGAAGCACAGGCGTTTGAGTCCACAGGGAATAAGGCCAAAATTTTGGTTGTTGACGGTCACCCGGCGGTGCGTCGCGAGCTTGCGGAGCTTATCAGCAGGGAATCAGACCTTGCGGTTTGCGTCGAAGTTGAGACTGCCGACGAGACCCTGAGCGCCATTAAAAAGCAGCAAGTTGACCTTGCTGTTGTTGACATTTCGTTAGAGGGCCCAAGCGGCATACAGCTTGCTGAAAGAATAAAATTAGAATGTCCAACTTTGCCTGTCCTAATTCTTTCGATGCAAGATGAAGCGTCCCGCGTCGAACATCTCCTTGGGGCAGGCCCGGAGAAACATGTCTTGAATCAGCAAGCAACCGAACAAATTATAGGCGCTGTTCATTACAGTCAGTCGCTGCTAAGGAGTCAGGTATTCGGATTTACCGTCTTTGTCAATGTCGAAAGGAGTGCGACAGATGGTTAAATTAGTTCCAAGAAAAGTGGCGTTTATTTCTTCCTATAAACCCAGAAAATGTGGGATAGCGACTTTCACAGGGGATTTAATCAACAGTTTGCAGACAGCCGGCGGGCAGGAATTTGAGCCGGTGGTCATTGCCATGGAGTCTGGGACCAAACTGAAGTACGATAAACCGGTGAAACTCAGAATTCGCAAAGACATCAAATACGATTATGTTTCTGCGGCCGACTATATTAATTTCAGTGGTGTTGACGCAGTATCCATCCAGCACGAATTTGGATTGTTTGGTGGTGAGGGCGGCTCATATCTGAATCTGCTACTTACAAGGTTGAACAAACCAGTGATAACGACACTGCACACCGTGCTGGAGGAACCGCCTGTGGAGTATTTCAATTCCCTAATTGAGCTGTGCGAGGCATCGGAGAAGGTAATAGTTATGAACAGACGCGGCGTCAAAATGCTACAGGATATTTACGGTATACCGCCCGGCAAGATTAGACTAATTCCGCACGGCATCCCGGATTTGCCGTTTGCCGACAGCATTTACAATAAACGCAAGCTGGGGATAGAGAGACACAGAACAATTCTTACCTTCGGCCTGCTTAGTAAAAACAAGGGCATAGAAGTTATGCTTAATGCCCTGCCGACAATAGTCAGGGCCCATCCAGAGGTTTTATACATAGTTCTTGGTGCAACGCACCCTGAGGTTTTGCGTCACGAGGGTCAATCTTACAAACTTAAACTTCAAAGAATGGTAATGGAGTTGGGATTGCAGAGGAACGTTGTTTTCCACAACCGCTTTGTGGATGGCGAAGAACTCTTCGAATTCCTCGGGGCTGCTGACGTCTATGTCACTCCGTACCTCAACAGGGAACAGTTGACCAGCGGCACTCTGGCCTTTGCAGTGGGCGCAGGTAAGGCGGTTGTCTCGACCCCTTATTGGGCCGCCCAGGAGCTGCTGGCACAGGGTCGGGGCAAACTGGTTCAATTCGCTGATTCTGAACAGTTAGCTCACTCGATAGTGGAAATTCTAAGTAACAACTCGCTTTTTCATAGTATGAGAAGGCGGGCATATGAGTATGGAAGGTCGATGACCTGGTCGAAAGTTGGGCAGGCTTACCAGAGCCTTTTCGAGGCAAATGAACCTTCGTTAACTATACCTTTGAGGCCGAGGCTTGATTCAAGCGATTTGGAGATGCCAGCTTACAACCACCACGGAGAACATTTTGCAATACCTCCCAGGGTGGGAGGCCAGCAAGTATATCAGTCAGCTTAGAAGTATTGGTGTTTCCATTAGCCTAAGTACTGCTTAGGCGAAGGCAAAAATAGTTTGAAAAGGAGGTGTATCATGCAAGTACAAGAAATTATGACCTGTAATGCCGAGACTATCAGTTCGGATGCTAATTTGGTTGAGGCGGCCCAGAAAATGAAATTGCTTGAGGTGGGAGCTTTGCCGGTCTGGGAAGGTGCTGAAGTGGTTGGTATGATTACAGACCGTGACATAGCTGTTAGAGCAACTGCCGAGGGCAAGGATTCTTCGAGTACCCGCGTACGTGAAATTATGACGCCTGAGGTTTTTTACTGCTTTGAGGAGGATGACATTCATGAAGCTGCCGGGATGATGGAAGAAAAGTCTATCCACAGGCTTGTTGTTCTCAACAGCGACAACGAGCCGATTGGTTTTGTCTCACTTGCGGATTTTGCCTGCAAGAGCCGGGACGAGCGTTTGGCCTGGGAAATTCTTGAGAAGATTTCCGAGCCGGCCTGCCCCCATCGATAACCGGCCCCTGACGGGGTTCTTATTCTGCCGCTTATTGCGAAATGGGTTGGCACCTTAATTGGGTCCTTGCTATAGAGGCCATAGAGCAGTCCGGGAGGACTGTCCTAAAGACCGCCTAGCAACTGAACGTGAGGTTAATATTTAGTACGTCGAATTCAACTTTGCCGAAATGTGTTTGACAAACAACTACTTAGAATCATAAGTGTGAATAATTTCAAAAAGGAGGTATGCAGTTATGGTTATGACAGCTTCTACGATGCTTGCCCTGGGGACATCGGCGCCGGATTTTAGCCTGCCGGACACCGAGGGGAACATGGTGTCGCTCACAGATTTTGAAAAGGCACCGGGGTTGTTGGTGATTTTTATGTGCAACCATTGTCCCTTCGTGAAACACGTCTTGAGCGGTCTGGTTGAGCTTATTAAGGAATACCAGGGGAAAGGAGCGGCGGTGGTAGGTATCAATTCAAACGATGTGGAAAGCTTTCCCGAGGACAGGCCAGAGACGATGGCAAATGTGGCAAGACAGGCCTGTTTTACATTCCCGTATCTTTATGACGAGACCCAAGAGACTGCCAAGGCATATCGCGCAGCCTGCACACCGGATTTCTTCCTGTTCGATAAAGAAAGGACACTCGTTTACAGAGGCCAGATGGACGACAGCCGGCCGGGAAATGATACACCAGTAACCGGAGCCGACCTCAGAGCTGCGCTTGACAGTGTTCTTGAAGAAAAGCAGGTTTCCGATGAGCAGAAGCCAAGCATCGGCTGCAATATAAAGTGGAAACAGGGGAACCAGCCGGAGTATGCATAGTAGCATCGCAAGCAATATCTCAAACTTGTTGATTCGGTGAAAGTGAAAACGTCGTTTTAAAGGAGAAACACGATGGACATAACTCTGGAAAAACTTGTGGGTCTGTTAAACATGGATTTGGAATTGGAGTACTCTGCAGCGATACAGTACATAAACCACGCGGCGGTGATGACAGGAGCGGCGTACGGGGACATCATAAAGGAACTCAAGATTCACGCCAACGAAGAAATTCAGCATGCCGTGATCCTATCAGAGCAAATCGATTACCTTGGAGGTTCGCCGAGTGTCGACGTCGGTAAAATCCGGACTTCCAAGGACAATGACGAGATGCTTCAGCAGGATTTGGATGGCGAGGAGGACGCCATAAAAAGGTACAAAATAAGGGTAGAACAGGCCGAACAACTAAAGGAATTCGCGCTGGCACAACAGCTGCGAAATATCCTGGCCACAGAGCAGGAACACGCAATGGACCTAAAACAGGCACTTGGAAAATGACCGTTGTCTCGGCAAGACCTTATACCCGCGTGTTTTGTTATAGAAAGCGAATCTAACCCTGATCGGCCTTTAAAAGACGTCTGGCCGTTATCTCGAAGGATTCAATCCATAAGCGCCACACGGGAGAGGTGCAAAATAGTTCGACCAGAACCGTCGTTTGTTACGTATTTAAATTAGCAGGAAATGCATTGATGGCAGCTTTAAAGGAAACCGGACAATGGTTTTGGGCAAAAGGCTGAGACTTGCTGTATTGGTTGGAGGAGGTTTGCTTATCGCTGGTTCGGTTCTGACCATAAAAGGAGGCAAGACCGTGGAAAGTAAGACTGTGCAACAAAAACGTAGCAATCGACTCATTAATGAAAGCAGTCCCTATTTGCTCCAGCACGCTCATAACCCTGTTGACTGGTACCCCTGGGGCAATGAAGCCTTTGAGCGGGCCAAGAAAGAAGATAAACCCATCTTTCTTTCAATCGGCTACTCGACCTGTCACTGGTGTCACGTTATGGAGCATGAAAGTTTCGAGAATGAGCAAATCGCAAAAATAATGAACGAGCATTTTGTGAGTATCAAGGTCGACAGGGAACAACGGCCGGATGTTGACAAGATATATATGAGAGCGGTCCAGCTAATGACGGGCAGCGGCGGCTGGCCCTTGTCGGTGTTCCTGACGCCTGATGGTGAGCCTTTTTACGGAGGGACATATTTCCCTCCGAATGACATGTTTGGTCGTCCGGGCTTTGAGAGACTGCTTTTAGCAATTGCCGACGCCTGGAAGAACAGGCGTGCTGAGTTGGTCGATTCGGCCGGGAAACTCGGCGACTTTCTGGCAAGTTCAGCCCTTCCGACTGAAAAAGAGAAGCTTTCACTAGAGATGCTCGAAGGTGGTTTTGACTATTTGCGGAATACCTTTGACGCCAGGTATGGTGGTTTCGGGACAGCTCCGAAATTTCCACAGCCGACCAACCTGTCATTTCTACTATACTACTGGCAGCGTACAGGCGTTGTGCAGGCACTGCAAATGGTCGAGAAGACACTCGATGCGATGGCCAGAGGCGGCATGTACGACCACATCGGAGGCGGCTTCCATCGTTACTCAACTGATGGTCAATGGCTTGTCCCACATTTTGAAAAGATGCTGTATGACCAGGCGCTAATTAGTAAAGCTTATCTGCAGGCCTATCAGGCGACCAAGAACAAGGAATATGCCAGAACTGCAGAGGAGATTTTTGGTTATGTTTTGCGTGATATGACCGATGCGAAAGGAGGATTTTACAGTGCCGAAGACGCTGACAGTGAAGGAAAAGAAGGCACATTCTACCTGTGGGAGCCAGTGCAGATAGAATCTATTTTGGATACGGACCGGGCCAAGATATTTAGCGTGTACTATGGTGTCACTGAGCAAGGTAATTTTGAAGAAGGTAAAACCATTCTGAATATCGCAACCCCAGTTGAGCAATTGGCAGAGAAGTTTCAAAATGACAGCACCACGATGGAGAATATCTTAGCCGAGGCCCGCTCGAAGACTTTTAACCATCGCCAGAAGAGAATCAGGCCACACAGAGATGACAAGGTCATCAGCGGATGGAACGGGCTGATGATTTCTTCATTGGCTTACGGCGGAGCGGTTTTGCAGGAGCAAAAATATACAAAGGCTGCTGAGCGGGCGGCACAGTTCATATTAAGTACCTTACACAAGAACGGTCGTTTGATGCGATACTACCGCGACGGCCGGGTCGTGGAGCCTGGCTTTCTCGACGATTATGCGTTTATGATAATGGGTTTGGTGGATTTGTACGAAGCCACTTTCGATGCGGACTGGCTTATACAGGCGAAAGGTCTGGCCGACGAAATGATAGAACTGTTTGCCGATGAGGAACACGGAGGTTTCTATCTTACCGGCAAAGATGGTGAGAAGTTAATCGCCCGTACCAAGCCGGACTCCGACGGGGCAATTGCCTCCGGTAACTCGGTCGCGGCGTTAGCTTTGTTGAGACTGGGCCGTATAACTATGAATCAACAGTATACAGAGCAGGCAACAAAGACACTCAAAGCATTTTCAAAACAGCTGGAGCAGTCGCCCGGCTATTCATCTGTAATGCTGATGGCGCTGAACTTTTGGCTCGGTCCTACACAGGAAATTGTAATCGCCGGCGAGACCAATGCAACAGGCACAAAGCAAATGCTTGAATTAGTACGGGGCAAATTCCTGCCCAATGCGGTAGTTCTGTTCCACGGCACGGGCGAAGCGGGCGAAACTATCGAAAAGGTAGTTCCGTTTTTGAAAGGACAGGTCGCGACCGACGGCAAGGCAACAGCATACCTATGTGAAAATTACGTGTGTAATCAGCCGGTGACTACAATTGAAGAACTCAATAAAATGCTTGCCGGCAGTTCGCGGGTAGATAAAAGATGATACTGCAGTAACTCTTCAAGGAATCACTGGCGGTTTTTCGACGGTCTGGGCAGGATTTTTTGGAACTGCCTGTTTAAGGGCGCTGCGTGCTATACGGGTGACAAATACGGTAACTGCAACTGTGGCCGCCATGCCGAACCAGAAAAACACCTGACCGGCGGTACCGGTTTCTACCCCCCCTGCCGCAATGTCGGCTAAGGAACGCAGCCCCGCGCCAAAATAAACATACATGACCGTACCCGGCAACATCCCAATCCATGAAGCCAATGCATATTTGGCAAACGAGACCTTCGTAAGACCAAAGGCATAGTTGAGCAGGTTGAATGGAAATATAGGGCTGAGACGAACCAAAAGGACAATTTTGAAGCCCTGTCGGCCGACTGCTTCATCGATGGTGGCAAACTTTTCGCTGCCAGCGATTTTTGATGATACCCAGTCCCGGGCGAGGGTACGTCCAACCAGAAAAGCCGCACATGCGCCGAGCGTGCTGGCTATCGAAACTGTAATCGTACCGATGATTACTTTGAAGAGAAAACCCGCTCCAAGTGTCAAGACCGACCCGGGCAAGAACAGTACACAGGCGGCTATGTAGAACGCCGCCACGAAAACCGGCCCCCAAACGCCTAATCCCTGTGTCCATTCCAACGCTCTAACCAGCCAGTCCTTTACCGGCAGCAGCACTACCGCCGCAATCAACCCCACGACTACCACGCCAAGGACTGTAAGCTTAAGATTTTTATTCATAACCGTTATTTCTATTGCTTCTACTTGTTCTTTTTTGGAGCGAATTTTTTGAGCAGCTTTATGAAGAAATTATTTTGCAGGTTGTCTATATAGCACCGCTTTGCCGGCTGACGCACCGCGTCGGAATATGATGGATAGGCGTGAATCACAGATGCTATCTTGCTAAATGGAAGGCCTATTGACTTTGCAAGCTGGGCCTCGTGCATTAGCTCGGCGGCACCGTGTCCCAGAATATGTATACCGAGCAGTCTGCCCTTCTTATCACAGACAAATTTGCTCAGGCCGTTCTGGGCCAAATCAGTTTTTGCGCGGTCGATGTCTTTGTGCTCCCACCGATAGACCCTGACTTTGTTGCCGTATTGGTCTCTTGCCTGCTGTTCTGTCAATCCTGCACGGGCGAGTTCAGGGTCGGTATATGTGCACCATAGTACATTTCTATAATTTGTCTTTCGCTTTATGGGCAGACACGCGTTGGTGGTGGCGATTATCGCCTCATATTCGGCAATATGAGTAAACAGATAAGGGGGGACTACGTCGCCGGCGGCATAAATATTTTTGGCGGTGGTCCTGAGATGCTTATCGACCCTGATACCCTTTGCACCAAACTCAACACCGGCTTTGTCCAATTGAAGCTCATCAACGTTCGGCCTTCTGCCGACAGAAACCAACAGAGACTCTGCCTCAATCTCTCGCTGCCCATTTTGGTCATCGATACTGGCGATAATTTTGTTTTGATTCCGGGTGAAGCTGTTCGTTCGAGTGTTGGTCAGTATCGTGACTCCTTCGGCCCGAAGCGTCTCAGCAAGTCTGTCTGCCAACTCTTTATCTTCTTTTTTGAGGATTTGGCCGGACCTCAAGATAACGGTCATTTCCACACCGAGCCGATTCAGGGCTGCCGAAAGCTCTATGCCTATCGGCCCCGCCCCGAGAACAACCATCGATTCAGGCAGGGCTTTGAGGTCAAAAATCGTTTCATTAGTCAAATATGCAATCTCATCAAGCCCATCAACGGCAGGAATTAACGGGCTGGAACCGGTACAAACAATGAACTTCTTCGATGATATTACCCTGTCTCCCAGCTCAATCCGGTGGCTATCGAGGAACCGTGGTGCACCAAAGAGCACATTTATCCCTTCAGCCTCATAACTGGCCGGTGGATGGCCGTCAGCATCAGCCTGAACGACTGCCCGGACATGCGCCATAACGTTGTTGGTATTCAGCGCAATCGGATTGCTTGGCTCTAATCCGAATTCTCTCAGCCGTGTGAGCTGGTGAGCGGTATAGGCTGACTTTATGAGTGTCTTGCTCGGGATACAGCCGAACCAGGTACAATCGCCGCCCAGTTTTCTTTTTTCTATTAGCGCGCTTTTTTTACCCAGGCCATTCGCTACTTTGCATGCGACCAGCCCCGCTGAACCTGCCCCTATAACCACAATGTCGTAGTCAAACATGTAAGTCACTCCCAATTTTCTCTGATGTCAGATACGCATAGGTTTTGGATTGTCTGAATGCTGTGTTTTTGTTTCGTACGAGCAGTGATTTCAGGTCTTCCAAAGTGTCCACATCGTACCATTCCGGCAGGAGATACGCTTTCCTTTGATGCTCCTTCAGTATTTTACAGGTCTGCTCGAATACGCTGCCACTGCCCCAACCGACGTTCTTAAATGCTTCAGGTACAAAGCCAGTTTGTGAAAACCCTATCAGATAGTATCCACCATCGCCGGCCGGGCCTATTACCGCATCATACGTTTCGAGCGCGGCAAAGCTACGATTTACTAAATCCGCAGGCAAATCAGGACTGTCCGAACCAATGATGACAGCCTGCCTGATATTATTACGAAAGGCATAAGAAAACGCGTTCTTCATCCTTTCGCCCAGATCCTGACCACATTGCGGCACGTACGAATATCGCGTGCCCAACCATTCGTAAAGTTTCTCTCTGGCCGAATCAGGGTGGAAAAATATTTTAAAGGGCAGCTCAAGCCTCTGCAAAGTTGACAATATATCGACAATGAAATTTCTATAAATGCTGACTGCCTCTGCGTCGCCGAGTTTATCGGAAAGGCGTGTTTTGACCTCACCTGGTGTCGGGTACCTTACAAAAAGCAGTATACACCTGTCCTCCTGTCTGCTCGTATGCTTAGTCCGCCTTATTTGCCTTTTTTTTACCCTTGGTTTGTTCATTCAGCGACCAGTCATATTTGAGATATTTGACTTTGAACTTCCCGGCAAGAATATAATCCCTGTCAGCCTCCTTAAGATGCCCTGAAATGAAATTCAACACGGCCGAAACCTTTGTGCCGTGCTTTGCAATCTCCTTTGCGGGGCTGTACTTACTGGTGAAATCTTCTGCGAACCACTTCAGAATCGGTGACAGGTATAACCTGCCCTTGTCACGGTCAATTCTGAATTTCGCGGGATTATCAAGAAACCGGCGGGTACGGCCGTCAAGCTGCAACTCAAGATTGGCACCCGTGTAAGGCTCGTTGAGAAGCGGTGGACAGCCCATTGCCGCACAGACCATAGCCATGTGTATCCTTGGCTCATCGAATTCCTTACGAAGTATCTCATGCTCAATATGTTCGAGGGTCAAATCCTGCCCCATTACGTTAAAAACTATCTTGTCCCATACACCCGGAATTTGCCGAATGCTGTTTTTAGGATAAACGCGCAACTTCAAAAACGACGGTTTTATAGGATAGTGGTCGATTATCGCCTGCAGTGTGAAAGCGTTGTACGCATTAAGCCAAAAGGCGATTTTATCCCTTTCGCCCCACTTCTCATACACCTTCCGCTCTAACCTTCCAATCATAGCAGAGAACTCGTCAAGCTTGTCTCGCTCAGCCTGTAATCCCCTGTAGTTTACCATTCCCGCATCATCAACATGACTTTTAAGCACAGCCGCGTAGCTGTCGTAAGAAAAACTCTTCTCGCTCTGGTCAGTTGCGAACGCCATCTGGTTGATGCCTCCGAATATTATCAAGAAGGCCATACCGACAATTAACCAACAGCTGTTTCGCATGCCAATGTCCCCTTTCAACGTTTTAAGTTACTCGCCGGGCCCGCCCGCATCTATTTCACGACTGCGCCCGTACAACTTGAGCCTGCCCCTGCCGTACAGCAAAAACAGTGCTCGCCGGTTATTATCTCAAGACTTCCGGAAAGAACCTCTCTTAATGTCTCGATTGTCACGGCACCGCCTCTCGAATCGATTATAGGCAGGTCCAGTACCTGATTGAAGTCGCAGTTATATACCAGGCCCCGGTAATCAACACTGACAAGATTGCGACACATAACGTTCTCAGCCGCATCCGGATTAAAATTCTCCGCTAAAAGCACCTGATACTGTTCCAGTCGCCCGTTTGACTGCAGATACTGCTTGAATCGCCCAATCGGCGCATTTGTAATGGTGAAAAGCTTATTGAACCGAATCCCGTATTTTTCATGCAGTTCTCTCTTGTATTCAGCTTCGAGTTGTTCCTGAGCACCCGGCAAAAAATCCCCTCCCGGATTATAAACAAGATTCAGCTCCAGTTGGCCGTCTGCGCCGTAACCCAATTCATTTAGCATCCTCAATGCGTCTATACTTTTTCTAAATACCCCGGCCCCCCGCTGTTTGTTGACGTTTTCCTCTGTATAGCATGGCAGCGAAGCTATCAGAACCACCTCGTGCTCGCTGTACCACGCGGCAGCCCAATCCAGACCCGGCTCGAAAAACACGGTAAGGTTCGTTCGGACCATAAGACGGGACGCTAACTTATAAACATTATTAAGGAAAAACTTAAAGTCGGGGTTGAGTTCCGGGCAGCCGCCGGTCATATCAACGCAGAGCCCCGGGTGACTTCGGACAAAATCAATGATTTTTACCATGACCGTTTTTGGCATTATCTTTTTACCGTCTGGCCCGCCTTGGATGTGACAATGCCTGCACGTTTGGTTGCACATATTACCCAGATTGACCTGCAGCGTCTCGAGCCTGTCCAGCCTCAGTAGCCCCGGATTTATTCTTTCCACCGTTTTCTTAAAATCTGCAGCCATTTCCCTAAACCGTCAACCTTCACTGCCCCTCGAGCGGCGTTTAGGATTTTTTCCTCATGAGCAGCAGTCTGCGCCCCGCTGGTCAGTGTTGCCACTCCGTTCGACGTTGGAACAGCTCTCAAATTTCCCAAAATGCTCATCGAAGCTGCCTGCCACCTCGAAGTACCTTTTAAACCTGGTCTTGGACAACATAAGGGCGGTATTACCGCATATCCTTTCGGGCTTGTTTTTGTAGAACACATGCCCGCTGTCCAGCTCAAACTTAAAGGGCGACTCTGGTATTTGCCCGTTGTAAGTAGCAATGTGTCCATAGTCTTCACAGGCCTCTTCCAGACCTTCGAGCTTCCACAAGCGGTACGTTATCGAATAAAAGTTTACGTTTCCCACCATGCGTTTGATTTCTTCATTGCATATATTAACAAACCTTTTAGAGACAACTCTCGGGTCTGAAAAACCCACTTTTCGTGCGATTCGCTCAAAGTCTCTGTAATAAAGGGCCCCGCCGAGACATTCCCCCCGAAGGACAGGGTCCTGCGAAATCTCTTTGGCAACTCGCCTGTCTGCATATATGTCCGCAAAATACATCTCTCCGCCGAATTTCAAAATCTCATGAATTTGCCGCAGGATAATTTCTTTGTCATCAGTGAGATTAACAACGCAGTTGGATGTTACAACATCCACCGATTTTTCTTCAAAGTGTTTGTGTAAATTCTCAATATAATCCAGGATAAATTCTACGTTTGGTCTGCTGTAACCGAAGACAGCCGTTTGCTCATCGATATACTTTTTCGCAACCGCTGTCTGGTTCTCCGTCATATCTATGCCGCGGACGAATCCTTTCTCCCCGGCCAGCTTTGACATAACGTAACAGTCCCTCCCTGTGCCGCACCCAACATCAAGAATTTCCATACCCTCTATACATAGCGGTATCGGTGAGCCGCAGCCGTAATATTTGTCCTTTATCTCATCGTTGATTAACGCCAGCACCTCTGTTACGCGCGGCGAAAGCATCTCAGATGTGCAGCAGGCATCCGTTCTCAAATCCGAGCTGCTCTGCAGCGTCTCCCCATAATACTTTTTTACGGTCTCATATCGCTGCCTGGAGTCTAACATATCCGCTTCCGTTTCCATTCTTCAACGCCTCCTAAAGTATTTAACAGGTTTATCAGGCTATCGTTACAGAATACTGAGAGACAAGAAACACGTATAAATACAGCCTCTTACGTTTTTCTTCTTAACGGCCGTCTTTGCCTCCATAATAGGTTATAAGCTCGCAACTATCCATCGGGGTCGGGCCTGTTTATCACATAGGGGAAAACCCTATACGTTGTGAAATAGCTAATTACGTCTGCCAAAAATCAGTTTTTCGAATATTGTCCGCACAGCTACTCCCGCACGGATTAACTGCCATGCTGCCTGTAGAAACGTGCCAGTTTCTCGGGACTGACGCCCAAATAGTACAAAGTTACCAGCACTTGATTTCTCAGTGTGGTGCGAATTGCCCCTTGTTTCTCCCATCTACGGGCGGATGTGCTAACTCTGTCCTTAAGTATGTAAATCCTTTTGCCGTCTTTCTTTATACGCCGCATCAGGTCGATGTCCTCCATCAGGGGCATCTCTTTAAAACCCCCGATTTCCTCAAAATACGCTCTTCTTATAAAGATTGCCTGGTCGCCGTAGGGGATTCTATTTAGGCGAGAACGAAGGCGGGCGCGGGCAGCGATGTACTTTAGAATAAGTCTATTGGAATCTATTGCGAGGTCAAAGGCCCCTGCCACAAGTTGTTTATTTTCAAGGACTTCGGCGATTTTTTTGAGGGCGTCCCGGGGCAGCTTTGTATCGGCGTGCAGGAAGATCAGGATTTCGCCGCGTGCTATGGCGGCGCCGGTGTTCATTTGGCGGTCTCGGCCGGGTTCGGAGGTCGCGCAAGTCGTTTTGCGGTCGTGGATTAGGTTGATGGTTGAGCCATTGGGGTCGCCGTCGACGACGATTACTTCGGCGGTGTTCATAAGTGCTTGCAGTCTAAGGTTTTGTATGAGGGGGTTGATTAGGTCCTGCTCGTTCAGGACGGGAATAATGATGGAAAACTTATATTTGTCGTCAGTCATTTTCTTCTCTCAGGTCTCGGCGCAAGACATTTTATAGCAAGGACTTAGGGCGACCAACTGACGTATTTTGGCCGGGTTATGAGTAACGAGGCCGGAGTAAATTATAGGCGACGTATTCAGGTTTTCAATGGTAAAAATGCAGCTGGTGATTTTGAGTGCGGATACGTACCTTTGATTTTGGGCTAAAAATGGGGGTTGGGGGTGTGTGAAAGTGTTTCAAAGTGTGAAAAGTTTGGAAAAACTCAGAAAAAGGGGTGAAGTTGCGCTGGAATAAGTGTTTGAAAGTGTTTCAAAGTGTGAAAATTTAGGAAAATTTTAGCGTTAAAATGGGGGGTTTGGAGGGGCAAAGGAGTGGCGGAGTTGGAGCCGGCGCGCAATATACACT
>Ga0114922_10001980_pt1 | contig 19327 bp, 12 predicted proteins | sample AartaG_FD_100975 | JGI IMG/M metagenome (GOLD analysis project Ga0114922, IMG submission 100975) | Deep subsurface microbial communities from Aarhus Bay to uncover new lineages of life (NeLLi) - Aarhus_00045 metaG | ecosystem: Environmental > Aquatic > Marine > Oceanic > Sediment | place...
GGGAAGAGGCGTTGGACCGCGGCAAAATCAAGTGTCACCTTGCGGTAGCGGTTGTCGGGCTTCACCTGCTCGCCGGTCAACTCCACCCGGTTCAGCGTGCTCTTGCCCGCCAAGGCGCGGCCTTTGTCGCGCTTGCGATGACGGCTCTGACCCGTCGGGTCAGCCTTGCCCACCACCGTCGCAAGCAGCGGATCGCGCGACAACTCGTCGTGATCGTTGAGGTCTTCGTAGCCCAGGGCCAGGCCGAAAACGCGCTGCCGCACCAGCTCGGGCACGGAGTGTTCGGTGAACTTCGGGTTGCGATGGTCCGTGAAGCACGACGCAAACCGACCGAGAAGATTCAGGCGTTCATCCGCCTTCGCGGGGGCCGTAGCTTCGGCGGAGGACTCCACCTTGCCCAGCAGCAGGGCGCCCGCGTCGGAGGTCATCTGGCCGCCGTCGAAATCCGCCTCGACATTTCGCCGCCCATGTCCTGACTTGACTTTTTGCTCACTGATTGGTAGAATATCATGTCATCGGTCAATGGCACTCACACGCGGCCCTGTTGGACGCTGGCTTTCTGGCCCACTCCAATGGCGTGACCTAAGCAGCATGCTCCGCCGGCCGGCGGATTGGTGTCGGTAGCCAGGCCAGCTTGCACGGATATATGTCCGCATTCCCTTGCGGGTCTGAGATCGTTCCAAGGCGACTCTTGCTCTGTTCTGAGCCGGAGCTTGATGGGTGTCGACGGTTTCGCGCTGCAACAATAACTCGTTTGAGCGGCTCTTGATGTTATGTCCAACACGATACTGCGCGTATGCTTCGTTCTGTGTCTCGCCGGCTGCCGCACGTCGCCTCGTGCCGGCGGCCAGGCGGATTCTGACGGCCCCCGGGGGATCCACGAGCTCATCGAGAGCAAACTGGACGACCAGCGGCAGGAGGCGGACGGATTCCAGCGGCTGCGCAGGTACACGGCGGACGAATACCAGACGACGGCAGACATTCTCCAGGCCCGGAGAGGCTTGCGCTATGAGCGAAGAAGGATGGAACAAGCACAAGCGCTCATGCGCGGCGGGCCGCTCTTGCTCGAAGAATGCCTGGCTTTCAGCCTGGACTTCAACGACCAGGTCCAGGCAAAGCGAGCAGGAATCCGGGCGGTCGGCGGAAACGAGATCATCAACCGGTCGCGTTTTCTTCCGCGGCTTGTGTACGGGCTGACATCAAGGGCGATGCACCGCGAAGGGTCCGGCGCGGGCAACGGAAGCAACTCGGAAGAAGGCACGTTCCATTCTCTTCGCTTGTCCCAACGGCTCTTCGAGTTCGGCAAGGATAATCAGGAGGACGTGGCGCTTCGGGAGTCGCAGCGGGAAGCGCTCTTTGACTATGAAGATACTGTGCGGTCGGCCCTCTCCGGGGTCAGGCGGAGGTTTTTCACGATCATCCTCAGGCAGCAGCAGTTGGCTGAGAGGCAGAAATCGCTCGCCGCGTTTCGGGCTCGATATGAACAGATGAAGGAACTCGAGAAGACACGGAGGGTGGTCGAAGTTGACGTCCTCACGGCGCGCCTGAATGTCCTGAACGAGGAGGTGCGGATCAACTCGCTGGAGCAGGAAATCCTGAGACAGAAGATCGACCTGCTGCATCTTTTGGGATTCCCGGTGGGCATGACGGAGTTCAACGTCGAGGGCGAGATCGAGGAACTGGGCGTGCCCTTGGAGGCTGCGGTCCGGATAGCGCTCCGGCGGAGTTCGTTGATCGGCCAGTTCCGCGCCGAGATGGCCGAGCAAGAGCGAGCCCTGCGGGAAGTGAGGTGGCAATACGCCCCGGATGTGAGGCTGCGAGCCGGATGGAAAGATGACGAGAATACGACCGGTGTGTCGATGGACACAACCGACAGCGTGTATGGCGTGGGGGCATTTGCCGAAGCGCATTCTGGCACGTTTGCCGACCGGTTTGATGTAGACACGGCGCCTGCCGATGAAGACGATCGAGGCTGGTTCATGGGCCTTTCCGTTGAGTTGCCTCTGTTTGAGGGACGAAGGCGAAGGGGAGAATACGTGAAACAGAGGGCCCGCCTCGATCAGGCCAGACATGAACTGCACGAGGCGGCTGATTCCGTCGACTCAGCCGTTCGCAAGACTTACCAGACCGTTCTGGAGCGGCGCAAGCAAGTAGAGATCCTGAGCGAAACCGTCACTATCTCGAAGGAGCGATTGAGAGTGCAGGAGCGATTGAAGGAACTCGGTGAGATCAGCGACAATGAGTTGGAGACGTTCCGCCGCGCTTACTTCTCCGATCAAGACGGCTTCTTCGCGCAGCAGATCAATCTAATGAACGCACAAGAGGACCTGCGGTCCGTCATCAACCAATTCGAGCCGCTGCCGGCGGAGGAATGACGCCTGACGCGCCCTTGTAAAACATCGTGGTACAGGAACTGACACGAGCGATGAACGATTACAGCCTTTCTACAACACGGCAGGTCTTGGCAGCCGCTGCGGGGGCAAGACGGCCGCCTGGGCGCGCGCACCGGTTGGGTGCTCGGGCATTTGGACCTCGGAGTCGCCTGTGGGCGGCATTCATGGTTTCGATACTGGTGGTGTGGGGCGGCTTGGCATTCGGCCAGTCGCTTGAAGACGACGACGAGAACGAGAACGCTCTGACAAAGGAGGAATGGCTGAATCAACTGGAAACGCTGCAGGCGCAACTTGATCTGGCTCAGGCGCGGGCGGAAATGGAGCAGGCAGAACGCGAGTTAAAGGAAACACAACAGCTCTACGACGAGAAGATCGTGACGGTCGATCGTCTCAACAGGGCGAGCCAGGCCAAAGATCAGGCCGATCTGGCCTATAAGCAGGCAGAGATCGAGCTCGACAAGACGCGCCTTGAGTTCCTGAAGGGAGCCACCCTCGTTACCGTGGTCGACGCGAAGAAGTTCCGTGGCCCGGCAGGCCAGGTGATGGCGTCGGTAACGCTGCGGAATGACAGCGACATAGACAAGGCCCGCGTGGCAATGGGCAAGAAGATGTCGCAAGAGAGGCTACAGGCGCTCCTGACAATCGACAACGTTATTGTGAGCCTGCGCGACAAGGCCATCATCGGCGACCCTTACCAGCAGATCGTGCCGGAGTTCAAATATGGCGACGAGGTGACCCTCGAGTATCGGCTTCTGAAGCGAGAGGTCGATGCAGTCACCATTACAGTTGAGTTCCTGCAGGAGGAAAAGGAGTTCACCGTTTTTCTGAAGAAGGAAGCTGCGCAGGATCTGCCGACGGTGGCGTCGACGCAGTATGCTCAAGAGGGCCGGCTGGGCAGCAAGATTTCTTACGATCTTGAGCTCGAGCGCCTGGCAAGTACCGAGCAGAGCTTTTCGCTTGTAGTCCTGAACCTGCCCCGCGCTATTCCGTTCGCGTTCGTCGATCCCGAGAGCGGGGCGCGAGTCACGCAGCTCAGGTTCACCGAAGAACGATCGACCCAGTACCTCAAGCTCGAGCTTCCCATCCCGGAGAAGCTCGACCAGGAACTGGTCGACAGCAACATCGACTTCGCCGTCGTGGTGACGAGGCCGTCTCAGCTTGTGGCAATCGGAGAGCTTCGCCAGCAGTATGAGGGCAAAACGATCCCGGTCGAAGAGATCGCGCGGATCAAGGGCAATAGAGTAGGTCTCAAGCTCATCCCCACGGGGGTGGGCAAGCTCGACATACTCGTGCCCAATCTGTTCAAGGAGGTGAAGCGCGGCCAGCCCATCAGCCTCAAGTTCACGCTGCTCAACTCGGGCACGTTACTGCTGCGCAATGTAACGCCGCAAGTCGACTTGCCGATCGAGTGGATAGGGAGCAGGGAACCAAAATCCTTTGCGGAGATCGACCCGGGCGAGAAGACCCTGGTTACTGCCTACCTGTCGCCTCCTGAGGAGGTGGCAATCGGCGACTACACTGTCAATCTGTCGGCCGACGGCAAATCAGGGATTGAGACCATCGAGGCAGCCGACAAGAGCTTCACGGTTCGCATCGCGGCCGAGGCCAATATCACGGGAACGATAATCCTGGTGGGCATTCTCGTTGCTCTCGTGTTCGGCATCGCAATCGCCAGTATCAAGATATCGAGGCGTTAGCCGCCGTTGCCGGGGAGCGTCCCGACCCGACCACGACGTGGCCCGGCCATTCCCGGCATTGGCTTCAGAGGAGACAATGTTATGCTGGAAATCCGAAAGCTGATGAAGGTCTACGAGGATGGGACCGTTGGGGTCGATAATCTCGACTTGACGGTCGCCGCAGGCGAGATCTTCGTGCTCCTTGGCGCGAACGGCGCAGGGAAGACTTCCACGATCATGCTGATACTTGGGTTCACCGAGCCCACGTCCGGCACCGTGACCGTAAACGGTATTGACGTGCAGAAAGATCCCCTGGCCGCAAAAAAACATATAGCTTACGTGTCGGAGAACGTGACCCTCTACCGCAACTTCACGGCTCGTCAGAACCTCGAGTTCTTCACCCGGCTCAGCGGCCGGAAGGACGTGACGGACAAGGAGTGTTTCGAGGCGTTCAAGCGCATCGGCCTGGCGGAGAGCGCATACCTGCGGCGCGTCGGCGGGTTCTCCAAAGGAATGCGGCAGCGCCTCGGAATTGCGATCGCGATCCTGAAGCAGGCAGAGCTTATTGTTCTGGACGAGCCCACCAGCGGCTTGGACCCCAAGGGAGGATTCGAGTTTCTCCAGATCCTCCGTGAGCTGAAGGCGGAGAACCGAGCCATACTGATGTCGACTCACGACATCTTCCGCGCACGGTCCATTGCGGATCGCGTGGGAATCATGCGCAACGGCCAACTGCTCGAGGTCATCGAACGCAAGCAACTGGGCAACGTTGACCTGGAGAAGATATACCTCGAGTACATGGCGCGGGTGGAAGCCGGCGCGACTTCGGCAAAGGCGGATTGATGCTGAGGATCCTCGTTCGCAAAGAAATCGTCTCGCACATCCTCTCGCTGAGGTTCACCGTCACGTTCACGCTTTTCATCGTGCTGGTCTTCTCAAGCATGTACGTCATGGTGAGCAACTACAAGCAGGATGAAGCGGAATACTACGCACGGGCACGCGCCAGCCAGGACCATCTCAACAATATCCTGTCTGAAGAGGATCAGGACCGCGTGTGGGGACGGCTCTTCCGGGACGAAGGAAGAGATTGCGAGGTGCCAGTGGCTGCGCTGTCCTGGCTGGGCCAGGGGCTTCAGCCCGCGCAGCCCGCGGCCGTCAATCTGAAGGGCCGCAACACTCGCAGCGTGGACCGTGGCCTGACCCGCAATCCGCTGCTGGGCTTGTTCCACGTTCCCGACTTTGTCTACGTGGTCAACACTGCGCTCTCGCTCCTGGCGATCCTCTTCATGTTCGATGCCGTCTGCGGAGAGAAGGAAGCCGGCACCCTGCGACTTGTGCTGTCGAATTCCGTGCCACGCCATCAGGTGCTCCTGGGGAAGTGGATCGGCGGCTACATTGTGCTGGTGATTCCTTTCCTCGTTTCCGTGGCCGGGGGGCTCATATTCGCCTGGGCCCGCGGAGTGCTCGAGCCAAACGCAGACACGGCGATCCGCGTGCTCGCCCTGACAGGCATAGCGTGCCTATACATTGCGGCTTTCTTCAACTTGGGCCTCTTCATCTCGACCACTACCAAGCGGCCGGCCACGTCGCTGCTCGTGTGCCTTCTGGTCTGGGTGACCTGCATCGTTGTGATCCCGAACCTGGGCCCCGTTGCCGCTCGGATTCTTAAGCCTACGCCGTCGCGCAAGGGCATTGAAGCAGCCAAGCAGGCCGTGGATCGGGAGATCAACCTCAGATCACAGCGCCTTACTCTCACCTCGGGGGAACTCTCGTACGGAGACAAAATCCAGAGGCAGCGGGAAGAGCTGGACGACGAGCGCAACCGGCGCAAACGCGAGCTGGACCGATACTTCCGCAGGTCCCAGAAGGAGCAGTTGGACCTGGCTCGGACCCTCGGCCGGGCGTCTCCATCGGCGAGCTGGGTCTATTCGGCGGTGGCGCTGGCCGGTACCGGGCCGGACGCGTTCGAGAGCTTCCGCACGGGGCGAGAATCGGCCGCCAAGCGCTTTACCGAGTACTATAGAGGCATGCGCGAGCAAGCGAACCGAACCGGCTGGCGGAACCGCCCAAAGGTGATTCTGGATGAGATCCCCTCGTTCCGGGCGTCTTTCCCGGACATGGCCCACGCTGTGACTGCTGCCCTGAATGATATTCTTGTCCTGGCAATACTCAATGTCGTGTTCTTCATGTTGGCTTTCACTTTCTTTCTCCGTTATGACGTGAGGTAGGCAAGTACATGCTGATGCACATCGTTCGCAAGGAGATCCTTGAGCATTTCATGAGCTTGCGGTTCGCCGTGGCCTGTGTGTTGTGTTTCACGGTGGTCCTGGCAGGCCTGTTCGTGCGGCAGCAGGAGTATCTGCTCGTCTCGGCCGACTACCACGAAGAGAGGGTATCCGCCGCGCAGGAGAGGGACAACAAGCGCAGACCGCGGGGCATCGTCTGGAGAGGCGTAACTACCCACCAGAAGCCGAACCCGCTCAAGATATTCGTGCGAGGAGTCGACGAGGGCAATGGGGTATCCGTAAGGGTCAATGCCCATCGCCCGCCACAGATCCTGACGGACGACACACGCAATCCCCTGATGCTTCTCTTCCCTGCCATGGGGCTTGTGAACTTCGTGGGCGTGCTCATGTCGCTGCTCGCCATCGTCTTCGGCTACGATGCGATATGCGGCGAGAAGGAGCGCGGTACTCTCCGCCTGATGCTCTCGTACAATGTGCCGCGGGATCATGTGCTGCTGGGGAAATGGATCGGCGGCTACACGGCACTGGTCGCGCCGTTTCTTCTGTCAATTCTTGCCGGCGGCGCGCTTGTCCTGATCCAGCGGCAGATCAGCCTGTCATTGTCGCAGTGGGCGCGGCTTGGCGTCGTGTGCGCTATAGCGTTCCTCTATATCGCCGTGATCTACTGGATGACGATATGGGTCTCATGCCTCACGCGGCGCGCGGCCACCAGCGTCATGGTGCTGGTGACCATCTGGCTGGTGGCGGTGCTCGCCATCCCCAACCTGAGCCCCTACGTGGCCCGGGCGATCCGGCCAACGCAGAATCCCCTGCAGCTCGAGATCAACCGGGAGGAGTCCCGCCGCGAGATCTGGGAGCGGATGGTCGAAGACAGAATGAAGAAGTACAGAGAGGACCACGGCTTCGGCGACAAATGGTGGAAAGAGATCGACTGGGACAAATGGGAGGAGAGGCGCCGGTTCGTCGAGATGCAGGTCTACTGGAACCAGAACCAGAAGGAGGCCAATGATGCGAGGCTGCGGCGATACGAGCAGCTCGATGAGAGCTTCCAGCGTGAGCTTGATGGCCAGGTGCGGTTGAGTCGGTGGCTGAGCCGCTCCTCGCCGTTCTCGTGCTTCGCGATGCTGGCGGCAGAACTGACCGACACCGGCATGATGGCAAAGCGGCGCTTCCTCGAGCAGATTCGGGGCTACCAACACGAGCTTGCAGACTACGGTCATGCCGAATGCCTGAGGGTCGAGAGATATCCGCTCGAGCACGAAGGCAAGGGCCTCGACTGGCGCAAGCCGGAAAACCGAATTGGCCCCATCCCCGTGTTCACATACGTTCCAGCCGCGGGGTCGGACTACCTCAAAGAGGCTGTATTGGACGCGGGCATTCTGGCGGCGTCGGCGGTCATCTTCTTCATCTTGAGCTATCTCAGCTTCCGGCGGTACGACGTGAGGTAAGCTGCATGAAACGAGTGGCTATTGTAGGCGCGGTGATCATCGGGGTCCTGGTTGTGTTCGTAGGACTGGTGTGGCTGCGGGTCTCAGCCGGCCGGCCGGAGAGCCTGATTCAGAGACTGCGCCATGCGGAGGGCCGGGAGCGGGAAGAACTGCTGATGCGCCTCAGCCTCTCGCGCGGCGATGTCATGTCTCACCTGTCGGAGGCGTTCTACGACACGTCCCACCGGCCTGCGTTTCGGGCAGATGTGCTCGAACTGCTTTTCAAGCGGACCCTCCGTGGCACGGATGCAAGCCTTGAAGACATTGTCCGAGATGCGGTGAAAGACCCCGCTGTCGAGGTGCGGCGCGCGGCCGCACGGGGAGTGGTGCAATATGGGGGCAAGCGTGAGCAGGTTGCATTGGTGGATTGCATCGGCGATCCCGATCCGCAGGTCCGCCGGCAGGCCTATCTGCTCTTCGGCGAAGGCGCCAGCCACATGGACCCACTGGACGGCGCGTACGGGAGGCTCTCCAAGGATCAGCGAAGGGAGGTGGCTGATGTGTGCGAGCGCCAAATGGCGAACGAATCGGACCCGGAACTGTCGTTCCTGGCGAGGGCAGTGGTGGGACGAGAGGTGGAGATCCGGAGCTTCGAGGCTGACATGGCCTTCGGTAGAGGCGAGGTGATCAAGGCTCGAAAACTGCTGGAGAGTGCCCTCGAACTCCACCCCCAAAGCAAGCAGGCCCGAGTTCGGCTCGTTCGCCATTATCTCCAGGTGGAAGACATGGTAACTGCTCTGAACCTTGGGCGACAGCACGGCGCCTTGATCGAAGTGCCGCGCCTTTCCGAGGTCCCCGTCATCGATGGCGACCCGTCAGAGCCCGTGTGGCAGGAGGCTTACAGGACCGACAAATTCTATCACACCACGAGTCGCTGGGCGGCCAAAGAGACCACGGGCAAATCGCGCCTCTATCTTGGCCACCGAAACGGCACGATCTACCTGGCCATGTTGGGATTCGAGGACGACCTGAGCAAACTGGTCGTTCGGCACAAGGCCCGAGACAGCAACGTCTGGCGCGACGACTGCGTGGAATTATTCTTCGATCCGGGCGCTGCGGGCAAAATGAACACCCAGTTCGTGTTCAACGCCGCCGGAGCGGCATTCGATCAGCGGCACAACGACAACAGGAATAACTACTCCTTCCAGCACGACGTGGGCATATACCACGATCGCGGATACTGGGCGGTTGAGTTCGCTATCAGCGCCGAAGAACTGACGGGCAAGCCCCTCTCTGCCGAAAGCATCTGGGCTGGGAACTTCTTCAGAACGCGGATTGGCCCGGGCTCCGAGCAGGGAGCCATTTGGCCTTGCTTTGGCTTCTCCTTGCGGTCTGCATTGTATCCGCTAATGGTCTTCAAGGACGTGGAAACTGCGCCGCACGACCGGCCTGACAACGGCAAGCAGGAATAGGCCCGGCCACGCGTGCCACTGGGAGAACGTTACCGCGCGCCTTTTAATTCTTGACAAACTCGGCATACCTGGTAAAACGTTCTCGTAAGCCGCTCCGCCAGCTCGCCGACGCCGATTCCAAAGCGGTGGGCCTGGAGAATCTTCAGCAGGTTCCATTGCCGGATCAGCGGCTCGCCTCGTGCCCAGACAGTTTCTCATTCCGAGCACGCCGTCCGTGCATGGTTCCGCACGAAAATCATGTCGAGCACGTTGACCAGGCAGTCGCCGGTCACATCGCCGGGCAGGCGCCAGTCGTAGACGGCTACTGCGGTCTGATCCGAGTCCATTGTCAGTTGCAGCTCGTGTTGGCCATAGGTCTGGGCCACATCATCGACAAGCCAATAGAGGAAGTGGTAAGTTCTGCTGCTCCCTCCCGGCATGGTTACGGGCGCGGTAAGATTCACGAGTTGTTGTTCCGTGCAGATAGCCGTATACGGCGTGGTTCCCGGTTCGTCACCCGTTATGACCGCGCCGTTGATTGGCGCCGACAGGACGGTCAGTTGTCTCAGGAGCGCGAAGTATGCGATCACCGTCTTGTTGCCATCCATCAGGATCGTCGCGGGGTTCGCCGAGCCTGCCAAGTCACCCTCCCAGTGGTCGAAGACAGAGCCGGAGGAAGGCTGAGCCGTGAGGGTGACCGTTGCTCCCTCTACGTAAATGCCGCCCGGCGGTGACAGCTCCACCGTGCCCGATCCGCTGCCGGCGGTTGTGATGGTGAGTGCAACACCCCGGTCGTGGACAAAGACATCGACGTAGCCGTTTGTATCGCCCGGGACAAGGTTGCCGGCGCTAGAATGAAACGCCACGAAGCGGCCATCGGCACTGATTGACGGGACGTATGAGTCATCGTTTCCTTGTGTGCCATCGGATGCAATGCTGACCCGCTCCGTAGTGGCGGCCACGGCGGGTCGCCCGGCGCCGACGAGACTAATAACGCAGACCAGAACACACCATGTTCCGAATAATACAGACTCTCTCATGGTAGGACCTCCTGTTGTCATAAAGCAAGGCCTCTTGACTTCGGACCTCGGACCTTGGACTGTGTTCATTCGCATCGATTCCTTGCATTATTCCGCACGACGAGCATATCGAGAACGTTGATCATCCCATCTCCCGTCAGGTCGTACCGCCAGTTGTCGCCGCTCCCCACAGGCTCGTACAAATGGTTCCGGACGTTGATCATGTCGAGGACGTTCACTACGCAGTCGCCCGTAACGTCGCCCGTGATCCATTCGCTCTTTGACGCTTCGGGCGTGTTGCCATAGGCCCCAATGTTGATGGTGCCGGCGTTGGGCTGCGGTTCATTTGAGGCATCCCAGCCCGGAACACCCGCGTCGGTGCACGGGCTCGTCACCTCATCAGATACCCATCCCCCCGCACCGCCGTTGGCCGCCGCTTCCCACAGGCCGTATTTGGACTTCAGGTGGTAGTCGCCGTTGTCCGGATCGGCGAAGAGCGGATCGGCGTCGATGTTGCCAGCGCCCCAGATGAGAGCGCATCCTTCCTCGACATAAGCTACTGCCTGTCCGCCCTGGACATCAGAATACCTCACCGCCAGAGAAGACGGACCTTCCGCGTGGGTGTTGATCGCGATCTGCTCTCCGTTGGAGGCGGTATTACCCCAAAGGATGCAGTTTGAGACTGTGGGCGAAGAGTTCAGCCAACAGCGTATCCCTCCACCATCGCCTGCCGTATTACTGATGATCGCGTTGTTGATAATTGTCGCTGACCCAGTTTTACAGCGTATGCCGCCACCCTTGTCACGTGCTCTGTTGGCCGTAATGATGTTGTTCACTATCGTGGGGGAGGAGCCGTACTTACAATATATCCCGCCTGCGTTGTCGTGATATCCGCCTCTGATTGTGAAGCCTTCCAGAATCGAATCTTGGCCTTCGCCACTCCAGAACCGAAATCCCCTATGCTTATCAGCCGCGGTCCCCTCCGCATCGATGACACAGTTCCCCGGCCCGTTCTCCGACATGAGATGCACGGCCTTGCCATAAAAGTCGATATCCCGATTACCGTCGCCGGTGTAGAGGCCGTCGCGCACGATGATCGTATCGCCATTCGATGTGGCGTTGATAGCCGCAAGGCTGTGGTGGCTTTGCTCCTCGATAAGGGTGCCGATGTGAACGCGAAAGGCAGAGAGAACTCGACGCCGCTCCACATGGCGGCGGCTATGGGCCACAAGGATGTGGTGGCGCTCCTCCTCGATAAGGGGGCCGATGTGAACGCGAAGGACAACGACGGAGACATGGCTATCGACGTAGCAGAAACAGAAGAAATCCGGAACATGCTCAAGTGAAGGGGAACCGTGGACCCCAGCCTCACAGGTCTTTTCATTACCCACATGTTCTTGTCAGAAGGAATTGGGGGTTATGCTGTGCAAGAAAACATCCGAAAGCCCCGTTCTCTTAAGCCCCAAGGGGGCGAAGTATGAAAGCCCGGGGCACAGGTGAAAGCCGCAAGAAGCGGCTTTCGCCGACGCCCCGGGTGAGCGGCCCAAAACCCCTTTGAGCCCTGACAGGGCGTAGTAGAAATCGCCGCGATAAGCTACCCAGGGCGACGCCGAATCCATGGAGGATTCGGCTCTGCCCTGGGCTATAATCTGGTCGCCCTTTCAGGTCTGCATGAGCGGCGGAAACCGCCACAAGAAATGTGGGGAATGACAAGGAATTCATTCCTGGGTAAGGGGCTGCCTTCCGACATGACGCAGGACACATGCAAGGCCATGCCCGGCGGCCATTGTTGACACCGGCAGCCGCGTTCCGCCCCTCTCCCCCCGGGCAGCCTCCTCATTCCCTTACACTTATGGCATAATTCTTTGGCGTGACTGAAGTTTTTTGCACCCTTTTCGAGCTCTCAGGGAATAGTACACAAGAGACTCTATGGAATCGGAGGCAGCACCCCGGGCTTGATCCCCGCGGCCCGTGGTCACACGGCGTAGGAGGGAGAAGGGCTGACTCGAAGATGATGACGCCGGCAGGGAGGACGTAGCTCGGGGGGATCGCTCGCCGTGCCCCCCCCGGGCTGCTTTGCCATGAAAGGCTGGCCACTCAGGGCCGAACTGAGCCAATGAACTGATTTGTTTTTGACAGCCGGTCGCCTTCCGTTATACTTGCACGCTGCTTCAGAAGGGGTGCGGAGACGGACCTGGCTTCCCCGGCAAAGATTCCGGTCGCCAGAGACCCGGAGCACTATGGATCGCAGCATTCTCGAAAGTTTGGTGAGGGCTCATCAGGCAGAGCTTTACAGATTCGTGCGATATCTTGGCGCACAGAGTTCCGTTGCCGAGGATGTCGTGCAAGAGACGTTTCTGGCGGCCTTCAAGGCTGACCTGCCCGCTGCCCTGAACAACGCCCGCGGCAACTCCGCGTGGCTGAGGGGCATCGCGCGCAACCTTTTCCTCAAGCACTGTCGGCACGTCAAGAACAATCCGGTGACGGCCGACGATGCCCTTCTCCAGAGGGCCGAGGCGTTGTGGTCGTCAGAGTTCCTGCGCGGTGGCGACGGATTCGATTACGTGGAAGCGCTGCGGGCATGCCTCGAAGAGCTGTCCGAAAAGCAACGCCGGCTCGTCGACATGCGCTATGCCGAAAAGAAATCGCGATCCGAAATGGCTCGCCTGGCCCGGATGACGGAGAACGGCATTAAATCTCTGCTTCGGCGCATCCGGTCCGCGCTCGGCGAGTGCGTGAAGAGGACGCTGAAGCTGGAGGGCGGATGATGGGAAACAACGACCACGACAGGCTGGTCCACATCCTGCTCAGAGAGATGGTTGGTGGTGAGACTCCTCCCGACGTGACGGAAAGGGTCTTGGCGCGAGCCGTCGTAGGGCCAAGGCGAACGATTGTTGAGAAGGCAGCGCCCGACGTGACCGAAGGGGCGTTGGGCCGGGCCATCCGAAGAGCACGGCCTCGGTGGTGGCACGGTGCAGCCGCCGTTGCTGCAATCGCCGCTGTGCTTGTTGCTTCGGTGATGTTCGGTCGGTATCCCCCGCCGCAAATATCCGGTGACTACACGATCGTTGACGGCGAACGCCTCGAGCGTGGCTCGGCGGTTGTCACCGAAGATCGGTCGGCGGTCATTACGCTGGGTGGCTACTGCCGTATCGAGCTTCGACCCGACAGTGCGCTCCAGATCAAGGGCGGGAAAAAGGCTGAACAGGTCCTCCTCGAGCGCGGCGGGGTCGAGTGCGAAGTTGACGAGCAAGTCGGCGCCTTTGCCGTGGAAACCGAGGTTGGGACCGTCTCGGTAGTCGGCACGAAGTTTGCCGTTCGATTGATCGAAGAGAAAGGCGATGCCGCGGCGCTCGGTGCAAGGCTACTGGTGCGCGTATTGGAGGGGGAGGTTTCGGTCAGTGGAGATTGGGGCACGGCATTACTTCGTGCCGGTGAGGAGAAGCTACTGCCGGACGGAGGAATGGTGACGGGCATGTTGCTCAAGTCGATCCCAACGGCTGTCACAATAAAGGTCGCCGGAGAGAAGGAGGCAAAACGTTACGAGTTCGGAAGGGAGATGGCCGCCGCGACCGGTCAGGTATTCCCGGGATTCGAGTACCGAGTCGTGTGGAGGGAGGATCACGGCCGGCGGCGAGCGCTCAGCATGGAATTGGTGGCGCCGGATGAGCTGCGCGATTTCACCAACATGGACCGCGAGGCCGTGCTGAAATTGCTATTCGACCTGGGGCAGAAGCGAGATCCCCGCGCGCGTGAAGGCGCGCGCAAGCTGCTCGACAACGAGGACAAAGAACTGTGGATAGCTGCGACTGAATATCTGGCGCTCATAGGTGATGAGGATGTCCTACCCTACATGATGAAGGCCATGGACGAGCACGAGCACCACCCGTGTTTTCGACTTGCCGAAGCCTTCCTGTCCCTCACGGGCAGGGATTTCGGATCAGACGCATGGCTCGAGGACTGGCGCAAACGTCATCCGGATATGGACCTGGAATCCGTTTACCGGAAGGTGGAGGAAGGTGCCCGAGCATTAAGTGGCAAATGGTATCGCATCCACGCGGTTGCCGACCCAACGACTATGCTCCACCACGCCGGAAGGATCAGATTGATTGGCATCAGGCCGAAAAAGGATGCCGATACGGAAGCGGCGGTCACAGCCCTCAAGACGCTCGCGGTCAACCAGTGGGTCCGGCTCGAATTTGACAACGGACCGGAACTCACAGCCGACCGCGCCCGGCGAGCGTTTGCGTTCTGGGGAGGAGGCGCTGATCCAGAGGACGACGTTGCCCGAGCCGGTCTGGAAGCGGCGCCGTTCAAGAAATTCACGCACATCAACGAACACCTCCTCGCCACCGGTTTGTATGAGATCGTGGCCGGCGCCGACTTCACCATCGCCCACAGCGAACAGGAGAAGGTGGCGCTGAAACTTGACAACGGCTCCTGGGGCAACTGGAGCGTTGTCGGCGACGTGGCGGATGCAACGACCATAGTGTGCAGGGGAGTCGGGATCAAGATGGTCGGGATCAGACTGAAGCAGAACGCTGAGGAAGAAGAAGCGGTCAGGCTCCTGAAGACGCTTCTGTTAAAGCAGTGGATAGAGTTGGAGTTCGCAGATGGCGCACAACTTACCCCCGACTATGACCGGCGCGCGTGTGTGTTCTGGGTGATGCCTGACGACCCCGACATGCTCCCTGACTCACGGAAAGGCCTTCCGCCGGCGCCTTTCAAAACACGTACAAACATCAACCAGTACTTGCTTCAGTCAGAGCTGTATGAGCCTGACCCGACTGATGACCTCGCCTTTGTGGATCGCAGGGCGCGGGAGCTGGCCCTCCGGTTGGATGCACCGAAGATGCGGTACGCCATCCTCCACGTCGAAGATCCAACAACCATAATGTTCCGTGGCGCCAGGATAAGGCTGATCGGTATCAGGCTCAGGCAAGATGCTGATCGCGAAAAGGCGATAACCCTCTTGAGAACGCTTGTGGTCAACCAGCGTGTCATGCTTGGGTCTGACGATGGCCCAAAGCTGACCGCCGACGGCGCGCGGCGCGCTGTGGTCGTGAGGGAAGGGCGTTTTGACCCGCGCTTCGACAAGACAATGCGACGCGGGCTCCCGGAGGCCCCGTTCAAAACATGGGCGGCAATCAATGAGTACCTGCTCAAATCCCAACTGTATGAGGTCGATCCGGACGTGGACGCCGGGATCTCCGAGAGAGTCATCGGGATTAACCTCAGCAACTGGGACCCGGCGCCCGTTCAAGAAGTGATCGATCCGACAACCGTACGCTGCTTCAATATCAGAATCAGGCTGGTTGGTGTAACACTGAAGCAGAACGCTGACCCACAGCAGGCCGTTGCCCTCCTGAAAACGCTCCTGATGAACCAGTACATTTGGGTCAGATTCGATGACGGGCCTGAATTCGCGGACGACAACGCTCGCCGGGCATTTGTGTTCTGGGTAACGCCCGGCGACCCGGAGGACGATGCCGAACTGCGGCGCGGCCTGGGGAAAGTGCCCTTTACAACCCAGACGAACGTCAACCAGCACCTCCTTGAGTCCGGGCTCTACGACATCGACCCCGACGTGGATTTTCTTTCCGTCGACCTTCAGATCGCCGAGGAGGTCGCTGATCTCAACGACGAGTTGTACTATATCGTCCACCATGTGGCCGACCCCACGACCGTCTTGTGCCACGGCAGACCCATCAAGCTGATCGGTGTCAGGCTCAAAGACGAGGCTGATCCAAAAGAGGCAGTTGTTCTTCTGAAAACGCTTCTGATGAACCAAGGCATTCTCCTGACATTCGACGATGGCCCCGCGCTCACGATGGACGGGCATCGCCGCGCGTTTGTCTATTGGTACGGGCAGGGCCACACCACGCCCCCGGGCGTTGACGAATGCTTCCGACGCGGCCTGCCCGAAGTCCCCTTGAAGGAGAAGACGCTCATAAACGCGCACCTGGTCAAGTCGGGTTTGTATGAGATCGATCCCGCCACGGTTCAGAGCGAGCAGATGCTGGAAGAACTCAAGGCGGCCGCGGAGCCAGACGCCCCCTGATTTGGGGTGCATCAAGCATAAGCGGGTAGTCTGCCACGACCGGTTTATGCAGACTGTAAGAGCATTGTCAGGAGCAAAGACTATGAAGAGACTGGTTATCCTTGCCGTGCTTGCATTCGGTGTGATTGGCTGTAGTGCCAAGATCAAGATTCCACCAGGCACGCCTGTCCAATACGAGAACCGGTTCACAGGGGCAATGGTTGTCGTTGAGAATCCGCTGGCAGGTACAATCATCACCAGGCTCAACGATGAACCTGACAGGGCTACGAAGGGCATGGCCATGGGATTGGACACGCAGAAATATCTGCGAGTTGGCACAAACACCTTTCAGGTCACTGGGGATGAGCTTGTACTTCTTGATGATTGGGGCGTTCGGACCTGGGTCATAAGGAACATAGAAATGAAACTCGACGTTGCGACAAACAAAGCTCCTGACCAGCCGGGGGCGGCTGTGCTCACGCCTGAAGACCTCGTTTCCGCAGAGACAATAGAGGAACTCGCGTTTGCGGACATATTTGGCACAGACTGGAAGATATATGAGGTCGATGGCATGCAAATCCTGGTTGGTCTTCTCGAACTTCCATCAGATGGCGAGTCGTACATTGATGTTTTTGGGTATGTCTACAACAGACACTATGAGGAATGGCGACGCTTCTGCCTCGTAAAAACGTACGGCGTTTACTTGGCGACAATACAGGTTGACGAAGACGAAGGAACCATCTTCCTGATCGGCGGAGCAAACAATGAATTCAAGGGCAAGCGCCTCTTCCAGATTGACATTGGAGTTCTGTCCGACGACAGATCCTACACAAAAGAGAACACCGCACCATCGGATCCACTTGACAAGAAATAGCGACGGCCAATAGCCGCGCCTGATCCGCCGTTGGACGACAAAGCAATGAAACATCCAGAATTGTTCCTTATCCCGGCCTTCATGTTTGCAGGCTGCTTCCTCTCATAGAGGAGGAGACAAGGCGTGAAGAAAACCATAGTAATATGCGTCAGCGTCCTGATCCTGCTGACCATCGCCGCCGTGTGTTCCATTCTCGTTTACCTCGGCAAGGACGAACCCCCGCCCAACGACGCCGATCTGCGCCTGGCCCGCCTCAACATCCCCGACGAGGAGAATGCGTTTACGTACTTCGATCTCGCCAGCAACGCGCTGTCCTATTCGGATGCTGACAGAGAGAAAACCGATTCCATGCTCGAGGGGGATGAGTGGGACGCCGAATTCGTCGAAGAGCTATTGAGCACGAATAAGGAAATGTTCGACTTCCTGGCCAAGGGGATGGCATGCACCGAAATCCAGATCCCTCAGATCATGAATGCGTATACGCAGTTGCCGTATCTTTCTCCGTGGCGAAGAATAGCGACACTGAGCAAGGTGCGGGGCCTGCACCTGAGCAAGGACGGCAGAGAAAAGGAGGCGTTCGAGGAAGCTCTCAGGATAGTCGAGTTCGGCCAGATGATTGAGCGATCCCGCGGGGTCCTGATCCATCACCTCGTGGGGATTGCCGTTAAGAAACTCGGGCTCAACGCCCTGCGCGAGATGCTGGCGGATACAACACTCGATGAGGAGACCCTCAGGGGCCACATTGAAACGCTCGCCGGGTTGATGGCGGACGAGGGCGCCTTGGCCAACGCACTTCGCATGGAATACAGCGTTTCGGCTGGTACCGTCGACAGCGTCGCCGACGGGACAATGGAGACCGGTTTTGGGTTCTCGGGCCGCCTCCTGTGCCTCACCCTGAAGCCAAACAAGACAAAACGGATGTTCGCAGCCCAATTCCGTCTGCTCATCGACGGCACCGGCAAGACGTTGAAAGAATACACCCAAGAAGTGTCACCCCGGCTCGCGAAAGCCTCTGCGGATGAGTACGACAGCAAGGTCGCATTACTGCTCTCAGGGAACATGGGGGGAATCACGCTTTACCGCATCCTTATGCCGGCATTCGGTGGGCTCACCAAGGTCAAATGCCAGGAAAACGTCTCCGTCGCCGGCACGCGCCTCCTCATCGCCCTGAAGTGCTACAAGATGAGAACCGGCAAGTTGCCCCGGACCCTCGACGCACTCGTACCCGACTATATCGACAAGATTCCGGCCGACGACTTCGACGGCGAGCCGATGCGATACTCCCGCGAAAAGAAACTGATCTACTCGGTGGGCGAGAACCTGCAGGACGACGGCGGGGATGCGGAAAAGGACATCATTGTCGAAATCGAGTTTTAGAGAAGAAGGATCCCGAGCAAAGAAAGGAGAGAACACCATGAAGACAAAAGGTATTCTGATCGTTTGTGTGGCGGTCGCCCTCATGCTGGCAAGCCTGCTAAAGGCTACTCGCCAGGGTGAGGCCGTTGTGGTAGATGAAGAGGGAGCAAAGCTCGTGGCGGAGCCCAACAACGCCTTCGCCGTCGACCTTTACGCCAAGCTGAAGGATGCAGAAGGCAACCTGTTCTTCTCGCCGTTGAGCATCTCGACCGCCCTTGCGATGACCTATGCCGGCGCCCGGGGCGACACTGCGGCGCAAATGGCTCAGGTGCTCCACTTCGGCCTCCCGCAGGATCGCCTTCATTCGGCGCAGGGCGCCCTGATGGCCAAACTGCAGGCGCAAAAGAAGGACCGCGGCTACCAGCTCAGTATCGCCAATGCCCTGTGGGGTCAAAAGGGACGCCAGTTCCTGCCTGAATTCCTCGATCTCACGAAAAGGCACTATGGCGCCGGGCTGAGGGAGGTAAATTTCGCGCAAACTGAGCGGGCGCGAAAAACCATCAACAAGTGGGTGGAAAAGCAAACGCACGACAAGATCAAGGACCTGATCAAGGAAGGCGTCCTCGATCCCGAAACGGTTCTCGTCTTGACGAACGCGATCTACTTCCGCGGCGACTGGGCTTATCAGTTTGAAGAGGACAGAACGAGTGATGCGCCTTTCACGCTCCTCGCGGGCGATAAGGTCAAAGTGCCCATGATGCGACAGACCGAGGACTTCAAGTACATGGAGGGCGACGACTTCAAGGCGCTCGAACTGCCCTACAAGAACAACGAGCTATCGATGA
>Ga0114922_10001982_pt1 | contig 19317 bp, 19 predicted proteins | sample AartaG_FD_100975 | JGI IMG/M metagenome (GOLD analysis project Ga0114922, IMG submission 100975) | Deep subsurface microbial communities from Aarhus Bay to uncover new lineages of life (NeLLi) - Aarhus_00045 metaG | ecosystem: Environmental > Aquatic > Marine > Oceanic > Sediment | place...
AAAGTGTGATGAATCTGAAGATAAAATATCGAGAATCCTTTAGACCTTTTGCTCCGACCGTATTGGAGGAAAAGGTATCCGAGTATTTTGAAATAGACAGGCCGAGTCCTTATATGCTCTTTGTTGCAAACATCAAAAAAGCTCGATGTCTACCTCAGCCCTCTCAAGATGATAGAGGGATATTGGAGCGGCTCAATGTAAAAAGGAGTGATATTCCCGCAGTAACCCATCTTGATTATTCAGCTCGAATTCAAACAGTTAATCGCGAAGACAAACCTGATTATTATGAGCTGATATCAGAGTTCGAGAAACTGACTGGATCCGCGGTCATAGTCAATACGAGTTTTAATGTACGCGGTGAGCCAATTGTATGCACCCCTGAGGAAGCGTATCGGTGTTTTATGCGAACAGAGATGGACGTTTTGGTTTTAGAGGATTTTATTCTGTATAAAAAAGAACAGCCAGCCTGGAAAGAGGGTAAGGAATGGAGAAATGATCTCATCCTCGACTGACAAGAAAGAAATACGGAAGTTTGGGCTTATAGCATTCATTTTCTTCGGAGTTCTTTGCTGTTTGGCTATCTGGCGTGCGAAGGAGATAGCAGTTTTTCTTTTTGGACTATTATCATTGCTGGGTGTTTGTTTTTTATCCCTGCCTGAATTTTTCCGACCAGTATATTATAAGTGGTTAAGTATTACACATGTTATTGGCAGAATGATAACCTTGATAATTCTTACTACGGCATATTATATAGTTATGACTCCTGCTGCCTTAATAAAAAGATTGATTGGAGGTCGGCCTTTACCAGTCAAACCTAATAAGAAGGTCTCATCATATTGGATAGCACGAGAAGAACCGGCTCAGAAAAGGGAACGATTTATAAAACGATACTAGGGAGAGCAATATGGCAAATCAATCAATCGTGAGAGAATTTTGGGAGTTTTTGAAAGTTCGTAAGCGTTTTTGGTTGTTCCCTATTGTGCTATTTCTTTTACTGCTCGGTGGGCTTATAGTTTTTACTCAGAGCAGCGCTATTGCACCATTTATCTACGCCCTTTTCTAAGTATTATATGCGGAATTTGAATTATCATCATCGGGATTAGCAATATGGCTAGTAGTATGAGTAGAAATTCACTGATAAATATATCCTTGGTTATCATAGGAACCATAATCGGTCTTTTGCTGTGCGAATTTGGGCTAAGGCTGTATTATTTTGGGTCATTGAAAGAGCCTTTACCAGAAGTACATTTAAGACAGCCCCATAAAACGTTAGGCTGGTGCCTCCGTCCCAATAAGACAGCTTTTCAGCAAACACTGGATTACACTGTAAAGGTGAGCATAAATTCAAAAGGTCTTCGGGATGTAGAACATGACTACAAAAAGGAAGAGGGCGTTTTTAGGATTGTTGTCCTCGGCGATTCATTTATGGAGGCATATCAAGTTCCTTTAGAGAAATCATTTCCCAGGCTATTAGAAAAGAATCTGAACGAAATATCGCCGAAAAAAGTCGAAGTAATCAATTTAGGTGTGGGTGGATATGGCACGGCTCAGGAGTATTTATACCTTAAACAAGAAGGAGTTAAGTACAATCCCGACTTGGTGATACTTGCATTTCTTGGATGCAATGATGTCCGAAATAACTCAAGATTGTTAGAATTAAAACTGTGGAGAAGAGAAAACACATATAAGGTTGCCGGAAGACCATTTTATTCCATAGATGACGATGGCGAGCTAATACTTCATGAACCGGATTTTGAAAATAACATGAAGCTTGCTAAGCGAAAGGCTGAAAGATTTAAAAAAAAGACTAATAAAAGAGCTCTAAAGGATAGACTGCTGTTTTATAGACTGTTGAAAACCAAGATCAACAGCATAAATGCAAATGTATACCATCGTTCCTATAATTTAAATGCAATGTTGGGGGCTTATTTCCCTGTATATGATAAAAATTGGGTAGAAGCATGGGTTGTCACAAAACGAATCATTTCAATGACAAATAAGTTATCATTAAAACATGGTGCTCGTTTCCTATTGTTTTCAGTACCGGCTAAACTCCAGGTGGAAAAAGATTATTTTGAAAATGCGCTGTCTGTTTACCAAAAAAGAGATCCATATCTTAAAATTGATCTTGAAAAACCGGAAAACATACTAAAAAGCTTTTGTGAAGAGAATGAAATATATTTTCTTAGTATGTTAGAAGAATTTAGGGAATTTTATTTAGAAGATAAAAAATTATACCATGTATTCGTAGATCAACATTGGAATAAAGAGGGGCATAAACTAGCTTCGTCTCTTATAACAAATTACATTATTGAAGAAAAAATCATTTGATAGTAGTAATATACATTTTTTTGTTGCTAATTTAAGGTCAATCGGGCGAGTTTCAACTCCTTGTGATTCAAAGATAAAATAGAAAGCATTTGTTAAAAAATTATTCCCAATGTCTAAACAAAAAAATAGTAATATATGGAACTACTTGATCTAAAAGTATTCTGTGATCTTATTGAGTTAAAGTCATTTACAGAAGCTGCCAAAAGAAACTACCTCACCCAATTATTCGGAATATCATTATCCCAAGAAGAATGAACATTGGAGTGAGAATATATTCCGCTAGTAATAAACCCTCTATTTGAAAGGCCATCATGAAAAATTTTGACCTAAAAAATCAGGCATTTCCCGGACAGAATGAAACTGCGGTAAATTATTCCAGTAAATTTCGGAATAATAACAAAGATACCAAAAATCGGCCTCCCTGGTTTCAAAGAGACTTTAATTTGAGCAAGAGGGATGGAGAAAAAATTAGAGAACATTTGGATAATTTAACCAATGATGAAATTATGGGTTTGTATTATGAGATGAGAGAGGTAAAAGAAAAATGGGATAAGGGCTATTACTACCCAAATATCCAAATATTATTTGGCACACCTTTTGAGAGGGAAAAAGACAGGCGAGAACAACAAATTTGGAGTGAGAAGTATGGGCAAGAAAATGAAATTGTGGAATGGTATAAAGAGGCAAAGGAGAGATCGTGTGTATGGTGGCTTGAAAATCATATCATTGCTCGCCATGCTTTAAGCGCAAGTGGCTGTATGAGCTGCGGTGCCTGTACTGCCCTTTGTCCTGCAGCCGAATTCTTTGATTATAACCCACGTATCATAATGGAGACCGTTCAGGAGAAAAATGAAGATGAGATAATCCAACTCCTTAAATTGGATACAATATGGTATTGTTTTCAATGTGGCTCATGTAAGCCCAAATGCCCGCGGGGAAATAATCCATTTGGAATGATTTCCTCATTAAGGCAGTTAAGTCAGATTAAAGGGTATCATGTGTATAGTGTTCGTGGACGGCAGCAGTATGCAGCCCGTCATCTTTGGGGGGGTAATCTATGGAACAGGGCATTTACCCTTTATTTCAGAGACATTGCAGTAGAAACCCACAGAGATTTTGGCCCTCGACACGAAATCAGTTTTAATCACAAAGAGGAATATTTTAGAAGAGTTGGCGCATCTCCAGATATGGATGGATCACTCTCATCAAGAAAGGTGCATCCAAAGACACTCTATGAGGTTAGGAGGCTGTGGGAGGCAGGGGGCGCTCTTTACTTGTGGAAACTTATAGAAGATGCAGCAAAGAAACAGGCAGATGAATTAGACATTACTATTGATGAATACCATGATAAGGTAAAGACAGAAGGATAACGGAAAGATGACAGAATACAATAAATTGTTTAGTAATTCAGCTCGAGAATCCTTATGGAAGAGGTATATAAAGGATATTCCTGACGATGGGTATTTTTTAACCCTCAGTTGCATACTGGGAGCCCTTTATCCAGGCTCAGAGTGTATGGTTCCCAAGGTATATGAGCTTTTTGGTCTTAATTGGGGGACCAATCCAAAGCCTGAATCAGGCTGGACCTGTTGTTCTGGAATTGCCTATCATGGTGATATTATGCCGATTGAGGGAACACTCCTTACTGTTGCCAGGTTATGGTCCCTTACCCAGGAAATGGGGTTTGATGCTATTACCATGTCATGTGTAACATCATTCGGTATACATTGTGAGTGTAAAGATCTTTATGAACAAGAACCAGGTTTGAAGGAAAAGATAGATCGTTTGTTGAAACAGTCTTGTGGCAGGGAGTTTGAGATTCCCAAGCATATTCTTCATATTAGCGATGTCTATTATCGTTACCGCAATCAGCTTCGGGATAATTTTATGAAATATCAGTTAATAGAAAAAAAGACTGGAAGACCTTTAAATGTAGTAGATCATGTGGGATGCCATTATAGTAAACTTTTTCCCGAAGAGCACTCATTGGGAGGTTCGGAATACTGTGAAGTACTTTCTGGAATGGGTGCGGCATGGGGAGGCAAAGAAATAGATTATCCGGAAAGACGTCATTGTTGTGGGATGGGTTTTCGGCAGTGTATGATTAGTCCCAATCGAGGTGCAACTATGGCCAGTGTTCACAAAAAAATGAAAAGTATGGATTCGTTTCAACCAGATCTAATCATCACCAATTGCCCTGGATGCCAGGTCTTTCTAGATAAAGAACAATGGGCTATTTATGAAATAACAGGCGAAAAATATTTTATACCAGTTGTTACGTATCAAGAATTGGCAGGACTACTTTTGGGGTGGGATCCGTATAGAACAGTAGGCATTCAGTTTCATGCTGTACCTGTGGAACCTTTGTTGGATAAGATAGGGATACCCTACGATGATTCAGAATCATGGTTAGGGGTTGCTGATCGGCAGATATACTAATGGACAGGAATTTACAAAAACATCATTCAAGGAAAAAGCTGTTATGCGGGTATTAATAGTAGGAGGAGGTATAACCGGGCTTAGGGCTGCTCTTGCACTCAGCGAATTGGACATAGAAACCATAATAGTGGAAAAATCATCTGAAATCGGCGGCAAGGTAATAGAATACGATAAAATTTTTCCTGACTTCAGAAGCGGCAAGAAGCTTGTTGCAAATCTTATAGAATCTGTTGGGAGCATGTCAAATATTACCGTGATTAAAAACTCAACGGTAACTGATGCAAGAAAAAATAATAAGATTCATATTGTATCGCTTTCCAATAATAGAGTTATAGAGGTTGATGCAATTATTTTGGCATGTGGTTTTGATGTCTTTGATGCAACCAGACAGCCAGAGTATGGATACAGTGTCTACCCCAATGTCATAACATCAGTAGAACTGGAAAGGTTTTTGGATAAAGAAGGCCCGACCAAAGGGAATTTGATCAGGTCGTCAGATAGCAAAGTTGCAAAAAGGATCGCTATTATCTTTTGTGTGGGTTCGAGAAACGCAAAGCTAGGCAATCCTTACTGTTCAAGGATATGCTGTTCGTATAGCACAAAGCAGGCTATTGAGATAAGGGAAAATGATGAAGAGGCAAGTGTAACCTGCTTTTACATGGACATACGAACGTATGGCAGGGGTTTTGAGGAAATGTATCAATACGCACAAGAAATAGGGGTAAAATACATAAGAGGAAGGGTATCTGAATGCAGTGTCTTGTCAAACGGAGACATTCAGGTGAGGGCAGAAAATACGCTTTTAGGAAAACCAGTGCAGGGTATATTTGATCTCGTATCCCTTTCTGTGGGCATGATGCCCTGTGCTGATGCTGGAGAACTCGCAGAAATATTCGGTATTGAACGGGATAACAATGGCTTCTTTGTATCTAAAGACGAGGATCTTTTTCCACATGATACATCAAAGGAAGGGATATTTCTGGCCGGCAGCATTACTGGACTAAAACCAATCAGGGATTGCCTGTTGGATGCAGCATCAGTAGGTGGAAGGGTTGCATTCTATGTGAAGAATTTGCATAAAAGTGGATAGCGATTTATGGCTAACAAGGAAAACAAAAAGGGAGACACTACAGCAGACCTTGATTATGGATGGAGGTTTCAGGGAAGGCCGGTATTATTGCATGATGATAGTTCTACCATAGTCGATGAATCTTCGCACCTTATGCAAACAGCTTTAACTCAGATGAGTAAGGAATATTTTTATGTTGAAAGATGCATTCAATGTGGGATGTGCACCGAGACATGCCCCAATACGATGTTAAATATGAATGGCCGGTTTTCACCGAGGGAATTCATACAAAAATTGAGATTGGGCCTGTTGGACTTTTCAGGTGAAGATCTCTGGTTTTGTACCAACTGTGGTGGTTGCACTACTGTTTGCCCTTATGAGATACCGTTTATTGATGTGATGATTGATTTGAGAAATCTGGTGATTGAACAAGGTGCTGGGTATTTGCCGCCTTCTATGAAGAGCGCTCTAGCTTCTGTGGCAAACTATCAAAATCCCTGGATGGAAGATCCAGATAAGCGTGGAGATTGGATTAAAAAGTTAAATATTCCGCTTTTAGCAAAGAATAATACGAATGGGGTACTTCTCTTCGCAGGATGTTTTCCATCATATGATGAGCGCGGAAAAAAGATCGCACAAGCAGCTGCACAGTTATTAAATAAAGCAGGTGTTGAATTTGATATTCTGGCAGAAAATGAGGCATGTTGTGGCGATGCTGTTCTAAGAGCAGGAGACTATAATACATTCGAACAGGTAAAGAAATTTAATATAGAAAGTTTTAAAGAAAGAGAAATCAAAAAGATTTATACTCTTTCACCTCATTGTTTTGACGTAATGAAAAAGCATTATTTTGAGAATAATGATGATACATTTTCTGTGGCTTCATTTATCCTTCTCCTACATGAGATCGTTACAAAGCATCGACTAAAGATAAATAAGACGATCAATAAGATAGTCACTTTTCACGATCCATGTTTTTTAAGCAAACACAATAATATTATCGAAGAACCTCGGGAAATATTAAAGTGCTTACCTGGCATAGAATTAAGGGAAATGGAGCACAGCGGTGCGAAAAGCATTTGTTGCGGTGGGGGTGGCAGTGGAATCTGGCTTGATAGAAAAAAAGGTGAAAGGCTTGCTGAAGTGAGACTGGAAGAGGCCTTACAAACAAAGGCAGATGTTTTGGTAACCGCTTGTCCTCTTTGCCTTTCCATGTTAGAAGATAGTGCAAGAGGTGATAGCAGATTCGAACGTATTGAAATTATGGATATTTGTGAGCTGGTTTTAAAGGGCGTATAGCCATTAGAATAATCACAAATCGAAATAAAACTGAAAGGATTTTTACATGAAAATTATAGATTCACGGGTCAGGTTGAGAACCAAACAACTATTAAAGCCCTGGACAACGGATCTACGGCCTTATTTTAAGGAATATATCAGGCTTTATAAAATGAAATCCCGCCTGACCGAGATGCCGGTACAGGATTTATTAGACCACGCAGCACAGTTGGGAGTTGAAAAGATGGTCATCTGCGGTAATGATCAGGAGGACAACGATTACATACTGGAACTGGCTGACAAGTATAAAGAATTGATTCCTATAGCATCTATAAGCATGGAAAACGGTATCCGTTCAGCGCTCCTTGAAACAGAGCGATGTTTTAACCAAGGTTTTGCTGCGATCAGCATAGCACCATATCGAATAAAACTGAATGTAAATGACCGGCTGTTGTATCCTATATATGGACACTGCGAACTTATCAGGAAACCGGTGATCGTCCACGGTGCAATTCATTTCCTGAGAAGAGCCTATATGTGGCATGGTCAGCCACAGTATATTGATGAGATTGCTGTTGACTTTCCAGAACTTAAACTTATCGTTTCTCATGGTGGAAATGGTTTTGGCCCCCCGATACTTGCAGTGGCACAGCGTCATCCAAATGTCTATCTTGAATTTAGTGCACTGAATCCACAGTATATGGCGCCTGAATTTTTATATGCAACTAATACGTATCTTAAAAAACGGTGCCTGTTCGGCACTGATTATCCATTAATGGAGTTTGATGTTTCTATAAAGAGATGGAAGAAGGTGCTCAGAGAAAATGTTACGGGACTCTTCTTTTATCAGAATGTTCTGGACGCCTTGTACAAAGAGCCGGTAAAGTTTTGAAAAAACCTTTATCTTCAGAATTAAGAGGTAAATATGATGATCTTTTAGAAGGTACCCATCAAGCCATTCTAGGGAATATCAGGGGTCAGGATATCTTTTAATTAACTATAATAAGGAGATTATAAAGGATGTCTAATCAACAAATAGAGAAGAAGGACGCACATTTAATGAGAGTTGGAGAGGAATTTGAACCATTGGAATTTATTGTCACCCCAGAGGTAAACCAACAATACCTTTATGCAGAAGAAGATTTTCACCCGATGTATATAGAGCCAAGGGAGGATGGACAGGCTTTGGTCCATCCAGGGTTGCTTCTTAATATGAGTAACAACACAAGAAGCCCCTCTTTTTATCTTCCACCCGGTTTTGGAGAAATTCACGCAGAGGAAAAAACAGAGTATTTAAACCCGGGTAGAGTAGGCAAGAAATTCCGGGTAACCTGGAAAGTGATAGATGTATTCGAAAAGCGGGGGAGACCATGGCATGTGTTGGATATCCAGGTTGTAGATGAAGATGGGATTCAAATTATGCGGAGAAAAATGACCAACACATTTGCTTCACGAGAACTGAAAAAGTAAGGAGAGAGAAAGGAATGGCGCAAATAACGAAGGATACTCCAATAGGTTATGAGTTTGCTGGTAAGCCTAAAAAAATGATGTGGGAGAGGATATGGGCTTTTTCTGGTGGGGTCTTTACTTCGAAGGGGTGGCCAAAGAAGAATCTTCATACCGACACAGAGTTTGCTCAAAAGCTAGGATTGCTAACAGTGGGTGTTTCAGCAACCCAGTACTTGGGCCACATGGCTGAATTGATGATTGACGTCTTTGGCGAAGCGTGGCTTAGTCATGGCAGGATGAGTGATGTAAAGTTCGTCAAGCTTGTCGCAAATGGAGATACTCTTGTCTCAAAGGCAAAAGTGGTAGATAAGGAGGAAGAAGATTCAACAGTCAAATACGTGTTAGAAATATTTGTCGAGAACCAAAACCATGACAAGGTCTTAGCAGGAACAGCAACTGGCATTGTAGGATGATCGATTATTTTTTATAAATATGAAACTAAAAAGAAGAAAATATAAACCAGGCGATGAAGTATACATAAATAAATTATATAAACTTATAACTAATATAGATAGAAGCTTACCAGAATATGAATGGGAATGGCTAAACACCTGGAATGGCCAGGGCAGTATCTGGTTATTATTTGATGAAGAAAGAAAAGAAAATGGCCAATTAATAGGGCAATACAGCTTGATTCCAGCCCCCTTCAGTATCTGGGGAGAATCATACCTTGCAGGAAAAACGGAAAATTGCATGTCTCATCCCGATTATCGAGGAAAAGGAATTTATTTCCCTCATGAGAAAAAATATTTCAAAGAAGCTCAGGAAAAATTTCAATTATTTTTCACAACCGCAGGAAATGCCGCAAAAGGGACGCCAGGGGCTGTTAGGAGAAAACTGGGATATGTAGCCTTCGATTCATGGATAGAATATATTTATTGTACTAACAGTAACGCCTTGCACAAAAGGATATATCCAAAATTGGAAAGTAAAATAGGTTCAATATTTGGGCTTATAAAGTTAATGTCCATTATGATATCAAAAATATGTTTTATGTACACCTATATGTTCTCTCCTAAAAGAGCTAACCAATCAATAAAACTGCTCAACGAAAATAATTCCCCTATTAACGAAATAGAAGCGCTTTGGAACAGAAACAAAACACTATACGGAATTACTGTCGATCGAACCAGTAGTTACCTTAATTGGCGCATAAATCAAAATCCTTATTGTGAACATAAATATTTATTATATTATAAAGATGACAAACTAATAGGATACATAATATTTAAGATAAACGATAATGTGATAAGGGTTGTGGATATTCTGGCAGAAAACAAAGACCAGTCTATATTTAAAGTGATGATTGATAATTTAATAATATATTCCAAAAAAGAAAAAATTGGTTTCATTATCTGTTCAACATTGAAAGGAAATAAAATCCTCAAGAAAGTTTTTCATCGTAATGGTTTCATTAAAATAGATACGTTTTCTTTAAAAAAAATCTTTTCCAAGACAAATAATCAAAAACCATTTCATGTATTTATATCAAAAAAAGTTGTAGTATCAAAAGATATTTTCAATCCTGAGAATTGGTATGTAACTGGTTTGGTTACAGAGGGCAGGTCATAATAAAATATATGACAAAGCCCTCTTTTATAAAAAATATCTTTTTGAGATTTGCCCTTACCCTTCCGGTTAATTTTAAGGGGATTATTATTCTTCCTCTTCTTACTCGGCTATATACCCAGGATATTTATGGCGCATGGCTTCAGATTATCTTAATAAAAGATATCTTTATTAGATTATTGAGCCTTAGGCTTGAAACAGCGCTGGTTCGTTATCTTTCAAGGGAAAAGAATCCTGAACAGTTAATCAAGGCTGTATTTACAATAACACTGGGCTGTTCTTTATGTTTTATTTCCTTGATCTATTTTTTTCGAGATCAAGCATCTATAATAATATTTGGGAAACAAGAACTAACTTCAATTTTATTAGTAGCTTCCTTCTGGATAGTCATCCACGCATGTATGCAGATTGGTTTAGCGGTGCTTCGCTCTCAAGAAAGGATTGCTACCCTTTCTATAAGAGAGCTGTTGTCAGCTTTGTGGCTTGTTGGTGCAGTTTCGTTTGCTTATTTGATAGACTTGGATATTCAAAGGTTAATCCTGATTTGTATCACAGGCGATGCACTTCTATTAGTATGGATTTTGTTTCAAATTGGTGTCCCTGTTCCTTTTACCTCTTTGTTGAAAAGTATCGCCGATGTCAGGAAATTTTTGCCATATTCACTGCCACTTATATTCAATTCACTCTTTTTGTGGTTTACCGGATCTATTGACAGACTCCTCATTGTACATCTCATTGGTCTTGCCTCTGTAGGCATTTATGGTGTTACCTTGCAGGTATCCCTTCTGTTGTCTGTTGTGTTGAGTTCCATAACTTTTGTCCTGTTCCCAAGGGTTGCTGCATCATGGAATCTCAAAAACAAAGACGAAGTAAACCTGTTATTTTCACAGGCAGTTTCCCTTACCCTGATATTAAGCGCTCCTGTTATTGTGGGTCTTTTTATTGTTTCTCATGGATTGATTCCATTGCTTGCCGGCCAGAGTTATTCAACCAGCAGCAATTTGATATTATTTCTGTTATTGGCAGGCCTTGCCAAGGTGATATATCAGAATCATATTTTTGTAATTCATTTGGTAGAAAAGACTGTTTTTCTGCCGTTACTTTTTATATCTACCGCAATAATCAACTATGCCCTTTGTTATCTTTTTGTTTTAAAGCTTGGGATAGTAGGAGCAGCGATAGCGCGATTTATAACATTTGGCATAATGGCATTTATTATTACTATTTTGGGTCGAAAATATGTTAAATTCACCATACCTTGGCGCATAATCTTTAAAGTAGTAATAGCATCCATAGCGATGGGCATCTCTATATCATGGATGCCGGTGGATACCTGGCTGCAGCTACTAATCGTTGTCATCATTGGCGCCCTTGTCTTTTTATTATTAATATTTATTTTCAAAGTTCTGACATTTGAGAAATTGGCAGCTATTAAAAGGCAAGTTATATAAGATGCTCCTTATAAAGATGTATTGCTTTGCAAATTTATTAGCTTTTCTTTTCCGAGGATATTATGGCATCTAATCTCTTCTACGATCGGATACATCTTCTCACTGGGAATAGACTTAACATAGACCCTGCTGATCCCCCCATTAGCATTCTCCAGAGATATTATCCCCTGCTTGGCAATAAGCACAAAGAAAGCAATATTGTCCTGAGCGATGTTGCCAATCTTGTCAACAACACCCTTTCTCGAAAAGAGGAGTATGGAGATACAACACTTGATAAGTGGGGCCGCTTTGATTATGCCAAAAGCTTTTTGGTGCAAAATGGATTAGATCAGACGCCCATTATTGATGAATTGATTTTGGATGTTATTAAACAACTCGGATTAAAAGCCAGAAATATCTGGCCGGAAGGTAAAAGGATGGCGGTGTGTTTGACCCATGATGTCGATGCGATAGATGGCTTTTCATATTTTTGGTTGAGAAAGATTAACTGGTATTGGCATTGGTTCAGGGCAAAACTCAAAGGCAATCAACAAGCAGACAATAACTGGGCTTCAACTCTTGAGCGATGGAAGAGATACAAGAAAGCCAATTTTGATCCCATGGATTCCTTTGGCCAGATTCAGGAATTGGAAGATAGCTACGGATTCCGTTCCACATTCTTTTTTATGAGCTTGCATCATGGGTTGAGTAGAGAAGGGCGAAGATACAGCGTACAAAATCCTAAGGTTGCTAAAACCGCAGAAAAATTATTAGAAGGTGGCTGGGAAATTGGACTTCATGCAGCTTATCACAATCATTTGTCGCTCTCTTTGTTAAAAGAACAAAAACAAAGATTGGAAGATGTTATTCGTGAAGATATATCGGGGTGTCGTCACCATTATTTGAGGGTCAGATTTCCAGATTCCTGGAAAATTTATGCTGAAGCTGGATTTAAGTATTCATCCAACATGGGATGGGGTTCACGTTTTCAGGGCTTTAGGGCTGGAACTTGCTTGCCTTATCAACCTCTAGGAGAATATCCTTTATTGGAAATCCCTTTTCAATTAATGGATACGAATCCTATTGCTGATACAGAAAGTTATATGAATAAATTTAGTAAATATCTTAGCTCAGTCAAGGCAGTTAACGGGTGTTTACTCATCGATTTTCACCAGGAACATTTCCAGGAAGAAGTTTCTCCAGGTGTGGGTAGGGTATATAGAAATATATTGGACACCATAGCAAGAGATCAAGACGTGGCTGTTCTCACAATGAATGAAGTTTGCAAGATAATGAAACAGGTTGGAAAATTATCATGAGACAAGTAGCCAGCACAATTAATGCCAAGCTAAAAATCTTGATGTTATACTTGGTTGCATTTGCCTTGTTGTGGTTCGGGTATGCCACGTTTATCGTTCCGATTTACGGCTATATGGGCTTTGAATGGGCGCCTACCGGGGTAAAGGTAGTTGAAGCATTATTGGCGATTGTTTTCTTTGCATTCGTTCTGCCAGTGAGAGTTAAACGTCCTTCAGATTTTTTTCTTCATGTTCATTTTTTGTTACCCGTGGTGCCGATGCTTGTTCTGTATAGCGCTTCAGATCTTCCGAGAGCATATATGTACTTTGTGCTTTTGGCTTTTGCAGTTGTATGCTGGGTTCGCAAATTCAAACTGCCTATAATCAAGGGCGATGTGATCCCCATACACATAATGATGTGGGGTCTGTTGATAATTGCTGGAATTTACATTTTAAGCATCATAATGAAGGGGGGGCTCCAGTATTTCAATCTCAATCTGTTAAAGGTATATGAATTCCGCAGCCTTGCCGCACAGAACCTGCCGGGAATATGTGGATATTTCTCCCCGATGGTCTCCAAGGTCTTACTGCCGTTCGTGTTACTGCTCGCAGTCTATCGCCGGAAATGGCTCATCGCGGGTTTGGCAATAAGCGGGTGCGTGATGATGTTTGCCCTGACAAACCATAAAGGGCCATTATTTTATCCCTTTTTTATTTTTGGCATCTATTTTGTTATGCGCTCCCGGCGACCGATACAATTATTATTTGCAGGCTATATTTTAGTTGTTCTTGTATCGCTGACTGTATTTTTTATTGGATATTTTGGCAATATAGTGCCTTCATTGGTTTTACGTAGGGTATATTTTGTGCCGGCGAATCATAATTTCATCTATTATGATTTTTTTTCCACACATCCGCATACGATGCTGTCTCAAAGTAAATTAACGTTTGGCTTAATCCAATATCCATACAATCTGGATGCTGCACATTTAATCGGCTATCATTACTTTAACAATGAACAGAGTGGGGCGAATACCGGCTGGTTGGGATCAGGGTATATGCACTTCGGTTTTGCAGGGATGCTCATTTATGCTTCTATTGTTGGTTTATTGCTAAGCATAGTTGATATGTGTGCCAAGAAGAGAGAACTTTCCATATCTGTTGCAATATTAGTTATCCCTCTTATGGTGATTTTTCAATCTTCGGATCTGCCCACAGGTATGTTGACGCATAGTTTTTTATTAGCTCTGTTTTTAACATGGTCTTGCCGATTGAAAGGGCGTGTTGTGTCGTCGGAGCCACGTAAAACTACAAGATTTTTTGAGATTGCAGTTCGAAGGTGCAATCATACACCCAGTTGAAGCAACATTATTAAATATAACAGGAGCAAAATAACTCCATGATTAAGAAGACCTGCCACATCACATCTGTATATTTGCGATACGACACGCGGATATTTATTAAAGAGTGCGGGTTGCTCTTGTCCAGGTTATGATGTTACCCGCAGGTTTTTTTGTTTAGTTTTTTGCAATTTGGATTTATAGACAAAACCGCCCATAGTCAATAAAATTAAGGCGTTTTCACTTATTTTGTTTTGGTTGGGAGATTAATTAATGAAAAGAGTCTGCCACATTTCTACAGTACATACACCTTTTTCTATCCGTATTTTTCATAAGCAGCTAAAGTCTCTGAACGCGGCTGGATACGACGTCAGTTTCATTGTCCCAAATGCCAACAATGAGAAGAAGGATGGAATACGAATTATTGCCTTGCCAAAAGCTAAAAACCGTATACATCGTACGCTATGGCTTACCTTTAAAGCTTTTTATTTGGGTCTGAGTCAAAAGGCCGATGTCTATCATTTCCATGATCTGGAATTGATCCCCATTGGAGTAATACTGAAATTCCTAAAAAATAAGGTTATCTATGATGCGCATGAAGATATGCCTCGCCAAATGTTGAGTAAAAAATATGCTGCAAAGTTTTTACCCGAAAAAATATCATGGGTTATTGAGAAAGTTGAAAATTTTGCAGCTAAACGGTTTGATGCAGTTGTTGCCGCGACGCCGTTTATCCGCGATCGATTTTTGAGATTGGGCTGCAACTCTGTAGATATTAATAATTTTCCGATCCTTTCAGAGGTTGATCAGCCGGATACCGGTTGGTTTAACAAAGAGCGCGCTGTTTGTTATGTGGGAGGTATTGGTGATATCCGCGGAATTTTCGAGATGGTCGAGGCAATTGGCAAAACAAATGCTAAGCTTTTGCTGGCGGGGCAGTTTTCTTCGTCAAGTGAACGGGACCGGGTGATCGGCATGTTTGGGTGGGCTAATGTTGCGGAATTGGGGCAACTGACCTGGATGGAAGTGCAACAAGTTCTGTCAAGATCAATTGCTGGACTGGTTGTTCTTCACCCATGCCGTAATTACATAGACGCGTTGCCAATAAAGATGTTTGAATATATGGCTGCTGGAATCCCCGTAATTGCCTCTAACTTTCCATTATGGAGAGAGATAATTGAAGGTGATAAATGCGGTATTTGTGTTGATCCGCTGGATTCCGGAGCAATTGCCGAAGCTATACAGTGGATAGCAGATCACCCGGGTGAGGCGAAGCGTATGGGCAAAAATGGCCAGAAAGCAGCGAAAGAAAAATATAACTGGAAAACAGAAGAGAAGAAGTTGCTGACACTTTACGAAGGGTTATATCCATGAAGATTATAATTTCCCATGATGTGGATCATATTACAGTCTGGGAGCATAAGAAAGATTTGATAATACCGAAATTTATAGTGCGCAGTTTTATTGAATTCTGGTTGGGATATATTTCTTCGTTTGAGTTGAAAGGTAGATTCAAAAGTATTCTTGAAAATAGGTGGCAAAATATAGAAGAACTTATGCAATTTGACAAAGAGAATGAGATACCTTCTACTTTTTTTATTGGAGTAGCCAATGGACTTGGGCTAAATTATTCTTTAAAAGATGCAGAGTTCTGGATAAAAGGAATCCAGAAAGAAGGATTTACTGTCGGGGTGCATGGTATAGCCTTTGATGATTATGTAGGTATCGAGAAAGAGCATGAACTTTTTAAAGAGGTATTGAAATCAAATAATTTCGGGATAAGAATTCATTATATCAGAACAACATCCAAGACATTAGACTTTTTGAATAGCTCTGGATACTTATTTGATAGCAGTTTGTATAAGCTTAGGAATCCTTTCAGGGTTGGTAATTTGTGGGAGTTTCCTCTACATATTATGGATGGCTATATTATTTGTAAAAAAAGTAGATGGCAGGACCAGACTTTGGAGCAAGCGAAGGAGACGACTAAAAGAGAAATAGGAAAAGCTTACAAAAATAAGATAAAATACCATACCATATTATTTCATGATAGATATTTTAGTAACGGCTTTAAGACGTGGAAAGAATGGTATGTATGGTTGGTAGGATATTTGAAAGATAATCAGGTAGAGTTTATTTCACATAGAGATGCCATTAAAGAATTAGAGACTACAGCTGAAAAAGCTGTTGGGGCTTTATGAAGAAATCAGAGGACAAAGAGCCGAGGCCTGACACCAGTGCCATAGTATTTTAACAAGATGATATGTATATGAAGATAGCCACAATCATCGGCGCACGTCCGCAGTTTATCAAGGCGGCTATGGTTTCACGGGTATTGAGGGCCAGGCAGGGGGTCAGGGAAATCCTTATACATACAGGACAGCACTATGACAACAACATGTCGGATGTGTTCTTTGACGAGCTGGAGATGCCCGTGCCTGACTATAATTTGGGGATTAGCGCTGATATACAGGGAGCGCAGACCGGACGTATGCTGGAGGCCATTGAGGCGGTTTTGATCACAGAAAAGCCGGACTGGGCGCTGGTTATGGTGATACTAATAGTACCCTGGCAGGAGCACTTGCAACCGTGAAGTTGCATATTCCTGCTGCCTATGTGGAAGCAGGTCTCCGTTCGTTTAACCGTGAAATGCCGGAGGAACACAATAGGGTGCTAACCGATCATTGTTCGGATATACTCTTTTGCCCCACAGAAGCAGCGGTAGAAAATCTTAAGCGGGAAGGAATAATCAATGCAGCAACAAATGGAGAGTTTGTTGAATCCATACCCCTTGTTGTCAACGTGGGCGATGTTATGTACGATGTCGCCCTGTTTTTTGGAGATAAGGCAAAAAGGGAGTCTAATATCCTTAAAGAAATGAATCTCGAATCTAAAACTTACATCCTTGCTACTGTTCATCGAGCGGAAAACACCGACAACCCAACAAGGCTCATGGAGATATTTGAAGGTCTTGATGAGGTGGCCAGAGATATTCCTGTGATTCTTCCGCTCCATCCACGAACTCAGAAAAAACTTGTCAATAAAAAATTTAGCCTTTCAAACCTGGGCCTTATATCTCCTATTGGGTATCTTGACATGGTGATGCTGGAGAAAAACGCACGCCTGATTGTGACCGATTCAGGAGGCATGCAGAAAGAGGCCTTTTTTCACCGGGTGCCCTGTGTAACACTCAGGGATGAAACAGAGTGGATTGAGCTGGTAGATGCCGGTGTGAATGTTCTTGTCGGGGCGGATAAAGGCAAGATCATGCAGGGCATCGGCAGGATGATTGAAAAAGAAATTGACGGCAACTTAGCGATTTACGGCCGGGGTGACGCCGTCGAAAAGGTGGTTGAAATACTCACTTCGTGGCACAAATAGCACCTCTTTGTTCAGAAAATATTTTGTTGATTGAAGCCAGATCCTATGTCCCGGAACATGAGAATTGAAATTTAAGGAATTAATGTTGATATGAATATCTGGTTTATATCTGCTTATGATACACCTGAAGGGCAATCCTCCAGAACCTATGATTATGCCACGGAGCTGGCAAATTTGGGACATAAAGTAACTTTTTTCACGTCAAGTTATAGCCACTTCACTCATGAAGAAAGACTTAAACCGGGTGAGAAATGGAGGGAAGAATGGTTTGGAAAGGTTCGTGTCATTTGGCTGAAAACTATCCCATACAAAGGTAACGGCTTGTGGCGAGGAGCTAACATGCTGAACAATGCTTGGCGGGCCTATTGGATAGGCAAATCTTTAAAGAAAAAAGCGGATATTATTTTCGGCCCATCAGTGCCATTGTTTACTGGATTGTCGGCATATCTTCTTTCTCGAAAAAAAAAATGTCCTTTTTGTTTTGAAGTTAGAGATATTTGGCCCCAGGCATTGATCGATCTTGGCGTTTTGTCGGAAAAGAATCCTGTAACATGGTTGTTCCAGCAAATTGAGATATTTCTTTATCGACATGCCGATCAGATTATTGCTGTTTTGCCTTTTGCGTATAAGCATGTTTGCCAATATAGAATACCATCTGCTCGGGTTGCTTGGATTCCGAATGGGGTAAACCTAAAGCGTTTTGCTGATTGCAAACCATATTCTGGCGGAAGAACAGATAAGCTTGTTGTGATGTATGTTGGAGGGGCTTCGGCAACGCATGGAATTGACACAATTATTGAAGCAGCAAAATGTCTGCAAGAGGAAAAAAATGAGATAGTTCATTTTATTTTTATCGGTGCCGACAAGCAAAAAAAATACTATATTGATACGGCAAATACCTACCAGATAAAAAATATTGAATTCCGTGGCTCTATTCCAAAATCGCAAGTTGCACAGGCGCAGGAAGAAGCTGATGTTCTTGTTGCTAGTGTAAAAGATACGCCGGTTTATCAGTTCGGCATAAATTCAAATAAGGTTTTTGACTATCTCGCTTCAGGACGGCCAATAATATTTGCGGCTAACGCACCAAACAACCCTGTTGCTGATGCAAATGCCGGCATCTCAATTCCGCCGGATGACCCTGAAGCAATGGTTGTTGCTATTAAAACTATTCTTTTGATGGCACCTGAGAAACGACGTATTATGGGAGAAAATGGTAGAAATTATGCTGAAGCACACTTTGATGTCCGCCTTCTTGCCAAGAAACTTGAGAATATACTATTAAAAGTTGTAGAAAATAGTTCTATGTATGTCTAAACCCTTCGTTAATAAAATTGCTGAAAAGAGATAAGGAAAGTTTATGAAATTAGAAGAGCGCAAACTCAAGGAGATTGGACATTCCCGGAAACGTAGGAGCATTCTTCAGGGATTTGAACGACATAGCGATACAAACAAGTCAGAAAGGGTGGAAAATATTGAATCCATGATCCTTGATAAGGATGCATTTGATTATAATTTTTCGAACATGAAATTCTATTCTATTACAAAACAAAGCGAAGAATATCAATATGGATGGTTAAAGAGAAAATGCAACCCCGGAGTTCGTATTCTTGATTTCGCCTGTGGTAATGGTGAAAACGGTATCTATGCTGCTAAGTGTGGTGCAGAAACCG
>Ga0114922_10001983_pt1 | contig 19316 bp, 16 predicted proteins | sample AartaG_FD_100975 | JGI IMG/M metagenome (GOLD analysis project Ga0114922, IMG submission 100975) | Deep subsurface microbial communities from Aarhus Bay to uncover new lineages of life (NeLLi) - Aarhus_00045 metaG | ecosystem: Environmental > Aquatic > Marine > Oceanic > Sediment | place...
CGACAAAATGTATCCTGCCTTCGTTGTCCAGGTATAGACAATGGTCATTGATAAACCACCCTTTCGGATTCTTTGGATCTGGCGAATAAACCAGCTTGAACTGGCCGTCTATCACAGGTATCTTCAATCCCGGGTATCGACTTGCAACCTTCTCGATTTGTCCTGAACGTTTAATCGAAGTCTTGCATTCGATTCGGCTACAACCGCCCAAAACTACACAAACTGCTAAGACTGTTAAATATTTTATCTGCTTTCCCATTCATGTTTACTCCAACTGAGATTTCCTCTTTCAAAAGAAAAACCACACAATTATCTCCGCACGACATCAGTAATCCTTCAAGATTCGTCATTTTAACAAAATTCAATTTATTTGCACGACTTCATTTGGGAAATACGGGTTTAGAATATTTACTCTCAGGGCTTTACTTTTGACGGATTGTATCTTATTATATTGGGCCTCTTGAAAATCGTCTTTGCATGGCCGCTTTAGAAGCCGGACGGGAAAGAATGTCGAATAACGAATTACGAATGAAAAAGGGTATGGCGGATACAAGGGACAAAAGTTATGTATTAGCCGAGTACACTGCTCTTCGAGATGAGATCCGCCATTTGAACGGGCTGGTTTCTTCTACGTTGCACATCTCGGTTTTGGCTTCCGTCGGTGCGATAGGATACCTAATGCAGGTAGAAAGTTTGAGCATTTTGCTATTTCCTGCACCTTTCTTCATACTACTCCCCTGTCTTTATACCATCATTTCTCGGGTGCAGGCAGTAATGAGGGTGTCAGGTTATATCCGGGTTTTTCTTGAAGAGGAGGGCGGGCTACGATACGAAAATCGGTACCTTGAGTACCTCTCAAGAATTTCGATGGCAGGGCCAAGTCGTGGCTTTCCATTCAGAAAGACTATATTTTACATCCACCTGAGCTTGGGAGTAATGGTATTTAGCGTATTCGTTGCAAAAGGATGTCTACCAGATTTTGGCCGTTGGCCTTTTGTGGTAGGGTACCTGTTGGTTTATATCTCGCCTTTACCCTTTTATTATCACGCGTTTAAACTAGTCGAGAAAAATTGGAGAAAGACTTTTGATGAATACTGGAAGAGGGCGAGAGACGCAGAGGGGGCCCGAGATGAATTGGATAAGGAAAAACTGGAAAATTGAGAGGTTGGTATGATCGGAAACAGGTGAAGGTGGAATTAGATGGAGGCAAAGTCGAATGTTGAATACGGGCTTTGGGCGTAACGGAACTGGCGGTGGTCACTTAAGTGTTTTTCCAAGGAGATAATATATGGACTGGTCTGGATCTGACTTGGTCGGGCCCTTTAAAAGGGTACAGAATCGGTTTTTAGAAGTTTTAGTCTCACATTTCGTTTTGAAGCGAAAAGAGGACGGGGGCAGCGAGCTTAGTGTGCATTTCACCGACAATACGCCCACAGTTTGGACGCGGCGAGGCAAAGATGCTGTTGAGCAAATGATGCCAAACTTTGAAAGTAAGTGGGGCGCTTATCAGGCCAAGTTGGATGCATTTTTATTGCGAGGGGAGGGCGACGTCTACGAGTTTTTCGACCCTGATTTTCCATTTCGCTACGCCAGCGGAGGAGCGCTTCCCATCCTCAAACTCGGAGAAGAGGAATACTACTGTTTGTTCTATAGGGATGTTTCACCCATTGGATGGAATATTGCTAATGGTGGGTGCGACACACAGAATGAATTACTAAATCCGGTGGATACTGTGGAACGCGAACTGCGCGAGGAACTCCTCATTGTAGACCCCAGGAGGAAGAAAAGGTACGTCTTCAAAAGCGCGGCTGGTAAGTCCTTTGACCGGCCTGAATTCGAATTAGCTCGAAGGTTTTGGCAGGAGCTCTATCCTGGTTTGGACGTTGCGAGCTTTGATGAACTCATGATCCCTTTGAAGTGGATAGAGGGCCCGGATTCGCTCGACGTACGGTTCGGCGAGGGACCAGCCGAGAGCCCTCGTGATGGTTTTTTCCTGAATATCAATGCAGAGGATTTTGGCATTGAAGTTGATAAGATAGCCCGAATTAGCCTCGACGAGGATGTCACTTTATTGGACGGCGAAGTTTCGGGGGATATCCTTATCAATAGGATAGTCGGCTTGTTCGAGGTCAAGACGTTGAATCGCAAGATTGAAGGGGAAACGGAATTCTTTCCTGACCGGTTCTTTTATGGCGGTAGGCCCTATGACGATAAGGAGGATCTCGACCCAGTAATCAAGAGATATCTCCGTGCTCTGGTAAAGGGGAAGCGGAGGACAAATGAAGATACGCTTACCTACAACGCGAAGGAGACCAAATTTGACCTTTGCCCCGTCACGCGCAGAATCCTGATACGCTATCTTACATTACAAGCGCAAAAGCCCAAAGCGGCCATTGAGACCGGAGATTTCGATGTATTCATCAGCTTTGGGATAGAGGACAGAGATCTGGCGAGAAAAGTCTTTAACCACCTTCAAGAAAAAAAGATTAGGGCCTTCTTCAGTGAAGAGACGATGACCCATCCAGATTTCACGCGTGCCATCGAAAAGGCCCTTGCCTCTGCGAATTGCTTTCTAGCTGTTGGGACGAAGCCGCAGCACCTGGACAAGCCGTGGCCTCAATACGAGGCGAGAGTGTTCTATTATGATATCCTTCATGGGCGGAAACCCAAAGGTAAAGTAGTCTCATTTATAACCGGTTTCAATCCGGTCGAGCTTCCTCTTCCACTAAGGCTATACCACGCTATCGAGTATGATTTGACAAACTTGGAGGCCGCGCTTAAGGAACTCAACAAATTTGTTCCCTGACAGTACTTTGGAAATGGCATGAGTCAAAGGTTGAAGAGCAAGTTGCCAAGAGGTTTATGTAAATGGTTATCGTTAACAGGCTCGAGGGATAGATGCTATCAAAGATAACCGTTTCACCGAGTCCGCATATAAGCGAGCCGCACTCGACGCGCAGCATAATGGGCGATGTGATAATAGCCCTTGTGCCCGCAATGATAGCCGCATTGGTATATTTCAGGATACGGGCACTTGTCCTCGTCGGCACCTGCGTTGGGACCTGCGTCCTCAGCGAATGGCTCTGCAATCTCATCCGCAAGAAGCCGAACTCCCTGAATGATTTAAGTGCTGTCGTAACCGGCATAATCTTAGCCTTTTCCGTACCCCCCGCCCTGCCGGCCTGGGCCGCGGTGATAGGAAGTGCATTTGCCGTCATCATAGGAAAGATGGTCTTCGGCGGCTTAGGCGCAAATATATTCAACCCGGCGATGGCGGGCAGGGCCTTCCTTACAGCCTGCTTCGGTATGCTGATGACAACATGGACGGTCCCGGCTACTCTCGACCCTGCCATGCCCAAAATCGCCGCTACAGGAGCCGGTGCGATAACACAGGCCACACCCTTAGCCTGGAGCAAGCAGGCTATAAAAAAGAAGGTCGATACGAAAGTCGTTACCGCCCAACTCGATGCGAGCCTTACCGGCGAAATCGGCGGCTGCCTCGGTGAAACAAGCTCTGTCGCCCTTTTGATTGGCGCGCTGTATCTGGTGCTGAGGCGAACTATAAATGTAAATATTCCCTTAGCCGTCTTAGGCTCAGCCTTTGTCATCGCTGCGCTGTGCCATCTTATAAATCCGGATGCATACATGCCGCCGTGGCTGCATCTTATCACGGGTGGTATGCTCATAGGCGCATTTTTCATTGCCACAGACCCGGTAACGGCGCCTTTGAGCACAAAGGGAATGTGGATTTTCGGAATATGTACCGGCGCCCTCATAATGCTCATTCGAATAGTCGGCGAATATCCCGAGGGCGTGATGTACGCAATCCTGATTATGAACGCCGTTACTCCGCTGATAGACCGCTTCTGCAAACTCACCCCCGCAGGAGGTGTGCCGAATGCTTAAGAACATCAAACATTTCGCCGGGCAAAGCTGGCTGCTGATTGTGGCCTCATTCGTCTTCGGACTCCTCCTGGCCGTAACAAACGCCGCCTGGCGCCCGAGGATTATTCAAAACGAGATAAATAAATTCAACAACCTTGCAAGGGCGCTCCTGACAGAGGCGACAGATTTCGAGATAGCAGCCGAAGCCGTCGAGGTGGACATAGGCAAAGGCAAGAAGATAAGGACCGATATCAAAAAAGGTATCTCCGACGCTAACGAATGTGTCGGCTGGGCGTTTGTTTGCGAAGGTTCGGGCTTTGCCGACAAAATCAAGCTGGTCCTGACAGTTGACGCCGGGTTCGAAAAGCTGTCCGGCTTTGGCGTCCTTGCCAGCAACGAAACGCCCGGCTTCGGCGACAAAATCAAGAACAATTACTTTCGCAGCCAGTTCGTCGGCGCACCGGCAACGCAACTTTTGCTTTCAAAAACCGGAGACGACAAAAAAATAGACTCCGAAATCGTAGCTATCACAGGTGCCACGGTAAGCAGCGAGGCCGTAGTCAAAATACTGAATAACTATATCAGGCAGATTAAGATATCTATGCAAGCTGAAGGACTTGTGAATAATGACGAGTAATGATTCAGCAAATGTTTCTTTCGGCCAGACGTTCGCAGCCGGTATCTGGAACGAAAACCCGGTCCTCAGACTGCTTCTGGGAATGTGCCCCACCCTGGCCGTAACCGCCGCGGTAAAGCCCGCCCTTACTATGGGTCTTAGCGTGATATTCGTCCTTGTGTGCTCAAACATCGTCGTCAGCCTCATGCGGAACCTGTTAAAGCCCCACCTGCGAATCCTTATGTTCACCTTGACAATCTCCACCTTCGTTACAATCGCCGACCTGTTCTTAAAGGCCTTCGCCCCGGACATGAGCGAGACATTAGGCCCCTACGTCCCCCTGATTATCGTCAACTGCATCATAATCTGCCGCGCAGAGGCCTGCGCCAGCAAGAATACACTCGCCGTCAGCATCGTCGATGCCTTGGGAATGGGTGCGGGCTTTACGATTACACTGTGTGTACTGGCCGGCATAAGAGAGCTTCTGGCAACGGGAAAGGTATTCGAGATTCAGGTAATGCCCGGCGCGTTCGTACCCTGGGCGGCGATGGGAATGCCGGTCGGTGCCTTCATAACGTTAGGCCTTCTTTTGGGCGCGGTGAATTTGATTACTAAGAAAAATTCTTGAGGTCTTTTTAGATGGATACCCTGCAGATACTACTGATGGGTTTTATATCAGTCGTGATAGTCAACAACCTCGTGTTCACGAAGTTTTTGGGTATATGCCCATATCTGGGCGTCTCCGGAAGAATCGACATGGCTTTCGGCATGGGCTGCGCGGTAACGTTTGTGGTTACACTGAGCGGGACACTGACCTGGCTGATTGACCATCTGATTCTTATGCCGCGGGGCTTGGAGGTAACACGCTATGTGTGTTTCATCCTCGTTATTGCCGGCGCCGTACAGTTAGTGGAGATGTACATCAGAAAATTCTTTCCCGCTCTTTATGACAGCTTCGGCATATTTTTGCCCCTGATAACCACAAACTGTGCAATCCTTGGCCTGTGTCTGTTCGTAAATCTGTGGGGCATCGATAATCTCCTTGAAGCCGTCGTTTTAAGTGTCGGCGCAGGAATCGGCTTTACTTTGGCTATCTGCATAATGGCAGGCATTCGTGAGAATCTGAACCTCGCCGATGTGCCCGATTGCCTAAAAGGAGCCCCCATAACGCTGATAACAGCAGGCCTTTTGACCTTGGCCTTTATGGGCTTTGCAGGAATGATTAGATAGGACAATATTTAGCCCCGCGTTTTACGCGGGGTTTTGACCGGTTTGATACAAATCCCTCCCCTCGGAGGGGCGCGGCGAACTCCGATACGGCGCCGAACCAATTTTGTGTTTCCGCAACAGGAAACAGATAGTAAACAGGATTGAATATGGTTTTAGCTGACATCATACAATTGTGGCAAAGCGCATGGCCGGCGGGAGCGACTATGCTGGCGCTGGGGACAGGTTTTGCCATAGTCCTCTTAATCGCAAGCATAAAACTTAAAGTTACCGTTGATGCCAAGATTGAGCAGGTTCACCAGGCCCTTCCGGGGGTTGACTGCGGCGCCTGCGGCTTTGCCGGCTGCGCTGCATACGCAAAGGCCGTTTCCGCCGACCCGGAGCTTCTGGGCAAATGCGCTCCGGGTGGAGCCGAAACCGCCGGGAAAATTGCCCAGATCCTGAATCTGCAAATAAGCGGTACAGGCGGCCTCGTAAGACCCATCGTACACTGTCGAGCACATACCGATGATAAAACCTTCTACGCCAAATATGACGGTATCCCGACATGCACCGCTGCCAACGCCCAGCCGAACGTCCAGGCCTGCAAATTCGGCTGTTTAGGCTACGGCGACTGCACAAAGGCGTGCAAGTTCGATGCACTGCAAATGGTTGACGGCTTGGCCGTGGTGGATTATGAAAAATGCACCGGCTGCGGCGCCTGCGAAAAGGCCTGCCCGAGGAATCTGATTGAAATGGTCGGCTTCACCCAGCCGAATATGATGACCGTCGCTTGCAGAAGCGCTGAAAACCCCAAAACCACCCGGCAGATGTGCAAGGTCGGATGCATCGGCTGTAAAATGTGCGAAAAACAAACCGACATCTTCAACATTGAAGATAATCTCGCCCGACTCGACTACGAAAGTTACGAGCCGTCCGAACAGACCGAAACAGCAATGTCAAAATGCCCCACCGGCGTTATCGTCTATCGAGGAAAATCCGCACCATCACCCCGACAGCCCGGCCAAAAACCAGCCTTGTAGGGTGCGATGTATCGCACCACTTTAATTATATCGATTCATTCCCCTACAGTATGACAAATGTCCTCAAAATCAGGAGGTTTGCGATTTTGCCGGCATTGACAAAGCCAATCAGACTTATAAATCTCCTCTTTCACCCAACGATGAAAACTCGAATACTCCCACTGATGAGGACATTTTACATATCCGTGTTTTGCCGGATTGTAGTGGATGTAATCCATATGTTGGGCAAAATCCTGCTGATCTCGAATCAGGTGTTCCCAGAACCGCCTTTGCCAAACCCCTCGCTCCCCTCTTTTGGTTCTCGATGCCGATACCGGCACATTCAGGCCGCCACAGCTAATCCATGATTTCGTGAATCTCCTTTTTATCATTTGCCATCTTACGGAAAAGTTGTTGTCATCGGCCGGCATCTTCCATATACAGTGACAATGATCAGGTAAAAGAACAACACCCAAAATTTCAAAAGGATGAGAAACCTGGACCTCAGAAATGGCACGATGCAGAGATGTTCGGGCACCAGCGGCACGAAATATCTTTCGCCGGTTGTATGTTATGACAGTAAAGAAATATGTCCCCCCGGCACGAAACCATCGTTTATAATCCGGCATGTATCTGTTCTCCCGGAATTGGTGCGATGCATCGCACCCTACCTTTAATTTCGTGATTATTTCCGCATAACAACGTAGGGTGCGAAATCTCGCACCACTGACTATTCCATAAAAAACCTATTTTTCTAAGCTGCTCCATGAACCACCTACTAACATTATTCCAACAAGAAATTCATTAAAGTTATCGATCTTGAAGAAATTTGCAGAAATAACTTCAAAAGTTTGCCCATCTCTTGATTCAAGATATGATTTCTGTAAGCAGCGGAGACATTCTTCTTCTTGACCTTTTTTAACAACATAGGGAACAATATTCAAAATTCTTTTACGTCTTATAATGTCAGGATTGATATAGACAATAGAATCGGCTCCCTTGCCACCCTTGTAATCACTTACTGCAAATTCATAACCTTTCTCAAGTGTAATAGTATAACTGTTCAGAGATACAAAGCTCTGAATATCCAGAATTGGTGTGGTCTTGTACATTGGAAGATATTCAGAACCAGACTTCATGTGGACAGTACCATCTTGATGATATGATAGATGAATCTTATTGGCAACACCGTAGAAGCCCATATAAATACCACCTTGACATTCTTCAATCCATACGAGCTTTTTAAAAGCTCCATCAATTTCGCTTAAAATTACCGCTCTCATATTCTATTTCCAATATAACACTATGCTTTGAGAACCCTGTAGGGTGCGAAAACTCGCACCATAACATCTACATTCCTGCTATCTTTGATGCCGTTGAATAAACTGGTACCGGCTGCGAGGTGTCAACGTATCGGCGTATGCCTTCGGTATGAATAAGCTCGGCGTCTCTGCCGGCCGGGACGACAATCACTTCCGTTTCGTCTAATGAATCGATCAACTCGAATCCTTTTTCCCGCCCCATCACACTGACGGCTGTCGCAAGGGCATCGGCAGCGGTAGCAGTTCGCGCGATAATGCTGACGCTTATAAGTTCATCCGCGCTTGACCCTGCCACAGGATTTATGATATGGCTGTACTTCTCGCCGTCAATTTCGGCAAAACGCCGATAGCCGCCGCTCGTGGCCACCGCCATATCACGCAACTTCAGTACCAGCAATAGCCGGCCATCAACCGTCGGGTCCTGAAGACCGACCAGCCAGCTTTCCTTTGAATCAGAAGACGGGCCGAAACAACGCACGTCCCCCCCCACATCGACCAGCCCGCTGATAGCACCGGCCTTGTGCATCGCCTCAACCGCCGAATCGATTGCGTAACCCTTGGCAATCCCGCCCAAATCAAGTCGCATCCCCTCAACCGCAAAACGCACCGTCTTTTCAGCTCGATTAAGGATAAGTTTCTCGAAGCCAACCTTAGAACGCGCCCGGGCAAGCTCGACTTCTGTCGGCAGACGTTTGATCTCTTCGGCCTGTCGCCAGAGGTCAACTACGGGGCCGACCGTTATATCAAATGCACCCGCCGTCCGTGTGCTGTATTCGGCCGCAGTCCGCAAAACCTCAAACAGGTCATCATCAACATTTACGGGTTTGTTAAAGGCATCGCGATTGACCTGTGAAAGCTGTGAGTCGGCTTTATAATCGCTCATCACTTCATCAACCCGCTTGAGCTGCGCAAATGCAGCCTCCACGCAGGCACGGGCCGCTTCCGAATCGGCCGCAACAGCGGTAATGTTGGCGAACGTGCCCATCAAAACGCGGTAGCCGCTGTTGGCACTTCGCCACTTCGGACCAAACCAAATGCGGATGCCGTAAGCAGCTATAGCCGCAGCACCGACCACCAGCACCAAATACATATATCTCCTGGTCAAAGATATTTTTCTTGCGACTGACATAAGCCACTGATTCTAATTGGTCTCGATATCATATTCAATAAATCTCTCCGTCGTTGTATAATGACGCTATGCAAATAAAGCGAGTCAGAATACTGGAAGACGATGTGCAGCAGAAGTTTCTGCCCTTCGTCCGCAGGCCGTCAAGATACATCGGCGGCGAGATAAACCAGATCAAAAAGGACCTTGCCCCCTGCGACGTCAAAGTGGCTTTATGTTTCCCGGATATCTACGAAATCGGTATGAGCCACACCGGCTTTGCGATTATCTATCATGTCCTCAACCAACTGGATTATGTCGCCTGCGAACGGGTCTTTGCCCCCTGGATTGACGCCGAAGAAATTATGCGCAATGAGCACTTGGGGCTGTTTACCCTCGAATCAAAGGCCGCGGTCGGCGATTTCGACATAGTCGGTTTCAGCCTGACAAACGAACTTTGCTACACAAACATGCTCAACATGCTTGACCTTGCCCGGATACCTGTCAGGTCAAATGCGCGCACCGGGGATGACCCGTTAATCATTGTCGGCGGACAGGCGTCAAACTGCTGCGAGCCGATAGCCGAATTTGTCGATATATTCATGCTCGGCGAAGCCGAAAACGCTGTCGTTAAACTTGTCGAACTCGTCAAAGAGTTGAAAAAGACCGGCGCGACAAAACAAGACTTGCTTGCCGAAGCAGCTAAGCGATTCAGCTTCGCTTATGTGCCTTCACTTTACAAATTCGAGTATGCCGACCATAAAATTAAGTCGCTTGAGCCTAACCTGCCCCACTTGCCCCGACGTTTTGAAAACGCTATTGTTGAAGACTTTGAAAACGACCCTGTTCCGAATGCACCGATAGTGCCCTTTGCACAGACCGTACACGAGCGGGTTACAGTAGAGATTATGCGGGGCTGTCCGGGCAGATGCCGCTTCTGCCAGGCAACGTTTTGCAGAAGGCCGATTCGATACCGCAGTGTCGCTAAAATCATAGAAATCGCAAAGCATAGATACCACGCCACCGGCTTTGACACAGTCGGCTTGTTGAGCCTCTCGACCGCCGACTATCCTGACCTTGAAGAACTTGTTCTGCGCCTGCAGGAGTATTTTGAGTCGCTACATGTAGGAGTATCGCTGCCGAGCCTCCGCGTCCAGACACAACTAAAACTACTACCGAAACTGGTTGCCTCCGTCAGAAAAAGCGGCCTCACTATCGCCGTCGAGGCAGCAAGCGAAAGACTCCGCCGAATCATCAATAAACCAATAAGCGACGAAGACCTCTTCGCCGCCATCGAAGCCGCCTACAAAGCCGGTTATCAAAAAGCAAAACTCTATTTCATGGTCGGCCTGCCCGGCGAAACTGAGAACGACATAGAAAAAATCGTGGATTTATCTTGCAAAATCGCCCGCCTGCGAAAAAAAACCGACAAAAAAAACGCAAAAGTAAACATCACAATTAGCTGGCTCGTCCCCAAGCCGCACACGCCCTTTCAATGGCTACCCCAAAAAGATATAGCGTATTTCCAAAACGCAAAAAGCCTTATCCTGCAGCGCAAGCGCGAGCTAAACGCCGGTTTTTTGCGGTTCAAATTCCACAACATCGAGCGCAGCATACTCGAATCAGCCATGGCAAGGGCCGATAGAAGAATGACCGACGTCATCGAAACCGCATGGCGCCTCGGCGCCAAATTCGATTTATGGGACGAGTGCTTCGATTATGAGATATGGCTGAAGGCCTTTGAAAATCACAACATGAATATCGAAGAATGCGCCCAAAAAGTCTTCGGCCCCGATGAAATCCTACCCTGGGCCCACCTCGCCGGCCCGAAAAAGGATTACCTACTAAGTCACTTCAAAGATACTCTGGCCTTAGCACAACAGAACCAATGAAGCGAAAGTCCAAGGCTCCACCTGCCGAATCTTGGTGCTATTGTGGCCATTGCCAGTTCTGCTGTATTACTCCGAAGTCCTGATAATCGACAAAATTATCCAAGGGAACCGGTGCAAGATCCGCCGATGGAATACCAGGCGCGTCAAGCCACTGCAAAGCCATTAGCAATAAATCAACTTCGTTAACGTACCAATCCCCATTGATGTCTGCTACGTTCTCAAGCAAAGGAACATAATGATAACCCATATCCACGATTACAGCATCAGTCACCTGGTCCGTACGAGTAGTGTACTCATCCATTCCAAGATTAGCGGCAGTGTCACTGCCGGCATCCACACACGGGCTGTTGCTATCCTGTCCGGCAGCAACATGGTTGAGGTAATAATCACCCATCGGACCGGTCACAAATAAAGGACCGTCATGAATATTACCCGCTCCTGAGTCGTTATCCTCAATACAGGAGTAGGTGGCTGAGCAGTTTGCAAGGTCATCGCCATTGCCCCAGATGATCGAATTGATAATTGTAGCACCGAGTTGACCATAAATTCCCCCACCAGCTCCACTAACAATTCCCAAGCCTACCTGATTATTAACAATAGTACAATTCTCAACCAATGTGTCGGATACGTTGGAGTATATTCCACCGCCATCACCACCTGCTGAGGATGAATATTCAATCGCACAAGCAGCGCCTCCATTACCGGCAGCATTGCCCGTGATGAGACTATTTCTTATGTCTAAAGATCCTGAGCTTCCAATATATATACCTCCTCCATCTCCTGCATGGGATACTAAGTGGGAGATATCACTGCCATTGTCACCTGTATCACCGGCAGAGTTGTTGTTTATTTGGCAGTTCTCGATATAGCAAGAATTGTCAGAGTAAATGGCACCACCATGACCACCATAGCCACCGTCTTCATATCCCCAGCCTCCCCTGCCGGCGGAATTATCTTCCAATGTGCAGTTCTTAACGGTCAACGAAGATGAGGATAAGCAGTAGATGCCACCACCGTGTCCCCCATCTCCAGGTATAGTCCAATGATCGTAAAAGTCTATTCCATCTCCTCCCAGGCCGGCTCTGTTATTTTTGATTGCAGAATTTGTGATTTGCAGGGCAATGTTTCCGGAACAATAAATGCCACCCCCACTACCTCCGTCTTCCCCATCATAATAATAATATTCATAAAACGGTGGACCAGTGTTGATCCAGTATCCATCTGCGCCGTCGTTTGCCTTGTTGTCGTCGATGATGCAGTTTTTGATGGACACATCGGCCGTGCCGGTGCAATAGATACCTCCGCCGTTATCAGCTTTCCCATGGGTTATGACAAAACCATCGATGACAGTATCGCAATCCAGAATCCTTATAACCGAGTTGGATAATCCGCCGTCTATGATCGTTGAAGTTACCACTGCAGGATCACTCGCATTGCTGCTTCTTAATACTATTTGATTATCACCTGTAATGAGCACATTTTCATAATAAGTGTCGGGTGCTATAGTAATCAGGACGCAAGTTGAACCTATTGGGGGCATAGTTGCCGCCGCACTTACGGCAGCCTGTATTGTGCCATAATCATCAGGAACCAATACTTCAACAGGCATATACAAATAAACGTCAATCGTCTGAGGACTGTTTTCGGCGCTAGGATCGAAAACAGTCAGTTGGCAGGTATGAAGGCCTTCAGAAACCCCTGATGCATCCACGCTGAGAGTTACATTATTTGGCTCACCAGTTGAACTCCCGCTGATTGGATGCACTGTTAGCCAATCACAATCACTATAGGTTATTCCCCAGTTAAGCGTGCCCCCACCGCTGTTGCGAACAGTCAAAATCTGGTCATCAGGATTTGCTCCGTCCAGCAGGACTCCGAATTCAAACAATTCTGCTGAAAGTTTAATTACAGGATAAGGACACGGCAAAGATTCGTAACAACCCATATCAGCTACCGCCTGTTCATAATTGTCACCATCTATTGGGCGAAACTGTCCTTCCAAATCCTCCGATGGAAGTCCGGGTGGGGGGCTGTTCGTACCGGCGTCAATACAGAATGAACCCAGCTTCAGGTGATAGTCTGAATTACAGGGATCTGCGAATTCAGGATCTGTGGCGATATTACCCTCACCGCTGGCGGACCAGTCCTGGATGCAGCTATAAGTCGGTGCGCCGCCGGCTATCTGCTCAAGATTATTGCTCCAGATTACGCAGTTGGTGATTGTCGCACTGCCGCACCAGGCTATACCCCCGCCGCTGACACCGGCTGTGTTGTCAGCAATCGTGCAGTTGACAATATCGCCACTGCACAGCACCATACCACCGCCGTTAAGCGTTGCTGTGTTGTTATATATCAGACAGTTGCTGATAGTACCGTTGCAAACGGATAGGCCGCCACCGTTTTTCTCGGCGGTTGAATTGCCGGTTATTATGCATCTGTCAATCAAACCGTTGCCATTTCTTATACCACCGCCGTGGAGCTGGGCGATATTATCTTTAATGATACAGTTGGCGACAGTAACATTATTTTCTGCCCCGCTAATTCCCCCTCCATCTTCATCACCGGGGCCGTAGCCGTTCGTTATTGTAAAGCCCAACAGTTTACAGTCGCTGGTCTCGGTGCCGTTAAATCTTACAGCCGTGTCAACACCCCCGCCGTCAATAATCGTTGCTGCGACGACATTGGGCTCCTCGGGATCTGTCGAGGTAAGAATGATGTTTTTGCCGCCGAAGCTGATATTTTCGACATACGTACCCTCCGCCACGACAACAGTGTCGGCGCCGCTTACAGCCGCATCAATCCCGGCCTGTATAGTCGTGTAATCGCCGGAACCGTCCCAATTTACGGTAATAGTGGCCGCAGTGCTGGGAATTGACATGAATAAAAACTAAAGTAGAAATGCCGTCTTCTTCATTTTTAGATCCTCCAGCTCAACATAGGTCATTTGCTATAATGGTAATTGTACCCCCCCTCGTCAGGTCGTCAAGGTTTTTTTGCTGAAAAAGAAAAAAAATTAAAAAATAGACGAAAAATCGCCCTTAAGCCGGCAAAATGCCTGTTAATCGAGCGTTACACTGCTGCCGTAAGTAGGTACTGAACTCGCCCAGCCGGCTTCTGCTGTCAAAAAATCAAGATTGATTGTACTTAAGACACGTCTGATAGAAATAGACAAAATAATTATCGCTGACAAACACATCATCTACTACAGAGGAAACAGAGCTATACAAATGCCAAGTAAAATGAATAACATCGCAAAGACAATTGGAACCCAACACTCCAAACCGGTAAGGGGGCGATACAATTTGGGATCTTTGCCCTCACCAAGCAATGTCCACTCCGTCGCATATGGAGCTGACGGCAAACGTTTTTCAAGCAAAAGGGTAACTTTGTATTTTGCCGAGTTCAATTGCCTGATGGATTTGAGGAGTCTCCACCATATATAGCACAACATCAGGACAGCGAGCAATGCAATTAGAATCACTGCTAAAGAACCGTTATAGCCTTTTCCGTAAAGGGCAGCTCCGGCAGCGATAAGAGCTGTGTTAATACCCAGGAAAAAGGTGTTGGTTTGATTTCGTCTGCTGCTTATGCGATCCGTCATCTCGACATACAACTTGTACTGTTCGAGCAGGTGATCCTGATACTTCCGACCGTATTGGTCGGAACCCAAACCTCCGATGTCTGATTCGTTTTTCATTCTACACCGGCTCCTTAAGTCAAATCAGCCGGTTGACCGGTTTTTGCAATTACAGATTTCCAGAATATACCCGTATCAGGGATTCTCTTTCGTCCGAGCACAACCAATTCCAACGGCACTAAGACATACTCCGTCAGCCACTGGCTAACCATAAAATCAGTATACCCGGCGAGTGCATTATCCACTGCAAGCGTACCCAACCGATTACCCATGATTATATCCGTACAACTCGGAGGAAGAGCACGCAGAAGATGACGTGGCTCATTCGTAACCACCCGTAACTCTTGTTCTATATCCGGAGGAAAATCTGCATCGTCAAGGAATTTTTTAAGACCCCTGCTTACAATCTTCAGACTGGCACTTCGCAGGGCATCGTTGGTTTGCCCCTGTATTCGTTTGCCTTCTTTTCTGAGGTTCATGTAATCCTTAATTGCATCCTTTTCGTCATCTGTAAGACTGATATCAAGCTTATCCCCTTTCTTCGCATTTACGAATTCCATCGCATCATTTGGGACCGCTGTTTCCGCCATTATTACCAGTCCACGGCGAATAAACTCAGACTCCTCCCGTTTGCTCATTTGTGTCTCGATATGGTCTGCCAGTCTCTTAATGCTGAACTTAATCTCAGGGATTAGTGCTGCGTCGCATTGTTGAGGACTACTGGACAAAACCGCATGGCTTACCACAAATCCCGAATCTGAGCCAAAAAGCTGGGCTACACATAAACGCGGATTTGACTCTACTTCAGTAGCAAGATGAGCGATTATCTCCCTGGCTTTTTCTACTGCAGAAAGAAAACCGAACGTTTGCCATACCCATAAAATGTCATTATCCATTGTCTTGGGAACAGCTACTATGGATAATGTTCTGGATTTCGGCTTCTTAGTCTTGAGATATTCCTGGGCAACCGTCCACAGGGCGTGAGCTGCCTTCATACTGCCGTCTCCGCCAATGATATATAATATATCAACTTGCGTAGCGCACAGTTGCTGGACGATAAAATCCAATTTATCCCAGCGCTCATCGCTTTCATCCAGAAGCTCGTCAACCCGGGATGTCCCTAACAAAGAACCTCCTTCACTTGCTCTGTATGATATATTCAAGTTTATCGCTTTAAGGTCTACTCTTGATTTATTATCACCCCAGTTGTCAAAAGCCAAAAAACCATTCTTGATCCCAACAATATCCAAACTTTTTTCGTAACCAAACTCCCTGGCGTATTGAAGGTGACGTTGCACAATCCCGTCAATCACAGCATTAGTACCAGGCGCAATTCCCCCTGATACTAATATGGCCACTTTTAACTTCCTTCCCCTTCTCGGGAAATGCAGAAACTCACGAGGTCCTGCTTCCGGAAAACACATTTCCATACTGGTATCAGCGAGACAGCATTTTCTATTTGTTTTATCCCCTAAAGGTTTGTGATAGTCGGTCAATGCGGCAACGATTACTTTTGCCTCTCTACCTCTGAACCGGCCCACCATTGATTCCCATTCATCTTTCTTTTTCTTGATATCTTCTTCAGTCAAAGGTGCCCCGCGCTTCTGCGGCATCATTGCATATCTTTCAGTCAGATACCTGGTATCTTTTTCTTCCAACCGAACAACTTCAGGCCACTTGATAGGACATCCTTGTAAGTATCTATCCCATGTCTTCTTAAGATATTTCCCGTCCTCCCTTGATAAGCCCTCATCACTCTCAGGCAGTTTGCTGTTTTCCATAAGGAAACCGGCCTTCACAAAATGGTCTATAATGTCTTTTTCATAATTAAACAAATGAGGATTTGATGGTAATCCATCACCCGGTATAAAAGGCTTGTTTAGAGCCTTCATTATACTTGCAGCGGCCTTTTTTGCCGAGACAGGACCACCTTTTGTGGCCTTTATGCGTGGGTATCCCTTGAGATCTTTTGTCCCGATTTTTACCAATCTTTTAGGGAATTGAGCCCCGTCAAGCATGCAAAAAACGAAGCTATGTGTATCTCCCGATCTGTGAATCTCGTATGCACGTTCTATTTCCTCATGCTGATACTCCGAAAAAACCTTGCCTATGAATGCAATAAAGACCTTGCATTTGTTAAGTTCGTTTTCAATTGTATTACGAAAATCTTCCTAGGCGCTTTGGTAGTCTTCGTAATAGTAAACATCAAGGTTGAGCTTCAAAAACCTGCTCATTTCTCTTATGAAGGCTGAGTCTTCACTGGAATGACAAAGAAAAGCTTTCACTTGTTTTCTCCTGACTTGTATCTTTTTGCCTCAAAAGCTCTATATCACCTATCACTGCTCATATCTCAAAAGTGCCCGTTTGGTTTTTTGCGTATTCAGGAGTCTAAGCTAAAAATGACCTTTTCGCAATAGTTTATCCAGTCTCAATTCAAGTTTTTAGTTTAAAAAGACGATAACTTTTTGATAGTTACGCGTGTACGTTTCGGCTTTGGGCAAGCATTGTCTGCCCGAGAGGCATTAATGCTGTGAAAGATGAGAGAAATGGTCGGAAAGGCTGATAAGAACAGTAAGAACAGATTGATCCAAAGAATCTGCCAATTGAGTGATGAAAAACCTCAATTTTTGGCTAACTTCTCCCGGGAGGATCTTAAAAATTACCTGAAGCACCTTGAGCAGTCAATAAAACCATCTCACAAGCAAGTGCTTGTTGGTTAAAAAAGTAATCACGACAGTTCTTCAAAGACACCGGGCATAAAACTCGTACCCTATGTCGAGAAATGGGAATATGAATCCGCTTAAGTAAGTGAAAAACTGATTAATCAAGAGTTACACTGCTGCCGTAAGTGGGTACTGAACTGGGCCAGCCGCTTTTTTCAGTCAAAAACTCGCTGAAATGATGAGAAGCGTTCGTCTCGCCGTGCACCACAAATACGTGCCTCGGCGGCTTTTTCAGGTAAGACAGCCACTCCATCAGCTCGTTTTTGTCCGCATGGGCAGAGAAACCCAGAGCCTGGACAATCCTCGCCTTCACCTCATGCATCTCCCCTAAAATCCTAACCTCACCGGCCCCCTCCACAATCTGCCTGCCCAACGTCCCCTCAGCCTGGTAGCCGACAAACAGAATCGTACTTTCAGGCCGCGATATATGCTCGACAAGATGATACTTGATTCTGCCGCCCGTGCACATGCCCGAGCCGGCTATTACCATAATAGTACCTTTAATCTTATTAATCGCCTTGGACTCGGCCGTACTCCTGACCATCTTCAGACCGCCAAAAGCAAAAGGCGAATGGTGCTCATCAAGCAGTTCAAGCGTCTCAGCGTCGAACATCTCGGGGTGCCGCCTGAATACGTCCGTCACCGACACCGCCATCGGACTATCTAAAAAAACCAGTATATGCGGAATCTCGTCGGCAAGCTGAAGCTCATTGAGGTAATACAGTATCTCCTGCGAGCGCTCTATCGCAAAGCTCGGAACAATAATATTGCCCCCCGCCTCGATAGTGCTGTTGACCGCCTCTGTGAACTTAATCTTTGTATCCTCGAAACTATCGTGCGTCCGGTCGCCGTAGGTCGATTCAATCAAAATATAGTCGGCCTCGTCGAAAACGGACGGGTCCTTCAATATCGGCCTGTCGTTTCTGCCGACGTCACCGGAAAAAAGTATCGACCGCATCCGGCCGTCTATCGGCAACCTGACTTTTATCATAGCCGAACCAAGAATATGCCCGGCATCATGAAAAGTCACCTCAACGCAATCACTTATCCCCACAACCTGTTTGTACTTGACCGGCGAAAAAAGCCCGGAACACGCCTGAGCATCTTCAACCGAATAAATCGCCTCCACCGGCCGGGCAGGCACCTTCCCCTGGCGCTTGTGGCGCTTGCGCTTATACGCCGCATCCTCTTCCTGAATATGGGCGCTGTCGGCTAATACTATCCGGGCAATCTCCGAAGTGGCATCGGTACAGTAAACCGCCCCGCTGAATCCCTCTTTAACCAGCTTCGGCAAGAGTCCACAGTGGTCCAGATGCGCATGCGTCAAAAGAACCGCGTCTATTTTCGCGGGGGAAACCGCAAACGGCACCCAGTTCCTCTCACGAAACTGCCTTTCCTGATAAAACCCGCAGTCCACTAAAAGCTTGCAATCGGCCGTCTCCAAAAGAAAACAGGACCCCGTAACATTCTCGGCCGCACCTAAAAAACTCAACTTTGCCGACATGTTCAAACCTCGCTAAACCGCATATTATTCTGCTGGCAGATTGTAAGAGCTCTTATGTCGCTGGTCAAGAAATGATCCCCACTATTCGTCGGCTACGTCCTGGCTAACGTGATGACGGTTATCTCCGGCGGGCAGAAATATCGCACCGCTACCCCGCTTGCGCCTGCCCCGCGCGATGTGTACCCATGCATCCCGTCATGCCGCCATCGGCCCTTTAACAGCCTCCGCGGGATCGTCGCTCCACCAACCACTACTGTACCGCCGGGCAGGCAAATCTGTCCCCCGTGCGTATGACCCGTCAGGTACAGCGAATACCCGGCCTCCGCCGCCTGCTCATACCCCTCCGGCGAATGACACACTAACATCTTAAACGCCCCATCCTCAATCCCGTCATCAGCCAACTC
>Ga0114922_10001984_pt1 | contig 19315 bp, 18 predicted proteins | sample AartaG_FD_100975 | JGI IMG/M metagenome (GOLD analysis project Ga0114922, IMG submission 100975) | Deep subsurface microbial communities from Aarhus Bay to uncover new lineages of life (NeLLi) - Aarhus_00045 metaG | ecosystem: Environmental > Aquatic > Marine > Oceanic > Sediment | place...
GAACATCCACTCCGCAATAGCGGTTAAAGGCAGCTACGCGCCGGTATTCTTCCAGGCGGTCTTTATCAGCTGCGGCTTCAATGAACCCAATCGGTTTAAATCCTGTGGACAAACCTGTTTCAGCTTCCAGGCTGCAGTAGAGGTCGCGGGTATATTTTCTCATTGCCGTGTTGACTTCAGAAGATGAGCCAAAGGTGCACATTAAACCGGCTGCATGCCAGGTAGTGCCTGAGGTCAGCTGGTCCCGTTCAATAAGGACCACATCTTTGAGACCCATGTCAGCCAAATGATAAGCCACCGAACAGCCGATCACACCGCCTCCAATGATGACTACTTGAGCATGTTGAGGAACACTCTTGTTTTTTTCTTGCATTGGATTTCCTTCTTTGGAATTTACGGATAGGGATTTTAATTGTCCAATCATCAAAAAATCAATTTAGCCCCGCCCCCTGGAAAAAGCAAGCGCAAGTGCAACTAACCGAAGCCGAAGGCAAGCTTGAAGGAGCATAGCGACGCCCAATCACCTAATTCTCGCAAAAGTTGTGCTTCTGGTAGAAGCACCTTGCCTGGTGCACAAAGGGAAACCTTAAAATAAATAACCAATAAACGTAAATTTTAGACCGACGTCAATTAAAAAAACGCCGGTGAGTGCGGATTAATCAGAAATAATCCCCTTCTAACAATTCTAATTCCCGGCTAGGCGACCCGCGCTGTTGCCTTTCTATCCAAAGCCCACAGTGCCGTAAGATTTTCTCAATAACGTCCTTCTGTTCTCTTTCGACAAAGGAGACAATCCGCATCTTATCCCCACAATCCGGGCACTTGTGTTCGGGGACGGTGTTCGGTGATGAAGACCGACCCTTCTACGCAATCCTAGGCAATATCCAACCAAGACACGGATTGCTACGAAGGGCGGCTTATCCTAAACATTAGACTTCGTCAAAAATCTGTATACGAATAGGAACAACACCTCTATCCCGTAGGTTAGTGGTTCGAGTCCACTCCGAGGAGCCTTTATAAGATTTGCGAGGGCGATTCTCATAATTGAATTGCCTTTTTTCTCCAATCTACTCAGGACATTATTGATAATTTGGCTTTTCCCACTATAAAGTTCGCCTTATTCTATCCTCTGGTTCATCGCTGAAGAATTCTTCGGCCCTCCGAGTACGTAGATCTATAACATTCACCTTCACATCAGCTCCCTCTAATCGACTGTAAATTCAGTCTGTTTTTACCTCCCTTATGTATATAACGGATAATTGATGTGCGCGGACACAAAAAAGAGGAAACTCTGAACGAGCGGGGGTGGTAAAGCTAGCGATAGGCTTCCCCGGCTTTCCGGGTTGCGTTATGCCAGCTGTAATATCAAGGCTGCGATATCAGTTATATAAAAGGCGATCAGTCCCATGGAGAGTATCATGATGATCATGCGTACCATCCTCTGCCACCTTCCTGACAGAGCAAGGATTGATTCTACTGCCCTACTAAAAAGCACAAGGTAGGACAGCAAACCCGGGAAGATGAAGATTGCCTTTATCACAGAATGATCCCGGTAGATCAGAGCGTAAAATATCAAGAAAAGTATATAACCGAAGAATACCAGTGAGGACAAGCCAAAGTCTGCTTTTCTGACCTGACCACCATCCCTAGTAACAAGACCCAATAGTAACAACCTAAGTTCGATACAAGCACCAAGAAGTACGATGAAAGTAGGGGGGATTGCGAGAAGAAGAATCGCTCGTGACAGTGGGAAGAGATTGCTATCACTCGTTGACCAGGTCGAAGGCCAGTTATCGAAATGGATCGAGTGAGCGCGGCCGTAAAGCAAGGACCAGAACGACGTCTGGAACGGGGGTATCTTCTCTTCATCAAATTCTACGCGGGGATGTTGCATGAGCTCCCCGAAGCGAAACGTCAAAAAGCCATCTGTGACCGAAAGAATACCCGGTCTGGTAATGGTGGTCCTTGTGAATAGATGAGGGAGTGGTTGAGCAGGTAGGTTGGTAACGATCGGTGAACGATACTCTTGAAGGTTGGGGATGTATTGGTTCAAGGGACTGAGTACAGCAATAATGGTGATGCTGGCAGAAAAGAAAATCACCTGCTGACCATATTTCCTGCGCTGCTCTCGACCGGTCCAGGCCATTACTTCTAGGCAAATAAAAATTGCAATGGCAGTTACCAAAACATTCGTCTTCGAAGAAATGCCTAGACTTACCGAAGTAAGGATAATCAGTAAGGCTTTTGTATTTGGTTTTCGTAGGAAATCGTAGGTGTAATATAGGCCGAGAGTTGAAAAGAAGACTGCAAAGGAATCATTCGTCGCTTGAGCGTGGATCGCCGTCAAGGGGGGATTCAGGGCAAACAAGCTGAACAGGATAAGCTGTTTCCAATTATCTAATCGCATGCGCCTCACGAAACGCCAGACCAGAACCAGCGTGGAAATGCCTGCTGCAAAGCTCAATAACTGACCGATGATATTCAATTTAGATGGGGGAAGGTGGGTAAGCCCTAGGATTTGGATAAATTTTGCAAAAACAACATGGTACAGCTTGGGCTGGAAGCACTCCCAGCAATCTGATTTTAATGGAAGAGAGCCCGCTTCAATGATCACCATAGCGACATCCCAGTGCGGGTCGTTTGCTTCGCGGTTTATGATTGCCAGAGCTAGCCGAAGGCATATGGCGAGGATAAACAAGGCTAAAAAGAGTATTCGAGTACTTTTATTTCCTATCACTGCATATTCACGGCGGGATGATGGGATGAAGTTGATGACTTCCTCTGACATCGGGTCAGTCCTCTTTAAATACATACCTATCGAGATTTAGCTGGATCCTACATCATCAGGGAGCTTTTCATACGGAAATCGATAGGCAGGTAACGGGGTAGTATGGACTTGCCGAAAAGCTTGATCACCAAAAAGCAAAATATCCTTCCTAAAAAGGCGCGCCCATCGCTTTTCATATATGTCCTTTCCTGTTGTTTGAATGTTTCCAGTTGGCAATCCTGGTCTGCATCCCCAGTCTCATCATCTCTGGAGTCTTAATTCGTAGGATCTGAGGGAAGGATACACTATAATCCAGGACCTGTCCGATTTTAATGCATACATTCGGATGGGATTGTTGAGCTCAGTGGAGTGGATGGTTAACTCCATCAAGAACTTGTGTACGATAAGGAATTCCCCCTTGTGCAGTAGGTTAGTGGTTCGAGACCACTCCGAGGAGCCTGGTGCCAGGCATCAGGGTGTATCCCAAGCAGGGATGCGCCCTTTCTCTGTGCCCCATTTCATCAAAGTCCGGAATGAGATGGTCCCGTTATGCATACGCTAAACTCGATTAGATCAATATAATATCGAACACTTGAAGCGCCCGGGATACAACGCTGCACGAAGCTCGACACCGATAGGCAACCTGAGGTAATTCTCGATGTTACGGAAAAGGGATTTGCTCTGGATACTCGCATACCCGATCTACCAGATCATTGGGACATTTCGACACGAAGGAAGTCACGCACTTGTTGCGCTGCTGCAAGGCGCCAGAGTCACTGAATTTGTGTTTTGGCCGTCTCTTACGAAATATGGTTTTTATTGGGGTTACGTTCGAATTACCGGCTCGACCGACTGGGTATTCTATGCCGCTCCCTACCTGGTTGATCTGATAACGTTTACCATCTTATTCTGTGTTTGTATGTGGTTGTTGATCCGCAAAAAATGGATTTGGCTCAACCTTGTGATCATCGGCTTGATATCGCCGTTCGCGAACTCCCTCTATAACTACTGGGGCAACGCAGGATCGAGCAACGACATAGGGAAGTTGTTGGAAATACTGCCGACCAGTGCCGTTCATGTGTATTTCTTGCTGACCTTGCCGATCTACATCCTGGGTATCTTCATGGTATTCAGGTCTTCCAGGACAGCACGCTTCATGAAGACCCGCACGGTTGAAATCCATGATTAACCATTGCTGCACTTCGCGGAACACTCATCCGCAATGGAACTCTTTTTAAGCAAGGGGCGAGGGCGACTCTCGGAATTGGAACTTCAGAGTACGCAAATACAAACCACTCCAAGACAAAGGAGGATCTCAATGGCACAAGCGGGAATACACGGCATGGTTGCTATGGCAGTGCGCAAATGGACTCCAAGTCGGAAATGGCTAATGCTCGGCATTGTTCTCGGCAACATCCTTCCTGATGCCGACAATATCGCCGTAGCCATCGCTACGTTGACTGGTAAATCTACGGAAGGATTACATCGAACCTTTACCCACAGCCTTTTCTTTGTCGCCGCAATCATCCTCCTGGGCTACATCGTGGCCGCTATTACCAAGCGCTCCACCTGGAGCAACATGGGGGTTGGATTAGGTGTAGGGGTATTAATGCATATCCTGATTGACCTGTTGATCTGGTTCAACGGTGTAGAAATCCTATGGCCGATTCCCTCTTGGATCAACTTCTGGGGTGGTGTCACCCCTCCGGAGTGGTGGAGCAAGTTGATGATGCCGACCGAGTTTCTGTTTTTCGCTCTGCTTTTTCTCTTGTTCGCAAAACTTGCTCGCAAACAGAGCACGGATACAGACTACTTACGCACGCTCTCCATATGGACCTATATCCAGCTTTTTCTTTTTGCAGTCTTTACCGTGCTGGTCTACACAATGCAGAAAGGGTTCATGACTCCCTATGGTGCAATCTATCTTCTGTCCCTTGGGCTCGCCTTTGCAGTGACGATTAGAATGCGTGAGACGATCGAGACGACCACACTGTAAGATCCGGTTGTTCTTTAACTGGAACCATTCACCCGCTCAACACCAACCCTTGCCATGATTCTGCGCGAGCATCTCCACTAAGCTGCGGGGCAGACGGAGGCCAAGTTGAGGCTTTAATCACCGGGAGGAGCATATCAGCTCTGCACAGGACAAGGTATGCTCCTCCGCGGCGAAGCATACCGAAGCCAACATCACAGTATGCGCGGACGATTGGCTAAGCCAGGGATCTTAAGCGAATTGCCCGTTATCGTGCTGCAAGGTCTCAATCGATCCGTTACATGATTTCTGCATGATTTAATTAAATGGGGGGATGATGTTCCGGAGAATACAACTCGCGTTCCTGCTGGTCTTCGCTGCGTTCCTGATGATCGACCCGCATGAGGCTTCAGCTCAGGAAATCCCACCCATCCGCGTCATTTCTATAGATCTTGAGAATAACTACCCCGATGGCCTGACATTTCATACTGACTTGAGTTGCCAAAATTCGGACAGATCGTTTTGAGCGCAGCGAGTGGGAGAGTGCCTCTTTATTACGGCATAGTTTCATTTCGCTGTAGCCAAATAGGATCGAGAATCACACACCGACTACACCGAGAGGTTGGTTTTCTTTCTTCTTTAAAACTCGATAAAATGTCTGCTCTGTCGGGAAGCGTTCCCCGATGGCTTATTCTTCCGGACCTGCCCACAAAGGTTGATAGCGATGGATCTTGTCAATCAGTATCTTCCTCGTCTTGGCATCTGTCGCTTCCGCTAAAGCCTTCTTCAATAACTTCACTTTCTTCTGGCGGCGTTGTCGGCGCCTTCGTTTGCGATCTTTTTCAGTCAATGGCATTCGTTCCACACCTCCGTTAATGGTTGGATGATGCTTCCTCCAAGCCAGCGTTTATTAAACATATGATAACGCATCTACGATGATAGCATTGGATCTTTAAAGCACATCACTTAAAAAGTCCGCCCTTGCTCGCTCATAACCAGCAACTATCCATCGGAAATCCACGGGCCGGCGATGGGTGAGCAATCATGTCTATTTTTCAAAAACATCTTGTTTCATTCGTGTGACAGTCCCCGATTATTAACGATTTATTAATCCTTTTGTTGTATGATATTCATGGTGGGGAACGGTATCTCAGGCATTGTTTGAAGTAACTCCTTTATGAATATCCAACTTCGCCACAAGTAATTATCCCTTCCATTGGTTTTGCATAAAAATCCTGATCCATTCCTTGTTTATATGGATCATCTTAAGGGCGTGAATTGCGTATGATTAATGAGTTCGAGTTACTCGCAAACAAAGTAATCGAGGCGACAGAAGAGGTATCGCTCTCGGAAGAAGAGCAATCCTCCATTCAGCAGTTATTCAAGCTCGGGGGAGAACAGGGGTTCATCACCCTGAATGATATTGCCGCTCAATTTCCCGAATCCGAATCTTCCCTCCCCGTGATCGAACGCGTCTACGATATGTTACTTAATGCAGGCATTGAAATCCTTGATGACGAAGAAGTATCTGAGAAGAAACCTGCTCTTCTGCTCAAGGAAGCTGAGGTAGAGAAGGAAAATGAAAACAAGCTCGCCGAAGTAAGTGCGATCGACGCAATTGATTCGGGCGATTCGGTAGGTTTATACCTAAGCCAGGTAGGCAGAGTGCCTCTGCTCACACGCGATGAAGAAGTTGAACTTGCCAAGCGGATTGAGCGCGGCCGTCGCGTACGCGATAATCTTGCACGGGGCCCTGTCTCTCCAAAACAACGGGCGAAATTCGAAAGGTTGATTCAAGACGGCATGGCCGCTCGTGAACACCTGATCATGGCTAACTCCCGTCTAGTAATCAGTGTAGCTAAGAAATACGTCGGCCGCGGGGTCCCACTTCTCGACATGATCCAGGAAGGTCACGTCGGGTTAATGCGCGCCGTGAAGAAATTCGATTACCGACGTGGACACAAATTCTCCACGTATGCCACCTGGTGGATCCGCCAGGCTGTGACAAGGCTGGTCGCAGACCACGGCCGCACCATTCGCATTCCCGTTCATATGGGCGATCGCATTAACCGCATGCTGCGCAGCCGGCACAAACTGACGCAGGAACTGGGACGTGAACCCGTCAGGGAGGAGCTTGCAGAATGCCTGGAGGTCTCTCCTCAGGATGTTGACTACATGCTTCGCGTTGCACAGCGCCCGCTCTCCTTGGAAAAACCAACAGAGCAGGAAGGGGACGCCGTAATCGGGGATTTTATCGAGGATCTTGACGCCCCAGCACCGGAAGAGATCACCTTACAGGAGATTTTGGAGGATCGAGTGCAGGAGCTGTTAGAAACCCTGCCTCATCGTGAGGCGCTCGTTCTGCGCTTGCGTTATGGCCTTGAATCCGGGGAAGTGCATACTCTCAAAGAGATCGGCGAGAAGATGGGGATCACGCGCGAACGTGTGCGACAAATAGAAGCCCAGGCTTTGCGCCGCCTGCGCAATCCGGGCCTACGTAGGGAACTCGTGGATTTCGTGCGTACCTGATATTTCTTCGTTCAACTACGTTAATAAATTCGCACCTCTGGAGAAAACCCGGAGGTGCGTTTCTTTCCCGCCTTTAAATATCGTCCCCCTCCGCAACGGCTCTGGTCAAACCGACATCTATTGTCAATTCCCACTACGTTTCAATTCCCAAAGATTTTTGCGCCCGGCGCATGTTCTTCGCTTGATCACGAACTCGGCTCCAAGCTTCTTCTACCTTCTTGATATCCCTGCGTAACTCTGGCAGTTCTCCATAGCGTACGCGATTGTAAGCATCCGTGATCAATTCGATCTCGCCGAAGTGATTCGGGAAAAGCCCTTTCAAAGTGGGCAAGAACTCCAAGGGTGTCTGTACTCTTCGCCTTGGGCTCCCTAACTCCTCACAAATACGCATGAGGCTTGTGTAGATCACTCGAATACGCATGGCACTGAATAAATGTCCTCCTCGCCGGAGTCGCGAAAGTCGTTCTGATAGAGCTCCAACATTCATTTGAATTATTTGACGGAACCAGGCACCCATCCCCCCTGAATCGGAAATCGATTCCATTGCGTCCGCAACACCATCTCCGAATACGCTACGCCCACGTCGAATACTCGCCATGCGCAGGACAAGCATCAGCAGCAAAACCACAAAGAGCCAGAGCACTGCTGGTTTTAAAAAAGGTAGAGTCGGCAACGATTCCCAGAAACCTTGTAACAAGCTACCGATTCCAATAAGGATTTCCATAACTTGCTTGAATACCAATACAGCCTGCTCTAGAATCTCCCGAAAAAGAGTTGATGTCTCGAATATTCCCTCAAACAACAATAATAGAAGCATGGCCATGACCACAAGTGGGCTTATGATTAAGAAGCCCAGGATCAATAAAACCCGAAGTAGAAAGTCAAAAGCTACGACAACAAGGTTTCCAAATTCCGCGGTTGCAAAACTCCCAAAGAACCAAGCGATAACCGCAACACCCGTAGAGGCAGCTGTCATCCTTATCAACCACCCTATTCCAAGAAGCCGAGTGCGCCCACCACGTAGTAAAGCGATCGATGATACACGCGCAGCACCGATGGCGAGTAAACTCGAAAATAAGTACAGCACAATGCCTAAAGTCAGACCTTCCACACGCCGCATCACGGTACATATCCCAAGGGCAAGTAGCATTAAAGCCCCTAGACGAAAACGACGAGCCGCGTACCTGGTATCAATCCATACGCTTGCGAGGTTAACGCCTCGATTCCAGAGATAGCCGGCAAAGGTGATAACGATAATTTCAACGGGGAGGATCTGCTCTTCATTCTTGAAGGCTTCGTTAATGCCCTCGAGGATGGTTCCCACCTTTATCAATCTATCTGGGTAAAAAAACATCTTCATAAGGGTGAATACACCCACAATGAAGACAGCAAGCACCACGGCCCGCTGTACGTTCTCGTGTAAACGTAAAAAGCATATTCCTCTCGCCAAAGAATAGGCAATCATGATCCATAATCCCAGGAAGATGAAAGATTTACCAAGGGTCAAGGACAATTCTGGGGCTGCAAAAAAATGAAAACAGGCGACACTCCAACTGAGTTCCATAAGCATCAAAGAAATCGCACTTAATTCTCTCCACGGATGCCAATCTAAGAGCAGGAAGCCACCGAAGATCTCATAGATTTCGTAGGATTTCCTGACCACAGTCAGACCTCACTTCCCGGAGAATTTAACTCTTGAGCAGGTGCTGGACAAATGGTTGCGGGATGATGGATACAAGATGGTTCACTTCCATGATTAATTGCATAAGGTATGCGCTACGGGGGTTATACACCTTCAGATCGATGCATGTCAGTGTTTATCAATTATGAAATAACTTATCCAGCCTCCTCATTAAGTCGCCCCCGCTCGCGAACAAGCTCCCAGGCGGCCTCAACTTCCTCAACCTGCCCGTGAGTTTCAGGCAGTTCTCCATAACGAACCCGAAGGTAAGCATGTGTGATCGTCGCCAACTCCACCTGAGAGGCTGGGAATATCCTCGCAAGGTTTTCCATGAATTCTAGCGGAGTCTCAGAAGGCGATCGGGGTTGCCCCAAGCGCGCGCTCAGTCTAAGAAGACTTGCATAAATCCGTCGGATGCGAGCCGCGGCGATGAAGCGCGCTGCCGGGTTTAGGCGAGTTATTCCTTCGATCGCCCGCCTCGCTCTGCCTTGCAGCAGAGAGCGCAGGTAATCAAGCGACGATCCTGACAGGCGGATCCGCTCAGCTTCCTGGGGACCCGTGATCAAAATTCCGCTCCTGTATTTTCGCACTGCGTAAAGGATGATCCAAATTAGGAAAATTAAGCTCCCAACTGCTAAGGCTGTGCTCAAAATCGAACCTACCGGAGGAGCCCAAGGGATTGCCTGTATTTCCTCGAGACCCTCGATTGCCTCCTGCATTCCGATGGGAGCGAGTAATTCAATCGGTTCCACCTGCAATCTTTGAAGTAATGGTTCAATAAAAAACCTTATTAACCAGGCCAAGACACGTACAACCTGATATAGGAGCGGTCCTAGTATCAGCAACAGCACACGCGAAACGAACTGACCGACGATTGATAGAAGATTACCAATCCATATCGATAGCAGACTCCCTGCTAGTAGGCCTACTCCACCAGCGATAGTCAACATACCAATTGCGAGAAGAATCAAACCAGCGACCCATTCTCGCTCAAAAGGGATCCCCCTGCCGCCGCGCAAATGACTCAGTGAATAGAGTTGTGCAGCGCCCATTGCAATTAAGCCCGAGAAAAGGAAGAGAGCCGCTTCGAGAGTGGGAAGGCTGAGACCGAGGCCCACTGCAACAATACCTACCGCCAGGAGCACCAAGAAGCCGCCATTGAACGCACGCCCTATGACTCGGGGACCAACGGTATGCTGAGCAATCGATAGGCCTCGGCGCCACAGGAATATCACGGTGATGGTTAACAGGAATTCAGACTTAAAAAGTACGGAAAGGCTCCCAAAACTGCTCAGGTAGCGGGCGATCACTCCGGCGATATTCAACTGCTCGTCATGATATATTAAATTACCTGCCGCCCAGAGTATCCCCGAGATGGCTATCGTGAGTAGTAATACTTGAACGATCCCATCTTCCAATTCCAAGAATTGGAGTGCGTTTGCGACGTAATACGTCGCCAGGTATATCAGCCCAAAAACCAAGAAAAACCACCCTACATGCAAGTCCAGTAATTTCGCTACCAGAAGTGAAAAGACCGCCGTAATCCAGCTTAAGTCCATCAACATCAGAGCCAGAACCGTGAACACTTGCCAGATGGATATTCGCTGCAAACACAAAGTCGAGCGTATGCTGCCTGCATTCGTGTTCATCACTCGCTGCTTATCCCCCAATTTGACGATATCCTCACTTCATCTTGCTCCTGAAAAGGTCGATGTAAGATCTCCATACCGGGAATTTCCCTCGGTGGCTCTTCCGCCAAGGAGAACAAGGTAATTTTCCGATTGTGTCGTTTAAGACGGACCAATGTTTCCATCAAGATCGGAGACGTTATTGCGGAAATGACGAGCAGGCTTGCTCCATAATGTACACGCGGCATCTCGCGAATAAGCATTTGCTCAAATGGGACTAACACAATCGGTGTAATCCCCGCCAGGGCTTCGAGCAAAACTCCAAGCTGTTTCGGTGAACGGCCGGGGGGAATATTCAGGGGTCGGTCGGCATAAGCGAGACATCCATTTGAAATCAAGCCGACTTGATAGCCATCCTGGATATATCGAGTAGCGAGGGTGGCGGAGACGCTTACCAGATACTCCAATAACTTGGAATAAACGCCCTCCCAATGCCGATCGAATGTGCTCGTATTGAGACAGATCATCGCAACCTGCGCTGATGTAGGTTGAAAGACCCTGACCTGCAGTTGACCCGTTCGAGCCGTCGCCGGCCAATGGACCCGCCTAAACCCGTCCTCAAGCCGATATTCCCGCACACCCATGGGTTGGTTCGGGTCTTCGAAGATACGACGTCTTGACCGGCGATCACCAAACGGGTCCTCCGCTGGTAGGTCCAGGTGGTTGAGCGGTAAGATCTCCGGGAAAACAGTCAGATAATCAACCTGCTCCTCTTTTCGAGAGAGTTCATACATACCAAACACATCGCCGGATTGAAGTGTCGCCGGACCGACCTTGTATAAACCGCGTTTTCGGAAAAGCAGGGTGTATTTCCTGCTCGTCTTCTCAAACCAGCGTAGACTAAATATATTCTTTAGCAGTCCCTGTTCCGGCAAATGTGAGGGCGCTAAGATGGCATCGTCTTCCGGTCCTACAGCCCATGGCCAGGGGTCTTCTATCCGCAGCCAGGAAAGTGGAAGCGGCTTATGATTTTCAACTTCTACTTTGAGGGGAACGCGCTCGCCTGGGAATGCGCGACGGTAATACGGGCGTCGGCGATACATGACACCATCAAGAGAGTGTCTACGCCACCAGGAAGTGATGCCCAGGAGCACCGCAAGTGCAGCTGAAAAGGTCGATAAATAGGGAATATTGGCGATCGCCCCGAAAAGGAAGACGATACCCAAGAACGGCAGCCAGCGCTCTGGCGACATTTTAATCTTCTACAGGAACCGGAACGGAATCGACGATATCCGCCACCATTTCTTCCGGTCGCCGACCACGCAATTGTGCCTGAGGGGAGATCATCAATCGATGTGTGAGCACATGCGGTGCCATGAATTTAACATCATCCGGGAGGACATAGTCACGACCTTGTATCGCTGCCCACGCCTGCGATGTTTGATAGAGCGCCAGTGTAGCCCGGGGGCTTGCTCCAAGTTCAATCTCTGCATGTTCGCGAGTCGCACGAGCCACCTTAACAATATAATTGCGAATTGATTCTTCAACACGGATGTTCTTGCGTTGTTCCTGGAGTCTTATGACCTCCTCGGGTGTGGTTACCGCTTCGACTTCCTCCAGCGGATCATCCGTACGGAAACGCTCAAGGATGTTATTCTCCTCAACCTCCGAAGGGTAACCGATTTCCACTCGCAGCAAAAAGCGGTCAATCTGCGCTTCAGGCAAAGGAAAAGTCCCTTCAAGCTCAATCGGGTTCTGAGTCGCGAGCACAAGGAAGGGCCGCGGCTGTGGGCGCGTCACACCATCTACAGTCACTTGACGCTCCTGCATCGCCTCCAACAATGCGGATTGCGTGCGCGGGGTCGCCCGGTTAATTTCATCTGCAAGCACGACCTGGCTCATCACTGGACCAGGTCGGAATTCGAACTCCTGTTTTTTTTGATTGAACCAGCTTAACCCGGTGACATCCGACGGTAGAAGATCTGGGGTGAATTGAATGCGGCGGTAGCTTAATCCGAGTGAACTAGCCAGGGCGCGTGCGAGTGTCGTCTTGCCAATCCCGGGAACGTCTTCAATCAATACATGCCCTTCACAGAGCACGGAGACCAAAGTCAATAGGATGGGATCATCTTTTCCAACAATTACTTTTTGGATGTTTTCCCGCAGTCGGCGGGTCGTTTCTGCAATCATTGTCACCTCAAATTAAACCGGGGATCTCGGGATATAAACTATACCAGAGGCGATGCAGATATGTTCATCAAGGGGTTTTCCAGATTGCGTATTAATCGAGCCCATTTTTTCAAGGACGGTATGAATCTCTACCGCCCACGACCGCTCGAATGTTTGTTTTATAATGATTGGAATTCGTTGGGAAGAGGAAAGATCAGGCTACATAACCCGCCTGGTGAAGCTTCTCTGCCGCCTCAATTGTGGCCGGGATCGTTACCAGGATGCGAGTACCGCGCCCTGGTTGCGAATCGATTTTCAAGATCCCGTTTACGAGCTCAGCCCGTTCATACAGATTGACCATCCCTAGGCTGCCGCGTTTTTCATAGTTACCTTGAACTTGTTCAACGTTAAACCCGACGCCATCATCTTCGATTTCCAGTAGTATATTATCTCCCCGGCGTTTCAACCGGATCCAGATATGTTTTGCATTTGCGTGCTTGCGGGCATTATTCACAGCTTCTTCAACGATGAAAAATATCACTCCCTGCTTGCCGACCTCCATGTCGTCGACAATCCCGTTCTTTGCCTCGACAATAACATTATGGCCGTGATTCTCCATCATCTTCTCAGAGAGTTGCTCCAGTGCCCCCAACAACCCTTCCGATTCAAGGACAAGAGGTCGGAGCGTAAAGAGCATTTGCCGGATCTCTTTTGTTGTGCGACGGGCAAGTTCTTCAATCTTAAAGAGTTCTTCTGCAGCTTGATCTGGCTCGCGCTGGAGGAGCCGCCGGGCGAAGTTCACCCTCATAGCAATCGCTCCGATGGATTGCGTTGGCCCGTCATGCAGATCGCGGGCAAGCTTGTTGCGCGCGTTTTCCTGGATCTCGGCGATGCGCTCCTTTTCCTGCTCCAAATCGCTATACAGACGAGCATTCTGCAGGGCAACCATCGCCTGTTGAGCGATTGCATCGAGCAACTCGATCTGCTGCGGATTAAAATACTCCTCATCCGCATGCGCGAAGAGCAGCACACCATAGAGGTCCAGGCCCACAACAAGTGGGATGCAAACAGCTGTGCGGCAGTTGTGCAAGGTGATGATCCGCTTCAGCTCAACATCCTGGCCTGGATTCTTGCAGAGCTGGGACTGTACATTAGCCAATGCCTCCCCCACTACACCTCGCTCTCCAGGCAACGTAACCCGTAAATCCGCAGCTGATAATCCTCGTGCTGAGGTGATAATGAGTTCCTGATTCTCGAAGAGCATCAACGCGCTGATTAACTTATTCTCTCTCTCATCTTCAAGTGCACTATTGGCGAGGTCAAGTGTCATTTCAAGCACACGCTCGTAATTGAGCGTTGCGTTTAAATTCGCCGTCATCACCAGAAGAGATCTGAGCTTCTCGATCTCACGTTCCAAGGAGGCGACTCGACCCGTCTTATCCCCTCCGTGATTTTTACCTGAGTTGGATGATTTATTTCGATCATGGCGCGAGCGATCTGAGAGCCAAGCAACCGGGGGCAATGCCAAGAGTAGAAATGCGGGATTAAGCGCGGAAACCATCTTCGGCGCTGTCATTGATAGGGCTTTTAGTAGTAAGTGTCCCATTTCAATCTGGTACACAACCGCATCCTCAGCAAGCTAGTGTATTATGCAGCGACATCCCGCTTCACCTTCACCTCACATACTCTGAGATTTAGCGTCAGGCAGTCAGTCGAGCCACAGTTCTTGAATGTAGTATCGCTTAAAAAACCGAGAAAATCCCTTACAGTTCCCCTACAACACGAAGGCGGTTTTGTCTCTCACTGCCGGGAGATCCATGGTAAACATCCCAATCGATTGAGAAAGAGATTTAATGCTGAACGGGAACCGTTCACACATACGTTTGTTTCATCTCCTCCTTATTATTCCGCGCTAATACATGAAGGGCAATTAGTGCGAAGATCATCACCACAAAGCTGATGAGTTGCGCACCGCGGATGCTGCCGAAAACAATCATACTATCTCCGCGAAAACCTTCGAGAAACAGTCGTGAAATAGCCGAAAGCGCGACGAAAAGGGTGAAGGAGAAGCCCGAGAAAAATCTTACGTTACGTATCTGCAGGATCACCAGCGTGATGCCCATGGCGATCAAGAGTTCGTAAATCTGTGTAGGGTGTCTATCTGCACCCCATATTTCAATCGACCAGGGGACCGTGGTCGGCGCCCCAAATGCATCACCGCTCGAGAGATGCGCGAGGGCAACGAAGATCGCAAAAACTGCCAACCCCGGCGTAAGCGTATCAATTGTCGGGAGAAGAGAGAGCCCCTTACGTTGAGCATAAATCATTGCAGCAATAAGCCCCACCGCTATGCCCTCCATTGTTGAGAGCGTATTCGGGTTAAGTGCGAGCAAGTTCAGGGGTTCTCTCAAATAAAGATCAAGGTATTTAAGCGCATACCCAAGGCGAGCACCTATGACCCCAGCGGCGAGAGCGATGAAGATCATATTGCTTATCCACAAGGGATCAAGCTTATTGCGTGCCGTCCCGCGCTCAGCTAGCTGGGTTCCGATCCATAAACCCGCCAAGAGCAGCAAACCAGGTAATTGAATTGCGAGTGGTCCAATTTGAAGGATGGGGTACATCAGGGAACATCCTCCATCAGTTGTTCGACAGTGCTCTGCAGGGTGACTTCACTCATCGGTCCCCCCACAATCACACGCTGGATGACTCCATCCCGATCGATAAAGAAAGTCGTCGGCAAGGCGCGCATGAGGTATGTAATTCCAACCTCTCCGTCGGTGTCAAGCAGAATGGGAAATGTCAAGTTGAACTCGTGTACGAACGTTTCAACCGCGGCGAGGTTATCTTGTGCTGTCATATTAACCGCCAGCACTTCCAAGCCGCGCTCATGATTCTCTTGATAAACAAGCTGAATTGCTGGCATTTCTGCCCGGCAGGGAGGGCACCAGGAAGCCCACAGGTTTAAAACAATCGCTTTTCCCCGCATGTCAGAGAGTGTAACTTTGTCACCGAACAAGCTTTCGAGTGTGAAGTCGGGGGCTAGAAAGCCCTCTCTAGGGCTGGGGATCAATCCCCCTGTGGTTGCGTCGGCTGGCACTGCCGAGGCCCATAGCCATAAGCCGCCGACGATCACCGCGCCGATCACTACCAGCGACCAGCGCACAGTATCTTGAAGCAACATGTGAAATGTATTCATTGCCTAGATATTCTACCGCGAGTGGTGTCCCGTACCTCAGAATCGAGACTCACCACTTTCTATGATGTTTACGAATTATTCTATACCAAGGAACGAACGAGGATTCAGGAGATGTTCGATAAAGCAAGATCCCGATGCTACGGCGCTTCCAATCCATGCATCTCCAGCAGGTGGGGTTCTGCTAGGACTTGCGCCGTTGGTCCATCGGCGACAACCTTCCCTTCATCGATAATAACGGTCCGATCAAAAAGTTCTGCTACCATGCGCATATCGTGCGTGGCCACAAGCATCGTTTGCGGTAAACCGCGCAGGAGCTGGATTAACTCACGCCGCCCGCGCGGATCGAGTCCGGCCGTGGGTTCATCTAAAGCCAGAACCTCGGGATCCATAGAAAGGACTGTCGCAATAGCCACCCGTTTCTTCTCACCTTCACTGAGATGATGCGGTACGCGCGGTTCTGAACCAGCCATGCCAACTGCTTCAAGCGCCTGCCTCACCTTCTGCGCCACTTCATCTTTTGGAAGATCCATGTAGAGCGGACCGAAGGCCACATCTTCATAAACACTCTGTGAAAAGAGTTGATCATCCGGGTCCTGGAACACCAATCCGACCGAGGCGCGGATTTGCCTCAGACTATCTTCGGTCAGTTCCTTCCCACAGACATGAACTTCCCCCTCACCGCGCAGGATCCCGTTCAAATGGAGAAGAAGCGTCGATTTCCCCGAACCATTAGGTCCAACCAGCGCGGTTTTTTCACCCGGATTGATAAAAAGGCTCACGCCGCGCAAAGCCTTCCGGCCATCCGGATAGCTGAAGTGTAGATTCTGGATATCTAATGTATGGTGCATGCTCTACCTCAAGAACATCAGTGAGAGCGATCCTAGGATCAGCAGGCTAAATACGATCAGGCTAACCCAATCGGATCCGCACATATGGAAGGTCGAATAAGTGCGCATTTCGCCATCATAGCCCCGGGAGGCCATCGCTCCATAAACCCGTTCACTGCGATCAAGCGAGCGCAGGAAGAGACTGCCGACCATGGATCCCGTCACTCGACCACGCCAAATGAAGGAAGGCTTTCCTTTTCCGGGGATCTCCGGGCTGCGCGCCGCGCGTGCCCGCATTAGGCGTATAGCTTCGTCAGCCAGAACAAAAATATAACGATACATAAACGCAATCACCGCAACCAGAGGACGAGGAATGCGTAGCGAGCACATCCCCCAGACCAAGTCGGGGAAGGGAGTCGTTGCCGATAACAGAATCCCCGCTTGTACGGCGATAAAAGTCCGAATCATGATGCTCACGAAACGAATTGTCCCCGGCTCGGTTATGGTCAGATTAAGCGCGGGGAAGCTGATGAGGGCAGGCCCCGGAATAATAAAGGGCAGTGGTGCTGCCGCAAGCAGAAATGGGATGGCAATAATCGACCGCCGCACAGCATAGAACATCCCAAGCCTTGAAGCAGCCGCATAACCTAAGATCCCAAGGAATAGCGCACCGAAGGTAATCCAGGATCCATCTCTAATAAGCCCAACAGCAAGAATAAAAAAAAGTGTAACCACCACCTTTACCCGAGGGTCCAGGTGGTGGATCAGGCTCTCACTGTGACGATATTGATCAGTCAGGTCAATATGCAAATGCTATTCCCCGATCGTTCCCCGTTGGACTGAAGTTCGGGCGATGAACCAGACCAACCCGAATACAACCAGAGTCCCGACGGCGACAGCTAGAATCGTCGTGAGCACTGGGTCGCTCAGGAATGGCAGCGTGTAATCCGGCATCAGTTCGTAGGATGATTCTTTCGCCAATCCCAAGAAACCCTGCAGCTCGGCGATGAACTCTAAGCCATCCGGGTGTGCCGAAGCGAGCGGGGAGAAGGCGGAAACACCCAATGCAACGAGTAGCCCGATCAAGGTAAATACTGCTGAACGCCTCCCGGGCGCCGTTTCCCCGGAAGTTAGTACTTGCGGCCGACTCGCTTGCAAAAGACCAATAGCCCCGACAGTTATCACACCTTCACCGAGTCCGATGAGTGCGTGGACGCCAGCCATCGCCGGCAGCCCTAAATGGAGTGGTGAAGTTCCCGAGATTGCCAACTCAATAGCCGCGGCGATTGCGCTGATTACCACCGACACCCAGGCGCCTATGAAACCCCCGATCAGCCGAGATCGCGTGGTGGACCCAAGAAAACGCACGACGAGCATATAGACGGCAAAGCCTGTAAACGCGGTGATGACGCCCATATTCATGATGTTCCAACCCATCACCAGCAATCCGCCATCCTGGAAGAGCAACGCCTGAACAGCGATGACGGCCGTCATGACCAATGTGCCCGCCCATGGACCTAATACAATCGCCGCGAGCGTCCCCCCGAGAAGGTGTCCGGATGTCCCGGCGGCAACGGGGAAGTTAATCGCCTGGGCGGCGAAAATAAAAGCTGCCAAAATACCCATCAGTGGAACCTGCCGTTCGCCGAGTTGATCCTTGGTTTGGCGAAGGGCAATCCCGATGAAAATCACCGCGAGAAACCACCCAACGATGGATACGCCAATGGAGAGAAAACCATCCGGGATGTGTAAAGGAGTAGGTGATAAAAGCATTTGAAAATCTCCTAGCCTAATTTCGAGGCCGCCGTCTTCTGTTTACAGATTGGGCATAGCCCCTCCAGCGATAGATGCTCGGAATCGATCCTGAAGCTGGTTTCATCTTCGACGCGTCGAGCGAAGGCTTCAATCACCTCCGCTTCCACTTCTAAGATAGAACCACATTCACGACAAACAAGATGGCTGTGCGGATGTTCGGGATCACACAAAGAGAAGCGCATTGGCTCTCCCCCAGCGGAGAGCATATTTATCATCCCGGCCCCCTTAAGCGATTCTACAGTCCGGTAGATTGTAGCGAGGTTCAATCCCGGGAGGCGTTCTCTCGCCCCCTCATATACTTGCTGCGCGGAAATGTGATCTTCCATATGCGCGATCGTCTCCAGGATGATCGTCCGCTGGGCAGTTACCCTGTATCCGCGCTCGCGGAGCTGTTCAGCAAGTCTTTTACCGCATGACATAGGCGAACCTTCGTAGTTGCAAAGATTTGCATAAAAATATCACCAAATAGAACCATCGTCAAGCGGATCATATATCAATCATGTCTGGAATTGCACAAGGATAGGTAGCTGCTCAAGCTCATCACTGGATTGATAAGCTTCACTTCCCATAGTCACCAGGAATAACCCACCTGTTTAATAACAAACAAAGGGGCTGTCCCAAAAGGGCAGCCCCATTCGCGTTTAAGGGGGAAATCACTAGAATGGGGGACATGAAAAAGAAGAAAAGCCCACACGTTGTCTTTAAACCCTATACGATGGGCCAACTGC
>Ga0114922_10001985_pt1 | contig 19309 bp, 14 predicted proteins | sample AartaG_FD_100975 | JGI IMG/M metagenome (GOLD analysis project Ga0114922, IMG submission 100975) | Deep subsurface microbial communities from Aarhus Bay to uncover new lineages of life (NeLLi) - Aarhus_00045 metaG | ecosystem: Environmental > Aquatic > Marine > Oceanic > Sediment | place...
CACGCCATAAAGCTGGATTGTCGCTGGCTCGATATGGGTTCCTTCGCTGCACTTGTTGATATTATCAGTTCCGACAAAGAAAATAACATCGTCGTGGCCGGCACGAGCGAGCTGCTTGATTGCAGGAACAGCATTATCGTTACCGAAGAGAAGGGCCATCTAATTGCCGCTATAGGCCTGGAGAATATGGTCGTAGCTCACAGCCCCGACGCCACACTTGTATGCCACATCGACCAGACCCACAGACTAAAAGAGCTGCTCGAGCTGATAAAGCAGCACGCCGGCGAAAAGTTTCTGTAACATAATGGCGTGCAGCGTAATATATACGCGCAACGGAAAATGAGATACCTTGCAATAGATTACGGTACTAAACGCACCGGATTGGCAATCTGTGACCGGGCCGAGACAATCGCCTCACCTCTTGCTGTAATCCACGGCCAAAAGGAGCTGCTAAAAAAGATTGCAGAGGTGGTCGAGACCGAAAATGTCGAAGCCGTTGTCTTGGGGCTGCCTTTGAATATGACCGGCTCGGAAAGCTCTCAAACCAAACTTGTGTTCAAGTTCGCCGAGCAGTTAAAAGACTATCTGCACATTCCTGTTCACTTCCAGGATGAACGCCTGAGCAGTTTCAGTGCCGAAGAAAAGCTCGCTTCAGCTAACTTTACGAGAGGGGAAAAAAGAAAACGCCTCGACGCCGTTGCCGCCGCAGAAATCTTAGTGGCCTTCCTCGAACAAAAAACCCCACGGAACTCCGCCGGGACAAATACCCCATAAACACGCCTCGTCAGGCTGTTAGAAAAAGTATTTTGTGCCAAATAGCCACAGTATCAGTAATGTGTAGGGACGATTCAAAGATGGTGCCAAATCGTCTTTTATTTGGCGACAGCTTTGATCGGCCCGGCAGCAGCAGCGAAACCTTTTAGTTTTAGAACAAGCAATCTCCCTCCCTCGAAAGAGGGTGGCCAGGGAGATTGCGGTCGTGCGAATAAGATGGATGTTTATGAGCAGAAGGTGGTTTCGTTGAGGCTTCAGCCTTTTATCCAACCCTCTTTGGTTCCGGCTCGACAGGGTTAGGCTATACAAAAACGCTTCGTCTGCACGATAGACGCCAAAAGCATGAATCAATTACAGTAATTCTCAGAAAAAACAGGAAATATCGGGTATTTATTTTTTTGTTATTAAGAAAAGGAGAAATAACAGAGTTTCTTTGTAGTTTTCAACTCGTAGGTTAGGACTATCGATATAATTTAGAGCCTGCAGTCCTTAATATGAACAGGGCGTTTCACATACTATATATCGCTTCATGAAATCGTTGATGATATCATCTTTGGTAATTTCTGCTATAATGGCTTGTGTGTTATCCTTCATTATAGTTTCTCCACCCTGTTCTTCTTGATCGTTTTGATATCTTGCCATATAGCTGGCGTGCACTGTGGCCGTAGTAGTTCCAACATGTACGTTGATAATGTATCTAAATTCTATTCTATTTTCAAAGCGAACCTCTAACTCTCTGCAAAATTCACTTCCTCCGAAATTATAAGCTTTTCTTTGATGTTTGTAGAGTTCTATTGCCAAATCCCTTAATGCTGAATCAACTACGGTACACAGAAATTCATTAGCTTCTTCCTTTTTTACTTTTATTGCGGCAGTATCCGCTTTTACCTTTTGATTTTGTTCTTTTTTATATTGTTGTTGCTGTTCGAACAAATCAGCTAATTCTTTTTTCCAGTCTGTCATTTTTCACCTTACTTTCTTTTGCTTTTAGATGTTTATAATTCTTAAACAAGAATTCTTCGAATAGTCAATAAGGTTGCGTAGCCAACGATGAAACAGTGTATTTGGCTATTTTTGGCCCCTTTCTTATGTATCTTATATTTACATCGGCAAAAAGGCCTATAGTAAACCAGCTAAGCTCGACTTTTGCCATTTTGTCATAACCTGTTGTAATTAGAGCGCTTATGGCGAACAATTTTGGCGTTCCTTAGTTGCCTGTAACTTCTGTCAGCACAACGGCTTACGCAAGCAAGCATAGTCAAAAGTGGAAAAAGTCGAGCTAAGGTTGTAGTAAAAAATATGCTCCCAAATAGTTTTCAATAAGGTTTTTTTGTCCGATAAGAAGGGCGATTCAAACGTTTTTTGGACTCCACCCAAAGAGGGATTTATCTACACTTTTTGAGTGAAAAAGGGGATTTTAGAGAGCCCGACTGCGTGATTGCTGTGGAACGCCCCCGATGGCGTCAGAGGTCTTAAAATTGAACGCCTCGAAGGCCTTATCCATCCGAATAGCATTAAAAATACCATGTCTTTGCATTGTTCAGTTCATTTATTAGAATTTAATTAGGAGTTATGAATGGGAGTCGGACAGAGCTTATTGTTATGTCGGCTATTATAGCTTTAGAGACAATTGCCATTATCTTTTTTATAGTCAGCGCATAATGATGCGTGGAGTTGTAGAAGATTATGGAAAAGACCAAAGTCAAACATGATGAAGAATTAGCCCATGCGGCCGAATCATTGGAGCAGATTGCCAATGGTTTGGAGGAGTGGATTGAGCAACAAAAGGGGAGATTTGAACACACAACCGCGGCTTTCCGTAAAAAGTGGATTTCAGATTGGTTCTCAGATTTTTACATTATGAAATTTTTCAAGGATACGGTGCACAAAAGGCGGTTTGAAGATATTGTAGATACTTTCCACTTATATATGCCTAATATCGTTGAGTCACTTAAGGAGATATGGAATAACTTTTTGCGATCCGTCAAATTTATGCAAAAAGTTGAAAAGAACAAGGGCAAGGTAGAAAAAAGTCATGACCTTGGGTTTTGGTGTGTTAATTTTTTCAGCACTACAGCGGTCCCAACGGTAGAACGCCTTCGACATTTAGCGGAACTGACCAGAGAATATTTAGCGGCTCCAAAGCAGGCAGAAACAGCAGAGAAACGCCCTAAGGGAGTACTTAATAAGCAAGTTGGTAAACTCTTGATGTCTTCTTCCTCAGACATATCGGCCTCCGAAATAGCAGGAATACTAAATAAAAACAATGTTGAAGAATACGAACCCATCAGTCCCTGCACGGTCGGAAAAACAGAAAGCTGGAAGAAGCATCGTGAGAAGCAAAAGAATTGTAAGAAAAAATGATTTCTGAAGATTTTTTTAGCATTTTTCAACTCCCGTATCAACATACTGAGGTAAGAATAAGAAATGGACAATACAAGAAATCAATGTAAAGACTGCAAGTTTTTTGCAAAGAGCGGCTCAAAAGGTTATTGCCACCGTTACCCGCCACAAGCTTGCGTGGTGGAAGAAGAAGGGAAAATAGCAACTTTATACCGCATTCCTGAAGTCCACGAAAACGGTTATTGCGGAGAATGGAAGAAAAGGGGGCAATAAATACAGGCAAAAGGATAGTATACCCCGCAGCACAAAAGTTTACTTTCATTCCTTCTAAAATTGGCCCATTCCCTTCGATTACACCCAGGGTAAACTCAATGCGATCAGGACAGGGTTTGATCAGTCCGGCAACTCTTTCGCAAACAACGCAGGCCTGAGGGATTGGGTTTGAACAGTCCGGCAATGCGTCATCCGGCGCCGCATCGACGGACTCTTTCGCAAACAACGCAGGCCTGACAAGATTGGGTTTGTTTTCACCAAGTGTCCAACTGCGTTTATTTTTGTAAGCCATTTTTATACAAGCACTTAAGCTCATTTGACTTTTTCGGAAATTGGGTTTGTTTTGTAAAAAAAGGCTGATTTGTAGAGGATTCTCTACAGATGTAGTGGGCCGTTGGCAGACCACAGACAACAGACACAAGAACAAAGACTATGGATGATGAATGATTCATAATAGACTCAAAACTCAAGACTACAGACTAATGGTTAATTTGGCTGGGCCTTCTGGGTGCCTTATAGGCACGTAAATAACTGGCTGCTTTTTGCCGGAGGCAAAAAAAAGGTAAGCCTCTGTAATTAGAGCTACCTGCACGTTTGTTGCGAAAATATAGCCGTTTCTCGTCGCTCGTCGGTCGTAACTCGTTTTGTATAAGTAAGTTAAAATATTTTAAAAAATTTGATTTTTGTTCTGAGGTATCAGCGTTTTTGATTGATTTTTCGCTAATATTTTACCTATTTTAAGCCACGGATTTACACTGATTAATAGAACCACAGATTTACACGGATTTGCACGGATTCAGTCGGCTTGGTGTTCCGTCTAAAGCCGGATCTGCGACCCGTCAAACGACGCCGGATCTGCGATCTTGGCAGATTCTATTCTTAAAGCAAGCTTTATCATAGAAATCCGCCTTCGTCCACCCGGCAGACTGGCGCTGCCTACTTATGATTAAGCCGACCGGCTGAACTGTTTAGGATAAAGGGGGGTGATTTTCGGGTGTTTTTGGGGGGAATTTGCTTGATTTTCGTTGGCCGCGGTGGTAATTTTGAGTTTTTGAGCGGTTTGCATCACATAGAGATATTTTAGGAAATAGCGTAATGGCGGGAAAAATAGTAGTCTTGGTAAATACAGATTGCCGCAAAGCCTACGAAAACCATTACCGGATACTTTAAAATGGACATCTTTAACAATGGGATTATAGAAAGAAATGGAGAGTTAAGATGGACAAGATAACAAAATCAGAAAAAAGAGAAATCATTGATAACTTTGCAAATGCAATAGGAGATGCAAAAAGACCTGGGCCTAAACCGGCTAAGACCGTTATCGACTTTAGGACCGAGTTGGCGGATGGTTATGAAAGAGAAATTTGGCATGTTCCAATAGACCTTCTCCGCTACAGAAAGGATAATGGCCGAATATGTTCTGATGTGGAAAGTTATGAAAAATATTACGGAAAGTTAGATGAGAAGAGCCAAAAGGCTCAGAAAATCATACGTGACTTCTTGAGAGAAAAGGACCCCGAGAAGACAGAGGAACTAATGCGTTCTATCAGGCACGCGGGGCAAAGGGAACCAGCCATCATAACTTGTGATGGATTTCTGATAAATGGAAATCGCAGAAAAGTGGTTCTTGAGATGCTCAAAGATGATGGTTTTAAAACGATGAAGGTGGTTATACTTCCCGATAAGGATGACCCCGGGAGTGAGCCAACTCTTCTCGAAATAGAGAAAATCGAGAATCGATATCAGTTGCAGAGTGATGGTAAGGCTGAATACTCAAACTTCGATAAAGCTTTATCGATAAGACGAAAAATAGAGCTTGGAATGAGTTTGAGAGAGCAGTTGAAGGATGATCCAGTCTATGCTAGCCTTGAAAAGAAGGAATTTGAAAAAGCAGCCAAGAATATTGAGAACAACTATCTGAACCCATTGAAATGTGTTGATAGGTACCTATTACATCTTAAAAGGGATGGCTTTTACAAGACTATTGCCACTGGCTTGGGGGATCGCGAAGGGCGTTGGCAAGCTTTTCTTGATTACTACAATAATGTTTACAAACAGCTAATTGATTCTAAGAAACGCATTAAATTGGGAGTGAAGGAAGATGAGGTTGGTCATATTGAAGATGTTGCCTTCAAAATAATCAGAAAACGAGAGTTCCCGGACCTCCCGAAAGTCCATAAAATTATGAGAGATTTACCAAAGTGGCTTAGTAACAAAGACGCTAAGAAGCAACTGCTTAAATTAAGAGATATCGATGTTAAATTGCCAAAAAAAGACTGTCTTGATGAGAATGGTGATGAACATGATGAACGTACAAAGGATAAAATTTGGGGGCGAAAATATGCCACAGTAATGGTCAGGCAGGTAAAGAAGGCGAAACATGCATACGAGTACAAAAAGGAAAAGGAAACACCAATAACGTTGTTGAAAACCGCTCTTAAGAAGCTTGACCATGAAAATATGGACCCAACTGCTCTAAGCAGTGAGGACTATCCGATAGCAATTAGGTTGGCCAGCGATATACAAAAGCGTGCTGATGAGCTAGAAGGTGACTTCTACTATTATCATAAAAATCCTAAGAAAAGCTCGTAAAAATAGGTTGGCGGATAAAGGTTGCCTGTGTTAGTTGACTTTTTAGATAACAGTATAGTGATAGATGTTGGTAATTCAGAACTGAAAGCCAATCAAATTAGCCAAATATATTTCTGGGGATTTCGGAAGGATTTGGAAGGCAACGTATATAAATTGATTGGTGGGAAAATCAATTTCGGGCTGAGAAAGGTGCTCAAATATTTTGACAAAGAGGGAATAAGATATGTCTTATCGCCAGCTTGTGAAGTGTATGCATCGGAACTCAATGAAGTAACTACTCAGTTCGAAAAAATAAGGGAGTTGGGAAGATCATATAAGGAGGGAAAGTTTGACAAGAAGAAGTTCAGGGAATTTTGTGCATTTGTCTCCAGAAGTGTTTTGAGAAAACTCAAATACCACCAACTAAAAGCAGCATTTCATTTGTATGTAGTTGGAAATGGAGCGAATTTTTCTGTTCCAGGAAGCGGTAAAACTACGGCAATCCTAACCGTTTATGAAAAACTTAAGTCTGAAGGTAAAGTTAACTTATTGTTCGTAGTTGGTCCACCTGCATGCTTTGGGCCATGGAGAATAGAGTTTGAAGAAACCTTTGGGCGTCCCCCAGATTGGAAAATTCTTGCAGGGGGCAACCAAACCGCCAGAAAGTCAGAATATTTTAGTCTGCCTTCTGATAGATCAGAGCTCTACCTTACAACCTTTCAAACCCTTCTTAACGACAACAATGAAGTAATTACATTTTTGCGAGATAGAAATACAAAGACTTTTTTGGTGATTGACGAAGCTCACTATATTAAACAAATCGAAGGTAATTGGGCAAATGCTGTGCTTAGTATTTCTGAACATGTCAAATACAGATGTGTATTAACAGGAACTCCTATGCCAAGAAGTTATACGGATGTATTTAATATGTTCGACTTTATGTGGCCCGGAGGCGAGGTTATAGATTCGGACACCAAGATAAAAATTCAGATTCAAGAAGAGCATAATGACACAGCATCTGCAAAAGGGATGCTAGAGGAAAGTATTGGACCCATGTTCTATCGTGTAAGAAAATCTGAGCTTGGTCTGATACCGCCTGTATTTCACCCTCCCTATGTTTTAAAAATGAACAGATACGAGAAATTAATCTATGATGCAATACAGCACAAGATTAGAAGTTATTCAAAGCAAGATTATTTGAAAAATATTGATCTAGTTAGAACATTAAGAAAAGGTAGAATCATCAGGCTAAGACAGTGCGTTTCATACACAAAATTATTAACAAAAGCAGTCGAAAATTATAGAGAGAAACTTATTACTGATGAGTCGGATTTGGCTAAATTGATATACGACTATGATGATTTAGAAGTACCGGCAAAGCTAGAATATCTCAAACAATTTGTTAGTAGCTTACAAAATAGGAAGCAAAAAGTTGTTATCTGGGCTTATTTTGTAGATACTCTTAAGTTAATAAGGAAGCATTTAAATCAAGCGGGGTTCTATTGTAGGTTAATTTATGGAGCAACACCGATTGAACAAACTTCTATCGATGAAGAAGAAACGAGGGAGAAAATTCGCGACGAATTTGTAGATGCCCGGAGCGGGCTTGATATTCTGATAGCTAATCCTGCTGCTTGTGCTGAGTCAATATCACTTCATAAAACGTGCTACCATGCATTATATTATGATCTATCGTACAATTGTGCGCAATACCTACAATCGTTGGACAGAATACATAGAGTTGGAGGTTCCGAAGTTAATCAAGCGCATTATTACTTCTTACAATACGAAAATACAATTGACCAGGATATAAAGGCTAATTTAGAAAAAAAGGCCGAGAAGATGTATGACATAATAGAAGAAGACTATAGTATATATTCACTTGATATGTTTGAAGAAGATGATGAAGTTCAAGCTTATGAAAGGCTATTTTTTAAGAAATGACAGTTGAATTTGAAAAAATATCCGTTCAACATATATTGGTATTCTCTGAAATTGTGAACGAGTCCTCTCTTCTACAAAAGGAATTTATCGAAAAGACATACCTGAGAAACGCCACACATTTTGACGAAACTGTTAAGTTTTTGCAAGAATTAAGTTTGATAGAAACCAAAGAAAATAAGGTAGCACTTAAACCCAAATATGAAGAATTCTTAATTGGCCTTAAAGAAAACCCAAGACCAAAAGAAAAAGTCAAAAAGTTTATCATAGATTATTTCGTAAGCCGAAAAGCTTCTTTTTCTGAGTATCTGAATGAGTTTTTTTCTCAGTTCCATTTTAAGAACAAACGATATGAATTTACGCCAAGTGCTTCTCAAAGACTCAAATATAGTGGACTAAGAAATTTTCTTATTGACCTTGAATTCATGTATCTGGATTCAACTGAGACAAAATATATCATAGCAGAAGATTGTTCAACCACGTATGCTGCATTTAAGAAATCCAACCAAGTATCACCAGAAAAGTTTCTTAGGGCTCAGCAGAGAAAAGATGAAATTGGCAAGGCAGCAGAAATACAAATTATTAAATACGAAAAGGAAAGATTGTCACAGTTACCAAATTTGGTCAAAAAAATTGAACATACCGCTCTTAGAGATGTTTCCGCGGGCTATGATATAAAGAGCTTTGATGGCAAACTTGGTGAAGATGGGAATCCCATCCAAAGGTACATTGAAGTAAAAGCGGTTTCCTCTCAAGATTATGGGTTTTACTGGACACGAAACGAAATTGAGAAATCTGAATATTATAATCAAGATTACTATTTGTATTTATTACCAGTCATGGGTAAAAACGCATTTGACTTAAAAGCTCTCAAAATAATTAAGGACCCATACCACAATATTTACAAGCAAGAGAGCGAGTGGGCCCGTACATATGAAGTTTTAGCTTTTTCTCTAACTCGAGATTGCTCTAAAGAAAATTCATAAAGATATACAAAAAAGAATGGACCAGAAAGTTTTTATTCGCTACACTAAGTCCTTATGAAACCTGATCGACTAAATATAATATATAAGGGAAACTGTGCAAAACAGTTATCAAAGGATTCACACTTTCCTAATAATAGTATAGATCTTATTATTACTTCTCCTCCCTACGCAGATAGAAGAAAAAATGTATACGGCGGTATTCATCCTAATAAATATGTAGAATGGTTTTTGCCAATTTCTGAGCAACTCTACAAGGTGCTAAAACCAACAGGTTCGTTTATTTTAAATATTAAAGAAAATATTAAAAATGGAGAAAGGCAAACGTATGTTTTGGAGCTAATCTTATCTCTCAAAAAACAAGGGTGGCTTTGGACGGAAGAATATTGTTGGTACAAAAAAAATTCATATCCTGGTAAATGGCCAAATAGATTTCGGGATAACTGGGAGCGATGTTTGCATTTTACAAAACAGAAAAAGTTTAAAATGTATCAGGATGCAGTTAAGGTGCCGATCGGAGACTGGGCCAAAAAGAGATTTAGGTCGATGACAGAAAAAGATTTTCGCAGAAGCATTTCTGGCACAAATAGTAAATTTGGCAGGAACGTTGCTAATTGGTTGAACAAAAGAAAAGTTTACCCCCATAACGTTTTAGACTTTGAAAAAGAACACTATTTTGAACCAACAACAGTGGTACATTTTGCAACAGCATGCTCAAATCATAACCATAGTGCAGCTTTTCCTTTAGAATTGCCAAGCTGGTTCATAAAACTCTTTACCGGAAAAGGGGATATAGTCCTTGACCCATTTTGTGGTATTGGCACATCAGCAATGGCCGCTGTATTGTTGGGAAGAAGTTATATAGGCATTGAAATTTCAGGTGAATATATAAAACAAGCAAGAAACAACATTAAACAGCTAAAAAATGTTGTTTTGAGATAGATGCTTAAAATTGCGAAGCAATCGACACCCCCATCGTCTGGCCAATAAAATAGTAAAGGAGACAAAATGTCTGAGGAGATATAGAATTTAGAATGTAGAAGGGAAGGATTAAGGGGGCAGACCTCATTAGAGTCAACCCCCGGCAGTGCCGGGGGCTAACAGGTATTGAGTCCCCCGGTCCCCCGTAGTAATTCAAGGAGGGTAGTTCTCATGGGTAAACTAAAGAAAGCAAGTGAGCTTACACAGGGGACAAGCTCTTGTGGATAGAGTTATCAGAATCCAAATAATAGTTGACACTCTCTGGCATAACAGGTTATAATCACAGGTAAAGTATAAATAACTGGACGAGGATAATACAATGGTACGCAAGCACAAAGGCTTTACTTTGATTGAACTGTTGGTTGTAATTGCAATTATTGCGCTGTTGATGGGGATATTGATGCCGGCCCTTCAGCGTGCGAGGAAACAGGCCAGGACGGTCTATTGCCTTAACAGCCTCAAACAACTTGGCCTTGCGATGCAAGCGTACACTCTTGATAACGAGGATTATATCCCCCGTGCATTGGACCATGAAGTCAAATGGATCCTTGTCTTTATGCCGTACTTAGGCACCGAATACAAGAAAGCCACGGATTACCGCGAGGTTGGTATTTACCAGTGCCCATCTTTTCCCCGTAGTGGAGTCGGTCTGAATGGCCACAGCAACGCTGAGCAGACGGTGGATTATGTCGTGAACGCCTGGGATATGGCCGAGCCGGGCCTTACAAGCAGTAACCAGGGAAACCAAATGGATCACCCGACCAAGCTCAGCAGTGTCAAGTCTCCCGCCCAGCGGATTTATATGGCCGACAACGAGGCAGGAGACTGGCGCCCGGTGGTCAGGGATAGATATGAGCTGGATAATATGTCGAGGTTCAATTTACTGGATGTCTGGTCGAGCACGCATATGCCCGGTTCGGACCAAACGAGCCGGGGGAGTAACCTGACCCGACGGGTCTCAGGTAATCGACATCGCGGCAATGGGTGTAACAATCTTTTCTTCGACGGCCGGGCTGATTGGCTGCGTAAGGACGAAAACACTACTCGATATTGGTGTGGCGCCGAATAACCTGAACTTCTTAACCGACCGCTGTAACCTGTCCCCTCGAAAAACCCCGTCCGGCTTGTCATTGAGGGACTAAGGACTTTTTCTCACTTAACAAATATTTAACAAACCTTGACGAAGTTCGGCAAAACTCACTATAAGCCATACAATTATGTAACAGGGCTTACTAATAAGCTGGTTTCTGAACGCACCTCAGCACTCTGTCGTCTTTGCTCGATAATATAATCTATTATATCCGGTCTGCTGATAATGCCGACGAGCTTTCCTTGTTTCGATACTACCGGCACTCTTCTGAAATAGTTAATCATCATAAAATCACACACGCTCTGCAAATTTTCGTTCTCCCTGTAGGAGACCGCCGGCCGTGTCATAAAGAAACCGACTGTTTTATTTTTCTCCTCTTCTTCGGCATAAAACAGCCTGAGCACATCTTTTTCTGTAATTACCCCCACCAAAGTCATATCATCTTCGATGACCGGCATACCGGTAATATCCTTTTTTCTCATAATCTCCATCGCTTCATATATTGGCGTGTTTTTTTTTACGCTGATTACGTCTCTTGTCATAACGTCTTTTACCTTGAGCATCTGAAATCTCCTTTCTTGACAAATTGTTTTGTACGATAACAAACTTTTCACCGAGGTTGTAAAAACTCATTGTGAGCTTCGTTGTCGAGAGCTTTAGGCTGAAGTTTTTCCTTCACTGGTGGTTTGGTTTGTTCAATGCCAAATGTCTTTTCTATTTTTGCAATTCGAGCCGAAAGCTCTGTTAGTTTGTCATCGATGGAATATAATTTTTTTATAACCTCTTTGAGGTCCGCACTAATTTTTATTGAATTTCTTTCTGTAAGGTTCATATATCGTTCCATCAAACGCTCATAGGCATCTATAGCACGGACCGCATCGGTTCTGTACTCGGGTACGGAAATTTGGGGCCGGAGCTCGTAAGTTTTTGAGCCGCCCTGAATTGACGTGGAAAACCAGACCACCGTTATGCAGCATACAACGACCGCTCCAACAGCTAATAACTTCTTGTTAGTTATCATCGGCTTATCCCTTTTTTCGCGCTTTTATAATATTGGACAGTCTTTTTGTTTATCGGCAGAAAGGCAGCTTGAAATATCGAATGCTCAAAAAAAACTGCATTTTGGGTATGTGGATACAGGCTGTAATCAGCCAAGTTGAGCTTATTAAATATGGTGGTTCCGATAAATCGGAATAAAAGTGGTGAGTAGTGAGTGGTGAGTGTTCAGCCCGCCAATTAACCACTCACCAGTTAACCAAATAAGTTCAGGGCCTTGATGGTCTCTTGCAAAGATAGCTCTGCATAGCAAATAACAGTATCAGCGGCACCGTAATAAATCTTTAGCTTGTTATCTTCGCAGAGCAGGCCGCAGCTAAAGACCACATTTCCAAAGAAGCCGTTACATTCGTAGTCGGCTTGCGGTTCGAAAACTGGTTTTTCTGTTCTTGCGATAACCTTCCACGGTTCCTGACTATCCAGCAATACCGCCCCAAGACAATAGCGATTATTTCGGTCTGCTCCGTGATAAATCTCCAGCCAGCCCTGCTCAATCTTGAAAGGTACGGTACCGGCGCCTATCTTTATCTCGTCCCAGTAGTCTGGGCGAGGCCCCATCAGATAGCGATGGTTTCCCCAGCAGCACAGATCCGGCGATTCTGCAATCCAGACTTCCTGTTTTCCAAATAAAGGAGAAACGGGCCTGTGCAGAGCATAATACTTACCTTCGACTTTTTCAGGGAAAAGCACTACGTCCTTGTTATCGGGACAGAAGATGACACCGTGACGCTCAAAAGTGGTAAAGTCCTTCGTGGATGCCAGGCAGGTTGTTACTCCAAAAGGGCAAACCCCAACATAATTGATATAATATGTGCCGTCAATAAGGCTGATTCTTGGGTCTTCGAGGCCGAAGGTTTCATAGTCATTTGCCGGGACAATAGCAGGGCTATCTTCAATCTCAAAGCAGATGCCGTCTCTGCTGCGTGCCAGCCTCAGATGTGAAATAGATGTCAAATATGTCCGGCTCGGTGTTATTATTAACCTCGGGTCTGAAAAATCATTTTCCGGGTCGGCTTTCGGAAATTCTTTTATGACAAGCTTGCCTTTACTAACATCGTAAATAGCAGTTAGTACAATATCGGGATGTTTTTTGATAGGTCTTTCAGCCACACGAAGAAGCAGCACGACCTCGTCTTTAAAACGAGTAACGCCGGCATTAAAGACGCCGATAACTTCGAAGTCGTTCCTTGATGGCTTAACATCTTCTGGCTTAATTATAGGATTATTCGGCGACCGGAATACTTTCACTTCACAACTCCCTTAATCCTGAACCTTAAACTCTTTTGCAAAATCAAGGTTAGGTATACTTTGAAAAGAAAAATTGTCATTTAATTTTTATTACAAACACCAGACATTGGTATCGGACAAATTAGCTCTTAATAATAGCGGCTCGCAGCAAACTCTGCAACAACTTCTGCCCAGGTATTACTGTCCTTGAAAAAAACAGTTATTTTGCAGCTTGACCTGTATTACAGAGTGTTTTATTATAAGAACAAGACTATTGCAGGAATCATAAGAGCGAAATAAGTAGGAAGGAAAACAATGAGATATGTAAAGTTTTTGATTGTTCTGATATTTATTGCGACTTTTGCAGGCTGTGTGGAGGAAAAAACGGAAATGGCAAAAAAGACATTTGGCGACGACCTGGCATTCCTTAAGAAATATACTGACGTGGTCATTTTATCAGACACCTCCGGCAACAGCCAGGTGGCTGTTTTGCCCACGCTGCAGGGACGCGCAATGACCAGTACCGCCGAGGGAACAGAGGGATTGAGTTTTGGCTGGATTAACCGCGAGCTAATCGCTTCCGGCAAGACGGTCGAGCACATTAATGTTTATGGGGGTGAAGACCGTTTCTGGATTGGGCCTGAGGGTGGACAATTTTCGATATTTTTTAAGAACGATGTGCCGTTCGACCTCGAGCACTGGTTTACCCCCGCGCCGATTGATACAGAACCATTTGAGCTTGTTTCCAAATCCAAAAACAATGCAATTCTAAAAAAAGAAATGCAGTTGGAGAACTACTCGCGCACTGTTTTTAACCTTCGGGTGGACCGTGAAATTCGAGTTCTTGAACGGAGCAAAGCGCTCGAAGCGTTGGGAATAACGCCGGCCAAAACAGTTAAAATCGTTGCTTTCGAATCAAACAACACTATGACCAACACAGGCACTAAGACCTGGGAAAAAGAAACCGGACTGCTCTCAATCTGGATACTTGGCATGTTTAATCCGTCGCCTGCAACCACGATTGTCGTCCCGTTCAACGCAGGTACGGAGGATGAGCTTGGCCCGATTGTGAACGATGCCTACTTCGGTAAGGTTCCTGCGAATCGGCTGGTCGTTAAGGACGATGTGATGTTCTTTAGTGGTGACGGACAATACCGCAGTAAGATAGGTCTTTCGCCCAAACGCGCCAGGCCAATAGCCGGCAGCTATGATGCCGTCAATAAAGTCTTAACAATTGTCCAGTATAACAAACCTCAGACTGCTGCCGATTATGTAAACTCAATGTGGGAGCTTCAGGCCGAACCCTACAAGGGCGATGTGGTCAATTCGTACAACGATGGTCCTTCTGAACCCGATGCTAAGCCTCTCGGGCCGTTTTATGAACTTGAAACATCATCCCCGGCTGCGGCTTTAAAACCGGGTGAGGCGATATCCCACATTCATCGTACCTATCATCTGCAAGGCCCTGAAGCCGACATCGATACCATTGCCAAAGCAACACTCGGAGTAACGATAGCTGAAATAAAGTCGGCACTTCCAAAATAGCAGGATTCCTTTTTTGCTGATTTGACAACAGATTTTGGCAAATCAAGGAATTTTCGGTATTGTTGTAGACCGTTTTGGTGTAGCTGGAAATTAGGAAAGCCAGTTAATATTGCGAAATTTTTTCTTGACTGGAAGATAGACAATTTGATATAAATAAGCTTAGTAAGGCTAATATTGTTTTTTTGGGGGGGAGAGGTAGTATCAAGTCGTAAAAAGTCGTCCTGGGCAGAGATATGTTAAGTTTAGCGAGCGTAAAAATAATTATTATCGGTCGTTTTGTTTGAATTTGCCTGTTGAAGGCAACGGGTGTTTTGGTGTGTAGCCAAAGCACAGTTGTTTATTTTAACTTTTTTTGACTGAGGACTATTATGTTTAAGAAATTGTTCTATTTTTGTTTCATTCTGGTGCTCGGTTTGGCTGCAGGCCTCGCCGGCGCTCAGTCGGTGAACAACAACTTCCAGTCTAAAACCCAAGGTTCTGGGGAGGTGCCAGAGGAGTATCTGCCCGACTATGGCGAGGTTTTCGCCGACAGCGGCGAAGGCTTACCCGACGGTGTGGTTAATTACCATGCTGTGATCTGTGGGATTGCAGACTATCAGGGCGCGCTGGCCGACACACCGTTTTGTGACAAGGATGCATACGATTTACAGGATGTCTTGCTGGCATCTTTTAATTGGACCGGTGCGAACATAACGGTGCTGGTCGACGGTGCGGCAACCAAAAGTGCGATACGAACGGCCATTGAGAACATGGGTTCCCGCGCGGATGCCGATGATGTGTGCTTGTTTTTCTTCTCGGGGGAGGGAGCAATCGGTCCAGAGGACTATGATCCCCAAGATGAGGCTGACGAGTACGATGAATACTTGATTCCCTACGACGGCTTTACCGACTGGGTGGGGGCGGTGTATAGCAAGTGCATTCGTGACGATGAACTGGGTAATTGGATGGCCGGTCTACCCACAGATAAATACGTCGTATTCCTGGATGCCTGCAACTCCGGTGAGGATGCAGAGCGTAACTTAGTTGGGCTTATCAAGAGTGATGTAAGAAAAGTAAAGGGTATCGGCCACATCGGCTCCCAAAGAGGCGATGGATTAGCGGCTGACCTAAGAGGCAGAAGAAGAACAAAAGACCTGGATGATAACGGCTACGGCGTGGTCGTTACTGCCTGCGAAGCCGATGGAACATGTATTACTGATTCCGACCTGCAGAACAGCGTTTTCAGCTACTATCTGCTACAGGGAATGGCCGGCCCAGCGGACAGCAACGGCAACGGATGGATCTCAGCCGAGGAATGTCACCAGTATGTGGGGCCCAGAGCAGAATACAATTATCCCGAACAGAACGCCCAAAAATATGATGGCCATCTTGGCGAATTGGATTTTTTGCAGTTGTCGGATGATGTCCAGCTTCTCGATGATTTTGAAACTGGGAATTTCGACTGCGTTCCGTGGGAGCATTCTGGCGACCGCTATTGGAATGTACATCAGGTTAATAGAGGGCAAAGCCTGTCAGGAATCTACAGTACCAGGGCAGGTATCATTAGCCACTTCCAGAGTTCTGCACTCGATCTTACATGGTACTTCCCCCATAATGGATATATAAGCTTTTGGCGTAAGGTCTCCTCGGAGCACCTCTTTGACTACTTGAATTTCTACATTGATGGCGTACTGATGGGTGCCTGGTCAGGCGATGGAGACTTGCCGAATGAGAATTGGGCTGAAGTAGGCTTCCCTGTGTTTGCCGGGACACGGACCTTAGAATGGATCTACTCAAAGGACCCTTACGCATTAGAGGGCGAGGACACGGCCTGGATCGATGATATACAATTTCGGTTTAGTCAAGAGCTTCCATTGGATCCGCCTGTTCTTCATGCTGAGCCTGAGACAACCCCGGGCCTGCGCAATACGATTTCGTGGGACTCGGTGCCTGGTACCAATAGGTATTTTGCCCAGTGTGCCTACGATGCGAACTTTGTCAATCTCGCTGCCGACAGCGGCTGGATGAGCGAAACCACTTATACATTCACGGGTCTGGAGGCGGAGAAGATATACTGGTATCAGGTAAAAGTCAGACCGGTCTCGACCTGGTCGCACACAAGCCAGAAGGACTTTGAGACTGACACGCTGATTCACACAAGGGTTACGACTGATGGAGATGTGGTATTGGCCGGCAGCAGCGCTAGTAATCCGGAGGTATATGTCATACAGAATCCCAGTTTTGAATCGGTTACAGGCTGGACGGCGTATGAAACAGACGCCGAAGAGATATGGGCCGGCCCATGGCCCGCAGCCTTGTTCGGCTGGGCATCTGATGGTGATTATGCATCTGGTACGTTCTTCTGGTCAGACTACTACCACGGTGGGGGTGATTATGGGCGTATTCGTCAGAATGTAGATTGGACAGGGGTTGGACTTTTAAGGTTTGATTATTGCACCTTCTTCGGGAGCGAGTTAAGAGCAAGGGTGCTTATCGGCGGGATAGAGGTCTGGTCTGCCCAATCAACAGGGTCGTTCGCAGATCAATACTTTGATGTTACCATAGACGTTTCGGGTTTCACTGGCAGTCAGCGTTTGGAACTCAGGGTCGAGGCAACCGAGGCAGGATTTTTTTATGGCGAGGTGTACTTTGACAACTTGCGAACCTACGGTCCAAGCGAATACGTTTCCTCGGGTAGCATCCTTTCGAGGCCCGTTGATTTGCCCATTGCCTGCGATTGGGATGTAGTGGACTTCAATACCACGATGCCTCCGAGTACCGAGCTGAGCGTTGATGTTTTACCGGCGAACGGTTCGAGCCCGATTCCAGGTTATGAAAACATAGCCAGCGGAACCAATCTTAGCGCTATCAGCGAAGGCACAATCCGGTTGCGGGCGAATTTGTCGACCAGTGATCCGGCGGTGACACCTGCTTTGCACGATTGGTCGGTCAGTTACACTGACGCCTCACGCGAAAGCAACTGGTCCAACGTGGAATCTTCTCTGCAATCCGGCGGGCCCGAAGTTCACACCATAGACGACTTCGAAACGGGTGATTTTAGCAAATCCCCGTGGGATCATTCCGGAGATGAAAGATGGGCCATTAGTTCAGCAGATAAGAACTCTGGCAACTATAGCGCCCAAGCCGGCTCAATTGAACACCACGAAAGTAGTACTCTGCAGGTGACGCTTGACTGCGTGTCGGGCAATATAAGCTTCTATCGCAAAGTCTCTTCTGAGTCACGTTTTGACTGTTTGAAGTTCTATATCGATAGAGAGGAAAAAGGCGCATGGTCGGGCGAAGAAGATTGGGCCGAGGCGTCCTTCCCTGTCGTAGCGGGCACGAGAACCTTTAAGTGGACCTATTCCAAGGACAGTTCGGTATCCAAAGGCGACGACACTGCGTGGATTGATGATATAGTATTTTTAATCGACTGAAAGACTGAGTAAGTGTATGAACATCGGTAAATGATTGAACTTTTGCTTTTCCTGGGATGAGCGTTGGACTGCGGGTTATGAACTGCGAAATCGCCTGTCCATGAAGAGGATGACTTTGTCGTATATTACCTATGGCATAGCATCTTTTAATATTTTTCGGATTTCGCGCATAGGGGGTCGCTGTGTCATATATGTGATTATGATATGTTCGTTTTGCAGGTTTTTTAAGCAGGTTTGCAAGCTCATCGATGTGCATGTGTTTGCCGGCTTCGCCTCGCTCCTAAGAAAATAGACGGTTTTCATATTGTGAGAATTGAGATTGCCACAGTCGCCTACGGCTCCTTCGCAATGACAATATTGGTACATTTTCTTTTGCATACTTCCTGAGAATCAGGTGCGGTGCTCGCAATGACGAGCGATAGGATCGTAGCGTTGTATCAATTCGGGGCCTATACTGAATGATTTGGTATAAGCGCCGCTTGCTTTTTGGGGTGGATATGCAAAAGTAAAATGAGATTTCTTTTGTTATCTGGTTTTGCATAAGTTAAATTTTTCTTATAATAACATACATAGTTCTAAACAAAGCAGTCATACGAGAAAAGCAAATGAAGAAAGAGCGTTCTTATACACTTGTTCTTGTCGGTATCAGCATTCTTCTGGGAGGATGTAAAGACAGAGAGGTCAATTTTGTAACAATAGGTACGGGAGGTGTAACTGGAATATATTATCCGACAGGTGTTGCTATAAGTCGAATGGTTAATAAGAAATTCGATGATTACAAGATTAAAGCGACCGTTGAGTCGACAAGCGGCTCCGTATTCAATGTTAACGCGGTGTTAAATGGAGACTTAGTGTTTGGTGTTGTTCAATCAGACAGGCAATATCAGGCGTATAACGGATTAGCTGAATGGGAAGAATACGGAAAACAGACAGACCTGCGGTCACTATTTTCAGTTCACCCGGAATCAATCACCTTAATCGCATCAGAGAAAAGCGGCATCAGGGAAATTAAAGACCTAAAAGGCAAAAGAGTAAATCTTGGAAACCCCGGCTCCGGATATTTGCAGAACTCAAGGGATGTGCTAACAGCGATGGGTCTTGCTGAGGAC
>Ga0114922_10001986_pt1 | contig 19309 bp, 16 predicted proteins | sample AartaG_FD_100975 | JGI IMG/M metagenome (GOLD analysis project Ga0114922, IMG submission 100975) | Deep subsurface microbial communities from Aarhus Bay to uncover new lineages of life (NeLLi) - Aarhus_00045 metaG | ecosystem: Environmental > Aquatic > Marine > Oceanic > Sediment | place...
ACCCAACAAAGCCCTCAGAACAATTTCTGAGGCTGTATTGATGTTTACTTTCCCCGGTGCTTTTTCATTGTCATCTACTGTTATTTTGTCCGCTATGTTGGAAAACGTTTGCAAATCCATTTCTCCGCTGTCTTGTGGTGTTTTAGGGCTGTTCCCATTTATCAAATCACCGATACCTTGATATGAGCGGTTTTGCACAATCCAACTGGCCTGTGAGCTACTAATATTAAGAGAGCTTGTTAATTGGCTCTCGTTGGCATTGTTGATATTTGTCCTTTGATTACCCTCGGCGTCTTTATTATTGTCATAAGAATAGCACGTCAAATACGCAATCCATCCCTTATCCAGCTCACTATCTCCATCATCATTCGGAGGGCTTTCCTCACCGTCCTGCTCATTATAGTCTAACTGGTCGTTAAAGTTGGTGTCCTCTCCATACAGCAGCTCTGGGGTAACATCCTTGACCAAAAGCAGCTCACGTATTGTCCTGAGCGGACCATTCCGGGCCATATATCCGAAAGGCAGATTCTCATAATATCCGCCTTCGGCACCTCCTTCGCTCGGCGTATCATCTTGGTCCCGCCAGTCAATTATCGCATCTGCAATTTCTTCAAGCATCTCCGGCAATTCTAAAAGCTGTCCTTTTGTGACAGTGTTTATATTTAACTTACTCGACTCATCAACAACCCGAACGGTAAACCGGCAGCGCCCCAGCCAAATATCATTAAAATCTTCATCATTATCACTCCAAAAATCCGTCAGGCAGTCACTTTCTCTTGTGTCCTCGTTCAGCAACCCGATAGCTTTTTCTATTCCCGCACGAGATGCCCACTTGCACCTGGTCCCTTCAAGTCTCGCAAGGCAGACCTTCGTATCAAGTCGGCTTTTACGCCCGAGCACCGCAACAATCACCATAAGCACCACTACTACCCACAGCACTGTTACAAGAACAAGACCTTTTTTATTGCCCTTAGTAATCATTTTCTCAGTCATACTTTTGTTTTATGACTATTCCTGTTTATCCGCCCCGCCCTCCCTGGCCACCTTGGCCTCCACCACCCTGGCCGCCTTGGCCGCCGCCATCTTGACCACCACCTCCCTGGCCGCCTTGGCCACCGCCTCCCTGGCCGCCTTGTTCTTGCTCACCACTTTCAGAAGCATCAGTTGCTCCGACTACAGACCTGGTGAAATTCGCAATAAAAGATTCCATTGCCGGTGTTCCCCGGCTCGGCGGTGTAGCCACAATAGTGACCTCAATCAACTGGGGCAAAACATCCATCTCTTCGGGCCATTCTTCGGACCATTCTTCACCGTCAAAGTATCTGACCTGAAAAACATCAATATCCTCAGCAATTACAGATAAGATCCCGCGCGGTTCCGTTTCTTCTTCATTGGGATTCGGCCATAATCGTCTCATCAGCAACGACTTGTCTTCGTCTTTCTTCAGGTAATATTCCACTTCGTAAATATCGCCTTCCGGCTGGTCAACTCTGGCCTTGGCCCTGCTGACGGTATAAAAAACCAAATAACTCGTATTTACCTGCCCTGAGTCTTCAACTATCCCGATCAATTTGGTATTTTCTATATCTTCATTACGGTAAAAATTCACAAGGTCCCTTGAGAGTATATTCGAGGCAAAACGCACCTCAGCGGCAGCGCTGATATTACTGTCCACCACCTCGGCACTGCTTGTAATGGCCTTCAGTGTCCCAACCGCCACCAACATAATAAATCCCCCTATGGTCACCGCTACCATCACTTCTACCAATGTAAATCCTGTCTTTTTCGAGCTCATCTTCTTGTTCACTGCTATTCCAGACTAACCTCAACCTCAATATATAAGCTTATCCCATCGAGCATAGTATCCACCGAGAGGCTATAAGGACGATTGCCATCAATCCAGCTAACCGTTATAGTCACCAGATACAGACTATCAATATCCTGGTATTCGGTAGTGACTTCCCAATGGTACTCCGGCTCAATCTCTTCAAAGACTCCTTCCATTTGGCCTATGTCGATGAATTCATCGATGCCGACGTAGTCAATCAGGCTAAGCTGTTTATCAATCAATGACGCCGCCATTTCATATCGTCTGTTAAGTCTTGTTCCACTAAGAGACATCGTGCTGATTGCTCCAACAGTCAAAACAGCTCCCGAAAGGATGGCACTGGCAACGAGTGTCTCAATCAGACTAAAACCTTTCTTGTTTGTTTTTACCTGGACCATTATTCTTCTGCATCCAAATCGATTGTCGCGACTTCAACATCCTCAGTCGTGCCGGAATACACCTTTGCCTTGCCGGTAGCGGCGAAAATAGTCACCGCATAATGGGTTTTGCCGTCACCAATCTGAATTACCGCCGACTGGGCTGTGCCATCCGGCGAAAAAACTATTGACTGCTCATCCTCCTCGCTCTCGGTCGTCGTCTCCAAACCTGTCGGCGTAATTTGGATGTCCTCGAACATTACTCCAACTTCGAATTTTACCGGCCTGCAAAAAGAGTCCTTCACAACCATCTGCTCTGTTTTTCCGGCTTCTTCATCCAATTGCGTTGTAGCTAAGTGAAATCCGTTATTGGCTGCATCTAATTGTATTTTGTACCGGCGCTGTTTTTCAATTGCCATTATCCTTGCATATTGAGCTGTAAGTACAAAATCGCGTGCCGCTTTTTCGACCAGCATCCTCTTATGTGTCCCAACGTAAATCCCGCCGCCCAGGCCTGCGAGAAGTGATATGATAATTACCACAACTAACACTTCCGCAAGTGTAAAGCCGAATCGCTTCGTTTTGACCTTTACTTTTGACTTTCGCCTTTGCATTTCCAAAAAACTCACTTGAGCTCATAAACTACGAACTATGAACTACATTAATCGTTGAATACATCTTCGTTTTCACCCTCACCACCATCTACACCGTCCGATCCGAGGCTTATCAAATCGAAACTGCCCGGATTGATTTGGCCTTCTGCAACATAGATAATTGGGTTACCCCACGGGTCGAGTAACTGACTCGCCTTTAGATACGGCCCCATCCACTTTTCCTCAAGGCCCGAAGGTGCAATTAACAAAGTATCAAGTCCATCTGAGTCATCCGGATACTGACCGCAGTCAAGGGCAAATCTCTCAATTGCACCCTCGACAAGAGCGAGCTTGGGCTTTGCCAGGTCCTTCTTGGACTTGCCTACATACTTAAACAATTTAGGCGCCGCAAATGCAGCAAGCGCCGATAGAATAATAATCACTACAAGTAACTCTATCAGCGTAAATGCCTTTCTTTTCTGTTTCTTCCGCTCCATTTGACTACCTTTCCTAAAACTATGAATCATATTTCGCAAACCGTGGTTCGAGTTGAGAATGTCGAATCACTACCACTAATTACCGTTAAAGCACACCTCCACCAACAGTCATTACAACTATTGGCAGCAGGGTTGCCGCTATAATAAAACCTATCACCAGAGCTAATAACAATATCAAGAGTGCCGGGAAGATCGCCATAAATCGATTTATTGCCGAATCCGCCTCACTATCGAAAGTCTCAGCGGCATTGAGCAGCAGTTCATCAAGCTTGCCTGTCTGCTCACCTATAGAAACAATTTGCACAAGCAGGGGCGGAAAGTACCCCGATTCGCTCAACGGCTCGGCCAGCGACTCACCACGTCTGACCTTTTCAGCCACGGTATCGATTTCTCTGCCCAACAATTCATTACCGAGCGTATCACGAACAACGCTAAGGGCCTCCAAAATGATAACGCCTCCTTTGGTTAGTGCTCCGAGCGTTCTTGCAAATCTGCCCACCGCCATCGTCCGCAAAACCGAACCTAACACGGGTATTCTCAGCTTAAAAGTGTCCCACTTGATTTTGCCCTCAGTTCTCGTCCATCTTATCAGGTAATACACCCCTGCCCCAATCAGAGCGAGAATAATCCATCCATAGACCTTAGTAAATAAAGCTTTCGTAAATTCGCTCATTCCTAATAGCATTCTTGTCGGCCAGGGCAGTAATGCACCGCTCTCGCTTATCGTTCCTATTATAGTCGGCAGTATCCATGTGATTATAATAACCACCGACGCAAGTCCAACGCACAAAACAAATATAGGATACGCCGATGCATTTTTCATATTTGTTTTTATCTTCTCATCTCTGGTCAGTATTCCTGCTAATTGAGCCGTTGTCTGTTCGAGAATTCCTCCTGTCTCACCGACTCTTATCATCGACAGATACAACGGGCTGAAAATCCTCTCGTGCTTTGCCATCGCTTCTGAAAGTGACTGTCCGGAGCTGACCGCATTCACAACGTCACCTAACATTTCTTTCGTCGCTGCCTTGTGCTGTTGCTCGTGAATAAGCTTAAGCCCGTTAAGCAGTGGAAGTCCGGCCTGCAAAGCTGTGCTTAACTGGGTGGTCATAGCTAAAACGTCTTTGCTAGTAACCTTTCGTGAGCCGAACTGCAGAAACCGGCTCAGGTCCAGCGCCGCCTTTTCGCCACCGTTCACACTTGGCGTAACACTCAGCGATTGAGCTTCTTCGGCCAATTCTGTTACGAAATGGCCTTTATCACTAAGAGCGGCCACAGCGCTTCTGCGGTCAATCGCCTCTATCGTTCCTCTAATGTGTCCGCCGCTTCGGTCAACTGCCTTGTAAAGAAACTGGCTCATTTCTCATATCCGGTATCTCATTTGAGATTCGCTTGGATTCCCATTTTGCGACTTTTTGCAAAATGAGGTCCTTTCACATTTCACGCTTTAATCTTCTTCAGCGATGCTTTTCGAGACTCTGAAAACCTCTTCAGGACTCGTAACACCTTCTAAGACCTTGCTGATACCATCGTGTACAATACTTATGTGGTCTGCCGGTGCCGCTTTTATAATCTGTTCGGTCGTTGGTCTTTCCGCTATCAATTCCCGCAGCTTACCGGTTATTCTAAGCAATTCAAACATACCCGTTCGCCCCTTCATCCCTGTCTGATTGCACTCATTGCAGCCGGCGCCATGATAGAACTTCGTATCGGCTTTAATTTCCATCGAGCCATTCAGGTTCTTGATTAGATGCTCGTCCGGCTCGTAAGGTTCTTTGCACTTCGGACAAATCTTGCGAACCAGTCTTTCGGCCAGCACCGCTTCCAGCGAACTGGCTAACAGAAACGGCTCGACACCCATATCTATCAATCTCGTAACCGCGCCCGGAGCATCGTTTGTATGAAGGGTCGAGAAAACAAGGTGGCCGGTCAACGCCGCCCGAATTGCTATATTGGCGGTTTCTGTGTCTCGAATTTCTCCCACCATTACGATGTCCGGGTCGTGACGAAGGATATGCCGCAGACCGGTAGCGAATGTAAGTCCCCTTTTCGGATTAACCGGCATCTGGTTAATACCTTCGAGCTGATATTCAACGGGGTCTTCTATCGTTATCATTTTCACAGCCGGCGAGTATATCTTTTTTAATGCTGCATAAAGTGTCGTTGTCTTACCGCAGCCGGTCGGCCCTGTAACAAGCACAATCCCGTGGTTCTTATGCAGACATTGATTGAAGCCTTCCAGACACTGAGCGTTCATTCCCAATTCATGGAGACCTATCAATGATACCGTTCTGTCTAAAAGTCTCAGTTCAATAGATTCGCCGTGTACTGTCGGCACGGTCGAAACACGAATATCAACCCTGCCGTTTTTGCCGGCAAATTCGATATGTCCATCCTGTGGCACAAACCGTTCGGCGATGTTCATATCTGCCATAATCTTAATTCGCGAAATAATCGCCGCCTGAAGACGCTTCGAAGAAGGCGACTTCTCCACAAGCATACCGTCGACTCTATATTTTATCTTTACCTCATGCTCAAAAGGCTCGATGTGGACGTCACTTGCACCGACCTCAATTGCTTCCAGGATTATCAGATTCACAAGATTGACTAAAGACGGCTCTCTCGCTAACTCATGCAGCTTCGCCGGTGAGTAATCTCCGTTGTACAGCTCATCAGCCTCCGCCCGCTGGTCGGCAGGTACAAGGTTATCCAGCATTCTTGCTACGTTGCTGCCGTAGAATTTCATTATCGCATTTTCCATCTCTTTCGGGTCAGCATAATACCGACGCACCGGATACCCGGTTACCAGCCGTAAGTCCTCAAGAACTTGCGGCTGAAACGGGTCAGTCATCGCCACAACCAATAATTGATTATTGTTTGTTGATGATTGACGGTTCTCTGTGTTTTCTGTGGTGTTTCTTTTATCGAAACGTAACGGCAAAATATTGTATTTACTGACCAGTTCCGCCGGAACGAGGGTAATGATTTCATTGCCTATCGAAACGTCAGTCAAATCTATCCTTTCTATACCCACCTGGAGCGCAAGTGCCTCATTTAACTGAGCTTGCGTTATATAGTCGAGGGCCAGCAAAATCTGGCCCAAACGCCGATGTTCAATCTTTTGCTCGGCAAGCGCAAATTCGAGGTTGGACTGTTTCAAATATGATTTTTCACAAAGTAACTCCCCTAATTTTTTCTTTCGCTGCAATTTCATGACTGCCTCAAAAACAAATTTCTCTTAAAATCACATGTCTTTACAAATACAGAGCTTACATCAACCCCGCACCAATTAGTGATAGCACAAAACCTATAACTAATATAACAGACGCTTGATAAAGCCTTTTTGTTACAAAAAAATAGTTCTTACTACTAAAAAACTCACTTTTCTTGCACATTGATATCCTATCGCATTTGGACAATGAAAGCGTCTAACAAAAAGATTGTCATTGCAATCACCTGACTTGATTCTCAGGAGGCATATAAAATAAACTAAGATATTGGCTGAATTACGCTAACATCCTTCTATTACAACACTTACAGATAACATTGTGCCGAATGTGATTTCTTAGTTCATTAGGAGCGAACCGCAGGTTCGCGTGGCAATCTCACTGCTGCGAAAATTTGAGATTGCATCGGCCTAAAGGCCTCGCAAAGACACAAAAACGCTGTTTTACACCCATGAATGGTCACGTTTTCCGAAACTTTGGGGGGAATTTTAAAGAAAATTGGTTTTTGGGTGGATTCTGTTGCTGATTTTAGTGGAGAATCATTCTTTTTGAACAAAAAACTTTAGCTGAGATGTTAACTTGTATAGATTGGGTAAAATAAGTAAGAAAAAATAGTAAAAATATTTTAAAAATTGCGAAAAAATCCACAGAAATTCGGGAAGTGTGTGCTTTTCGAGCCAATATTTTGGGGGATATTCTGTATAACGCATGTCGCTCGCCTCTGCCTGCAACCAGTATCCGTAGCCTGTGTTCTATAAGAGGGAAAATCGCAATTTTACTTTCTCGGCTGTGCTCAGAACGTGGACAGAGGATGGAAGACAGTAACGCCGGGGGGATTTCTGATTTGCCAATTCAGCGGCGGACAGTGTAAAATAAAGGCTGGCAGAAGATACTGCATCACCCGAACAAGCAGACCGAAAACCGGGTATATTGTAAAAATATGTGTCTGGATTAGGAGATTGTAAGCGGAGGTGAAATATGGAAACCAATAACGCTAACAATAGCAGGCTTCACAGCCCTAAGCAACATCCCCAGGACGAGCTAAAAGATTATAAGGCAAAATTCAGGGTCCTGTTCGACAATGTCAGCAGCGGAGTGGCTATATACGAAGCTAAAAACGATGGCGATGATTTTGTCTTTGTCGATTTTAACCGGGCGGCCGAAGAAATCGACAACATCAAAAAAGAATATCTCATAGGTAAAAGTGTCGCTGAGGTCTTTCCCGGAGTCAAGGAGTTCGGCCTTTTCGAGGTCTTCCGCCGGGTATACAAAACGGGCACACCCGAACACCAACCCATTTCAATTTACAAGGATGAAAGAATCGCAGGCTGGCGGGAGAACTATGTATATAGATTGTCGTCAGGACAGATTATAGCTGTATATGATGATGTCTCCGCACGCAAACGTACTGAATTAGTAGCTCGAATGACCAATGAATGTTTCCGGGCCATTGCCGACTACACTTATAACTGGGAGGTCTGGGTCAGTCCGGCCGGCCGTGTTCTTTGGTCGAACCCGGCGGTTAAGCGCCTCACCGGCTACAGCATAAAAGAGCTTATGATTATGCCGGATTACCCAACCTCTGTCGTTTACAAGCAAGACCGCGAGCGGATGGGCAGAGCCTTTCGCTCGGCCCTTAAAGGCAGTACCGGCAACGACGTCCAGTTCAGAATCGAACGTAAAGAAGGTAAGATAATCTGGGCGGAGATGTCCTGGCAGCCGATATACGACGAAAAAGAAAATTCCCTGGGTCACCGGGAAAGTATTCGGGACATCACTGCAAGAAAACAGGCTGAGCTGGCGCTGAAAAAGACCGAGCAGGAAAAAGAAAAGGAGCTGCAGGCTCTTAAGGTACTGCTTAATAAGGGGGGGCTCAACAAGTAATGGGGAGGCTTGAAAAAAATATTGAATCCGGAAGGCCATTAACTTCGGTCGTGTAAATATAACGAGGCAGAACACGTTGAAATAGCCGTTCATTTGGAGCAGGTCGTATTGTCTGTTCCTGGTATTGGCTCGTGGGCCTTTCGACCATAGACCTTCTCGTAGGCCTTACAGGCGGGGCAAATACCCGACTCAACTTTTTTAACGAACTAGAAGACAAGCCCCTTTTGTTTCCTTCGTGCACATTTGCAAAAGGGACATTCAAGGCACTGTTTTGCTTTCCGGTGGTCCTCGTCGGTAATGGCATCATTTTGCATAATTTGTTCCTCTTAAACTAAAAACTTATCATATTGAAATCGACGCATCTTATAAGAAACCATTTCAGGTCAGATTTTGGCTCGTGCCTTTTTATGCCCCCGCAGGTGCAGATTCACATCGAGAAAGGTCTTCAACACAACAAGTATAAGAAGTAGCCCCGCCGGTGAACCCAGGGCCATCGCGAAAAAACCGCCTCCTAAAATGGCAAAATGCATCACCAAAATGCGTGCGTAGGGACTGCCCATAAGCTTGCCGGAATTTGCCGAAACGAATTCACGCTTGAGCAGGTAGTTATAAACAAACGAAACACCGTGGCTTATAAATAGGGCCAAAATAGCAAGTTTCATTTGTGACGGGATTACTGAATACATATGCCTTACAACATTGACCAGCAGTTCAAGAAAAACCAGGCAAAACGGCCAGTTCTCCCCGCCCATGAAGTTCTCATCCGCCTTATTAAAGATGGCCAATACAAACAATCCATGAACGGCTGTAAATCCGCCGTAATGAATCGTAAAAAAGGGAATAAGAAATAATTTACCCAAGTGGGCTATCGGATGCGGCGCCGCCGCAAATACTATCTTCAGGACATTGTAGAATCCGATTATCAGATTCTCGGACCAGTATAACAGAACGATGAAAAAAGCATCCCAGCCGAGAAACAACACACCCCAAAACGGTATAGTATTCGCCGCCAAAAGAGCGATCACGGATATGTCGAAATCCTTCTTCCTAAGCTTCATTCGACAGGCTTTTTATTCCGGTTTTATCTCATACTTTCGGATATCGCCGCTGGACAGGCAATCTCTTTTTATTCAATCACGTGGATGTTTTTCTTTTTGCACATCTCCTTTAGTACTTTGGGCCAGACGGTTGCACTGACCTCGCCGATATGGGCTTTTTTGAGTAGAATCATGAACGTACGTGACTGCCCGATGCCCCCGCCGATACTCAGTGGAATTTCGTTATTCAAGATGGCCTGGTGGTACGGAAACTTCAGCATATCAAGCTGGCCTGAAAGCTCTAATTGTTTTCTTAGCGTCTCGGCATTGACGCGGATGCCCATAGATGTCAACTCGTGCCGGCGCTTCGTTACGGGATTCCAGACGAGAATGTCACCGTTAATGCCGTGCCTTGTCCGGCCATCTTCGGAGGTTGTCTCCGTCACCCAGTCGTCGTAGTCGGCGGCACGCATTTCGTGCGGGTAGCCGTCCTCGAGGACCGAACCTATGCCGATGATAAAGACGGCCGTGTATTCCTGAACGATTGCTGTCTCTCGCTGCTTACGCGGCAGGTCGGGGTATCTTTCAAGTATCTCTTCAGCATGGATGAAGGTCAACTCGTCGGGCAGGCTCGGATATTTATCAGTTTTTAATTGAGGGAAAAGCTCCTGGACGTGGTTCTCGGCGCCTTTCAGTACCTTCCAGATCTTCTCTACCACTTCCCGCAGCAGCTTGAGGTTGCGCTGCTCGGCTGTAATGGCCAGCTCCCAGTCCCACTGGTCAACGTAGGCACTATGGTCGTGGTCGAGGAAATAGTCCTTGCGTACGGCACGCATATCGGTAAGCAGACCTTCGCCAACCTTCATATCGAACTGCTTAAGGGCCATGCGTTTCCACTTGGTGGCGGCCTGGACAACCTGGGCATCTATCGGATTTTTGTCACGGTCGTTTGAGATATGGAATCCGATTGGAGTCCGTGAGCCGTCGCGGTCGAGCATATCGTTGACGCCACTCTCAACGTCAACGATAAGAGGGACGGTCACGCGGATGAGATTCAGTTCCTTGCAGAGGTTTTCCTCAATGTAGTCTTTGGCGGCATAGGTGGCAATCTGCGTCTCCTTCGGGCTCAGCAGAGAGCTGTAATCCTGTGGAAGGCTTTTCTCTAATTCCGCATAGTCACCGATGCCCGGCCCGGCCAAATCTGCTTTTTTGTCTGTCACTGTGTTTTCTCCTAAATATTTGTATATGATTATGCTTCTAAACAGTAGCTTTCTGTCACTTTGGTGCGTGGCAAATAATAGTATAGCTGCTGATATTTTTCAAGATTATTTTCTCTTGATGATTTTTTGGCCCGTAGTCTTCTTCTGACACTTCTTTCCTGGATTTTATAACAGCGTAACACTGTTTCGGCTCAGCCTCCATTTTTTACGCTGAAATCATACTATGATTATTCGGCAAAAGCGATATAAAGTTTTGACTATCGCGGCAGAATACTGTTGAAATATCTCACAATCTTTTTATCACAGAATGTACTCGTTTATATTTGATTGCGTAGCTATAGCAGTCAAAAAAAGTTTACTGCCTGCCCTTTACAGAAATGTCAATAAATTGGTCGTCCCGAATTATCCGCAGCCTCAATCCATGTTTTATTTTGTTGGTTAGTAAGCGTTTTTGCCAACTAAAATTGTACCAGTTCATTACCACATCATTAACACGTTTATAATCCACAATAACATCTCCTGCTCTTAATCCAATATCGTCGTGCTCAGCAGATATACTCTCAACTTCCAGACCTAAAAGTATCAGTTTCTCCTTTAAAAATTTGTCACTTGCATTACTGATCACAAGGCCGAACTCTTCTATAGTATCTTTTTGCGATGCTTCAGGCGGCCTATCTGAGTGTTCCTCCCGTGCCCGTAGTTCCGGAAGGAGCTTTTTGGCCTCAGTGCGGAGTGTTTCGAATTTATAATCTTTCCGTTGCCCTTTCTCCAATGCCTGAAGTTTTCTCCCCAGTTCAAAACCATAAAGCAATTCGAGATTTTCCAGCGGGATTTTTTCTTTTGCAACTCGAAACTCCGCCAGCGATTCAGAATTTGCCAGCACTTCCAATGCAACCCACAGCTTTGGTTTTGTCGGTAGCGGGCTGTGAAGTTTGATGCCCAGCCGGGCCGCGAATCTCTCTAACCATTCCTGCCACCGGTAAGTGACTCCTCTGGCAAATGCCTGCACCAGCATGGTATTAGGATCGACCCTGCTCACAAGGTTTTGAAAATTATCGCCCGCTTTGGCCTGGCTCATCGTGTTCAGAGCACGCTCACCATTCTCGAAGATTACAGCAAGACGTTCTCTTTTATCTTTGCTGAGTGGTGTTTTGCTTTCAGTGACAATTTCTTGCAGAGCCTCATCAATTGTGCGCCATGCCTCAATCCAGTTGGCACTGACAAATTCTGCCGTTATCATATCTGCCTTGACAATTTCGTAATATTCCGGTCGCAATACCCTCTGAGTCCGGTCAACTTTTTCAGCTTGTTTATCATAAACAGCGCGCATTCCTGCATTCATAGAAACCAGTATCAAATGTCCCTTCTGTTCACGTAATACCTCTTCGGAAGAATAGAAATGCTTCTCTGACCATTTGTCTCCACTCGTAACATCGCTTACCAGCGGTGCAAACCTTTTTGCCAAATCCTCACTAAGACAAAACGGTGGAGTAGCTATGACTCCCCACATGCCCAAATAAACCATCGGCTTTTGCAGCCATATCCGACCATCGGATTCACGAAGAATGCAGTTATCAAACAATCTCTCTTTAAGCTCACCTTCATTTCCAATCGCAACACTTCCAACGAACAATATTGAGACCAGGAATAACAATAGATAGTTTTTGCTTACCATAATGGTTCTCCTCTCAATTTTAATGAATTATGGCGATGCTCAGCTACAAGCTCACTGCTAAGCAACGCTAAATTTGACTTGTCGTCCGTCAGCAAGGCTGCGTCAAATGTGTTTATATCACAGAATTCCTCACCCGTGAATCCGTACATGCTCAATTCCATAAGCCCACCGCCTACCAATTCCAGAGCATTCCGGCTCGCAAAAAGAAATACATTCTGTAACTCGTTGGCTATGCCGCTTCGTACTGCTACTATGTATGGAAAAACTTCCTTCACTGTCCGAGTTACCGCTTGAATTGCCGGTTGTTCCGGACGGCCAATTAATCTAACAGCAAGGACGCCGTCCCGATTGAGATGTTCATCAACCAGTTGAAAAGCTTCTTTTGTGAACAGATGCTCAGGTGGAATACCACCCAGAAAAGTATCTATAATAACCGCGTCATATCGCTTCTGGTCTCGAACAAGAAATGCCCTGCCATCCATTACATCAACTTCAGCCGCTAAGTCGAAGTACTTCTCAGCCAGTAGAACCACCGCTGGTTCAATCTCGACTCCATAAACCTCAATCCCATATAGCATAAGCATTCGGTTATACAATCCTGCACCCACACCGATAAGTAGCCCTGTTCGTGCCTTTGGCCGGAAGTAGGGAATCAGTTCAACATAATCACGACCGCGAATAAGTGTTCCCCGGACGATGCCCAGACCAAAGGTCGGCATAACCGTTTGAAAGATGCCGTTGCACACCAGCGCACGCGTTCCGCGATATTCAAGCACTTCCAGGTGACCGTATAAACCCTCGACTTCTTCTAATACTCGCATTGCTCCGATTGGCTGGGGTGGAGACTTGATAGTCCATCCCGCCACGATAGCTGGTGCACCGATAATAATTGCTCCGACTGTTATTTTCCACTTGTGAGTGCAACTCAGCGCGGTAATAGCCGCAGCCAGCGTCCCCCCCACTAAAATAAACAGAGTCTTTGACAAGCCTAAATATGGTATTAATAGCAAACCCGTCAGCACCGTTCCGAATATACCTCCTGTAGTACCGGCAGCCATCAGGCTTCCAACTATCGTACCGGTCCGATCAGCCGTCCGTATCAGAAGTCGAGCCAGCACTGGCTGGACCATACCCAGCAGTAGCAGCGGACCGGCTATAATGGAAATCGCAGAACAGCATGCTCCGGTAACAAGGGACATATTTTCGAACACAGTGGGTATGTTACGGCCCAGGACCAGAACAAAAACCAACGAAACCGTGGCAAGTAGCAATACTACGGCCAGCGTTATCACAGAGGGACGAGAATCAATGATTTTTCCTCCAAGCCAGTAGCCAATGGCAAGCGCTGCAAGCGACGTGGCAATAACTATCGTCCAAATCTGAATCCCCATACCAAAGAGCGGCATTAGCAGCCGGGCGCCAACTAACTCGAAAGCCATGACCGTAGTGCCGGCCCAAAATGAAGTACCCAAATAAAAGAGCTTCATCCCTCCACGTGGTTTTGCCGCTCTGTTTGCTGGATTTAACACTTCCGCACTTCCTATTCAGTTCCAGCTTTTAGCACCAATACAAATGGTAAACTAAACCAGAATTGTTATTGCCTGCCTTCTAACATTAACCTCCTAAGCCAGGTGACAAACTTTGTTAGGCCGGTCTGGATGGTTGTTGAAGGGTTATAGCCAAGTTCTCTGGCGGCTTTGCTTATATCGGCATATGTGCGTTCGACGTCACCCGGCTGAGGGGGCTGATTTTCCTTGATGGCTTTTTTACCAAGCGCGTTCTCGATTTCACTGACCAAATCGTTGACTGTGATGGGCTTTGATTCACCGAGATTGTAGATGTTAAACCCTTCGCATTTGTCCATAGCCGCGACTGTGCCGTCAATTATGTCGTCGATATAAGTAAAGTCGCGCATCATAGTGCCGTCGCCATAAACGGGTATGGGTTTGTCCTGCTCGATGAGTTTTGCGAATTTGTGGATGGCCAGATCCGGCCTCTGCCGCGGTCCATAAACGGTAAAAAATCGCAGGCAGGTTATATGAATCCCGCAAAGGTGATGATACGTATGGCAGATAAGTTCGCCGGCTTTTTTGGTTGCGGCGTATGGCGAAATGGGAAAATCTACGTTATCCTCCTCGGAAAATGGCACTTTTTCGTTGTTGCCATAGACGCTGGAGCTTGAGCCGAAGACGAATTTGCCGACTTTATATTTTTTAGCTGCTTCGAGTAAGACCATTGTTCCATTTACATTGACGTCGGCGTAAAGCAACGGCTGGGCAATCGACGGGCGAACGCCTGCCAGGGCGGCTAAATGGACAATTATTTCGATGCCGTCACCGACCGTTTTGTCCATAGCTGCACCGTCACGGATGTCGGCTTCGATAAGCTGGAAGTTTTTGTCTTTAAGACAGTCGCTGATATTCCCGCGTTTAATCTGTGGGTCGTAAAAATCATCGAAATTATCAACCCCGACGACCGTCCAGCCATCGTCGAGAAGGCGTTCACTTAGGTGTGAACCGATGAAACCAGCAGCTCCCGTGATCAATACCTTCATATTACGCCTCACATCTCTTGTGTTCTTAGGCGGAAAAGATAATTATTAATCCTACGGCCAGGACGATTACGGCGATGACCCGAAAAATCAGAACCGGCTGCTTTTGATACCACTCGAGCATCCGTCTTATCTTTTCAGGCCCGAGTACAAATATCAAGAGGCCTCCTATTATGAAAAGGAGCCCAAAGATAAATATAACCCAGGGGTATTTGCATTCACGGGCACTGGCGAAAAAAACAATGGCCAGGGCAAATCTTATCACTCCTGCAGAGTATATGCGTTTGCCCTGCTTAAAGAATTCCATCAGCCATTTCACAATGTCCGGTCTTAGCAAATACACAATTCCGATAATACAGAATAATATGCCCAAACTTTTAATAACAATGTCCATAATCTTATCCTTTATTTTAGACTCAAGACAAAAGACATTTTCAAACGGGTGCCCTTCCGATACTGTGATATTCAATTCCAGCCTGTTTAACTACATCGGGCTCGTAGAGGTTTCTGCCGTCGAAGATAATGGATTTTTTTAGTTTCGCTGTGATAAGCCCGAAGTCGGGATTCCGGAATTCCTGCCAATCGGTGAAGATAACAAGCCCATCAGCATTCTCAAGCGCATCGTATCCATTTTGGAAGGTTTCGATTTTGCCATCCAGGGCCGTCAACGCTGAGGTGGCCGCTTCAGGGTCATAGGCCCTTATCTTCATTCCGAAATCGAGGAACTTTTTTACACAGTAAATCGCCGGGGATTCTCTTACGTCATCGGTTTTCGCCTTAAACGCCAGTCCCCAGACCGCCAATGTGTTCTGGTCGTCTCGGCCGGCGAAATAATCGATAACGAGTTTTGCAAATCGCTCCTGCTGATGTATATTTACCTGCTGTACAGCCTTGGCTATCGTCATTTCAACGCCGTTCACAGTGCCCGTATGAATCAATGCCCGAACATCTTTGGGGAAGCAGCTTCCGCCAAAACCGACACCTGGAAACAAAAAAGCCGAGCCAATTCTTGAATCACTGCCCAGGCCCCACCTCACCCGTTCGATATCAGCACCGAGTTTCTCACACAGTGCCGAGATTTCATTCATAAATGAGATTCTCGTTGCCAGCATTGTATTGGCTGCGTATTTTGTCATTTCAGCCGAAGCAGGGTCCATAAATAGTATTCGGCTTCTCTTTCGCATAAACGGGCTGTACAATTGTTTCATTATTTTCTGAACTTCCGGTTCGGTTGTCCCGATGATTATCCTGTCGGGACGCATAAAATCTTCAACGGCGGCGCCTTCTTTCAAAAACTCCGGATTGCTGACATAATCGAATGGCATTTTGGTCTTCGACTTTATAATGTCCGTTACCTTCTTATGTGTACCTACCGGAACAGTGCTTTTCGTTGCAATGATGCGATAGTCATTGAGGTTCTCGGCGATATCGGAGGCGACTGAAAGGATTGTCGATATGTCGGCCGAGCCATCCGGTGCCGATGGTGTCCCGACCGCAAGAAAAATAATAAGCGAATTGTCCACGCCATATTGTAAATCGGTCGTAAAGTGTAGTCGGCCAAGCTTTTCGTTGTGTTTGACCATTTCAGTCAGACCCGGCTCATAAATAGGTATTTCCCCATCTTTCAAACGGGCAATTTTCTTTTCGTCATTGTCCACACACACAACATTATTGCCAGCCTCTGCCAGGCACCCCGCTGTTACCAATCCGACGTAACCAATCCCAACCACACAAATCTGCATTTTATTGGCTCCCGTTAGTAGAGTACCTAAAGTGCCACGGAACTGTCATCCTGAGGCGAAGCCGAAGGATCTGGCCAACGAAAAAGAGATTCTTCACTTCGCTGCGCTACGTGCAGAATGACAGCAAAGCTGTCACTTTAGTCACTTTAGCTCACTTTTAATTTTGGGTTTTGTGATAACTTATTATTCACTCAAACTGACCGGTTTTTAACTGTCATGGTGAGCAAAGCGAAGGAATAACAAATTTCCTTAATCAAGAACTTCTATCATATCGATGTCTATCTCAACGCTTGCGGCCTGGCCGAGAATATCTATCTGTAAGACCAGGCGTATAGCGCCCCTCGTTTTGACAACAACACCCTCCAGGCCAATTAATGGCCCTGCTATAACTCGGCATTGTTGCCCCACCTTGATGTACTTGTGCGGCATCAGGGGAGCACCGGCTCGAAGCGCCTGGTCAATCTGAACTAATTCGTCGAGAAATTTCTGCTGGTTATTTACTTCGATCAGGTTCGCTACACGATTTGTTCGCAATAGTTCAATCCGTTGCTCCTCTTGGCCGCAGAAGAACAAATACCCGCTGAACAAAGGCAGAAACGAGCGTATCGTTCTGCGGCTTCGACGCCGAACCTTCCAGCTCATCGGAAGAAAGTAACTGATATTTTTGCTTATTAAATCATGGGCCAGGGCTTTCTCGTTCCTGCTTCTTGTATGGGCAACCCACCATTGGCCGGTAAAATCACAAATCGATCCTACCTGGGGCCAGATGATTGGTGGATTTTCGCTTACTTTCAGCATCTTATCGTCCTAATTGATTCCATAGAATTTAAGTACAGCGTTGGCTATATATTCAATCTGGTCCGGTACAAGTTCAGGATAAATCGGCAGGGACAAAACTTCATTACAAAGCCGCTCGGCAATCGGAAAATCGCCCGGCTTGTATCCAAGGTCGCTGAAACAGTCCTGCAGATGTAACGGCTTCGGGTAAAATATCGCCGAACCGATATTATTTTCAGCTAAGAATTTTTGCAGCTTGTCTCTTTCCGGCACAGTCACGGTGTATTGGTGATAAATACTGACGTTGTTTGCATCGAGCTTTGGTGGTTTGACCGGTGAATCCGCAAAGATACTGTCATAAAGGGCAGCGTTTTGCCTTCGTTTTTCATTCCATCCGTCGAGGTATTTGAGCTTGACGGTAAGAACTGCGCCCTGGATACCATCGAGGCGAAAATTGCCGCCAATCATTTTGTAGAAGTACCGGGGATTTTGGCCATGGTCGCGAAGGGCCCTGATTTTTTGCGCAAGGTCTTCTCTGTTGGTTGTTACTAAACCGCCGTCGCCGAAAGCACCGAGGTTCTTGGCCGGGTAAAACGAAAAGCATCCGCAATCACCGAAATTGCCGCACTTGATACCATCCTGGCTCGCACCTATCGCCTGCGCCGCATCTTCGATGACGTCAAGATTGTGACGCCGGGCAATTTCCATGATAGTTTTCATGTGAGCTATCTGTCCAAACAAATGCACCGGAACAATTGCTCGCGTTTTTTCGGTTATTTTTTGTTCGATAGCGGATGGGTCAATATTGTAAGAGTCAGGGTCAACGTCAACAAAAACCGGCCTGGCGCCGAGTCTGACGATAGAACCGGCGGTAGCAAAGAAGGTAAACGGAGTAGTTATGACCTCGTCACCCGGTTTTATTTCCAAAGCCATCAAGCTGACAATCAAAGCATCAGTTCCGCTTGAAACTCCGATTACATACTTGCTGTTGCAATATGCGGCGATTTTTTCTTCAAATTCAGCCACGGCCGGACCAAGAGCGAAAGACTGACTGTCACAAACTTCACTTATCGCCACCATCACTTCGTCTTTGATAGCAGCATATTGGGCCTTTAAATCCAGAAGTGGAACCTGCATTAAAGCTCCTTTGAATATTGTCTTACACATCTCTTTTTTCAACTCCGGATTTCCAGTCAATAATTTCGAATCAGAAACCCCAGACTATTCACTTTCCCAACAATCGCTAAACCGGCACCTGTTTTTGGTCGATTTATAAGACTAAAACAGTTATTTTAGACCTGCATGACCGAAATGTCAAAAGAATTGAAAACTAAAAATAACCTGGGCGTATTATTCACCTGTATCGGCAGACGTGTCTCGCTGCTGAATAGCTTTCGCCGAGCGGCTAAACAACTGAAAATAAACGCTGCATTTTACGGCACAGACACGACCGACCTAAGTTCGGCCCTGCAGCTTTGCGACGAAGGCTTTCTGGTCAAGCCAACGACACACCCCGGCTATATCGGGCAATTGCTGTCGATTGTCAAAGCCAACAGGGTGAAACTGCTCGTTCCCACCGTTGACCTGGACCTGAAAGTCCTTGCCCGGAACAAGCGGAAATTTGCTTCAATGGGATGCCGTGTGCTTGTTTCAACTCCGGAAGTAGTCGATATTTGTCAGGACAAGAGAAAAACGTATCGGTTCTTGGCCAAAAACGGCTTTGATACTGCCCTTACTATGAGCGTTCGCTCTGCACTTTCAAAGAGGAAACTGAATTTGCCTTGTTTTCTTAAGCCCTGGGACGGCTACGCCGGCAGAGCAAACGCAGTCATTAACAATCGCAGGGACTTGTTATTCTATGCCAAAAGGATACCAAACGCCATCTGCCAGGAGTTTATCGA